>Ga0172367_10002686_pt1 | contig 24081 bp, 21 predicted proteins | sample Lak10m_FD_114542 | JGI IMG/M metagenome (GOLD analysis project Ga0172367, IMG submission 114542) | Freshwater microbial communities from Kabuno Bay, South-Kivu, Congo - kab_022012_10m | ecosystem: Environmental > Aquatic > Freshwater > Lake | place: Democratic Republic of the Congo: South-Kivu... | reverse complement strand
ATTGGCACAGACCGCATCGCGGCATCGGCGGTTCAACGCCCATCGCCAGACTCGGCGCGAGCGGAAACAACCTCTTGGGATCCCACAACTAGGCGAGAAAGTGCTGCGGATGCTCCAGCAGCGCCTTCATCTCCACCGCCTGCTGGCCTCCGCCGCCCATGTGCTTCACCTGCACCTGACCGGTCGCCCACTCGTCTGGACCCAGCACCAGCACATGGGCTATGCCCTTGCGGTCCGCATAGGCCAGTTGTTTTTTCAGCTTGCCACCGTCCAGAGGAATCTCCGTGGGCACTCCCGCCTGGCGCAGGGCGGCGGCCAATTGCAGCGCCGCCTCATCCGTTTCCGCGAAGGCCCGTGCCACCAACACGCGCGTGGGGGTGCTGACGGCGGGTCTCTCCTTCAGTTGGGCCAGTGCGGTGAGGATGCGATCCAGACCCAGCGTCGCTCCCACGGCGGGGATGTCCCGACCGAGGAACATGCCGATGAGCCCGTCGTAACGCCCGCCGCCCATCAGGCTGCCCATGTGCGGCAGCGAGGGCAGCACGGTCTCGAAGATGGGGCCGGTGTAATAGGACAGTCCCCGGGCCAGCGTCAAATCCAGTTTGACATGCTCCGCGGGCACGCCCAGGGCGAGCACCAGGCGGTGCAGCTCTTCAAGCTCCTCCAGCGCCTTCAATCCATCTTCGTGATTGGCCAGACGGCTCTTCAGGGCACCCGTGTCGCCAAAGGCCACGGGCAGCTCCATCAGGCCCAGCACGCCCTCCACTGCCGCCGTGTCCAGTCCGCGCTGGCCCAATTCACGGGCCACGCCGTCCCGGCCGATCTTGTCCAGCTTGTCCACGGCGCCGCACACGGCGGCCTCATGCTCCTGCCCAAGTCCGGCACGCTCCACCAGGGCGGCCAGCAAGCGCCGGTGGTTGATGCGGATGACGAAAGCGGGCAGTTCCAGGCGGCGCATGAGGTCGGCGCACACGGCCACGATCTCCGCGTCGGCGCTGCGGGACTGGGCGCCCACCGTGTCGATGTCGCACTGCATGAATTCGCGGTAGCGGCCCTGGTGGGGCTGCGGACGGTCCGCCCGCCACACGGGCTGCATTTGGTAGCGCTTGAAGGGGAGGGGCATGTCCGGGTGCATGGCCACCAGCCGCGCCAGCGGCACGGTCAGGTCGTAGCGCAGGGCCAGCCGCCGCGTGGGCTCTTCGTTGCGGTAATCCAGGCGGTAAAGGAGCTGGCCCTCGTCCTCACCGTACTTGCCCGTGAGGATCTCCAGGTACTCCATGGCCGGCGTTTCCACCGGGGCGAAACCGTAGAGGCGGAAACTGGCGCGGAATTGGGCCAGCACTTCCTCCTTGGGCAGCATGTCGACGGGCAGGAGGTCGCGGGTGCCGTTGTACAAGCGGGGCTGGATGGTCATGGGGTGGAGGGCTTCCTTTGGCTCTTCAAGTGCGTTCTCACGCGTGTCACACAGGGGAAGACAAGAATGGCCGCGCACGAAATCAAATGCCCGGCTCCCGGGGTCGCTCCCCTCTCATGGCGCCAACACCCGCTCATAAATGTCCACATACTGGGGCAGGATGTGGTGGATGGCGAAGCGCTCAAGCGCCGTCTGACGCGCAGCCTCCGCGAGCAGGTGGTAGTGGTCCCGGTCCTTGAGCAGGCGCAGGCCGCACTCCGCGAAGGCCTCCACATCGCCCAGGGGGCACAGGTGGCTGTTCACTCCGTCCTCCACCAGCTCCGGCAGGCCGCCCACCCGGCTGGCCAGCACGGGCACACCACAGCTCATGGCCTCCAGGGCGGACAGGCCGAAACTCTCGGTCTGGGATGGCAGGAGGTACAGGTCCGCCACGCTCATCAAATCCACCATGGACTCCTGGTTGCCGATGAAGTGCACGCGATCCTGCAGGCCCAGCACGGCCACCTGTTCCTTGGCGGCGTTGCGCTCCGGCCCCAGGCCCGCCAGCACCAGCCGCGCGGGGCACTGGGCGGCGATGCGCGCGAAGATGGCCACCACATCCGGGATGCGCTTGACGGGGCGGAAGTTGGACACATGGAGCAGGATGTGCTCGCCGGGGTTGGCGAAGCAGGCGCGCAGTTCGCGGTTGCAGCGCGGCTGGAACTCCTCGGTGTCCACAAAGTTGTGGATGCGCTCCACCTGCAGTTCCTGGCCGAAGACGCGCCGGGTCTCGTTCACGAGGAAGTCGCTCACCGCTGTCAGGGCCTGGCAGTGGGCCAGGGTGAAGCGCGTGACGGGCAGGTAGCCGGGATCCTGGCCCACCAGCGTGATGTCCGTGCCGTGGAGCGTGCTCACCACCGGCAGGCCCTGGGGCAGCATGCAACTGGCCATCCAGGCGCTGGCGGCGTGGGGTATGGCGTAGTGGGCGTGCACGAGGTCCAGGCCGAAGCGGGTGGCCACATCCACGATTTTGCTGGTCAGGGCCAGGCTGTAGGGTGGGTACTCGAAGAGCGGGTACTCGCTGATTTCCACCTGGTGGAAGTGGGTGTTGGGATAGAGGCGATCCAGGCGGAAGGGCCGCCGGTAGCTGATGAAGTGCACCTGATGGCCGATTCGCGCCAGCTCGAGACCCAGCTCCGTGGCCACGATGCCGCTGCCGCCCTGGGTGGGGTAGCAGATGATGCCGATGTGGCGGCTCACGCGGGCCTCCCCTGGCGCGGATCCACGGGCGCCGAAGGTCCGGCGAAGTGGGTCAGCGGATTGTCCAGGCACAGGGTGCCCTCGTAGTGGAAGGCCTCGCCGTAACGCACGCCCACCAATTGGCCGTAGTACATGGCACGGGCCTGGATGTAATGCCAGAAGTCCGGGCTGCTGATGGCCGTGGCAGGTTCGGTGGAGTGGGGGTTGTGGAACTGGCTGGCGTAGCAGCGCGCGGCGCGCAGGCGGTGCTCCCAATAAGGGGTGATGTCCACAACACATGAAGGACTGAACTCCCGCCGACCGGGGTAGCTGAGGATGGCCCGGGGACGGTGGGGCTCCTGACCCGTTTCCAGCCGCGCCATGCCACTGCGGAAACAGGCGTTGCGCACCAGGCGCGCGGCGTGTTCATGGTCCGGGTGGTCGTCCACTCCCCAGGGCGCAAGCACCACCTTGGGCCGCAAGTCGCGCAGGACGCGCACCAGGGCCAGCTCGCTGTCCACATCTTCGCGCAGGCGGCCGTCCCCAAGATCCAGGCAGCTGCGGTGGTCAAGACCCAGTTCGGCGGTGGCGGCGGCGCACTCGGCGGCGCGGATCTCCCGCGTGCCCCGGGTGCCCATCTCGCCCGCCGTGAGATCCACCACGCCCACAGTTCCGCCCTGGGCCTTCACCTTGAGCAAGGTGCCGGCACAACAAATCTCCACATCGTCGGGATGCGGCCCGAAGGCCAGGAGGTCGACCACGGTTCAGTTCCCTTCCCACCAATACTCAGGGTTGTGCGCCTGCACCCGGCGCATGCGCCGCCGACGCAACAGTCATTGGACCCGCTCCACTGCGCCACTTCCATCACAGACGAAACGCTGCTGACCTTCGCCCAAAGGATCCACTTCCCGGCGCAGGCCCTCCACCACCTGGGGGCCGCCCATGTGCGCCAGCAGGGCGAGACCATTCACGCGCCGCTCCTGGGGGCCGTCTCCGTCCTGCCAGGCCGCCAGGGCGTGCATCTCCCTGAGCAGGGCCTTGTGCCGGGACTTGTGCTGATCCAGCAGAGCCTGGCGCAGGTGGGCCGTCAGGGCCTCGTGCCGCGTGGCCAATTGGGTGAAGGCTCCTTCCTTTCCCGCGCACAGGTGGTTGAAGGACGCCGCCACACCCTCAACCTGCCCAAGCGAGACGGCCAGTTCCGCGCCACCGGGCAGGTTTTCCAGCACCGCCAAGGGCCAGGCTTGACCTGCGCGGGGTGGAGACCAGGGATCCGCCCCCACTGCCAGCCAACGCTCCAGCTCCTCCCCGCGCGCCAATTGCAGGTGGGGACGGGGAAGACGCAGCACGGGTGGCAGCATGAGTTGCCGGGCGGCGCTCTCCACTTGCCTGTGGTAGGCCAGTTCCGTGGGACCCAGCCAGGAGGCGGCGGGGGCCAGCAAGGCATCCTGCAGGAGGATGCGTCCCAGGGCGCTGGGACTCAGCGCATCGTCCCCGGGCAGGGCGGCATCCACCTCCAGACGCAGGCGTCGGCCGTGTCCATCCTCCCCGAAGAGCAAAGGGCGCTCATCCACCTGCACCGGTGCGGGCAGGCCTTGCGCCACCAACGCTTGCGTGTCGGTTTGAAGGGCATGGTGGATTTCCTCCCGCCGCTGGGCCAGCTGGCGTAAAAGCGGCGCGGCCAAGGCGCGCAGGGCCGGCAGAGAGGGATCCAGGCAGAGCAGGCCGGTGTCGGGCAGAAGGCCGTGCAGGAGGCGGGCCGTGTGCTCCGTCAAGCTTCCCCGGCAGGCTTCCGCCAGCATGGAGGAGAGGGCCGGAACCGCCGCGAGTCCCAACGGCGCGGCCTCGTCCAGGCGCTGTTTCCACCACTCCGCTGAGGCCTGCACGCGTCCCACCGGGCGGCCCTCGCCACCCTGCGGCGAAGGCGCGGAACCCGCCAGGGGCCAACCCGCGCGGGCCGCTTCCGCCCAGTCGTGGTCATTGCCCTCCAGCCACAGCACGGTCACGGGGCGACGCCCCAGCACGCGCTCCACCCTGTCCGCCGCTGTCACCAGGGCCAGGGCCTTCCACAACAGCAGGGCTGGGCCCAGCGCCAGGCCCGCCTGCTGGCCGCTCACCAACACGGGAGCGCCCGTGGACAGGCTGTGCAGCGCCTCTTCACCTTTCTTGTCGCGCCAGGCCCACTCGCAGGCTGTCATGGCGAGGGCCAGATCGCGGCGCTGCCTGAGCGCGGCGGACGCCGGGTCGGGGCGGCACTGTGCCAGCAGCTGATCCAGCCGGCTCATGCGTGGCGCTCCAGCACGAGCACGCTGCGGGGCTGGTCCGGGGCCCAGGCTTCACCCTGCAGGCTTCCCCAATGCTGGCGCAGCGAGAAGGCCTGCGCGGCGGCCGTGAAGAACCAGTCCGGCTCGTAGAGTTTCACGGCCTCGGTGATCACTCGCGGGGGCGCCATGGGGCGGGTGATGGTGATGGTCTTGACCACCATGTTCCGTTCCTCGTCCACATGCCGCTGTTCGGTGACCAGCCTATCCCCTGCCTGCCGGCGCGTCTCGGGAACCAGGGCGCGGCGCACATGGGCTGGATTGAGATAGTCCAGCACCAGGCATCCACCAGGGCGCACCAGGTCCAGCATGCCCAGCCAGCGCCGCAGATTGACGGCATCGTCCGGGTGGTAGCCCTGGCTGGTGAAGAGCGAGAGCACCACGGCGGCGCTGCGCGGGGCCAGTGGCAGGGCGCCCAGATCTCCGCGCACGAAAAGGGGCCAGGTGGCGGGGCCACGCTGGCGCAGGCCTGCCCGCAGGAGCACGGGAGACCAATCCAGCCCCAGCACGCGATGGCCCCGCTGGGCCAGCACCAGGGCGTGGCGCCCTGCGCCGCAGCCCAGGTCCAGCAACAGGTTCTCCTGTGCGGGCCGCGGCAGGATTTGGCGGGCTTCCAAATGATCCACCAGGGACCTGGCCTCCGCCTCGTCGCGGTGGCCGTAAAGGGCCAGATAGTCCTCGTCGAACCAGTCCTGGTGCCAGATGGGGGATGCGTGTGTCATGGGAGCAAGATAGAATGGCTCAGGCGGGGGCGGAACCCTGTTCCAGCTGCTGGACCAGCCGCGCCAGATCGCGGATCTTGAAAGGCTTGGGCAGCACGAAATCCATCTGGTGCCGCACGCGGTCCTCCTCGCGGATCTGCGCGCCCCAGCCGGTGACCAGCACGAGCACCGGGGCGGCGTCCCCCTCGCTGGTCCCCAGGGCGCGGATGCGCTCGGCCAGTTCCCAGCCGTTGACGCCAGGCATGCCCAGATCCGTGAAAACATGGCTGTGGCGTCCCACGGTCCACAAATCCAGGCCCTGTTGGCCGCTGGAAGCCTCGTCCACTTCGTGGCCCATCAGGCGCAAGGCGTCCACCAGCACGGCGCGCACATCGGGCTCGTCGTCCACCACCAGCACTTTCAGCGCGTGTTGGGCGCGAGGCAATTCCGCCGACTCCACGCGCGGCAGGGCGGCCTTGAGCTGCTCCTCCCTGGCCGGCGGCAGAACCAGGGTGAAGGTGCTGCCCTGGCCGGGTGCGCTGGTGGCCCCCAGTTCGCCACCGTGGCGTTCCACGATGCCGTAGCTCACACTGAGACCCAGACCGTTTCCCCGGGCGCCCTTGGTGGTGAAGTAGGGGTCGAAGATGCGCTCCAGCACCTCCGGCGTCATGCCGTGGCCCTGGTCCAGCACTTCCAGACGCACGCCTTCCTCGGCACGAACGCCTTCCAGTGCCAGACGCCCGCCAGCGGGCATGGCGTCCAGGGCGTTGATGATGAGGTTGTGCAGCACCTCGCGCAGTTCGCTGGCGTTGCCCATTACCCACAGGGGTTTGGCGTAGTGGCGCTCGATGGTGTAGGTGATGCCAAGGCGCTGGGCCTTGTCGCGCCAGATGGCACGGGTCATGTCCAGCACATCCTCCACTAGCTCGGACAGGTCCACCGGCTCGAATTCCCGCCTTTCCGTCACGCGGGTGAAGTCCTGGATGCGGCGCACCACCTCCGCCCCGTCCAGCGCGCTCTTGTGGATGCTGCGCAGGCCCTCGGATACGCGGTCGCCCAGCGGCTCGAGCTTCAGCAGCTCCGTGCGTGCGATGATGGCGCCCAGGATGTTGTTGAAGTCGTGGGCCACGCCACCGGCCATCTGACCCATGGCCTTCAGCTTCTCCGCCTGGAGCAGGGTGCGCCGGGTGTGCTGCAGGTCGTCGTTCACCTGCTGCAGGGTGCGGTTGGTGTCTTCCAGGTCCTGGGCCTGTCGGCGCAGGGTCTCGCTCTGCTCGGCCAGGTCCCGGTTCAGGCGCTCCAGGTCCAGATTGCCCTGTCGCAATTGCACGCTCTGTTCGCGCAGGGTCTGGTTGGAGAGGTCGAGCTGCTCGTGGGTGAGCTTGAGTTCGTTGTAGCGCTTCAGGTAGGTGTAGACCCAGACGAGGGGAATGGTGGCCAGCGCCGTGCCCAGCCAGCCCATGGTGAGGTAGAGCGTGGCCAGCTGCGCGCCCAGGAAGAAGAGGATGGTGTTGCCGCCCACATCGTAGTAGTGGCTGGCCTTCATTTGCTGGCGCAGCGTCGTGCCCCGGTCCAGCCGCACGGCCACACTCACCGTGAGAAGGTTCACCAGCGAGAAACCCACGAAGGGCACCAGGAGGCGCACATAGCTCAGCCAGTGGTGGAAGTCCGGCGGATCGTGGACTTTTCCCCCGCAAAGCAGATAGAGCCCCCCGGCGATGTTCACCGCCAACAAGAGCTGGGCGCTGTTGAAGAGGGCCTTGTACCACACGCTGCGGTGGCGGATGAGATTGAGGTAGAGCCCGTTGATGGCCACGGCCGGGCCGGCCAAGGCGGGGCCGAAGCTGATGATCATGGCGTAGTTCAGCGCGCTGTTGAGCGTGGAGACCGCGGCGCCGCTGCTGGAGACGATGTGGAAGTGGCTGACGAGGAGGATGAGGCCCAGCCACACGGCACCATCCCAAAGCTGGTGATGCCCCGCCTGCAATTCCCGGGCAAACCACAGCAGATTCAGGACGCCCACCGTGAGGCCCAGGAGGATGATCACGCTCACATAGAGAAGCAGCCGTGGGCGCAAGTTTTTCACCCTTGCATTTTTGTGTTGATCCCTGAGGAAGATTGCGTTACAGTGTCCGCAATTCTTGGGACTCCTCCCCGATGTCCCGGGATCGTTCGCAGCGCAGTTGTAACCGTTCTTTCAAACCACAGGGGGACCCATGGCAGCCTTTTTCATCCAGCTGTTGGAGAAACTCATCAATGAGGTTCACTGGTTGATTTGGGGTTGATGGGACAAGGACGAGAAAGCCGCCTTCCGAGAGGAGGGCGGCTTTTTTGTAGGTGTGCCATGGCCTCAGGAGGAGCCCAGCACCCACAGCAACCGGTCACCCAAGGTGCTCAGCATGGCCTCGGTGACATACTCGCTCTGGTGCACACGGGCCTTCAGCTCGTCCAGGCGCGCGGCGGTGACAGGCTGAACCAGTGTCTCGGGATCCAGCGCGAACTGGTCGAAGAGCTGGCCGGCGTAGGCGCGGTCGAAGACGAGACCCTCGCGCATGAGGTGCCTCATCAGAGTATCGAGGATACGGCTTCGTTCATCCTGCCACTGCGCTTCGGGCACCTCTTCCATGGCCTGCACCAGCAGCTGGCACAGCAGCACGAACTGGGGGGTCGAAGTCTGCACGCTGTCCTCCGCAATCTGCACTGGCCCCTGGGGGCCTTGGGGAACGGTGGCTGCATTGCCGTCCCGCTTCCCCAATATCGGCCACACATTGAAAGTTCTGAAGCCGTGAAGTGAGAAAGTTTGGCCGCCCTGCCGCGACATGCAGGCTGGGCAAAAGCTGCCTTGACCATCCTGTCGACGCAAGAATCCACCGTGCCTGGGTTGGAACTCTCCCAATCCCCGGCGGCGGGACTTACCTTCACCCAACAAATCGGGAGGAGCCATGCAGGTACGCACACTTTTGAAGCAGAAGGGGAGCGAGGTCGCGTCCGCCCGGGCGGAGGAAAGCGTCCAGCAGGCTTTGGATCGCATGATCGAGCACCGGGTGGGATCGCTCCTGGTGATGGAGGAGGGGCGGGTGACGGGCATCGTCACCGAACGCGATGTGTTGCGTCGGGGTTTGGGGGATGTGCGCAAACTGCGCGACCAGCAGGTGGGCGAAATCATGACCCGCGAAGTGGTGATCGCCACGCCGGACGACAGTCTCCAGTACCTGATGGGTCTCATGGTGCACAACCGCATCCGCCATGTGCCGGTGTTCCAGGAAGGTCAACTGGCAGGCATCGTCAGCATTGGCGACATCATCTTCGCCCTGCTGGAGGAGAGCGAGGCCCAGAACCGCTACCTGCACGACTACATCGCCGGTTCCTACTGAAAGGCACACCATGAGCCTGCGCAAGGCCTTCGAGGAGGAGCGCGCCCCGCTGCAGGCGCGTCTGCAGGAGCGGGGCGGGCGCAATGTGAAGCGTTTCCTCTCGTGTGACCACGCCTGTTACCAGGACGGCGCCCTCGCCGCGCGGGAGAAGGAGCTGTTGGGCTTGACGGCCAGCACGGTGCTGCGCTGCGACGACTGCATCCGCTACCACCTCATCAACTGCCACGACAAGGGCTACACGGCCGAGCAGCTCATGGAGGCGCTGGAGGTGGCCCTGGTGGTGGGCGGCAGCATTGTCATCCCCCACGCGCGTCGTGCCGTGGCCCTGTTGGACGAGCTGGAAGCGGCGGTGGGCCGCTGACCCGCCCATGAACTTCGTCCCACACCTCGAGAAGTGCCGCTTCCTGCGTCGCTGGAAGCGTTTCCTGGCGGAGGTGGAGCTGCCCGACGGCGGCCGTCTCACGGTGCATGTGCCCAACAGCGGCAGCATGCTCAGTTGCCTGGAGGAGGGGCGCCCGGCCCTCATCTCCCGCAGTGCCAATCCCCGCCGCAAACTGTCCCACACCCTCGAAATGGTGGCCGACGATGCCGGCTGGATCATCCTGAACACCTTGAGAGCCAATAGCATGGCCCGAGAGGCGCTGGAGAACGGTCTCCTTTCCGGCCTGGGCGAGGGCTGGAAGTGGCGCGCCGAGGCCCGGCGGGGCGCCAGCCGTCTGGATTTCCTGGGCACGCGCATGGGCGAGGAGCTGTGGGTGGAGGTGAAGAGCGTCACCCTGCGCCTGGAGGACGGCTGGGCGGGCTTCCCCGACAGCGTCACCACGCGTGGGCAGAAGCACCTGCGCGAGCTGCGCGCCATTGTGGAAGAGGGCGGTCGCGCCATGCTGCTCTTGATGGTGCAGCGTCAGGGTGTGGGCGGCTTTCGTCCGGCGGAGCACATCGATCCCCTGTGGGCGTCCTTGCTGCGCGAGGCCCTTGGCGCCGGCGTCGCGCTGCAGGTGGTGCAGGTGGAGGGCGACGCCCAGGGGATGAGGCCGCTGGGCCTGCTTGAATGGGTGACCTAAAGGGCCGCGCGTGAGTTTGACGCGTTGTGGAAGGCGCGAGGGGAGAGCGGCTGCGATCGAGGACGAGGGCAGGACTCGCCCATCCGTGACAAGGAATTGAAAGGGCGGCACGCATGCGCGGGCCGCCCTTTTCGTGATCCGAGTTAAGGAAGGAACTACTTGGCCAGCAGCATCTTCTGGGTCATGGTTTCTCCACCGGCCTGGATGGTGTACAGGTACACACCGCTGGCCAGCTGGCTGCCGTCAAAGGCGAGCTGGTGCCAGCCGCTGCCCTGGAAGCCCAGGTTGCGCGTTTCCACCCGTTGGCCAGCCAGGTTGTGCACCGTGAATGTGACCGGGGCACCGGTGGCCAGGCTGTAGCGGATGCTGGTGCTGGGGTTGAAGGGATTGGGCACATTCTGTGCCAGGTTGAATTCCACCGGACGGGTGGGAGGCGTCACGCTGGTGAAGCTGTGCAACACCGTCTCCTCGTACTGGGCGATGTCCTCCACCGGAATGGGATTCACCCCCGTGCAGGTCTCCAGCTCGCCCTCCTGCAGGGCGTTCACCATCTCCAGGCGGTAGTAGAGGCTGGGACGATCGTCGGTGAAATGGAAACCGATGAGCACATCGCTGTTGGTGAGCCCGCTGTAGGCGAAGTGCACATTGAACTTGGTGCCCTTCCACTGGGCCAGAGTGCCGTTCCAAGCCTCCAGCGGCACATAGCCGTCGGGGGTCTTCACCGTCACGCCCACCTCGGTGATGCCCAGTTCCTCCGGCGTGCCGATCTGGTCCAGCATGTTGTGGTGCCAGCTCACATGGTCCAGCTGCACATCGTAGGGGGATTCGTTCAACAGGTGCACCGGATCGATCCACTTCACGCTGTCCAACACCGCGCCGCCAGCGCCCGTGCTGTCGCACCAGGCGTCGTAGTACCAGCCGAACCAGCGCTGGGTTTGGGCCAGGCTCACGCGGCCTTCCGCATTCCAGGGCGTGCCCGCGTGGGGAGGAATGGCGCTGACGGGAATGCGGTGGTAGTACATGTTGTTCACGGTGGAGGAGCACTCTTCCTGCACAAAGCCGCCGGGACAAGTGTCCATCACATAGCTCAGATGGAGGTAACCGTCCGCCACCTCGGCCAGACTGTGCCAGCTCTCGCTTTGGCATTCGCCGGAAGCGCAGCCGTTGCTGAAGGTGTCGGTGACATTCACCGGATCGCCCCAGCTTTCGCCGTTGTCGGCGCTGCACGAGATGTAGATCTCACCGTTGGGGTAAGAGCTACCCAGGGCATCCACCGGACCCATGTCGTCGGCGGAGAACTGGTTCCAGGCGCAGTACATGTAACCGCTTTCCGCGTCAATGGCAAAGCTGGGATGGTCGTTGCGCTGACGCCAGGCGCCGGCATCCACCCAGGAGGCCTCGTTCTCATCCATGACGCCGTTGGAGCCCCAGATGTGGCTCCAGCTGCCGGTGTCCACATTGTGATGCCAAATCTGCCCGCGACCCAGGTTGTAGTTCATGTAGACTTCCATGAGGCTGTCCTGGGCGGCCTCGTCCCAGATCACATGCAGCGTGTCCGTCCATTGGGGACCGCCGGTGAAGCCCACATGCAGGTCCGGGTCTTCGGCGCGGTCGAAGATGCCCTCCAGGTCGCAGTAGAGGCGGCTGCCGTACTCACCGAAAGGCGCCGTGGAAGCGGGGCCGAAATTGGTGATGTTCAGCAGGTTGCCCTGGTTGTACTGATTGTAGATGTCCCCGTCGGCAGCCACATAGGCCATCAGGTCGTGGTGGATCTGGATGCCGATGTACCCTTCGCCCATGTCGTAGGGAATGTCTTCCGCGCTGGTGCGCTGATGGAAGAGCACGGCGGCGTCGGGGCTGGTCTTGGACCCCACGCAAATGGAGCCCAGGGCACGGCTGTCACTGGTCAGGATCACGGCAGGGGCATCCCAGGCCAGGCCGTCGCTGCTGGCCTGGTACCAGATGTCGCTGGAATTGGAATCGTAGCTGACCATGTGGGCGCGGTCCTGGCCATCCATGGCCACATGGGGCCACAGCATGCCCGTGCCCGTCTGCAACAAGTTGAAGGCGTGGGTGCAACCGCCGAAGTCCGCGCCGAACCAGGAATCCGCCGGGGCGCCTGTGTGGAAGGCCACCATGGTGCTGTTGGGCGCCAGGCCATTGGCGGGATTCTCGCTGGAGACGGCGGTGGTGGTGTAGCCACTGCGCACATTGTACACATCCAGCGCTTCCACCACGCTCAGGTCCGGATTCACGCACCAGGCTTTCACCTTGCGATCGCTCCAGGTGCCGGCCTGGCCGGAGTACATGAAACTGCCGTGGGCCACGCCGTCGGCGGAGATGGCAATCATCTTGGACAGGGAGCCGTTGGCCTGGTACTCGTAGGTGGTGGTGCCCACGACCACCATGTCACCAATGCGGGAGGCATTTCCCGGCATGGGCTCCAGATTCTGGGCGGGGGCCAGTTCTTCCGCCCCGGTCATCACCTGGCGTGCGCTCTTCTCGGGCGCCAGGCCCCTGGGAGCGGACAGGGCGTCCCGATGGCCGGCCCAGGCTGTGGCTGCAAACATGCCGCACAGGGAAAGTGTCAGGCAGCGTTTCATGGGCAGTTTCCTTTTGTTTGGTGTTGTGGGGTTGACAAGCGCTGCCAAAATAGGGCAGCCATGGGGCCATGGCAACCGAAATCACCGGCTCCAGCTTGTCGGGGAGGGGCCTGGGTGCGATATTTCACGCCGTCAAGGGCAGATCGACCGCCCTGTTTCCTCGCCAGTCATCAACAGTGGAGATAGCCCATGTCCAGCCCGCGCAAGGTGCTCATCATCGGCGGCGGTCCCGCAGGCCTCACTGCCGCTCTCTACGCCGCCCGCGCCAACCTGAAGCCCGTGCTCATCGAGGGCATGCAGCCCGGCGGCCAGCTGACCATCACCACGGAGGTGGAGAATTTCCCCGGCTTTCCCGACGGCGTGATGGGCCCGGAACTCATTGACCACATCCACCAGCAGGCGGAGAAATTCGGCACGGAGTTCATCATGGGCACCGTGCAGAACTTGGATTTGCGCCAACGACCCTTCACCCTGGATGTGGACGGCGAGAGCATCCAGACAGAGACGCTCATTGTGGCCACTGGCGCTACGGCGCGCCTTCTGGGCATTCCCGGCGAGATCGAGCTGATGGGCTATGGCGTCAGCGCCTGCGCCACATGCGACGGTTTCTTCTTCAAGGGCAAGGAGATCTGCGTCATTGGCGGCGGCGACAGCGCCATGGAGGAGGCCAACTTCCTTACCACATTCGCCTCAAAGGTCTATCTCATCCACCGTCGCGACGCCTTCCGCGCCTCGCCCATCATGGTGGAAAAGGCCCGCCAGAACCCCAAAATCGAGTTCATGCTGAATGCCATCCCCTTGAGCTTCAAGGGCGATCCCAACGGCAGCGGCCTGGAGGGCGTGGAGTTGAAGGACGCGGCCACGGGCGAGGTGCGCATATTGAAGGTGGACGGTGCCTTCGTGGCCATTGGCCACACGCCCACCACCCAGCTCTTTCAAGGCCTGCTGGACACGGATGAGAACGGCTACCTGGTGTGCCAGGGCCGCACCACGGCCACCAACATCCCCGGTGTCTTCGCCGCCGGCGATGTGGCCGACCACCGCTACCGCCAGGCCATCACCGCTGCGGGCAGTGGCTGCGCCGCCGCCCTGGACGCCCAGCACTTCCTGGACATGCACAGCTGATGCGCATCGGCCAATGGGATGTGTGCACACTGGAGTTCGGGCGCTTTCGTCTGGACGGAGGCGCCATGTTCGGCGTGGTCCCGCGCACCCTGTGGGAGAAGGAAGCGCCTCCCGACGAGCAGAACCGCATCGCCATGGCCCTGCGCTGCCTGCTTTTGCGCAACCCCGAGGGCCGCGTGGTGCTGGTGGACTGTGGCGCCGGAGACAAGGACGGCGAGGCCTTTCGCACCATCTTTGCTTTGGAGGATGACGGCGCCTCCGCCACGGAACTTCTGGCCGCCCACGGCCTGCATCCCGCCCAAGTGACGGACCTGGTGCTCAGCCACCTGCACTTCGACCACGCCGGCGGTGCTGTGTGCCGCAATGCCCAGGGCGCCCTCGCCCTCACCTTTCCCGCAGCCACCGTGCATGTGCAGCGTGCCCAGTGGGAGTGGGCCCAGGCCCCCAGCGTGCGGGACCGCGCCAGCTACCTGAAGGACAACCTGGAGCCCCTGAAAGAGGCGCGTCTGCATCTGGTGGAGGGCGAGGCCGAGCTCCTGCCCGGCTTGCGCGTTTTCCCCGTGCACGGCCACACGCCGTCCATGCAACTGGTGGAAGTGGATGGCGCCGGGGGGCACGGGCTGGTCTACTGCGCGGATCTCATTCCCACCGCCGCCCACCTTCCCCTGCCATGGGTCATGGGCTACGACCTACATCCGCTCACCGTGGTGGAGGAGAAGGAGGCCCTGTACCGCCGGGTGGGACAAGGAAGCCACTGGCTGGTCTTCGAGCACGATCCCCTGGTGGCCGCCGCGCGGGTGGACTGTGGCGGCAGGCGTCCCCAGGTGCTGGAGACGCGGCCTTTCCTGGACGGATCGGCCCCACGCACGCCAAAAGGCCGCATTCCCACCGGCGGGGCAGTTGTCGCCCCGCAGGGCGATCGGTAGATTCCATTGGCGAATTCTTAACAAGCAGATGGGATGTCCGGCATGGCCTTTTCCTTCACGGCGGATGAACGGCAGGAGATCGACCGCATCCGCGCCCGCTACCCCGATGCCATGAGCGCCACCATTCCCCTCCTGCACCTGGCCCAGCGCCGCGCGCGCTGGATCAGCACGGAGGTGGTGGACGAGGTGGCCCGCACGCTGGAGCTTCCCCGCGTGCATGTGGCCGATGTGGTGTCCTTCTACACCATGTTCCAGCGCCAGCCGGTGGGCAGGCACCTCATCAGCGTGTGCCGCACCTTGAGTTGCCATGTGCTGGGTGGCAGGGAAATCATCGACTACCTGCGCCAGCGCCTGGGGCTGGGGGATGCCCACAGCGGCACCGATGCCCGGGGACTCTTCACTCTGGAGCAGGTGGAGTGCCTGGCCGCCTGTGGCACGGCCCCCGTGCTGCTGGTGAATGGCATTTACCACGAAAACATGAGCCTGGAAAAGGTGAAATCCCTGCTCGACTCGCTGGAGAACGGAAGCGCCCCCGCCACCCCGGTGATGGAGGAGCCGGCCACGGAAGCCGCTGCACTCGAGGGAGGGCAGTAGCATGGCCGAATTCATCTGTTTTCCCGCCCTGGCGTCCAAGAACCGGGCCAGCCTGGACCATTACCTGGAAGACGGCGGCTACCGCAGCCTGAAGACGGCGCTGGACGGCATCGCCCCCGCCGATCTGACGGCCCTGGTGAAAGCTTCCGGCCTGCGCGGACGAGGCGGCGCGGGCTTCCCCACCGGCATGAAGTGGAGCTTCCTGCCCAAGCAGACGGCCCTGCCCGTTTACCTGGTGTGCAACGCCGACGAGGGCGAGCCCGGCACCTTCAAGGACCGGGACATCCTGCGCTACGCGCCACACCAGCTCATCGAAGGCATGCTGCTGGCCTGCCACGCCATCGGGGCGCGCACGGGCTACATCTACATCCGGGGTGAATTCCGCGAGGAAGCCGCCTGCGTGGAGCGCGCCATCGCCGAGGCGCGGGGCGCGGGCCTCCTGGGCAAGGACATCCTGGGCAAGGGCTTCGACGCCGACCTGCATGTGCACATGGGCGCCGGCGCCTATGTGTGCGGCGAGGAAACGGCCCTGCTCAATTCGCTGGAGGGGCGACGCGGCCTGCCGCGCACCAAGCCGCCCTTCCCCGCCGTGGTGGGCCTCTACGGCTGCCCCACCATCATCAACAATGTGGAAACCCTGGCGGCCATTCCGCCCATCGTGGCCCACGGGCCCGAGTGGTATGTGGGTCTGGGCACGCCCAAAAGCCCGGGCAGCAAGCTCTTCAGCGTCAGCGGCCATGTGCGGCGGCCCGGCGTCTACGAGTGCCGCCTGGGCACGCCCCTGATGGATCTCATCAACGGGGATTGCGGCGGCATGCGCGAGGGGCGCCAGTTGAAGGTGGTCATCCCCGGCGGCTCCTCCGTGCCCATGCTGACGGCCCAGGAGGCCGCCACTCTCACGCTGGATTACGAGAGCTGCATGGAGCACGGCACCATGCTGGGCTCCGGCGCGGTGATCGTCCTTGACGACACGGTGAGCATTCCCCACCTGGTGCAGAACCTGGGCCACTTCTACGCCCACGAGAGCTGCGGCCAGTGCACGCCCTGCCGGGAGGGCACCCAGTGGATGCACCGCATCCTTGACCGCCTCGTGGCCGGGCAGGGCAAGGCCAGCGACCTGGACCTGCTCCTGGACATCTGCAAGCATGTTTCCTTCCGGACCATTTGCGCCCTGGGCGATGCCGCCACGGGGCCGGTGAAATCCGGCGTCACCAAGTTCCGCCATGAATTCGAGGCCCTCGTCCGCTAAGGCCGGGGCCCCTTGCTGGAGGGCGCGTGGAAGGCATTCTCTTCGTCCTGTTGTCCGTGATGGCCCTGGGCGGCGGGCTGTGGGTGCTGCTGAGGCGCAGCCCCGTGGATTCCGTGCTGGGCCTGCTCACCACCATGGTGGCCATCGCCGGCCACTACATGTTGCTGGACGCGCCCTTTCTGGCCGCCGTGCAGCTCATCGTCTACGGTGGCGCGGTGGTCATTCTCTTCATGTTCGTGATCATGCTGCTCAACCTGCGCGAGGATCGTCCCTCCGCCCGGCGCCTGGCGCCTGGACGCTGGGTTTACGCCCTGGCCGGAGGCATCGTGCTGCTCAGCCTGGCGGGAGTCTTCCAGGGCGGAGGCGCGCCGGGCAGCCTGGCGGCGGGGGAGAGCGGCACAGTGGAGGCCTTTGGCGAGGCCCTGTTCCGCCGCTGGGTGTATCCCTTTGAACTGACCAGCGTCCTGCTGCTGGCGGCCCTGGTGGGCGCCGTGGCCCTCACACGACAGGGCCAGGCGGCTTCCAAGGCGGAGGACAAGGCCTGATGCCAAGCTTGAACCATTACCTGCTCCTGTCGCTCCTGCTCTTCGGGCTGGGCGTGACGGGCGTGCTCATCCGGCGCAACGCCCTGGTGATCCTCATGTGTGTGGAGCTGATGCTCAACGCGGCGAACCTTGCCCTGGTGGCTTTCGGACGCGCCGGGGGTGGCCTGGACGGACAGGCCTTCGCTTTGTTCAGCATGACGGTGGCGGCGGCGGAAGTGGCCGTGGGCCTGGCTATTGTGGTGATGATCTTCCGCCACACGGGCAGCACGGACATCGAGCACATCCGCCTGGTGGGCGGCGGCGCGGAGGAGAACCGATGAGCCCCGAGAGCATCGCCCTGCCCCTGGCCCTCATTCCCTTGCTGCCACTTTTGGGTGCCGTGCTCAACGGCCTCTTCGGGCGCGCCACCAACGCCAAAGTCTCCGGTGCGCTGGCCACCGCGGCCATCGGTGGCAGTTTCGCCGTCGCCCTCTCGCTCTTCCTGCAGTTCCAGCAGCTGCCGGAGGAGGGGCGTCGCCTCCTGGTGACCTACGGCCCCTGGATGCATGTGGGCTCCCTGTCCCTGGACTGGAGCCTGCTGCTGGATCCATTGAGCCTGCTCTACGCCCTGTTCATCAGCGGCGTGGCAACCCTCATCCACCTTTACAGCATCGGGTACATGGGTCAGGAGCCCAGCTTCGCGCGTTACTTCGCGTACCTGAACCTCTTCAGTTTCGCCATGCTCACCCTGGTGCTGGGCGGCAATTATCTGGTGATGTTCCTGGGATGGGAAGGCGTGGGGCTGTGTTCCTACCTGCTCATCGGCTTCTGGTTCAGCGACCCGGAGAAAGCCAGCGCGGGGAAAAAGGCCTTTGTGGTCAACCGCATCGGCGATTTCGGCTTCCTTTTGGGCGCTTTCCTGCTCTTCGGTCATGTGGGCAGCCTGGATTACGGCCAGGTGCAGGCGGGCGTGGCGGGGCTGCCGGTGGGCCACTGGCTGCCCACGGCGGCGGCTCTCTTGCTCTTCCTGGGCGCCACGGGCAAGAGCGCGCAAATTCCTCTCTATGTGTGGCTGCCTGACGCCATGGCCGGCCCCACACCGGTGTCGGCCCTCATCCACGCCGCCACCATGGTGACAGCGGGCCTCTACATGATTGCCCGCAACCATTTCCTTTACAGTCTCGCCCCGGCCGCCCTGCTCACCGTGGCCATCGTGGGCGCGTCCACGGCCCTCTTCGCCGCCACCATCGGCCTGGCCCAGCGGGACATCAAGAAGGTGCTGGCCTATTCCACCGTCAGCCAGTTGGGCTACATGTTTCTGGCCATGGGCGTGGGCGCCTACACCGCGGGCCTCTTCCATGTGGTCACCCACGCTTTCTTCAAGGCCCTGCTCTTCCTCGGCGCGGGTTCGGTGATTCACGCCATGCACCATGTTTACCACAAGGTGCACGACCATCATCGGGATCCCCAGGACATGCGCAACATGGGCGGCCTGGCAAAGCGCCTGCCCATCACCTATTGGACCTTTCTGGTGGCCACCATCGCCATCGCCGGTTTTCCGCCCTTCGCGGGCTTTTTCAGCAAGGACGAGATCCTGTGGCAGGCCTTCGCCACGGGCCATTGGCCCCTGTGGCTGATGGGCCTGTGCGCCGCCGGGCTCACCAGCTTCTACATGTTCCGCCTGCTCTTCCTCACCTTCCACGGCACCTATCGGGGCGGCGAGGCGGAGGCCGCGCACTTCCGCGAGAATGCGCTGGTTATGACCCTGCCGCTGATGCTCCTCGCCGTGCTCAGCGCCATCGCCGGTTTCTGGGGCATGCCCCACTTCCTGGATTTCGCCCACCTGGGCAACCGCTTCGACGAGTTCCTGGCGCCGGTTTTCCATTCCGGCAGTGACCTGGCCCTGCGCCACGCCGTGGAAGCCCACGGCAATGTGGCCCTGGAGTGGACTCTGGCCCTGGGCAGCGTGGCGGTGGCCACCCTGGGCCTCCTGCAGGCCCGGCGCTGGTACCTGCAGAAGCCGGAACTGGCGGCCCGCGCGGTGGAACGCCATCCCCGTCTGCACGACCGCCTCCTCAACAAGTGGTATGTGGACGAACTCTATGAAGCGGTGGTGGTGAAGCCGGTGGCCGCCCTGTGCGAGGCCTGCTCCCGCCAGGTGGACGCCGGGCTCATCGACGGGGCCGTCAACGGCACGGCACGGCTGGCGGAAGTGGCCGCCCAGGGCGTGCGCCGCCTGCAGAGTGGCCGCCTGCCCCATTACCTCACCGCCATGGCACTGGGAGTGGCCCTGCTCCTGGCTCTGGTCTTCACCCGATGATGGACGCGCCCATGATGGACTTCATCCTGCCCCTGGTGACCTTCTTTCCGCTGGCCGCCCTGCTGTTGCTGTGGCTGATTCCCGCCCGGCACACAGGCTTGCTCAAGGGGACGGCCCTGGGGCTTGGCCTGGCGGAATTCGCCTTGAGCCTGCCCTTGTGGACGGCCTTTGACGCGGTGCGGGGCGGCGAGTACCAGTTCGCTTTCCACAAGCCCTGGATGCCCGCGCTGGGCTTCTCCTTCCACATGGGCCTGGACGGCATCGGTTTGGTGCTGGTGCTGCTCACCACCCTGCTTCTTCCGGTGATCCTCTTGTCCAGTTGGACGGTGACGGATCGTCTGAAGAGCTACCTCATGCTCTACTTCCTCATGGCCACGGGCATGGTGGGCGTCTTCGTCAGCCTGGACCTGGTGCTCTTCTATGTGTTCTGGGAACTCACCCTCATCCCCATGTACTTCCTCATCGGCATCTGGGGTGGGCCACGGCGCATCTACGCGGCGGTGAAGTTCTTCCTCTACACCATGCTGGGCAGCGTGCTGATGCTGGTGGCCATCCTGTGGATCCACTGGTCCACCCTGGTGCCCGTGGAGGGTGGCAGCTTCGTCCGCACTTTTGACCTGCCCCTGCTGCTGCAGCATTTCCACGCCGGCGGACAGGCGCAGCTCTGGCTCTTCGGCGCCTTCGCCCTGGCCTTCGCCATCAAGGTGCCCATGTTCCCCGTGCACACCTGGCTGCCCGACGCCCATGTGGAGGCGCCCACCGGCGGCAGCGTGATCCTGGCCGGCGTGCTGCTGAAAATGGGCACCTACGGCTTCATCCGCTTCGCCATGCCGCTCTTTCCCGCCGCCACGCGCATGCTGCTGCCCCTCATGGTGAGCCTGGCGGTGATCGGCATCGTCTACGGCGCCCTGGTGAGCATTGTGCAGAAGGATGTGAAGAAGCTGGTGGCCTACAGTTCCGTCAGTCACCTGGGCTTCGTCATGCTGGGCCTCTTTGCCATGAACGCCGAGGGCATGGGCGGGGCCGTGCTGCAGATGGTGAACCACGGCATCAGCACCGGCGCCCTCTTCCTTGCGGTGGGCGTCATTTACGAACGCCGCCACACGCGCCAGATCGCGGACTTCGGCGGCCTTGCCAGCCAAATGCCCCTTTACGCCTTCGTGCTGCTCTTCTTCTGCCTGAGTTCAGTGGGCCTGCCCGGCTTGAACGGCTTCACGGGCGAGTTCATGATCCTGCTGGGCAGCTTCCGCAGCCAGCCCTGGGCCACGGCCGTGGCCGCCACAGGCGTCATTTTGGCCGCCGTGTACCTGCTGTGGATGGTGCAGCGCGTGCTCTTCGGCCCCTTGAGCAACCCCAGGAACCAGGGCCTGAAGGACATGAGCCTGCGCGAGGTGCTGGTCTTCGTGCCACTCTTCGTGCTGGCCATCTGGATCGGCGTGCAGCCCCAGCCCCTGCTGGACCGCATCAACCCCGCCGTGGAGACCACCCTCGAGCTGATGAGGAACCGCTGACATGGACTTTAGCGGACTGAATGTCGCCTCCCTGGCGCCGGAACTCCTTGTTGCCGGCGGCGGCCTGTTGGTGATGGCCCTGCACGCCCTTTTCCGTGGCCGCCACGACGACGCGCTTGTGTGGGTGGCCATCGTTTCCATTGGGGCGGCGCTGGCCTTCAGCCTGAACCCCCTCACCCGGCAGCCGGGCTACTTCGGGCTTGCCCTGGGGGATCCCCTGGCCTTCGCCGGACGCATCACCGTGCTGGCCAGCCTGCTCCTGCTCCTGCCCGGCGGGGCGGCCTACGCCTGCAGCCGCGCCCTGCCCCAGGCCGAGTACCTGTCCTTGAGCCTCTTCGCCGCCACGGGCATGATGGCCCTGGCCAGCGCCGGGGATTTGGTGGTGCTCTTTCTGGCGGTGGAAGTGCTCAGCATCAGCCTCTACTGCCTGGCCGGCGTGATGGGCGAGCGCGAGGGCTCGCGCCACGCCGCCCTCACCTATTTCCTGGCGGGCTCCTTCGCCTCGGGCTTTCTGCTCTTCGGCATGGCGCTTCTGGGCGGCACGGCGGGCACCACCAGCCTGGCCGGCATGGCCAGCGGCCTGGCCCGGGCGTCGGGCAGTGGTGCCCAGTGGGTGGCCCTGGGTGGCGTGGTGCTCATGCTGGCGGGCCTGCTCTTCAAGGTGGGCGCCGTGCCCTTCCACAGCTGGGTGGCCGAAGTTTACAGCGGCAGCCCCACCGTGGTGACGGCCTTCATGTCCACGGCGGCCAAGGCCGCGGCCTTCGCCGGTTTCGGCCGCGTGCTTCTCACCCTGGGTGGTCTCAGCGAGGGGTGGGTGCCCCTGCTGGGCATCAGCGCCGGAGCCACCATGGTGCTGGGCAATTTCAGCGCCCTGGCTCAACTCAACTTCAAGCGCATGCTGGCCTTCAGCAGCGTGGCCCACGCGGGTTACCTGTTGCTGGGCTTGATGGCGGTGGGCAGCGCTGGCGAAAGCCTGGAGGCTGTCATTTTCTACCTGCTGCCCTATGTGCTGGCCAATGCCGCGCTCTTCCTGGTGGCCGCACGGGTCAGCCAGGCCGGCGGCGGGTGTTACCAGCTAAGTGACTACAAAGGCCTGGCCCGGCGCAGTCCCTGGCTGGCCGGTTTGCTGGCCCTGCTGCTGCTGGGTCTGGCGGGCATGCCGCCCCTGGCGGGTTTCATGGGCAAGTTCATGGTCTTCAGTGCCGCTGTGCGAGCGGGCCACACCGGTCTGGCCGTGCTGGGCATCCTCACCAGCGTGGTGGCGGTGTTCACCTACTTGCGGCCGGTGGTCTACGCCTGGTTCCACGAGCCGGAGCAGGGCGGCGAAGTCCTGCGCCTGGACGGCGGCCTGCTCTTCGCCACCTGGGTGGCCAGCCTGGGCCTCCTGGTGCTGGGCTTGTGGCCCCGCCTGTGGCTGGATGTGTGCACGGGCATCGGCCGTTAGACAAGGCATTTCCTGCAGCTTGTGAACCTCCATGTCTTGGTGGTCGCTCCCCGCGACCGGAAAGGAGCCGCCATGTTGGGCCTTCTCCGTCTCGTGACGCCGCTCGTGCTGCTTTTGACACCCTTGCTGGGCCTGGAGGGCAGCGCCTGGGCCAACGCCCTTCCCGCCGACAGTTTGAGCGCTGCCGCGCCCCACGCCTCCAGCCTGGGTTCCCAGTTGCCATTGTGGAGCGCCATTCCCTTCGTCGGCATTCTTCTTTCCATCGCCCTGATGCCCTTGTTGACACCTTCCTTCTGGCATCACCACTTCGGCAAGGTCTCGGCTTTCTGGGCCCTGCTTTTCGCCCTGCCCTTCATGGCGGTGTACGGCTGGAACACGGCCATCCATTCCTTGTTGCACATCATGGTGCTGGATTACCTGCCCTTCATCGTCCTGTTGGCTGGCCTGTTCGTCATTGCCGGGGGCATTGCCGTGCGCGGCAGCCTGGCCGGCACGCCCATTGTGAACACCGCCCTCCTGCTCATTGGCACCTTCCTGGCCTCGTGGATTGGCACCACCGGTGCCAGCATGCTCATGATCCGTCCCCTGCTGCGCTCCAACTCCAGCCGCAAGCACCGGGCGCACCTGGTCATTTTCTTCATTTTCCTGGTCAGCAACATCGGTGGAGCCCTGACACCCATAGGCGATCCGCCGCTCTTTCTTGGTTTTCTACACGGTGTCAAGTTCTTCTGGACCTTGGCCTGCCTGCCCCTGATGGCCTTCAACACCCTCCTCCTGCTGGTAGTGTTCTACGCCCTGGACAACCATCTGATGAAGAAGGAGGACATGGACAATCAGGATCTGGAAGAGCAGGCCGTGCCCCTGCGCTTGAAAGGCGCTTTCAACTTCCTGCTGCTTGGGGGCGTGGTGGGCGCGGTCATCCTGTCGGGGGTGTGGAACCACCACCCCTTCTTCTATGATGATGTCCTGCATCGGGCCAAGGGACTGGTGCTGCTGGGGGGTGACCACCCCCTGGTGTTGCCCTGGCTGAACATCCTGCGCGACGGGACCATCCTGCTGCTGCTGGGCCTGTCCTGGAAGTACACCACGCAGGAATGCAGGGAACTGAATCACTTCGACTGGTTTCCCATTCAGGAAGTGGCGAAGCTCTTTGCCGGCATTTTCATTGCCATTGTGCCCGCCCTGGAAATCCTGAAAGCCGGCGAGCACGGCGCCATGGCATTCATCATTGAACGCGTTTCCAGCGATGCCAGCTACTTCTGGGCCTCGGGACTGCTTTCCAGTTTCCTGGACAACGCCCCCACTTATCTCACCTTTTTCAACACGGCCCTGGGAAGCTTCTATCCCGGCATGACGGAAGCCCAGGCGGTTCCCCTGCTCATGGCCCATGGCAGCACTTTGCTGGCCATCAGTTGCGGGTCGGTGTTCATGGGCGCCAATTCCTACATCGGCAATGCGCCCAATTTCATGGTGAAGTCCATTGCCGAGCAATCCGGCATCAAAATGCCCAGTTTCTTTGGTTACATGGCCTGGAGCCTGGGCATCCTCATCCCCCTCTTCATCCTGGACACCTGGCTCTTCTTCTAATGGAAGGGTAGGAGCCGCCGCACCCAGTGAATGGGGCGCGATGTTGGCCCACGGCGGCCCAGACGAAGCGAGTCCTGGTGGAAGGGGCTTGGCGGCATTGGCCGAGCAT
>Ga0172367_10002685_pt1 | contig 24082 bp, 20 predicted proteins | sample Lak10m_FD_114542 | JGI IMG/M metagenome (GOLD analysis project Ga0172367, IMG submission 114542) | Freshwater microbial communities from Kabuno Bay, South-Kivu, Congo - kab_022012_10m | ecosystem: Environmental > Aquatic > Freshwater > Lake | place: Democratic Republic of the Congo: South-Kivu... | reverse complement strand
GGGTCGGCAACGAAATAGCAAACCAGTTTTCCCGTTTTGAGCACCAATTTTTCTAAACCGATGGCCTTTGCCATCCAACGCAGGCGAATGGTATCAATGAGTTGTCGGCCTTGTTCTGGCACAGGACCGAACCGGTCAACCAACCGCTGTTCGAACGCAACAAGATCCTTTTCTCGTTCTATGTTGTCCAATTCGCGATAAAGCGCCAATCGTTCGGCAATGCTGTTCACGTATCGGTCTGGCAGCAGAATTTCCAGATCAGTATCTATCTGGCAATCTTCCACAAACGGTCGCTTCGGCTCGTCTTTGAACAGCTCTTTGAACTCGGTTTGCTTCAGTTCATGGACCGCTTCGTCCAAGATCTTGTGATACATCTCGTAGCCAATGTCACTGATGTAGCCGCTCTGTTCCGCACCAAGCAGATTTCCGGCACCCCGAATGTCAAGGTCGCGCATGGCAATGTTGAACCCGCTACCGAGTTCCGAGAATTCCTCGATCGCCTTCAACCGTTTGCGAGCATCTGGTGTGAGCACACTTTCGGGCGGTGCAAGCAAATAGCAGAATGCCTTTTTATTGGAACGTCCCACGCGGCCACGCATCTGGTGCAGGTCGCTTAGGCCGAAGTTGTTGGCGTTGTTGATGATGATGGTGTTCGCATTCGGAATGTCGAGACCACTCTCGATGATGGTGGTGGCCACAAGTACATCGTATTCGCCCTCAATGAAACGCATCATGGTGTCTTCGAGCAGCGCTGGTTCCATTTGTCCATGACCTATGCAAACACGCACATCCGGGCACAGACGATTGATCATTCCAGCCACTTCGCGGATGTTCTCTACGCGGTTGTTCACAAAGAAAACCTGACCGCCACGACCCACTTCGTACATGATCGCATCTCGGATGGTTTCCTCATTGAACGAGTGCAGTTCGGTTATGACCGGGTAGCGGTTAGGCGGTGGCGTGTTGATGACCGAAAGGTCGCGGGCACCCATCAATGAGAACTGCAATGTGCGCGGTATGGGTGTTGCGGTAAGCGTCAACGTATCAACGTTCACCTTCATTTTTTTGAGTTTCTCCTTTACGGAAACCCCGAATTTCTGCTCCTCGTCAATAATGAGCAGCCCCAAGTCTTTGAACTTCACATCCTTGCCCACGATGCGATGCGTTCCAACAAGAATATCCACTTTGCCTTCAGCTAAGCGGTCGAGCGTGTCGTTCTGCTGCTTGGTGGTTTTAAAGCGATTGATGTAATCGACCGTACACGGAAACTCCTTGAGGCGTTCGCGGAAGGTGCGCGCATGCTGCAACGCCAAAATGGTCGTGGGAACCAACACGGCAACCTGTTTCCCATCGCAAACGGCTTTGAAGGCGGCCCGAATGGCAATTTCGGTCTTTCCGAATCCTACGTCTCCGCAAACAAGGCGGTCCATGGGGAATTCGCGCTCCATGTCGGCTTTTACGGCAACGGTGGCCTTTTCCTGGTCGGGCGTATCCTCGTAAATGAACGATGCTTCCAACTCGGTTTGCAAGTAGGTATCATGGCTGAACGCAAAGCCTTTCTGGGCCCTTCGCTGAGCGTATAGTTTTATCAGGTCCTTGGCAATGTCCTTTACCTGCTTTTTGGTTTTGGCGGTCAGGTTTTTCCAAGCAGGCGAACCGAGTTTGTTCACCTTAGGCTCATCGCCCTCTTTGCCCGAATACTTCGTTATGCGGTGCAGCGAGTGAATGCTGACGTACAGAATATCGTTGTCGCGGTAAACAAGGCGAATAGTTTCCTGCATCTTGCCATTCACCTCCAGCTTTTCGAGGCCTGCAAACTTGCCTACGCCATGGTCGATGTGCGTGACGTAATCGCCCGGGTTGAGACCCGCGATCTCTTTCAGCGTCAGCGCTTCCTTGCCCCGCTTGTAGCCTTGTCGAAGACGGAAACGGTGGTAACGTTCGAATATCTGGTGATCCGTGAAGCAGGCCAGTTTCAGTTCGTGGCTGATGAAGCCTTCGTGCACCGATAGCACCATGGACGTGAAGAACGGCTTCTCTATCCGCACATCCTTAGGCATGGGCAGATCATCGAAAATGGAATGGAGCCGCTCGGCCTGCCCCGGATTATCTACCACCAGCACATTGCGATAACCGTTCTGCTTATTCTCAATGAGGATGCGCTGAAGCAGGTGAAAGTCCTTGTTGACAGCTGGCTGCGGAGCCATGTCGAACACGATCTCTTCCGCATCATGGTAGAACGTGCGCTGACCGAACTCGATGACGCGCCTTACGTCCAACGCATCCATCACCTCTTTCGAGGAAACGTATTTCTCTTCTGGTTTCGATTGGTTGATGGTGGAATTCAGCTGCGCAAACGCCTGCTTTGCCTCTGCCAATTCCTGATCCACCTTCAGCTTGATGCCTTCCACATCTTTGGCCCAAACAATGGTTTTAGAAGACAGAAATTCAAAGAAGGAGACCTTCTCCGAAAGCAGCACCTCGTCTTGAACGTTCGGGACAATGGTGGCTCTTTTGAGCTGTTTCACCGAAAGTTGCTCGGCAGGGTCGAAGGCGCGAATGCTGTCCACTTCGTTTCCGAAGAGCTCGATGCGATACGGAAGTTCCTGGGCAAAGGAGAAGATGTCCACAATTCCGCCCCGAATGGCAAACTGACCGGGTTCGTAGACCTGATCCACGCGCTCGAAGTGATACTCGTAGAGCATCTCGTTGATGAAGTCGATGTCCACCTCCTCTCCCACAGCCACGTTGAAGGTGCTTTTTCGCAGCATCTTCTTTGAAATGACCTTTTCCGTAAGCGCCTGTGCGTAGGTGACAATAATCTGCTGGGTTGTGCTCGACTGCAATGCGTTCAGCACTTCTCCCCGTTGAATGACGTTACTGTTGTCGGTCTGTTCCAATTCGTACGGCCTTCGGTACGACATGGGATAGAACAACACTTTCTTTTTACCGGTAAGCAGTTCGAGGTCGCTGAGAAAGTAGGCCGCTTCCTCGCGGTCAGTCAATACAATCAAATGGTTCTCCGAAGTGGCATTGACCACCTGATTGATGACGAACGCATTGGCCGAGCCTGCCAGTCCGCGTAGGTGCAGTTTGCAACCATCGAACGTCAACGATTTTTCAATGGCTTTCGCAGCCTTTGATTCCTCAAAGAGCCCTAAAAGTTCGTCTCTGGTCATTTTGGCGTACGCCCGTTAACTCAGCGGGGCGAATATTGAGACATCATTTCCATGGCTTTGTTCACCATGTTCTCCGAACCGATGAACAATGGGGTACGCTGGTGCAATGATGTTGGTTGAATATCGAGAATACGCTCGTAGCCGTTTGTGGCCACGCCTCCGGCCTGCTCAATGATGAACGCCATTGGGTTTGCCTCGTACAGCAAGCGCAGTTTTCCGTTGGGTGAAGATGTTGTGGTAGGATAGAGATACACACCGCCTTTGATGAGGTTGCGATGGAAATCTGCCACCAACGACCCGATGTAACGCGAAGTATATGGGCGGCTTGTGGGCTTATCCTCTACCTGACAGTATTTGATGTACTGCTTGACGCCATCGGGAAAATGAACGTAGTTGCCCTCGTTGATGCTGTAGATCTTTCCGTCTTTCGGGATCTTCATGTCTGGGTGCGAAAGGAAGAACGCACCGATGGATGGGTCGAGGGTAAAGCCGTTGACACCGTTGCCCGTGGTGTAAACGAGCATGGTGCTTGAACCATAGATGACGTACCCGGCAGCCACCTGTTCGGTTCCCTTCTGCATGAAATCCTCAAAGGTTGCAGAACCGTCTTTCGACACTCTGCGGTAGATGGAGAAGATGGTGCCGATGGAAACATTGACATCGATGTTCGATGATCCGTCCAACGGGTCGATGGCCACTACGTATTGGCCGTCTTTCGAATAACCCGTTTTGAACTCAATGACACCTTCGTTCTCTTCCGATGCCAATCCGCAGACCTCACCGCGGTCTTTCAGCGCACGGATGAACTCCTCGTTGGCATACACGTCCAGCTTCTTCTGCGCTTCGCCCTGCACGTTGGTGTCTCCATAATCGCCAAGGATGTTCTCCATCAGTCCGGCCTTGTTCACTTCGCGGTTCACCACGCGTGCCGCCAACCCGATGGCGCTCAACAGGCGCGAAAGTTCGCCTTTGGCGTATTTGAAATCTTCCTGCCTTTCTACGATGAACTCTCCGAGTGATTTGACGCTTGCCATTGTTGTGTATTGATGATGTTGTATCTGCGATTTCGTTAAAAGGAAAGACCTGCGACAAAGGCAGGTCTTCAGGTGCGTTATATCAATGCCTTATCAAAGCTTCATGATGTAGGCCAGCTTGAAGAACCTACGGTCGGGGGCTACAACGGGCGAACCTGGTTCCACATCCACGTAAAAGCCGTTGACGGGTGCTGTTCCGGGGTTCTCGGCAGCGCTGGCCACCGAAATAATGAACTTGTCGGTCAGGTCTGGGGTTCCGTTCGAACCATCGCAAAGCGACCAGCCCGAAGGAATGGACGCGATGGTGCCCGACCACATGATGATGCCACCTGTAGGAACGTTGCTGCCCGGAGCTTGAACTGAAGTGGTGAGTGAATACCACTGGCCGAACGGTGCGGTTGCCGGTATTGGACTATCGTAGCGGTAGTACCAGAAATTCCCATCGTCCGGGTCGTAGGTAAGAAGGCCGTTTGCCAAGGTATCGTTGTACTGGCCTTCCATGATGGCGCGCTGAAGCGTGGTAACAGCCGGAACGAGCATTCCCTTTGAAGGGACGCCAAGGATGGCACTGTATGGGTTTGACACATCGAGGATGGCGGATGGGTCGGGGGTTGTGGTGCCGATACCCACGTTATCGGTTTGGGCCGAAGCCATAAAAGACGACACCACCAGCAGCGAAACCGCCAAAAGTGCCGAGCAAGTTCTTGTGAATGACATATCTTGAACTGTTGGTTGGTATTGGCCCTTGTCCAAGCCGGATTTTAGGCCGATCAAAGATAGAGTTCTTTTGGAAACGTGCCGTAGGCAGCACGGTTGTGTTCAGTAACTACTTTTGCCGCGTGTCGGCAGTGGGCGGTCATACGGTGCGGAAGGGAACGAGAGCGGATGTTCCGAGAGTGTTCGAACTTATAAACGAACTGGCCACCTACGAACGGGCACCCGATGCGGTAACGTTGACCTTGGATGAACTCTACGAGGATGGTTTCGGCCCGACACCGATCTATGGGCTTTTCGTGGCGGAAAAGGATGGTACCGTGGTGGGCATTGCCCTTTACTACGAGAAATACAGCACGTGGACCGGGAGATGCATCTTCTTGGAAGACATCATTGTAACGGAGCAAGAGCGCGGAAACGGCCTAGGGCACAGCCTATTTGAGGCCGTGATGGCGGTGGCCAAGGCGCGGAATTCGGCCCGATTGGAGTGGCAGGTGCTGGATTGGAACAAACCGGCCATCCGCTTTTACAGAAAGTATAACGCCACGCTTGACCCCGAATGGCTGAACGGCAAGCTGACGCGCGAACAATTGCAACAACTATAGGGCTTTATGAAGGTTTTCAAATTCGGAGGGGCATCGGTAAAAGATGCCGCAAGTGTGAAGAATGTGGCGAGCATTGTGCAAAGGTTTGCGGGGCAGAAGTTGGTGGTGGTGGTTTCGGCCATGGGAAAGACCACCAATAAGTTGGAAGAACTGCTGAAGGCGCACCTGCACGGTGGCGATCCGAAAGTAGCGTTGGAGGAATTGCGCAGTCAGCATATGGCCATTGTGGAGGAACTTTTTGGGGCCAGTGCACAGGCAGTGAAGGACACGGTGAACAACACCTTGGTGGAGATAGAATGGGCGTTGGACGACCCTGAGGGACTCGATCAGCATTTTCAGTATGACCAAATTGTATCGATAGGTGAAATGCTGAGCACCAAGATCGTTTCGGCCTATTTGAATACCAACGGGTTGGCGAACCGATGGGTGGATGCGCGCGACCTGATACGCACGGACAACACCTACATGGATCCCAAGATAGACTGGGAAACCACACGGCAGATGAGCGCCACGGTGCTGAACGATGTGCTAGGGAAAACCGATATTGTGGTGACGCAGGGTTTTGTGGGCGGCACCAGCGAGAATTTCACCACAACACTGGGGCGCGAGGGATCGGATTTTACGGCCGCCATTCTGGCCCATTGTGCCAAGGCGGATGACGTGACCATTTGGAAAGATGTGCCGGGCGTGCTGAATGCCGACCCCAAGTATTACGACAATACCGTGCTGATACCCGAAATGAGCTACTTCGATGCCATGGAGTTGGCCTACTTCGGTACCAGTGTCATTCACCCGAAAACGATAAAGCCTCTGCAGAACGCCAACATTCCGCTCTATGTGAAATCGTTTGTGAACCCCGAGGCACAGGGCACGGTAGTTTCGAACCGCACCGACCTGAAGATCGTGCCTTCTTTCATTGTGAAGCCGAACCAAGTGCTGGTTTCCTTGACACCCAAGGATTACAGCTTTGTAAGCGAGGCGCATTTCAGCCGCATTTACGCGGTGCTGAGCGACATACGCATGAAAGCCAACTGTGCACAGAATTCGGCACTGAACTTCTCGTTCAGCACGAACAACGACCCCGACAAGCTGACACAACTGAGCCAGCGCCTGAGCACCGAATACCAGATAGGATTGGTGGAAGGGGCCGAACTGGTGACCATACGCTACTACGATGAAGCCACCATTGCCCGCACCACGCAGGGCATGACGGTGCTGCTTGACCACCGCACGCCCACCTCGGCACAGCTGGTGGTGAAGTGATCCTTCGTTAGCTGCAAGCCGCAAGCTATGAGCTACAAGGGGCCAATTAGAATCTAGGCTTTACAATGGAAGATCTGGATGCCATCCGATGGCAGTGGCATGCCCTAAAGCGAGGCCGAAACCAAAAAAGGCGAGGCGGACGCTGAGGGAATTAAGAATTCGGAATTAATAATTAAGAATTAACTCGGATGAATTTGCGTTTGGGGCAAATCTGGTGAGGCGGAGGTCAAATATGGCAAGGCGGAGATGAGATTGGAAGAGGCGGAGGTGAGATCTGAGAAGGCGGAGATAATATTTGGCAAGGCGGAGGTCAGGTCTGGGAAGGCGGAGATAATATTTGACGAGGCGGAGGTGAGACCTGACGACCCGGAGATAATATCTGGCGAGGCGGAGGTCGGATATGGGAAGGCGGAGGTAAAATTTAGGAAGGCGGAGACGCTGAATATGAAGCACTTAGTGGAATTTGGTTGGTTCTGGGCTCACGATATGCGCGTGTAGGTGGGAATGGATGACCCTTCGACTGCGCTAAGGGAACGGGAGGCCTTGGTTGGGGAGACGGAGGTCGGACAAGGGAAGGCGGAGACGAGTTTTGCAAAATACTATTCGGGTATATTTCGCTGGGTCATTCACTAAATTATAACAGGCTATAATTTTAGCCTCATTGATGCCTGATAGATATGATTAAATGTGAAAATTGAATACGTAATTTTACTGCAACAAGTGTTGAAGCAACGTGATCCCCGACTAAATCTTCAATTGCATTGCCCTATGAAAACCAACTACATAAAGCGATTTTAACATGTGGATAGAAGAACTGACCATCGAAAACCTGAAGGGGTTTGAAAAAATCAACCTCAAGTTTTCAGAAAAAAAGGAACCGGTTAAGTGGATAACTCTGCTTGGAGAAAATGGGGGGGGTAAAAGCACGGTTCTACAGTCGCTGGGTCTACTACTTGCTGGTCCAGAAAATGTAAACAAATTGCTCCCTGTTCCATACGGGTGGGTGAGAAAAGAAGGCGTTCCAAGTAAATTGAGTATCAGAATTCACCAAGGAGAAAACGACCCTGGAACGTATGGTGAAATAAAAGAATCAAAATCATTCAGTTACACTTATTTTGTTACTGGGTCGGAGCATACCACTATTCGAAATAAGCTGTATACAGAACCAACCGTTCTTGAGAACCCTGACCGAAGACTTACCTGGTTAAAGCAGAACGCCCTTACCTCGAAGGGCAAGGGTTGGTTCGCAGCAGGGTACGGGGCTTTCCGAAGGCTGACTAGGGAAAGTAGGGTAATTATCCCAACCCTCACCTCGCAGGAAAGGCACAACAATTTCACGACCCAATTCAAGGAAGATGAAGCCCTTTCTTCCTTTGAGCATTGGATGGTATACTTAGACTACCGAATTGCTAAGGGTGAAAATGGTAGCAAGAGATTGGCTCAAAAGCAATTGGCTATTGCAGTAGAGGCGATCAACAAAATACTACCAGAAGGGGTCAGCTTTGACTCCGTCTCGGAAGATGGTAAAATTCTCTTCAATGTCAAAGGAGTGAAAGTTTCAACTTTCAGTCTTAGCGATGGATATCGTAGTATCCTTGCGCTTATGGGAGACCTTATTTGGCGTCTCTTAGACCACTTTCCTGATAGTAAGGACCCACTCAAAGAAGAAGGCGTTGTTTTAATTGATGAATTGGACATTCACCTTCATCCTGTTTGGCAAAGACAAATTGCAACTCTGCTCAGGGAACAATTCCCAAATCTTCAGTTCATTGTCGCCACCCATAGCCCCATGATTACCGCAGGTGCAGGGCCTGATGCCTTGACTTATCGGTTTGTGTTTGATGGAAACAGAACAGAGGTGAATGAAATCAAAGGGTTAGCTTTCATGAGTGTTGACAAGATTTTGGCAAGTGATGCTTTCAGCATGGTTTCACCATTTTCTCCACAAACTGAATCACAAATACAGAATTACCTGCGCTTGAAAAGAAAAAGTAAGTTGACCGCAACCGAAAAGATAGAGCTTCAGGCAACATTGCCTTTTGTTGAGAATGCCTATGCATCTATTCCTGAACAGGATTCCCTTCAATCAAAAATGGAAAATTACCTCAAGAGCATTCTAATATGATATACGTCAACAGAATTGACAAGCCGAATGTTCTTGTACGGAATGAGGTTAAATGGACCGAGGCTATCAAATCTGCTACGACAGCTGAATCCAAAGAAAAAGCAATAGGCAAGTATCAGCATGAGGAGATAAAAGATCAACTTTCCAAAATGTTCAACGGAAAATGTGCGTATTGTGAATCGTTTATTGAAAATGTAGATTACGGAGATATTGAACACTTCAGACCCAAAGCGAAATTCCCTGAATTAGCTGTCACTTGGGACAATCTGTTGTTAGCCTGTAAGAAGTGCAATGGAACGGCACAAAAGGGTGATAATTGGCCATCCAATTCCGAAGGTGGCCCATTGGTTAATCCAAGCGAAGAGCAACCCGAAGATTTCTTTGAATTCTTATTTGATGAAGCAACTTTGGTTTCCATTGTCAGACCAAAAAATATAAGAGGAACAACATCTGAAAGAATCTACGGTCTAAATAAACACCTGTTGTTAAAGGACAGAAACCTGTTCGTAAGGAAATTGATATTTATTGCTAAACGTTACAACTCTGACACTCAAGCAAAGGCCATAATTGATGATGCAATCAAAGATGACGGAGAATACGCGGCATTTGCACGAATGGTGATGAGTAAATATGTAAAGTGAGCATATACCAGCACAGGTGCCCAGTTTGTAGGGCTCGGTATCTGAGCAGCGAAATGACACGATAGGTGACCGATATTGGCAAGCGTGTCGTAAGCAACGGTGTAGAGGTGGAGGTCATTCGACTGAGAGCCGCCTAATTCCGAATCAATCTTATCAGAACCCCGCCCCATGCGGGGTTTTGGTTTTGGGGGGGTGCAGCCAAGAACTGAGTTGGCGTCACCCTGAATTCATTTCAGGGTCTGTTGAAGAAAGACAGATGCCGAAACGAGTTCGGCATGACCTCAGTGGTTGGAGTGAACCACAGCGGTTACAATTGCCTATAGGTAGTATCAGTGTTGACCTACTAGGTTGTGAAAACCTAGCAGATCTTTTGGATGGTTAACGCAGTATCTTGAGCGGAAACGTTGGGTTAATTATACCCGATCAGGCACTACCTCTTCATAAGCTTGAATCCGATTTCGCGGCCATGGCCTTGGAACATGGCCAGATTGATCCAGAACCAAGCGAACTGTTCCATGAGTTGAAAACGGTCGTTGCCGCCAATGTCGTAGCAGGCTGCAAAGCCTGCATCTGTTACCAGTTGCGAAGCGATCTTCTTGCCTTTTTCACTGTCTCCAGCCACAAAGAGGTCAATGGCCGTGCCATGATACACGGGGTTCACCATATTGTTGAAGCCTGTGGTGTTGAAGCATTTCACCACATCGCGGGTCTGTGTGTTGTCCAAAATGGCCTGGGCAGTGGTGCCATAACCTGCAGGACCACGACCCATGATGATGTTCATGGCATCGATGATCACTTTGCCAGTGGTATCGCCCAGCGACCGTGCTACTTCTACCGCAGCCATTGCTGGCGTGGCTATCAGAATGACCTCAGCTGCTTTCACGGCCTCAGCCACTGAATGTGCACTGGTGTTCCTGTTCTTGAGCAGTTCCTTCCCTTTGAAGTGCTCCAGGTCTTGCACACCCAGCAATATCTCGTGGCCTGCGTTGGCCCATTTGGTGGCCAGTGCACCACCTACGTTTCCTGTTCCGATAATGGCAATTCTCATGATAATGGTGTTAGTTCAATGTGTTGTGAATGGTGTTTTCGGCCTGATGTACATGATGGGCACAACGCAAAATAGCACATACGATATGTAAACAGAAAGCGGTGCCGCCAGCATGGCCAATACATACAATGCCATGGCCAGATTGTTCTTATTGAGCGTATTCTGATGGTGTTCTGTTGCGGTTCCTTCGGTTTTGAGGATGTATTTGCGGATAAGGCTGAACGCCAACGCGTTCATCAGAAACACGGCTCCATAGCAGGTAGACGCCACCCACAATTGCGGATTGCTACCGATAAAACCTGTGACGAAGGGAATGAGGCTCATCCAGAATAGCAGGAAGAGGTTGAGCCACAGCAATCTGGTATCCACCTTTTCTACCAAATGGAACAGATGGTGATGGTTGATCCAAAGCACGCCCACCATTACGAAACTGACCGCGTAGGAAATGAGGTTTGGCAGGAGTTCCTTCGCTTGCTCCAAAAAATTATCGGCCGTAACTGTATGTTCAAAACCCAGTTCGAGCACCATGATGGTGATGATGATGGCAATGACCCCATCGCTAAAGGCTTCCAATCGGTTAGTAGGAATAATGCTCTTTTCTTCGCTCATCTTAAAATTCGCGTCTGATGAAAAATCCATAATTACCGCCATAAACGGCCGTTGGTCCCAATTCAGAAAGGTTAGCAGCCGGACCGAACTGCAACTTCTTGTAATCGACCCCTGCGCGTATGCGCTGTACGCTTGCCAAATGCCCTACCGAACCGACCAGCGTATAGAGTTCAAGGGAAGTGTAGAGTTTCCAATCGCCTTTGAGCACCGGCTGATAACGCAGAATGGAAAAGAAGCTGTACTTCGGGTCTTTCTCGATTTCCACCGCAGTTAGGATGAAGGCCGTCAAGGCCTTGTGCACCTTGAAATAGTTGATGCCTGCCGCACCACCTCCGCCATTCGAGCTGCTGAGGCTACCGATGACGGAAACGCCAACACCGTACTTGAAAGTGTAGTTGAAGTAAGCAGCTGTAAGGATATTCGGTTTGTTCGCGTAGCTCAGTGTGCCTCGTGTTCTGCTGAAAATGGAGAAGCGGTAATCCGGCCCGAACAGCGGTTTGAAATATTGCACATCGGCAAACAGACCTTCGTTGCCTGCCATCAGTTCCAGACTTTGAGCGGAAAGTCGGCCCGAGGTCAACATTATCACAACCAGAATGAATATCTTTTTCATGACATGGAGAAATAGCGTGCGACCTGCGGGCCGCACGCTTCATTCAACTTACTTGTTCAAAAGAGCCACCACCATTCGTGCAGCGGCAGCACCCGAATTCTGTTGCTGACCAGTGATGAGGTTACCATCCGTAATGGCATACGAAGAGAAGGGAGCAGCTACTTTGAAGTTGGTATCCTTGATCTTCTTGGCCTCCGTTTCAATGCGGTAAGGTTGTATCTGCATGCCTACGGCTTTGTCGGCATATTCTTCCTCCGCATCGCAGAATCCGGTCCAGATCTTGCCTTTAACGAGCAACTCGCCATTCGATTTTTTGGCATCAAGCAACAAGGTTGTGGAGTGACATACCGCTGCACTTGGCTTTCCGGCCTCGTAGAAACCAACAAAAAGCTTTTCCAGTTCCTTGTTGCCCTTAAAGGTGTACATCGGGCCTTGACCTCCCACCAGAAAAATGGCGTCAAAGTCGGCAGCATTCACCTCGGTAAGTTTCTTGGTGCTTTCCAACATCTTATTGAAATTTTCCTGCTGCATGTAGCCAAGGGATATCACATCGTGAGCCGAATAACCACTTGCATCGGTAGGGTTACTGTAGCCGTCCATTTCCAGTTTGCCGCCTTGGGTAGAAACCAGTTCCACCTCGTAGCCTGCCTCTTGGAAAACATGCAAAGGGTGTGTGAGCTCGGCTGCCCAGAAACCGATGGGCCAACCGGTTTGCTCCGATACTGCCGGGCTACTTGCTACCATCAGTATCTTACCTTTAGTAGGCATGCCATGCGCATGCACGTAATGCTGTTCCTCTTTCACATTAGTTTCCAATTTGCCCTCGGTTTTTACTTGTTCCTTTTTCTGTCCGCAGCTCACTAGCGAAGTGCCAAGTAGCGTTACCATTAACAGTGATTTCTTCATGATCTTGATTTTAGAATTAGTGTTGTATCATTGCCGATACAAACCTCGGACAGTACAGGTTCTAATCCATGTAATACACCATGAAGTGTGATACTAACCTATTGGAAAGTATTTTGATTATCAACTATTTCTGACGATGCCTGATTTCATATACAACAAAAAAGTTTACTACAACCCAGTAGAATTTGCGATGGATCGCATAGGAGGGACCTGGAAGATGCCCATCCTTTGGCGACTGAAGGATAAGACCAAGCGCTACAGTGAGATCAAACGCGATATAGATCACATTACGGATAAGATGCTTTCATCGCAGTTGCGAGAATTGGAGAGCGATGGATTCATTGACAGGAAGGTGTTTGCCGTGGTGCCACCGAGAACCGAATACAGTTTGACCGAAAGAGGTAAGAGGGCTGTTGGTTTCATAAGTTCAATTCGGGATTACGGATTGGAACTGATGGATGAGTACGGGGTGCGTAATCCGAATGATTATCCCAGCTAAGGAAAACTACCAGCACCCGTTGCGCTCAACTTCACCGCAGAGAATACGGTTTGGGTCTTTGTCGGTAAAGCGGAGTAACGTTTCAACGGAAACAAAAAAGGCCCGATGGTTCATCGGGTCTTTTGCTATTTCATGTCCATCTATCAGTTGAGGATCAACTTCAGCACCTTTCTGCCGTTGGCACCGCTTACCACAAATTGGTAAACCCCTGCCGAAAGCGCATCCAACTGGTAGTAGCGCTTGCTTACACCTACGCCAGCTTTCAATTGCTGTGTGTCGATCATTCTACCGGAAACATCCATCAGTTCGATGGTCAGGTCTTGCGCGGTCTGCAGGTTCATGGTCAGGCCAACATAACCATCGGTGGGGTTTGGCGATAGCGTGAATTCACCTTCCAATTCCTCGCGGATGGCGTTTGGCGTTACGGTGCAAGGCGTGGTCTGCTCGCCAATGTAGGTCAGGTTCTCAAAGTCGATGTAGCAAACCCAGTTCACGCTATCTACAAATGGGTTGCGGTTGCCTTGCTGGCTTTGCACAAAGTCGTTGCGGGCAATTTCCCAAGCATCGGGTGGGTCTTGCCAGTGCCATTGCTTCAGCACATCCTGATCTTGCCCGTACTGAACGTTGGTCGGATGAATCGGATCTGGCAGTGCCCAACTTCCTCCTGTACCATCCCACTTCACGGCCATATACATGATCGCCCTGGCCGCATCTCCTTTGTGTTGATCGCGCGGCTCATACACCAAATGTCCTTCCGCATCCTGGCCGTAAGTGCCATCTTGGAATGTGGTAATCGGATTGATTACGTTACCAAACGGCAGATTGCTACGTGGGCCGTTCGCCCCGTTCTGATGGGTAGGAAAAAGATTGTGAATATCTGAGTACTCCATTTCCTCTGAAGCATCATAGGTCGGCATCCACGTATGAGGCCATGAATGTTCCCTGCTCAGGTCTCCTATTGGACTGTAGAAGAAAGACCCAGAGTACACATGTTGAAAGCCGCTATAAACGCAGGTTACCACTTTCTGCCCATCCGTGGTATCTCGTGACGCGAAATTGTCAATAACAACCGGACCGTAGTTGGTATAAAAGATCTGATTGTAATTCTGCCCCAACGTTGTCTGAAGGTCAGACAAGAACGTGTTTGCTTCCGCGTTTACCCCAGTGTAATACGCCCCTACCATCGAACCACTCGAACTCACCATTCCGGTCAAGGGCGAAGTTGTCAGATAGTTCTCAAAACCTTCTGGACCATTGAACGAAAAAGCGGCATAGTGGTAGTTGGTGGCCGCAACTACATACTTCGGAGAGAACGAGCTTGCTGGCCCCACATGCACCACCTGAGAACCATTGATGTAATCGCCCTTCACGTAGGTTTCGCCATCTACTGGTGCATCTGGCACCGCACTTCCCACATGTCTCAGTACAATGTAGTTCTCTGGAACAACACTGGCATTACTGAAGGAAACCTGATGCTTGTAAGACGTAACGTTGGTAAAAGCCAAGTTCGTTGGTTGTGCCGTTGGCTCGGTGGCATATCCGCCTTCAATCGCGTAAAGCTGAATGGCGTATGTGGTTTCATCTCCATTGCCATCATTGTTCACAAGGGTCAGAGTGGCAAACCGCGAACCAGTTCCCACCGTGCTGAAGTTCACATCGAAGTTGATCGAACCTGCTGCCGCTATGCTGGCCGGAGTGGTAAGGCCAGACAGCGAAAAGTCGCCAGCATTGGCACCCGACAACTGTGCGCTTGAAACGGAAAGGACATTCCCTCCAGCAAGGTTCACGTTCTGAACGGTGAAGGTGGTTGTTGCCGCCCCTCCTATAACATACGTGGAGTTATTGGCCACTTGGGCACCCGCCACGTTAACCCCTATCTCCTGCAAGGTTGTTGGCACTTGGGCATCAACCGTTATCTCGTCCAAGGCCACATTCCGTCCGCTCTGCTTTTCTGTGAAAAACCACCGGATGTACCTACTTGTGGCTTGCGGTTGGTCTGTGTATTGGGTGTAAGTGGAGGGGTTCAGATCTGGCCCCACCAACTCCCGCATGTTCGTCCACGACACCCCATCCACCGACTCTTGGATAGAGAATACATCATTGGTAAGGTTTGAACCACTTCCAAAGATGTAATAGGTTACACCTCCGCATACATCGCTGAAATGAACCATTACATATTCATCGTCACCGTCAAGCCTGCAAGCGGATCCGGAAACTGTGGTCTGCGTGTAGCGCGTATTGCCAGGGTTGTTGTCCAAACTTTCAACCCACCCGTCAGGCGTAGGGTCATCAAAGTTCCAAGATGTGGGCAGCGTGGTCTGAGCCAACGCTCCGCTTGCCAGCAGTAGTGTAACGGCAGAAGTAATCAGGTTTTTCATGGTAAGAACTGTCTATTTATCAAAGAGTAATACTGAATGAGACATTATAAGTACGAAGCGGACCGAAGAAAACCGTTGCTGATTCTGCATCAAAAGTTTTGGTACCAACTCCGTTGTTATCGGCATCCGAAATGTACTTAAGATTGAAAAGGTTCCTTACTCCGAAACGAACGCTGGAGTTCAATTTCTTGGACCATTTGAAGCTATAACCGACATTCAGGTCAAAAAGGTTGTAGGCAGGAAGTTTCCAAGATTCCCTGGCCGACCCGTCCTCATTGATGTTGGCATCAGTTCCATCAAGACTTGTTGGTTCAAATTCCGCATAATACCTCGAAAAATGATTCCAACGGATCTGCGCAAAAAGACCCTTGAGGGGTCTGAACTTCACTGCCAAGGATGCCTGTGTCTGTGCAGCATCCCCAACATGAACTCCTCTGGCATCATAGTAGGTTGTACCGCCATCTTCTACCTCGTTGCCATCCTCATCGTACCATTTTACAGTGCCTTCTGAAGCCCATCGCCAATCTCCAAAGGAAAACATGCCTTCCAACTCCATCCATTTAAGCGGCTGTGCAAAAACATCGATCTCCAAGCCGATATGATTGGCGCTTATACCGGATATGAAACCTAGTTCGGTACCTTCGAATCGGCTAAGTAAACGGTCCAACGGCCTGTTGTTCCATCTGGTGAAATAACCGTTGAGGTTGTAGCTGATGAACCGAAATCTACCGCTGTAGCCAAGTTCCACCGCCATCACCTCCTCGTTCTCAGAAGCTTTCAGCACATGGTTGGTATTGTCAATGACGTTGGCAAAACGTTGTACGCGGGATATGTAACCTCCATTCACGAAAATGTTGTGGCGCGGGTTGATGTTCACATTGACACCTGCTTTGACCGTGTATCCCGGAATGACAACCCAGCCACTTTGAGCAAACCGTGCCTCGGGCGAATTGTTGTGGTACGTGCGGCCGTTGTAATTGATCGTGTCGTTCCATCCAAGCGCTTGCTCAAATATGGTGTCTGCCAATACCAGATCCTTTTTCTTGAAGTAATCCACACGGTTGTATGCCGAAACCGCTGACGACACATTGACGAACGCGCTCATCAACGGGGTTTTGTATTCAACCTGCGCAAAACCACCACCCCAATGTATGTAACTGTCGTTGTTGAAGTCGATCACATCGCCCTGATGCCAGAACCGCTGTGGAGTATTTTGATCTGCAGTGTTCAATAGACTGTCACCTCCCAAAAGGTCGTACGCCTCGCGGTAATGCAATCCGTGATAATATCTGTAGTCGAGACCTCCGGCAAAACTGAACCGCTTATGAAAATCGTAATTCACCGTGCTTACCGCACCATACCACTGATGTTCATTCTTGCTTGAGTAAAGACGCTGACCAACAGGGCTGATGCTTGACGTATAGTTGGCATTGTATGCTACCTGCATATTCATTTGACCCGATTCGGCATCCAACGGAAATCCACTTGACGACCCGACTCCTCCGCCAAAGCCCAAGGAAGCATAGGCCGTAGTGGACCAATAGAGCTTTTCGTTGATACTCCAAGCATGCCTGATGGTGAACTGTGGCTTATGGTAGTAATTCTTCTGAGAAGAAACCCGCTTCTCCCTTTCAAAAATGGTGTCGCCATTTTCCGTCACCGAGAAACGGTTCAGATTGCCCCAATACTTGTTGTAGGATAATCCGTAATCGTACGCACCTGTAGTATCAACGCCCATGCGCTGAGCAACCTCCTTACTGTAGTCTTCGATCTGCAGTTTAAAGCTACGCTGACCGTGTTGTTGTGGTGCTCCGAATGCCGACACGGAAATCATGTGCGACTTGATACGCTTTTCCACCTTGGCGTAGTAAAACCCCCCTAACGTAGGAGAGAATGTAGCACTTGAATTACCTGTTTTGAATGCCCCTGCTAGCGTGAAGCCCCAATCTCCCTTCAACTTTCCAGAATTGAAGCCGACCGTAGTTCTGAGATACGATTCTCTGCTAAGGTCCTCGTGCTTTTCATCCTCATTATAAAAGACCCCTTCGCCAAACGTATAGTCTTGCTTAATGGTGAGAAAACGTTTCTGATCGATACCGTTCGTGATGATGTTCATCGTTCCTCCAACAGACGGAATGGCCGTTTTCGATGCCCCTAAACCACGCTGCACCTGAACGTTGCGCGTTACAGCGTCCAATCCGAACCAATTGCTCCAATACACTTGGCCGTTCTCCATATCATTGACGGGCACACCATCGATCATCACCCCGATATTCCGCTGGCTGAATCCTCGGATGTTGATGCGTGTGTCGCCATCGCCACCTCCCTGTTGGGTTGCATACACACCAGGTGTGGTATTAAGCAGCATGGGCAGATCCTGAGTTCCCAATTCCTCTTGGATCTTCTTTGGGGTAATGTTGGTGAACGCAACAGGGGTTTCTCGGTCAACAGCCACATTGGCTACCACCTGAACCTCCTTCATCGTGACGGATTTCAAGGTGATATCCAGCGTCTTGGAACCTGAACTCAGGTCAACCTGCTGCTCACTCCTTTCAAAACCGACATACGATACCGAAATGGTGTAAACACCCTTGTCCAACTCTAGAACAAAGTTTCCGTCAAAGTCAGATACGGTTCCCTTGCCTTCAGCATACGTGACGGCCGCCCCGATCAGCGGTTCGCCATTGATGCCATCGGTAACCTTTCCGGACAACTTATACTTATCCTGCGCCAGAACACTGACCGACAGGAAGATAAGCCCTATGAGGTAGGAGTAACGAAACAAACGTAAAACGTTGCGAATACTATCAGCGGATCACCAACTTGGTAGTTGCGACCTGTCCGTCCTTGAATTCAGTTTGAAGAAGATAAACTCCAGCGTCAAATTTCTCCGTATTCAGGGTCACCTTATCTGTCGATACGCCTACCTGCGCCAAAACCTCTACACCAAGGATATTTACCAACGAAATCCTCCCGAACTGTTTCGTTGCGGTAACCGTAACAGTTCCAGCCTCGGATGGGTTGGGATAAACAGCCAAACCAAAAAGATCTGCATGTCCATTTATTCCAACATTGGCACACTCACATTCGTGCACGCCCAAATTGGAGAATGTGTTCTCGGGTAGTGAATCGTACTCTACAGAAGGGTTGAATGCTCCGGTATAAGGAATACCAGGATTAACGCTCACGCCTTTCTTTACACTTGCCTTTCTGATAAGGGTTTTATCCTTGGTCCAGTATGCTCCTTGTCCATCAGAATAAGGGAACACATCCGTCCAACCTGCGGTTGAACTTCCTGATGCTGGAGTCGGCTGCTCACCGATGACCCCGAAAATGTCAACGTTTGCCCAAGTGGAGCCATTGGTCTTTTGAAGAGACAACGCATCGTCACCATTGTGGTAGATGGTATTTGAACCAACATCTCCAGAACCATAAACAGGTGAGTAAAAACCACCATCACCGTTGGCCTCAGCCGCTTGGCAAATGTTCAGTAGCTCTGGAAACAGAGCCGTGTCTGCACCTGTAGCAGAGGTATTCTGTTTGTCCAAGGCAATGATGAACGTAGACAAGGCCTGAATAGTACCGGACAGCGGCTGCGTATATTTCACATCCGTATCCGAAGTATTGGATCCATTAGACCAACGAACCACCCGATAAACACCAAGATCTATTGCTGATTGGGTAGGATTGTAAATCTCAAGGGCCTTATTGTTATGGCTGCCCTCGATATACTCTGAGAAGAACAGTTCAGAACAATCTGTGGTTTGAGCGAAGCCAATTGAGCTGATAAGTGCAGCTGCGGAAAGAAGTACGAGTTTTTTCATGCGTTTGTAGAATTGTCGGGCAAAAGTAGTTCTTCCTTTTTGCTGACAGTTGTCTTCGCAAGGTCAGAGGTTGTTTTTAACGTTTCCTTCATTCTGTAAAACCAACATTCAATTGCATTACCTTTGCGCACCGTTGCCCAGGTGGCGGAATTGGTAGACGCGCACGTTTCAGGTGCGTGTGCCGAAAGGTGTAAGGGTTCGAGTCCCTTCCTGGGCACAGAATCATCAAATTGAAAATCCAGTTTTACCGAGCGAATTTTCGGTAAAGCTGGATTTCATGTTTTCTGACCATGTTACTTTCCGTCAATGTTCTTTTGGCGGATGACCTTGCCCGAATCAAGGTCCAAACAGATGAGCGCCCCGTAGTCTTTGCCCAGATAGGCGTGCGTGCAGCCATTGTCAATGCAAATGGAACCGCTGCGTTTTTCAACCCTTGAAAGGATCTTGGAAATAGGCGTGGGTTGATGCCCCACTATGATCTGTTTGCCCTGATAAAGCTCTTTCAGCTTGAACGGACGTTTCCAAACCATGGCATGCCGATCGGTGAACGGTGCGGGCGATTTTCGGTTGATGCCCGCATGCACCAGAATGAAATTATCAAGCTCAAAGTAGTACGGCAGGGCCGACATGAATCCATAAGCCTTTGCCCGTGGTTCTTTGCGCTTGTTCAGCAGATCCATGGCATTCCGCGACCTCAGTAGCATGGGCAGGTGGTCGGGTTTTGTGTTGCACAGATTCAGGAATGTCTCTTCGTGGTTTCCGCGAAGCACAAATACCTGAAAACCGCGTTCCTGAAGTTGAATGACGTGGTCGATCACTTGTTTTGAACGTGGCCCCCGATTGATGAGGTCCCCCAAAATGAAAAGCTGGTCGCGCTTTTTCAGATTTACGCGGTCGAGCAGTTCAATGAACGTGAAGAGACAGCCGTGAATATCGGAAATAGCCAACCTACGGCCATCCAACGGTCTTTCAACCTTCATTCCCAACGGAGCATCCATCAGAATCCGATCTTGGTGCAATAATGTCAAATTGGTGGCAAAATACGTAACTGACGTATTGGTAAAATACCGTGTAAGCCCAACAGCCCTAATTGTAGTGCCCATGCATTGAGTACCTGAATGGGTACGGCAGCTACCTTTGGTCTCATGGAAAAAAAGCGTTCATACTTCATCGTCAAGCACGGTTCGGCCAAAGAGGCGTTTCAACTGAGGGAAGAACCGATTCCAGGTCCAGCAGCAGGGTTCGTACGCGTTGAAGTTGAAGGATTCGGCATCAACTTCGCAGACATCATGGCCAGAAAAGGCCTGTATCAGGATGCACCCCCGCTACCTTCGGTGGTGGGTTATGAAGTGGTTGGGCGTACCATGGATGAGGGTGAATTGTCGAAAGGAACTCGAGTTGTCGCCTTTACCCGTTTCGGTGGCTATTCCACTCACGTTTTGGCCGATGCGCGGGCAGTGCAACCGATACCCGAAGAAATGCCTTTGGGAGAAGCGTTGGCCTTGGCGGTTCAGTATTGTACGGCTTACCACTGTGCCGAAGAGCGTGTTTCCGTTTTCCCCGAAGACCATGTTCTGGTACAAGCAGCCGCGGGTGGCGTTGGCACCGCATTGGTCCAATTGCTCAAACGCAAAGGGTGCACCATTTACGGCACAGCAGGCTCGGACGAGAAGCTGCGATACATTCAAGAGCAAGGCGTTCATGTTCCCATCAATTACAATAAACAGGATTTCGCCAAGGTGGTGAAGGATAAACTCGGTAAGCGCGGGTTGGACATCGTTTTCGATTCGTTGGGCGGCAAGAGTTTTTCAGACGGGTTCAATGCCTTGGGAAAAGGAGGCCGCATCGTTGGTTTTGGGGCATCAGAGCAGGTTGGAAGCGGCATTCAGGTGTTGAACACGCTGAAGTTCGCTGCCAACTTCGGCCTGTTCAGTCCCATCCAGCTTCTTATCAATTCAAAAGCCATGATAGGTGTGAACATGCTGCATGTGGCCGATGAGCGCCCCGAAGCGCTGGCACGCACCATGAAAGCGGTTGTGAACCTATGGAAAGCGGGCGAGATAAAACCCGTGGTGGGAGCCGAATTCTCAGCCCACAAATTGGCCGAAGCACACGAATTTGTGGAAAGTCGGAAGTCGATGGGCAAAGTTGCGGTGAGGTGGTGACCACTACAAGAAGGCACCGGTAACGTTGACTTCATCTTCCTTAACGATCACATAATTCCGGTTTCACACAACCCGTTGGATCATCGGTTCGGTCAAACCTAGTTTTGCCGTGTGAATGACCGCACTATTTTCTTGCTCACTGCCATTTCGCTGCTCGGGTTTGGCTGCACACCCGATCGCGATCTGACCGAAGTTGTCAAACCTTTTGGGCGTGATTCCATTGGGTTCGAAGTGAACCAAGGTACCTTGGTCATCAACGAATTCGTAGCCTCCGGATCTCAGAACACGAACGAGTTCGGCTCGGCCGAAGATTGGCTGGAGCTGTATAATCCGAATGATTTCAATGCCGTTCTTGAATCAGGCAAGTGGTTCCTTACAGACAGGGCCTCTTCGGAGCCCATGAAGTTCCAACTGCCACAATGCACCATACCATCTCATGGCTTTCTGCTCGTTTGGTGTGACGGACTGAACACGGAGCAGGAATACATTCATGCCAACTTCAGTCTATCGTCTTCTGGAGAGGAGTTGGGCATCTACTTCAAATCTGGAATTGATGCATTGATGGTTGATGAACATGAATTCCCCGCGCAGCAACAAGATGCTGTAAGTAATGGCAGGTATCCTGACGGTGGTGCCTCATGGACCGTGTTCAACACCCCAACACCCGGCTCATCCAACAACTGACAATGAAAGCCCGCTGCAAGTTGTTGTTCATGATGCTTGTTCCTTGCATTGTCCAAGCGCAGAAACTGCCCAAGCCTGTTAAACTGAAGCCATTATCAAGCACGCAAATGGAGGTGAAGGAACCTTCTGATATCTTCCATGTGCCTTGGTTGAACGGCCTCTATGTGGTAAGTGATGACGGTTATCTGGCCGAAACAACCATGGATGGCAAGTTGAGGCGCAAGGCTGATTTCAAAGGATTCGACCTGGAGGGGGTGACTTATCACGATGGCCATGTTTATGTGGTGGACGAAATGAACCGGAGGGTGCATTCCTATGAAGCCCCGTCTCTGAAATACCTTCAATCCTATCTGGTGCCGTATCATGGCGGACGCAACAAAGGGTACGAATCGCTTCTGTTCAACCCGCAGAAAAACCGGTTTCTTATCATTACCGAAAAGGATCCGATCCACTTCATCGAACTTGACAGTCTCTTTGAAAGACGAACGGAGTGCGAGTGGAAATGGAAAGTCGGGGATATTTCATCAGCCACCTTCCACAACGGCCGCGTTTGGTTGCTCAGTGATGAGGACAGGTTGGTGATCGAATGTGACCCATCCGATTATTCTGTCATTTCCACTTACATCATTCCAGTGATCAATCCTGAGGGAATTGCATTTGTTGATACGACAAAATTCGTGGTGGTGTCTGACGATATGCAGAGGCTCTACACATTTCAACTTCCGAACTGATGCGAAACGTGCTTTTCCTGTTGTTGTTTTCGCTGTCGTTGAATGAGGCTGTCTCACAGGTCAGTTTAGGCAACGGTAACCACGTGATAGAACTTTCCGGATCGGTAAGTGCCTACTACAACGCCCGGTTCCTTAAGCCTGAGGAAACAGACAGGAAGAAGAACATGTTCGTTCTGAGAGACGCACAAATTCAGTTGGAAGGCCGGTACAAGAACCTGGTGGCGTATGAGATCCAATTCGACCTTGCCGACATTGCCAGCGCAGACAACGGCAACGCTGACGCTGAGAATCCGGGGATCCTTGATGCCTTTGTCATGATACGTGCTGTACCACATCTGGACATTACAGCCGGTTATGCCAAAGTGCCTTACGGCAGAAGTTCACAAACCCCCTTCATCTATTCTCCATACTGGCAGCGGGCAGAACTTCTGAGAGGTGGCCTTTTCAGCAGGCGGGATGTTGGGCTTACCCTGTCAACCTCCCTTTGGAAGCAGCGTATTCTGGCCTATGCCGGTATTTATTCGGGCATGGGAGAGATCTCGCTCAGAGGTGAGAACGACCCCAGCGGTTCGCCTGAATTCATTGGACGTCTTGAGGTGGCATACCCATCACGCTTCAGGCATCGAGATGTGGATACCAGACACACGCCCATTCCGATGGTCGTTGCAGGGGTCAATGCCAGATACACGGACCGAACCCAACCTGCCGGTTCGGTACTGCCTGCGTTCGCGGCAGGTGAATACGGATTGAAGACAATAGACGGTAGGAAGTTGACCTATGGTATTGACGTGGCGTTTCAATACATGGGGTTCAGCGCTCAATTCGAAATGCACCGGATGCGCTTACAGCCCAATTCTCCGGCACACGTACTGTTTCAGGGGATCGCAGCCGAGAAACACAAGGGCTATGTGCTGGCCGGTGGCTATGTGGCCCAGTTGAACTACCACATCAAACCCATTGACCTCACCACCTCGGTACGATTTGAGGAGTTGAATCTGAACGACCTTGCCATAGGCCTGTACAGGGCTGGTTCTGCCGCGCTTTCGTACACGGTTGCAAAGGTT
>Ga0172367_10002683_pt1 | contig 24110 bp, 23 predicted proteins | sample Lak10m_FD_114542 | JGI IMG/M metagenome (GOLD analysis project Ga0172367, IMG submission 114542) | Freshwater microbial communities from Kabuno Bay, South-Kivu, Congo - kab_022012_10m | ecosystem: Environmental > Aquatic > Freshwater > Lake | place: Democratic Republic of the Congo: South-Kivu... | reverse complement strand
CTTTATCTTTCATTATGTATATCATTGATTGTTGTATCACTAATGTATTTAATAAATCCTGATTTTTTTAGAAAACATATTTATTTTTTTATGACATTGTTGATAATAGGTTCATTAGGTAATGAATTTCATAAATATACACATTATCGTAAATCAGAATTAAATTCAATATTATCATTTTTACAGGAAAATTATATATTATGCGACCATGAACATCATAGTGAACATCATAATAATAGTAAAATTAAATATTGTGTTATTTTACAATTCAATAATTATATTTTGGATAATTTAAATTTTTGGAGACAAATGGAAAATATTGTTTATTATTTAACTGGAATAAAACCCATTCACAATGAGAATTATATGGATTTTAAAAATATACATACAGAAATTAATTATAAAACAGAAAATAATGAAAATCCTGGAATTCTTACAATGGAAGAAATAAATTATTTAAAAAATGAATTAAAAAAATTTTATAATAACAAAGAATAAAATTAATTATATATGATTTATTTTTTTAAATCAGCATAAATTTGGTTAATTGCTGCTAATTTACCTTCTAATTCTTTAAGATTATTTTTTGAATCTTCTAATTCAGTTTCAATTTTGTTTCTATCAGATTTAGCTGTTTTAATTTGTTCATCTATATCAGCTTTATCAGTATTTTTTAAAACTTCAACTTTTTTACTTTCAGATTCTAATGTTGGTCCTTCACTAGTTTCTACTGATTCTTTCATAGATTGAGGAACAATCCCTGCAGGAGTAATTTCAGGACATCCAATACCTGTTGCTTCTGGAGCATTATGTTGACCTGTAACAACTTTGGCATTATTAGCTTTAAGTGTTTGTTCTTTTCTTTCTTGTTCTTCAATCTCTTCTTCTTTCAAACTATCTTTGTAAGCTTTCATATATTGATTCAATGCTTGTTCTCTATATACAGGGTCATCTTCAGTTTCCATTGTAGCAATATCAACATTAAAAGGAAGCCATTTACCAACTTCACCAACAAAAATATTATGATATTTATCTAATTTTTGTAAAGCATCACATCTGGCTTTGGCTTCTTCATAAGTTTCAAAAACACCTCTTACTTTAATACCAAGAATTTTTTGATCCCCGTGTTGAGCTCTTTTAGATTCTGGGAAAGAATTAGGTGTTAACATAGAAATAATACAAAAATTTTGTCTTTTAACCATTTGTTTAAATGGTTTATCTTCATCCAAATAATCTTCTTCTGGTCTTAAACTTGATTGCATAATTAGATAATAAATATTATGTTTAATTCTTTAAGCTGTTTTTATTCTATTAATTTTATAAAAAATTGAATAATAAATATTAGATTGTTATCAATAAATGCTATAATTTTATTATGACAAATCTATAAAATCAGGATTTAAAATTTCCCATAACATATTTTGTAATCCATTGTCAAATTTTTTAAAATTATTTGAATTAAATTTATTTTTTAAATGTTTTAATTGTTTTGAAGAAAATATAATTTTATATAAAATAAATTCAAAACACAATAAATTATTTCTATTTGATTTTTCATAATAATCATATAAATAATTCCATTGTAAATTATCAAATTCATTATAATATCAACTTCATCATTTGTCAAATTTTCACAATTTGCATTTATTATTTTGTGAAAATATTTTATTTTTCTATTGTGTACCATTATTTATTATTTTTAGATTTTATACTTGTCATTATTATTATTATTATATATTTATTTCAATTTTTTATACATAACAAGAAGGAAAATTTAAATCAAGTATATAAAATACAATAGAACTAATAGTACAAATGATAATTATAAATATATGAATATTGGTTTCTGGAAAATTGTAAATTATTAAAGTTACAAATAAATATATTAATAAAAAATTAAGTGTGTATTTAATTGCCTTATTAAAAGTTATATAATTATTATCAATAGATGGAAAAGAAATATTATCATTTAATTGTTCTTGTTGGAAATATTCAACAGATTTTGAATTCATTAAAATTATATATATAAAGATTATATATAATTTATTTTTTTATCATAAAAATCATTAATCATAATTAAAAATAACAGGTATTTCTTGTTAAAAAAAATAAAAAGCTCTTAAACAATGATGACCATGATCAATTTTATAATATTTATTATTTTGTATAAGATTAATTATACTTGTTATTCTTTGTACTTATGTGATATTACTATTTATATGATTATTATGTTTTGTCTAAAACATATCAACAAAATTATTTGTTTTAATAAAATGTATTATTTGATTATTTGATATTTAAAAAATCAATATTTATATACTAGGATAAAATTCCCATCCACAGTCAGCACAAATTTTTTTCCAAATTTCATCTTGAATTCTAAGTTTTTGTCTAGATTTAAGAAGAGGAAAACTTAGAACAAATTCATCAAAACCAAGAAGTTGAAAAAATTTATGTAAAACATAAGAATAAGATAAAAAATTTATTCTATTCTTAGGACAATGTCTTTCAAAAGGTTCTTGAATTTTATCAAACATTTTTTTTAGTGTTTCTTCAGTGTCTCTATTAATACAAGGAGCAGGTTTTCCTGTAATTTTGCTTATAATATAAGCAATATGTTCATAATAATCATTTAATTTTAATTTTTTAAGAATTTTTTTAATCTTATCAATTTTTGTATAATCAATAATTTTCATTCTATGTTTTTTTAATTCTAATTTAATTAGATCAATAATTTCTGTTGGTATTTCTGTTGATTCTTTAGCTTGAAATTGACTTAACCCATAACAAATAATTTTATTATTTATTTCTATATAATATATTCAATAAATAATAAAATATATTTTGGACTATACCTTAAGCTTGAATATTAATACATGATAATAAGTCAAGCCCATATCCATCTAGTCTCTGAACCTTACACCTAATCTAAATTAGGAGTCTTGGATGCGGATTGATATGCTTGTTATAAACAAATATTATAATATTATTACCATTGGTTACGACAATTAATCGTGTTCCTTGTATACATTAATATAAACAAGTGGTAATTATAATTTTGCAAATTGTTCCCGCAATTTGGATATGTTCCTTTTATATTAATTAATATAAAAAGTAGCCATTTTTTTTATAAATGACTTTTGTGAGCGATATGATTTTAATTTCAGACACTGATAAAAATAACGAATAATTATTTTAAGTGCTCTAAAAAGCAAGTATTAATACTTTATTTGGAGTCCACTCACAAAAATGATTTTTTCTTTTATAAGGGAAAGTTGGTTTTTCAACCATTGGTTCTTTATAATTAGTAATTTCACTTTCAATAATACAATTTTCAACTTCTCCACATTTCATACAAGCATAAATTCCTTCAGCATAAATAAGAACTTTATCAATTTCACAATTTTCACAAATTTTTGAATATTTTTTTTTTGAATTATATCCTTCTAAAGTTGTTTTATAATCATCATATAATTTTGCTCTATCATAAACATTGTATTCGTTTGTTTTATTATTTGATAAGTTATTTTGATTTGTTAAATTATTTTTATTTCCTGAATCAACAAATTCAAATATATCATAATTATTGTCTTTTATTAATGTTTCAACATTTTTTACTCGTTTTCTTGTACTTTTTTTTTCTTTCTTTTTTTTATTAGATATTTCATTTAAAATATCTAATGTTGATTTTTTACAAGAGTTAAAAATTTGCGATCCATCTAATTCCCATACATCAATAAATGACACATTTTTTTCATTATTCTTAGTTTTATCATCATTTATTTCATCACTATTAGTATTATTATTTTGAAAATCATTATTTTCAAAATCATTTGTATCAAATTGATTATTAATTTCACTATCAATTTGTCCATCTAAAATGTCATAATAATTAAATAATATCTGATAAGTTTTAGAATAATATTCTGTTTCATCCTCATAATTATTAATCTGTTGTATTTCATCTTCTAGATTTGAAATATCTTCTACAAGTTTAGCTCTTAATTCAATAAAATTGGGGAATTCAGCAAATTCATTTCTTTTATTATCAAGTTCCTCTAATTTATTTTTAAATTCTATTAATTTATTTTTTTTCTTTTCAACATCATTTCTTTTTTGATTAAACTCTTCAATAATTTTTTTATGAGTACTATCAACAGTTTCAACATTAGACAAATACTTGTTTTTATCAGGTTTAAATTTAAACTGATTATTCATATATAGACAATTAAATATAAAGAACTTTTAAATTAAAAAAATTATATTATAGATTTAATATAAAATTATTACTAATTTTTATATAGAACAATAAATTTTTTAATATAAATATAATATAATTTAATTTATGATGAAAAAATATTTTTAATATAAAAAATATTTTTGTTTTTTTTAAAATTTTTTTTTCTAAAACTATAATATATAATAACACAATGGGTGGTGGTTTAATGCAATTGGTCGCTTATGGCGCACAAGATGTCTATCTTACTGGAAATCCTCAAATTACTTTTTGAAAAAAGAGTTGAAAAGCAACAGGCCTATACTATATGGATATGTATGGGGTAAAACCTTTAGTTTTCCATATTATCAATTAAATTATTGATAATTTAACAGTTGCTAGTAGATATGATTTTTCCACCCAAATCATATCTGCAACACTATCAAAATGCTGGAAAACCCTAAAACTTTTATTACCAAGCTGGAATAGAAATATTATCAGTGGCCAAGATTTAAAACTTGGGTATGGTGAAAATATAAAAGATTATAATAACTTTACAATTAGTAAATTATTATGAATGGGTAATCAGCAACCAAGTCCTTAAAAATATAATAGTTTTTCTCAAATTATCAAATAATTTGAGGTGATTTTTAACCACTTAGTTTGTTTAACAAGCTAGATAAATTATATAGTTTATTAGGATGCAGCTCAACGACTAGATGTTAGTGGGTATTGATAATAATTAAAAAAATTATTGATGCTTAAGGTATAGTCTAGCCCCTATGGGAAACTATAGGGTATTAGCGTTTTCAAAGTAGTTTATAGAAGATATACTAACTTTGCTATTGAAACAGTTGAATTGAATATGAATGGTACAGCTGATTTTGGTAAAAGAGTTACTTGTACTATTACTAGAAATGGTGATCTTGTAACCAGAATGTACTTAAGAATTGAATTAGGACAAGTCACAATGAGTAATTTTCCTCAAGATGAATTATCTAGAAACCAATACTTATTTGCTTGGGTCCAAGAAGTTGGAAACTACATTATTGATAATATTCAATTCGAAATTGGTGGTTCACAAATTGATAAACATTATGGTCACTGGATGTCTACTTGGCACGATCTTACCAAAGATATTAACACTGAACCAGCTTATAGAGCCTTAGTTGGTAATGTCCCTGAATTAACTGCTTTAAGAGCCCCTGACTCTCAAGGTAACTTCACTCAAGACTATGTTGTTTATGTTCCTTTAATCTTCTGGTGCAATACCAATTCTGGTCTTGCTTTACCTTTAATTGCTCTTCAATATCATGAAGTCAGATTATGGATAGAATTTAACCCTTTCGATGCCTTAATTTGCCGTACTAACAACTTAACTCTTAACAGAATTGGTAATGGTATTGGTGTTTTCAATGATGCCTCTTTATTAGTTGATTATGTCTATATTGATACTGAAGAAAGAAGAAGATTTGCTCAAGTTGGTCATGAATATTTAATTAACCAATTACAATTCACTGGTGTTGAAGCTGTAAATAACAATCCTTTAAGAGTCAAATTAGGTTTCAATCATCCTACCAAAGAATTCATTTGGAGAATCTGCTCTGGAGATTATGTTAGTGGAAACTCTCCATTCCTTTGCTATTCTCATACTGATGACTGGTCTGATGCCCTTAACTATGCTGCTCAAAACTTGATCTCTGGTTCCGTCACCATTGGTGAAATTGGTGCAGGTCCTCAATCTGCCCAAGCTCCTGAAATTAATATCAGTTCTGTTGCTTATGATGACTGGAACACTGTCAACCCTATCTCAACTAATACCAGAAATCAATCTCAATTCAGTGTTTTCACTTATCAAGCTGGTCAAGGTGTTGATGATTCTCAACATCCTTCTTATTATGCTAAATTATTATATTCAACTGTCAACCCTGGTGCTGATACTGAAAATATTAACTTTAAATTCAGAAGAGATGTTTTCTTAAATCCTCAACAATTAGCTTATAACTTGGGTTCTTATATTACCAAATTTGCCATCATTATCTACTACACTGTTGTCAATTCTGATGGTACTGGTAAAGCTGGTTCTTTAACCTATCAAGTTAAACCATGGGAACAAAATATTACTGTCAGAGATATCTCCGTTCCCGTTGCTAATTGGGTTGATAATAGATATTCATCCAAAAACTCTTCAAATTCATATGCTGATATGGATGTCTGGGCTGTCTTACCAACTGTTTCAGGTTTATTAATCAACAATATGTATAATCCTGTTGAATCTGGTGTTATTCAATTAAACGGACACGATAGATTTGATACTAGAGATGGTGCTTATTTCCATTTAATGCAAACTTATGACTATCACAGTTCCACTCCTCAACCTGGTGTTAATGTATATTCGTTCGCTTTACACCCTGAACAACATCAGCCAAGCGGTACGTGCAATCTTTCCAGAATTGATAACACTACTATCGTACTTAAATTATTCACTGATGTTCCATTCCCAGATCCTTCCAGAAATCCTCCTCCACTTTCTATCGTTGGTCCATCATCCGAATTCTTCATCTATGATACCAATTATAACGTATTAAGAATTATGTCAGGTATGGGAGGCTTAGCTTATTCAAATTAAGTGCTTTTTATATATTATTATATTTTTATTCAATTTATATATGAGAAAAATTGTTTTAATATAATTATTTAATTATTTAAATAATTATATGTTTTTTTGTTTTCTCTGAAAAGAAAGCAAAAATATATGATTACATTGTATAATATATAATTACTTTTATTTTCAAAAAAAAATTGAAATTTAAAATATTTAGAAATAGTAATATATAATAAAATAATAATATGGAAGTCTTTAATATTGCAAATATTATAAATTTAAAACAAACATTAAAAATAACTAATGAAAACAAGTTGTTGGATAAAATAAAGTCAAATTTTACAGAAGAAGAACAAAAATTATATATTACATCATTTTATTCTTACATAAATTACGATGAATATAAAGATTTTGTCATAAGTTTAGATGATATATGGAATTGGTTAGATTTTAGTCAAAAAATAAGAGCAAAAGAACTTTTATTAAAACATTTTACAAAAGATATTAATTATAAAATCGATACACAAGACAATGATAAAATTAAAAAAGAAGGACGATGAGGACATAATAAAGAAATTATTTTACTAAATGTTAATACATTTAAATTATTATGTTTGTTAGCTGGCACTGAAAAAGCTAAACAGATACATAAATATTATGTTAAATTAGAAAGTATACTACATCAAATTATTAAAGAAGAAAGTGATGAATTTAAAAATCAAATATTAATTCAAGTAAATCAAATAAAACAACTTGAAAATAACAATTATAAATTATCAAAAGAAAAAGAATTAGAAAAACACAATTTATTATTGAGAGAATTTGGAAGTACAGGTTCATTGGTTTATGTTATTAAAGTTAAAACAAATGATGATTCAACGTATGTTATTAAAATTGGTGAAAGCAGAAAAGGTTTGAATGATAGGTTTGAAGATCATAAATCATCTTATGAAGAATGTGTTATATTAGATTGTTTTATGGTTAAAAGATCCAAAGACTTTGAAACGTTTATTCACTCACATGAACTTGTTAGTCCAAATAAAGTGACAGATTTAAAAGGACATGAAAATGAAAGAGAATTATTTTTAGTGGGAAAGAAATTATCTTATGATGTATTGTTAAATTTAATAAAAACAAATGTCAAACAATTTGATGATTATAATCAAGAATTAGAAATTAAAAAAATAACATTGGAAAAAGAAAATTTGAATATACAAGCTGAAAATTTAAAATTACTTACAAATTTAAATTTATCAAATGGAAATTTTATAACAGAATTGATAAATTCTAATAAAATATTATTAAACAAAATTGAAAATTTGGAAAAAAAAATAGATACCCAAACTGAAAAAATAAATTCATTGCAAATTAAAAATACAACAAACTTTAATGAAACTTTAAAAACTTTAGGACCAAGATTACAACAAATTAACCCTGAAACATTAAAATTAATAAAAACATACGATTCTATAAGTGATTGTCTCAAGTCAAATGCCCTATACAGACGTTCTTCAATAGCAAAAGCAGCTAAAGAAAACACAATTTATCATGGTTTTAGATGGTGTTTAGTTGATAGAGAATTGGATGCTAATATATTACGCGACATTCAACCCACTAAAACGACAAAAATACAAAATACAGGATACATCGCTAAATTAAACAAAGAAAAAACAGAAATATTAAATGTTTATTTGGATAGAAAAGTTGCATCTTTGTCAAATGGATATCAATCTCATAGTGCTTTAGATAATCATGTTAAAATTTATACTATCACAAATGGTTTTTATTATTGTTTATATGATACTTGTTCTGAAGAATTAAAAAAAAAATTTGTTGAAAAAAATAAAGGAGAACCAATATTATACAAAAATGGAATAGGTCAATATGATACAGACAATAAACTTATCAAAGAATTTGTTAGTAAATTTGATTGTGAGAGAAAATTAGGTATTAGTGATAAAAGTATGAATAAAGCATTAGAAAAAAATATTGCTTATAATAATCATTATTTTAAACGATTACCAGAAAAAACAAAATGTTTTGATTAATTTTTATATTTAAACGTGCAATCTTTCCAGAATTGATAACACAACTATCGTTCTTAAATTATTTAATGATATTCCATTTCCTGATCCTTCCAGAAATCCTCCTCCACTTTCTATCGTTGGTCCATCATCTGAATTCTTCATCTGTGATACCAATTATAATGTCCTAAGAATTATGTCAGGCATAAACCCACCTGTGCCTAACAGTCAGCCACCACACAAGTTATTTAGAGATACTTGTATGGAAAAATGGTGTAACTCTAAATTATTATATATTGAATTTATGCTAGCAATATATAATACATATAACTGGCTAGTAATGATTTGTTTATTCAAATTATTGCAACAAAACCAAATTGCGGGAAACTCCTTAAGCTTTGAATACCACCCAATTAGAGAAATCTTCTTGGGGAACACGGTTAATTGCCGTACCCAATGGTAACAATTTCAAAGATTGGACATCTTATAAAATTTTTTGTGAAACAAAAATTTTTATGATGCCTGGAGGGACAATCCGCATCCAAGATTCCTAACCCTAACAAGGAAGGAATAAGGTTCAGAGACTAGATGGTTTTGGGCAGTCTTTTAATGATTGCTTAAGGTATAGTCCATTTTCTATTAGAAATTTTAGATTTTATCCTTTAAATGCTTGAAAAGTTAATGAACTTTGACTTATTAAGCAATATACGGGGTGGTTTAGCATATTCTAATTAGTTATGTTTATCAACCCATATTAATATATTTATTACTTATTATTATCAACCCAAAATATACTATGTTTTATTTATTGGTTAGTTGAATATAATTATTTATTTTGTTAAATAATTATATCATTTTATAAAAAATTGAAAATTTAAATATTTGATTATATTTGTTATTATTATACTTATACAATGCTTGATATTACATATAATAGAACAACCAAATTATTTGCTTACAATTACAAAGATACAAATATTATTTTTGATGATTTTGAAAATTTATATTGGTTAAAAGATACTCTTGGCACAAAAAAAATTTCTTGGGAAATAGAAAAAACTACAAATTTATTATATTGTTTAGATACTCATGGTAATAAAATATATTTAATTGAAAAAATATTAAATATATCAATTGACAATAAGGAAGTTATTTTTATTGATAAAAATGCATTTAATTATTGTTTATCAAACATAAAAATAATTGATAAATCTAAAATCAATAGAACAAAAAGTTTAAAAAGTTTAAAAAGTTCAAAAAGTTTAGAAGATGAGAAAATAAATAATGAAAATTTAAATAATTTACCTGAAAATTTTCCCAATAATTATTTTGTGATTGAAAATTTTGAAGGACATAAAGTTTTTGCAGGAAAAAAAGCAGGTCAAGTATTTAATCCATATTGGTTAGTATATGACAAAAATGATAATAATAAAACAAAAATATTTTTAATGAGTTGTAATGAAAATCAAAACTATTTTATATTTTCTCACAAATCAATTAATTATATTAAAGATAGAACTTGGTTTTTATCAGAAAATGGTTATATTACAACTGTTGAAAAGAATGAAGAAGGAAAAAGATATCAATATTATTTACATCAATTAGTATGTAAAACAGAAAAAGGAGATGAAAGTGATACAAAGTCAGTAGATCACATAAACAGAAATAAATTAGATAATAGAATTGAAAATTTGAGATGGGCAACACAATCAGAACAAAATGCTAATACAGATAAAAGAACAAGAAAATCAAATGCTCGTGATTTACCTGATGAAATTAAACATGAAAAATTACCTAAATTTGTAACATATAATGTGGAAATATTAGATAAAGAAAGCGGTAAATTTAGAGATTGTTTTAAAATTGAAAAACATCCAAAATTAGAAAAAATTTGGATCGGAACAAAATCAATGAATGTTTCAATAACTGAAAAACTTAAACAAGTGAGAGATAAAATAGCTGAAATAGATGCTCAACCATAATTTTTTATTTACCTAAATATTTTTTAATAATTCGTTTTTATTTTTAAAAAGCAAAAACAATATAAAGAAATAACGCATATATATAAAATATATATTATGGAAACATTTAATATTGTGGAAGCAATTGAAACCAAAGCCAATAACAAATTATCAAACACATACAATAATAAATTGATTGAAAAAATTAAAAATGATTTTACTGAAGAGGAACAAAAATTATATATTGTATCATTTTATTCATATCTTAATTATGATGAATTTACAGATTTTGTTGTTGATTTAGATGATATTTGGAAATGGTTAGGATTTAGTCAAAAATCTAATGCAAAAGTAGTATTGACCAAAAATTTTAAAGAAAATATTGATTATAAATTTTTGGTCATGCAACTTCAGGAGCAAAAAAAAGATGGTAGAGGAGGTCATAATAAAGAAACAGTATTATTAAATATAAATACATTTAAATTATTATGTCTTAAAGCAGATACTGAAAAAGCAAAACAAATTCATAAATATTATGTAAAGTTAGAAAGTATTTTACATCAAACAATTAAAGAAGAAAGTGAAGAATTTAAAAATCAAATATTACAATTAGAAAAAGATAAAAAAAAATTAATTATTGACAAATCAATGGAAAAACATAATTTGTTATTAAAGGAATATGGAACTTCAACACCATTGGTTTATTTAGCAAGAATTAAAACCTACGAAAATAAAACATATGGACTTAAAATAGGAGAATCAAGACTTGGTATAACTGATAGATATGGAGAACACAAATCCAAATATGAAGAATGTGTGTTTATGGATTGTTTTAGAGTATTGAGGTCTAAAGATTTTGAAACATTTTTACATTCTCATCCTGATATAAAACCTCATATGATTAAAAATTTACCTGGTCATGAAGGAGAAAAAGAATTATTTTTAGTTGGTGGAGAATTAACATACAATAAAATAATATCAATCATCAATTCTAATATTCATAATTATAATAATTACAACACTGAAATTGATAAATTAATGTTGGAAAATTCCAATCTCAAATTGATGTTAGAATTAAATAAAAATCCTTCTGCAATAAATTCATTTCAAAATATTAAACAAATGAATGAACTAATTGAATTAAATAAAAAAATGTTTGATAAAATTTGTGAATTGGAAAAATCAAATAATGAAATTCAATCAAAATTAAATTCAATTCAAATTAAAAATGCTTCAATCAATATTGATGGTACAACTAATGCCAATTTTGGAAATAGAATACAAAAAATTAATCCCGCCAATGGTAATTTAATTAAATATTATGAAACTATCAGTGAAGCAATTAAAGATGATACAACTATTAAAAGAAGTGGATTAACTAATGCTATAAAGGATAATACTATATATAAAGGTTTTAGATGGATGGAAATTTCAAGAGATTTGGACCCCAAAAAAATTGTAAATTATCAATCAACAAAAGAAACAAAAATTCAACAAATTGGATGGATAGCAAAACTAAATAAAGAACAAACTTCAATATTAAATGTTTATTTAGATCGCAAAGTTGCTTCTTCAGCAAATGGTTATAAATCACATTCAGCATTGGATAATCCAATTAAAAATAAAAAAGAAACAAAAGGAAATTATTATATGTTATATTCTGATTGCGATAAAAAATTAATTGATGATTTTGAAAAATCCAATGGTAAGGTATTTTTATATCTTACAGGAATAGGACAATATAATACATCAAATAATCTTGAAAATACATTTAGTTCAAAATATGACTGTGCAAGAGCTAATAATATGGCTGATAGAACATTGAATAAAATATTAGATAAAAATATACCTCATAATAATTACACTTATAAATCTCTTGGTTCGAAAACTCAATGGATAAAATAAATTAATTTATTTTATTGTTTGAATATTATTTAATTATTGAATAATTGTTTCGTATTCATTTTTCATTAATTTTACTTTATATGTATAATTTAAAACATATTGATTGAAATTGAAATTGAAATTTATCTTTATTATATCCTATTCGTAATAAAAAAATAGTTCAATGTCTTGAAAGTAAATATTTATATCTAATGTTTCATTTTTTTAATTATTTCTAATTTTTCTAGTCCAATTGGCAAATTATCTAAATTTAATTTTTTATCAGAATGTATTTTCAGTATCAACAAACTTTCTGGTAAAAAATCTAATGATTGTGAAAAATTTTTTCCCAACCATAATTCTTCTAAACCAATTGGTAAATTATTTATTGATTGATTAAATTCAGATTCTGGATAGAAAATTATTTTTTTTATATTTGGTGGCAAATTATCAATGGATGAATTAAATTCATTTTCGAATTCAATTTCTTCTAAATTATCTGGAAATTTAATTAATTCAATATTTGAGGGAAATTCAATTTTTTTTAAACAACAAAAATTAGTTAAATCAAGTGGTTTAATAATATCACAATTAAATGTTAATAATTTTGCACCATAACAATTTATTATATCAGTATTCAAATTTTCATTTTCAAAAAATTCTATACTATAATCATTAATTGGTGATTTTTCTAATTCATTGATAAAATTAAAAATTTTTTTTTCAATTTCTTTATTTGTAATATGAATTGTTGTATGTGTCAACTCACAAAAAATTATTTCCATTAAATTTGTTATTAAATAATATTTATTATTTAAAAATCAATTTTTTCAAATAATAATACAATAATAAAAGATACAGATTACAAAGAATTATTTGTTTCAATTAATGATTATCAATATATTGCCAATTTTACATCAATATCTGAACAAACAATAAATCAAAATAATATTTTGATTTCCCGATTGTTATAAACAAGAGAAAATTAAAATGATATTTTGATTTTTATGTTCTTCTGATTGTGAAAATGGAGAGAAATTTATAGATAAAACTACTACTGATTTAGTTTATTATAGTAAGTCTAGTTTAAAATTGAACTGAGACTGTATTAAACTTTTTTACTACACCCAATAAATTTTTATAAATAAAAATTTATGGTGCGCACCCAAAATTTAGATTCTGTTGAAACTCCAATTGATATAACAAAATTGCGCAGATATTGTACTGAAAGTCTTGGAATACAAACAACACAAGAATTAGACCAAATGATATTTTCTTCTTCAAATGAATATAGAGAAATAATTTCAGCAACTGTAAGACAAATATCATCTGGAAATAAAAAATAATAATTAAATGATTGTTTTCTTAATTATAAGTTGATTAATTTAATATTTAAAATATTTTTTTAACAATTGTTTATATATTACAATGTCTAAATATTCAAATTCAAAATATAAATTAAAATATCTTAAATATAAAAATAAATATCTAGAAGAAAAATATGAACTTGGAAATGAAAATAAAAATGAAAATAAAAATATAATAATTTTGGATACTTCATCAATTTCAGAAAAAAAATCAAATTTAAATAATACATCAGTGAAAATATTAAATATTGATGAAAAAAAAAATATATTACCAAATAAAATTAATATAAATAATATTATTTATGATTCAGATGGTGAAAATGGATTTAAATCAACTTTACCTAAATTATCATATAATCACATGGAAAATATGGCTAATATTGAAATGTCAGAAAACTCAAATGAAGAAAATAATATAATTATAAAACAACATAAAAAAACATCTAAAAAACAATCAAAAAAACAATCAAAAAAACAATCTAAAAAAACATCTAAAAAACAATCTAAAAAAACATCTAAAAAACAATCTAAAAAACAATCAAAAAAACAATCAAAAAAACAATCTAAAAAAACATCTGAAAAAAATTTATCTAAAAAAATATACAGTGAAAAAATTAATTGGAATGAAATAAGTAAAAAAGAAGTAAAAAAAATAAATTTTACAAAAAATAAAATTACAATAAAATTTGACAAATCTGTATTAGAGTTAGGATATACAAAAACATCAAATGAAACAACTTGGCTTGATAAATTTATAAGAATAAATATATTGGATAAAGAACCAGTGTATGATCCATATGATATTTGTAATATTAAAATTGATAATCTATTTATTAAACCAACAGATGATTATAAAAAATTTATTGAATATGAAAATTTGGTTGGTAAAAAAATAAAATCTATTAAATGGATTGGTGATAGTTGGATGTATCCATCAAATAAACAAGAATGTGACCACAATCATATTTTTAAAATACAAACAACGGGAAAAGAATATTATTTATTTATTTTAAGATGTTCTTCATCTGGTGGTATTGATTCAAATCTTACGATAAATTATAAGAAATAAATATATTGATTTTATAATAAATCAAAGTTTAATTCAAAACTATCCAGTTCAATTATGTTATTTATATTTGGATTAGGATTAGGATTATGATTTGGAATTAAATTTATTTGATTTTGTTCTACTTGTAAATTTTCTAGATCCATATCATGTATTTTTCTTTTGCGATTAATTTGTTTATTATTTTTTTGTTTTATTCCATATTGTCTCAAATATTGAATTTGATTATTATTAAGTCCTAAATAAGTATCTTTAATTACAGTAATATTATCAATTCTACATTTTTCTCCAATTGATTTCGATAATTTATCAAAATCATTGAATTTAAAACATTCAACCCATTCAGATAAATATATTTGTTTTAATTTCATATTCTTCAATCCTTGGGTTAAATTTTCAATAATTTGATATGACATAATATAATTATATTTTGGAATATTTTGTTTAATATTATCTATCATTATATTTATCCTTAAATTGCGTATTTGATTTATATCATTATAAATATGTCTATTTATATTTCCGGTTGATTGTTTTGTTTTTTCCAAATTATTTTTCCATATACCAAGAGGAAAAATATATTTTGCTCCTAATAATTCATACATAGTTTCAATTCTATTTTTTAGGTTTTGAATATAAGAATCTGTATGTGTTATATTAAGAATAGCAATATTTTCTTTTGATTCTAAATTTGATAAATGTGAATTATTATTAATTCCATTATTACTAATAAATCCTTTGGATATTATAACAATAGATAACATTATAGATTCAGAATTCATCAAAGTTTGAACTAATTCATTTGTATTAGATTTATTTATTGTGTTATCTGTATCAGTTGTATTTATTACATTAAAGTTTTGAATATCCATATTGTAAATATGTTCCATTGTTAATAATCTTTATCAATATAATATATAAATTTAAAATCAATTTTTTATTTGAATATTACATGATATTTTTATTTTTTTAATAAATCATTTTTCAAATAAAAATTTATGGAATTAAATATTATTTCTAATTTAATAGGTTTATTTATAACAATAAATTGGCATTTTAAATGTCCTCTTTTAGGTATAAAATTGTTCCAGTCAAAAATATTTGTTTATTTTTATCTCTAGTTATATTATAATAAACATTAAAAGAAATTGTCATATTTTTATATAAATATTGATTTATTCAAAGAAATAAAATTAAAATTTTACTTTTAATTATATTTTTTTGGTTTTATACCAATAACTAAATTAGTTTGATTGTCTCTTTGAATTTCATAATCAAATATACGAATAATTTTTGGAACAGTTGGCATTAAACAAGTAGCACGAGAAAAATCTTCTAAATCATCAATTACTTTCAAAGTTCCAAAATAGTCGTGTTTAAGGATTTGATTAGAAGAATTAAATTCTGTTAATTGATGACCCAAACTTACACACCGTATACCTTCAATTTCAACCCAATATCCGGATTCAAGTACAATATTATACATATAATTCATTTTGTATTCTTTTGATGTCTTTATATTGATTGGGAAAACCCAATTATCAGTATTAGAAGTATTAGAAGTATCAAAAATTGAAATTGGATGATATTCACTAATAATTAAATTTCCAATCTTACACATTGATTTTTTTCCTTCAGCAATTTCAGTTTGAACAATATATTTAATCTTTGCTCCATCAACTCCTACACCTTGAAAAACCAATTCATTTCCTGTTAATTTTTTAAATGGTATTAAAGAACCATCAACTAATTTAATTTTACATTGAGGAGCAAAACATCCAGAATCATTATTAACATAATGAGACATTGTGGTTCTAACAATATGTGTTCTTCTAGATGGTCTGGGTGGTTGAATTGTGGAAAATACTTGATATGCTTGTTCTTTTATTTGATTAAACATATTGCTTCCATATAATTGAACTCCTTGATCTTTGAAATTATGTGCTTGTCGTCTCATGTGAGCTAAACTGAGGGAAAGTAAATAATGATAACCCCATTTTTTAAACCAATCTGCTCTTGATAATGCCTTTGAAATTTGTGCTTCATTTTCATTGTCAGATTCCCAATCTTTTAACAAATTAGTTAATAAATTAAAATAATTGTTTTGTTGTGAAGACATAAGGATAAGATTTTTAATTAGTAAACCAAATTGTTCTAATTGTGTTTTTGCTCTAAAATCAATTATTCTTTCTGAACCTGCTGTTTCACAAATATTTTTTAATTCCAAATACATATGATATCTAATTAATTCATATTTAATATCATCCTCAATTGATTCAAATGATATAATATGTTCATTATCAATAAGATATGATGATTCTATTTGTTTTATTTGACTAACAAATAAATCAGGACTTAATATATTAGCCAAATAATTACAAAATACTGTTCCAACCATTGAAGCATCAGGAATGAAACTAAAACCTCCACCGGCATATTCTGCCATATCAAACAATATTTTACTATTGATATCATATGAAAAACCAAAAGTTGTTAGTTTAACATTTTTTAATCTTTCATTTTGTTCTATTGGTCTTGTAATTTCCATATATCTTTTTAATTCATCATATGGAATATCTGAAGCTTGTCCATCAGTCAATAACATAATATGAACGTTTGTATTAGAAGCCCTCAAGGCACTTTCATATGCTTGTCTAAGTCCATTCCAAATATAAGTTCCTCCATCAGGAACAAGTGAATCAATAATTGATTTTGCTCTTGGTTTATTTATTTGATTGATAGTTTCATTAAAAATATATTGCGATGTTGAATTAAATTGTATTAGTACAAGCTCATCTCCTGGTTCTAACATTTCAATTACTGTATTCATTGAATGTTGAAGTAAATTTAATCTGGTAAATCCATCATCCTCTATTTCAGTTCCAATAGAACAAGATTCTCCCATACTTCCAGATGTATCCAAAACAGCAATAAGAGTTGTTGAATATCTTGTATCATTATAATTAGAATTTCTTGGTTTACATTGAATATTGTATAATTTATCATTCCAAGGAGATCTAACAATGCAAGAAGTCATATTTAATTGTGATAAAATTATTTGAGGATTGGATGTTAATTGGTTTTGGGTTTGGGTTTGAATATTAACACCAGCTAATCCTATTCCCATTTTATATCTAATAATAGCATCTTTAATTGCTCTATTTGGTATAAGATTTAATTTATTAATTGACTGTCGTGTCATTGGAGAGATAGAATTTGGTAATCTAATTATAGCTTCACGTTCATAAGTATATCCATCATCACATATAACAGGATTTTCCATTATAGATAATGTAATAGGACATATGAATTCTTGAGGAATATTATTAGTATCAATATTAGACATTTTTTATTAAGTATATATGAGTATTATAATATCAATAGTATATATAGATATTATATCAATTAAATTTCAATTTTTTAATTTATAATCATACCTTGAAATGGTTCATTGCCATCAATAATTAATCCAACAACACAATTATGAGCAACAGAATTAGAACTCAATTTAATTAATTTATTATTAAGACTAACAAATTTTTGAATTTTATAATTATTTGTAGTATCATTATAAGGAACAATCACAGCATAATATCCTCCTGATTCATCATTATTACCTAATATATCAAAAGACAATGAATAATTTCCTTCACAATCTCCATAAATTCCTTCAATATGTGATATTATTTCAGAATCAAATGGTAAAGCTATTGTAGTCCAATTATAAAATGTATTGGTTTTGGAATTATAAAAAGCAATAAAATTATTACCAAATGGAACTGTTAATCCATTTGAATAAATTTTATTGATACTGATTTTTTTTTCCATAGAATATCCACCAACAATAGTATAAATATTATCACCATTGTACCATATTCCATATGTAGTAGTTGTAAGAGCATTTGGAAAATTAATTTTAGTATAATTAACATTATCATGAATATTATATAAAAATGATAAAGTATTATCACCATTGGTGTTACCACAATTTCCAACATATAATCCATTCATAATACTATGGATAAATACAACACTATAATCATTGTTAATACAGGGATAAACAAAATTTTGTGGTTTAGATAAAGTTTTATTATTGTGTACTAATTTTCCAGTATAAACAAATCCTTTGGTATTATTAGATTGATCGACAAATGAACCTACAAAATTGAATAATTTATTTTTTTTATTATAATTAGGTCCATAAACAGATGTTGATAATGAATTAGGAACAACTAAATAATTAATATATCCATTATGACAACAAATATCACCAATATAAATTATACCGATGCCTGTTTGTGGTCCTGGTTCAGTTGTTCCACAAATTAAATATTTGTTTTCTAATGCTCTAATACCTTGCCAAACAGAAACTCCACCATTCTTAACTTTTAATTTATTTGTAGAATAATAACGTGTTTTTGAATTTATCATATTATATCATATATATATGAAAAAATATTACAATGGATGTAATAAGCATTATATGATATTATCAAGTAAATATTTTTTAATATTTAAATAAATATCTTGAATAATTTCTGGTTTTTCTTTAAACATAATATGTCCTGATTTTTCTGGTAATTTATTTTTAATATCAGGTGATAAATTGGTGTCATTAAGATATGAAGGTATTGAAATAACTTCAATCTGTTTATCTGATTTATATACTTGGTTGATTATATTTAATTGTTCTTCAATATTTCCTATGATACTATCATCATTTGGATATAAAATAACAACATTAGAAACATACATAGCACTTGGTCTAAATTTAATAAATTCAAATAAAACAGTTTCCATAGCAACATCACCAAATATTTCATAATAATCATTAACAGAATGATAATCATTATATGTATCTCTATGTCCTTTATATTTATTAGAAATTGACTTTGGTCTAAATCTTAAAGTCCATACAAAAAGTTTGTTAAATATTTTTGAAAATATATTTGAACCAAAAGTGATATCAATTGATAAATATTTTTTATTGGTTAAAAATGGTGCACATAAAAATAAATTATTAATTTTACATTTGTATTTAAATTGTGTTATATATACAGCAATAACTGCACCAGTAGAAAATCCCAAAATATCTACAGTTTCATATTGTTCTTGAAGCACAAACATTGCTTCCATATATGTTATTACCCAATCTTTCCAATCAACAATTTGATAAAATGATCTTCCATTTCCACAAGTTCTTGGAGCATAAAAATCAATTCCATCTTTAATAAGATATTTTTCAAATTCTTCCCAAACATAAGGTATATCTTTATATCCACCAACTAATAAAACACATCTTGGTTTTTTAATACCATTAACAAAAAATTTTGGCATTGAAATTGAATATATATCTAATTCTTTTTCCCATTGTTTTTCTTGTTTGAAATTATCTTTAATTTTTTTAAATGTACAATGATGACAATAATGTCTATAATATATTAAACCCAAACTAACAAGTGAAAATCCACCAACTAAACCAAAAGTTAAATAATTATTTTTCATATTAAATTTTTCCATTACAACTATATTATTTTATAAATACATATTTTTTAAATAATAAAATTTTTTATACCTTTTGACATTTAAAATGCCGATTATATTGTGTTTAAAAAAATATATAAATATAATTTATAATTCATAATATAAATGAATTATATTTATGTTTCAATATATGTAGTTATATGTATTATATTATTTATTGTTATATTTATGAGTAATGAAACATTTAATTTTTTGTTTGAAAAAAAATACAATAATATGACAGATTATAATCATCAAGAATATACAGGAGGTATGATATATGAGTTTAATCCATATCGATAGCTTTAAATGTTTCTTATTGTTACAATTTGTTATAAATTGGCTGTTTATAACACTAACTTTTTCACATTCCTTAGGATGTATCGTATCCCACAAATTTTTTATTATAATCTTATTTAAAAATTTGAAATTTATTTTAAATGTCAAAAGATGTAAAAATTATATTCATATAAAATATCATTAAACAAGATATAAATTATTTAATTTATCATATAATTCAATTTATAATTGGTTAAATTGTTTTGTGTTGAAAATATAATTTTTATATAAAAAAGAAAAAATAAACATAATATAAAATAAATTCTCCCAAATATAAATATCTTATAAAACTAAATCTAATAAATAACCAAATTGATATAATTGTTAATAAATTTGTTATAATAAAACAACCTAATCCTTTGAAATAATTATATTTGATTGGAATAAATTTATTGGAATTACAATTAAATTCTTCAACAAATTTATCTTTATGATAGAAAATTTGTTCAATTTGTTTTTCTATATTATTTTCATTTATTTTGTATTTTTGTGTTTTAATAAATATTTTATTTGGAAACAAATGTGAATTATAAATATATGAAAAAATTGTGTAATGTTTTCCATATTTGTTATGACTTATATTATCATAAACAAGTGTAGTATCATAAATATATTTAATATTTTTATTAGTTTGAATAATTGTTTTCAATCCAGTTATTCTTGGATATAAATGATAATTGAATTTAATTAATTTATTTTTATTACAATAATTGTCGGATATCATTTTTTTTTCTTTTGTATAACATGTTCCCTCGGGATATAATAATAAATTATTGAGATATATTTTTTTATTTAATTTATGTATATCTAATTCTGCTTTTCTATGTAAAAAAATATCACCTGTAAGAATTCCAAAAAATCCGCATATTGGAAGTTGATATCCTACAGTTTTTTTAGCCAATCCATTATTAGTTGAATTTAATGGAGTATTAGTAAAAATAATATTGTGAATTAAAAAATCTAAATCAAGTAAATGATTTGAAATAATAATATTTGGTTTGTGAGTATTGGATGAAATAAAATCCAAAAATTCATTAGAATCAACATAAATATTTTTAAATACTAACATATGAGTAATAAATGAAATGCTTGACCAAATAATATTTTTAAATATATTAATATGTGGTTTAAATTTTGGAAAAAAATAATATATCACAATTATCGGTAAAAAAGTTATTCCAATAATAAATTTTAAGTAAACAGTTAAATAAATAATAATGGTAATTAAATTAAAAAACATTAAATGATAATGTTAATAATTATTTTTATAAATATAATTTATATAATTTATATAATTTATATAATTTATAAATTTTTAATAAACAATTTTGAATCATCTAAATTATTAAATTGTTTATTGATAATATTTGAATTTAAGTTGATGAGAACATCATACAAATTTGATATTTTAACAATTCTACCATTTAATTCATTATTGATCAATATGTCATATGAATTTGAATTATTTTTTTTAATTATAATATTTTTTTTATCATTAGAATAAATATCTTGAGAATACATTTTAGTTCCAATTAAATCATTGATTTTTTTTACAATTATATTTTCAAATTCTATTATAGTATTTTTATGAGTGTCTAAACTTTTGCGAATATTTTTATCTAATTTACGCATTGAATTTTTTATTATTTTAAATTCACTATACACAGAATTAAATTGTGATACCAAAAAATCCATATCTACACTTGAAATACTTGTATTTTTATTACCAATGACACACAATGATTTATCAATAATATTTTGAATAACACATAAACCAAATTCTATTTTAACTGAAAGATTATAAACAGAGTCTTCAATATCTGTATGTAAAATAATATTTTTTTTGTCAGGTATAATTTTATGCATAGAATAAGGTAAAAATAATATATAATAATCATTGCAATTATATTTAAATATTTCAAGGTCAAATTTTTTTTTACCAACAATACCTGAGTTCAGAGAAATAAATATTGCACCTCTGACATTATTAAATGTCATATCAAATTTTAGTTTATCTATTTGGTCTTGGTCTATTGTTTTATTATAATTTTTAACTTCCACAATAATGGTATTTCCTGAAGGTAATCTTACTTGAATATCACCTGAATGTGGAATTTTTGAAGTATTTTCCACATACATATTGTTAAATTTATCAATTATTATATCCATAACTAAATCTTCACCCATAGAACCTTTTAATGTCGAAAATTTTGATTCTGTTACTGTGTTAATTGGTTTGATTAAATTAATTTGATTTTTATTTTGATAAGATTGAAATTCATCAATTAAATCTGTTTTAATAAAATTTTTTAAATATAGTGAATATCCAAGTTCAAAAATTTCATCAATAACAAATTCTAATTTATCTTCATTAATTTTATCCAATAATTTATATTTATTTTTAAATATTGATATATTTACATTATTTGAACTAATATTATTTATAGTTATTCCATTCATTAAATAATATATCCAACTTATAATTAGATATACAATTATTATTTATGAAAAAAATCAATTTTTTATAATTGAAAAAAGTTTCAATAAGTATAATATAATAATACAACATAATTAGGATTATTTATTTTAATCAATGGATCAAATCCAAATCCTAAACTTTGATACAATTTGAAGGCATTAGAATTAATATTTGATAATAACATAATATATTGAATATTGATTGATTTAATATATTCAATACACATCAACATCATTTTATATCCTAAACCCTTAGCTCTATATTGTTGTATTAAATAAAAATAGCTAATATAATAAACATATCTTCCGTCTGTAAGATCTTTTAATTCACCTATAATATATCCAATAATTTTTCCATCATCATCTAATAAAAACCATCCAAGCAAACTTTTAGATGACAATGTTGATGTAATATCATTAATATTAAATACAATATCTGTTTCTTTTTGAAGTTCAATAAAATTAAAAAAAATTATTTTTGCTAATCTTGGTATATTTACAATTCTATCAAATCGTTGAATTTTCATTGAATTTATAAATATATGATTATAAAATTATATATTTAAATAAACTTAAATTTAATTATTGAATCATTAAATTATTAAATCATTAAATTATTAAATCATTAAATTATTAAATCATTAAAT
>Ga0172367_10002680_pt1 | contig 24116 bp, 23 predicted proteins | sample Lak10m_FD_114542 | JGI IMG/M metagenome (GOLD analysis project Ga0172367, IMG submission 114542) | Freshwater microbial communities from Kabuno Bay, South-Kivu, Congo - kab_022012_10m | ecosystem: Environmental > Aquatic > Freshwater > Lake | place: Democratic Republic of the Congo: South-Kivu... | reverse complement strand
TAGAAGTACACGCCGCTGGTCAGCTGGCTGCCGTCGAAGACCACGCTGTGGGAACCGGCCTCAACCATGCCGTCCACCAGGGTGGCCACCGCGTGACCGGCCAGGTCGTAGACCTTCAGGCTGGCCTGGCTGGTCTGGGCCAGGGTGTAGGTGATGGTGGTGCTGGGGTTGAAGGGGTTCGGCACATTCTGGCTCAGGGCGAAGGCGGAGGGCACTTCCTGGGCGTCCACCGTCTCCTGGCAACCCGTGAAGCAATCCCAGGCGCTGCCGTTGCTGCCGAACTCAAGGGCCACGGTCATGAAGCCGGTGCCGCCGTCGTTGCCCAGATTGAAGGCGTGATCCTGGCCGAAGCCGGCTTCGTTGTCGAAGCCGTTCAGGCCGAACTTGTAGACCTGGTTCTTGGAGGAACCGGCCGGGAAGAGGATCGAGCCCGTGAAGCCGCAGGGGCTGTCGCTCAGGCAGCGGTAAGCCTGGCCGATGGTGCCGTCCCAGGCGGGCCAGCCATTGAAGAAGCCATGCACGCTGACGAAGCTCACATCGCCGTAGCTGGCAATGCCGTTCCACACGGGGGCGCCGCCATTGCCGAAGTAGCAGGACACGCGGCTGGCGTCAACATCGAAGGCGACCAGCACATCGTGGTCGGTGATGTTGTCCCAGTTCACATCGCTGAAATAGACAGGGGCCAAGGTGCCGTTGAGGAGCAGGTCGCCGTCGGTGTCGGTCCACTCGCAGTCGCTGTAGGCCAGACGGTTGGGGCTGCTCTCCCAATTGTCGCCGCCGCCCACGATGACAAACTTGTGCTCGATGGCGTTGCTCTCGGGCTGGTTGGCGAAGGGAATGGTCACCGCGTAGACGCTGCCGCCCACATTGGCGCAGGTGAAGTCCGTGCCGCCCCACTGCAGGGGGCTGGTGCCGCCGCGCACCACCACGATGTCCGTGAGGGGATCAAAGGCGCCGGTGGCTTCCTGCACGCCCATGTCCACCTGGAAGGTGATTTCCACGCTGCAGGTGCTCGGAGCGGCGCTGATGTTGTTGTAGTAGTCCACGGGCAGGGTCATGTCCGCGCCACCGTAGGTGTAGGGACGGTTGCCCACGAACTCCCAGCTGTCCGCCGTGCCGCCGTAGCTGATGACATACTTGTACTCGGCGTACCAGGGGCTCCAGGGATCGGCAAAGCTGTGATCAAAGCTGCCCGTGTAGATGCCGTCGTTGTCCGGGTCCGTCAGGGTGGGGTTGGTGCCACTCCAGTCGTTGGCGTAGCCGCGCACCAGCAACTGGTCCACCGCCGGGTTGAAAGCACCCATGGCGATCTGGACATTCATGTTGCACTGCCAGGTCACCGTACCGGCGAAAGCGGCACTGGCGCTGAGCAGCGCGGCCAAAGCGATCACGTTCCGCATCGGATTCTCCTTCTTCTGACTAGGGTGAGGCTCTCCATAGGGCGGGGAGGGCCGTGGTTCAATCGATGCAGATGCGGCAAGAATCAGGCCAAAACAAAGCTGTTGCTGTTCAATAATTTCACAAGAACAGCTTGATTTTCACCTGTTCAACCTGACGGATCCTGCACAGCTCCCTGGCTTTGGGACAGGTGCCGGCGAAGCTGCTCCACCCCTTTGGGTCCCATGCCCTTTACCGCGCACAGCTCCTCCACGGTGGCTTCCCGCAGGTGCTTCACATCGCCGAAGCGCAGAAGCAAACGCTCGCGCAACACAGGGCCGAGGCCAGGAATGCCCGCCAGGGGATCCGGCAGGGCCAGGCGCCCCATTTCCCGGCGGTTGAAGGCCAGGGCGAAACGGTGGGCCTCGTCGCGCACCTGTTGCAGCAGACGATTGGCCGCGGAGTCTTTGGGGATGTTGCGCGGCAGGCTCTCTCCGGGCAGGAAGACCTCCTCCAGCCGCTTGGCCAGGCCGCACAGGGCCTGTGACGGCATGCCCAGCCGGCTGAGCACCTCGTGGGCCCGGCCCAGTTGCCCCTTGCCGCCATCGATGAGGATGAGGTCCGGCATGGGCTGCCCCTCCTCGCACAGGCGCTGGTAGCGACGCTCCACCACCTCCTCCATGCTGGCGAAGTCGTCCACCCCCGCCACCTGTTTCACATGGAAGTGGCGATAGTCGCGCTTCAAGGGGCGCCCGTCCACAAAGACCACCAGGCTGGCCACCGTGGCCTTGCCGCCAAAGTGGCTGATGTCGAAACCTTCGATGCGGTGGGGCAGGGAGGGCAGGCCCAGGTCGCGCATGAGGGCGCTCAAGGCCGCGGGCACCCTGTCCCGGGCCAGACGCCGCAACTCCCGCTCCTCCAGGACCTGGGCGGCATTGAGACGGGCCAGACGCAGCAGCGCGGCGCGGTCCCCGCGCTGGGGTTCCAGCACCCTGGGCGCGCGCTGCACATCCCCTGGCCGGGACAGTTCCCCCGCCCGCAAGCCGAACCATTGGGCCACCAGATCCGGCTCGTCAAGGGCGTGGCTGAGCCAGATCTCCCGGGGCAGATCCTCGCAGGCGCTGTAGTAGGACAGCAGAAAAGCGCGCACCACCTCACCATCCGATCGCCCCAGGCTGCCCTCCAGCGTGCTGTGGAAGCGCCCCAACACACGGCCCTCGCGCACGCGCAGCAGGGCCACGGCCGCTTCGTGGTCGCGGCGCTCCAGGCCCACCACATCGGCCTCGCCGGCCTCCTGCACTTCCACCTTCTGCCCCTTGGCCAACTGCTCCAGCGCTTGCAGGGCGTCCCGCCGCCGGGCCGCCTCCTCAAAATCCAGCCGCGCCGCCGCCTGGCGCATGCGCAGTTCCTCCTCCCGTCGCCACGCCGCGCCCCGGCCTTTGAGCAGGCTGCGCACGGCGTCCACCGCCGCGCCGTAGTCCTCCTCTGTCTGCAGCCCCTCGCAGGGACCCCGGCAGATGCCCAGGTGGTAGTCCAGGCAGAGCTTGTGGCGCCCAGCGGCGATGCTCTCCTGGGTGATGTGCAGATCGCACTGGCGGATGTGCAGGCGCTCACGCAGGCCCTTCAGGAAGCCGCGCAGGATGCGCACCTCGGTGAAGGGGCCATAGTGGCGGCTGCCGTCGCGCACCAGCTGGCGCGTGAGCAGCACGCGGGGATAGGCTTCGGCGGTGATGCGGATGAAGGGGTAGCTCTTGTCGTCCTTGAGGAAAATGTTGTAACGCGGCGCGTGCTCCTTGATGAGGTTGTTCTCCAGCACCAGGGCTTCCACCTCGCTGCCGGTGACAAGGACCTCCACCGCCGTGGCCTTGCGCAGCATGGCGGGAATCTGGGCGCGACCGTCGCCTCCGGCGGCGTAGCTGCGCAGGCGCTGGCGCAGGTTGACGGCCTTTCCCACATAGAGCACGGCGCCCGTTCCATCGCGGAAGAGATACACCCCTGGATCGGTGGGGAAGGCTGCGGGATCAAAGCGAAACATCGGCTCCGGCGACCCATTGCTTGCGTGCATTGGAACTCAAGTCAGCAGCCCTCACGCGCAGCGAAGCGGCACTCGGATGCGCGTCCCGCCACGCGAGTCGAGGGGGAGGCTGCCCGTGCGGACTATCCCTCGCACAGCTCCAGCAACACTCCCGAGCTGCTCTTGGGGTGCACAAAGGCGATGCGCTTGCCACCGGCGCCCACACGCGGCACCGGGTCGATGAGGCGGGCGCCCTGAGCCTTCAGCTTCTCCAGAGCGGCGTCCAGGTCGTCCACATGCAGGGCGATGTGGTGCAGTCCGGGGCGCTTGCTCTCCAGGAAGCGCGCGATGGGACTGGCGGGGTCCGTGGGCTCCAACAGTTCAATGTGCGTCTCGCCGGCCTCGCCCATGGCCACCCGCACCTGCTGGTCTGCCACCACTTCCCGGGGATGGAATGTCAGCCCAAGGCCCATTTCCCAGAAGGGTTGGGCCTCGTCCAGGCTGGGCACGGCAATGCCGATGTGATCCACGCGGTCGACGGTCATCTCTCCTCCAGCTGAGTAAGGGTCCTGGCTGTCCCAATAGCGAGCCACGCATTCGGGACCTCTGCGCCATTGCACTGGCCGGAAACGAGCACGAGAAAAGGAACGATTTCGCGCTGCCTACGCGCCAAAAAAACTGCGCAGCTCCCGATGAAGGTCCTCTTCCCGCAGCACCATCTGGTGGCCCAGAGGCAGGCTGTCCAGGAAGCGGCGGCCGTACTCCTTCATCACCGCCCGCTTGTCCAGCAGCAGAAACACGCCCTTGTCCTGCTCGTGGCGGATCAGGCGCCCGAAACCCTGGCGGAAGCGGATCACCGCCTCGGGCACGCTCATGTCTCGGAAGGCATTGCCTCCCTTGCGCTGCAAGAGGTCGCTGCGCGCGTCCAGCAGGGGCTCGCCAGGCACATCGAAGGGCAGTTTGGTCATCACCAGCAGCTGCAGGGCCTCACCGGGAAGATCCACGCCCTCCCAGAAGGAATCCACCCCAAGCAGCACGGACTTGCCGTGGCTGCGGAAGCGCTCCAGCAGTTCCGTGCGGCTGCCGTCCAGACCCTGGGCAAGCAGGGGAAAGCGCCGCTGGTCCAGCTCCCGCAGAAGGGCCAGGTGGCAGCGGTTGAGCAGCGTGTAGCTGGTGAAGAGCACCAGAGTGCCCCGTCCATAGCGTTCGCACACCTGGGCCAACAGGCGGGCCAGTTCCGTGGCGAAGGCCTCCGTGCTGTAGCCCGAGGCCTCCGGAAGCCAGGTGGGAACCAGCACACGGGCCTGGCGCTGAAAGTTGAAGGGGCTGTCCACCACCAGGGAATCCAGCTGGCCCTGGCACTCCCGCAAGCCCAGACGGTCCGAGATCCAGTCAAAGGAGCCCGCCACCGTCAGGGTGGCGCTGGTGAGCAGCACGCGCTTCAAGGGCTTCCACAGGTCTTCCGCCAGGCGCAGGCCGGCCTCCAGCGGCAAACGGTGGAAGATGCTCTCGGCACTTTGGGGATGCACCTCGCACCAGATCACCGCCTCGCCGTCGGCGTCGTCCTCTTCCAGCAGAAGGCCCAGCAGCTCCAGATCCTGGCGCAGGGCTTCGGCCATGCTGCGGCATTCGCCCTGCAAGGACTGCAGGCTCTCCTGGCGGGCATCCTCCAGGGCCTTTTCCAGCGGGCCCAACGAGCGCAGGAGGGAAGCCAGGCTCTCCTCCACCTCGGCGCAGGCCGCCGCCGTCAGGCGCAAGGGACTGTTGCCGGCGCGCAGGCGTTCCTTGTGCATGTAGCGGTTGCGCTGCAGGCTCTCGCCGTGGCGTTCGCGCTGCACAGTGCTGAGCTCCGCGCGTGCGCGGCCCACCGCCACCAGGGCCTCGTCCACGGCCTCCGCCACCGCCTCCATGGCCCGCAATCCGCGCTGGTTCAGGTCCGGCTCGCCCACGGCGGACTGCCAGCCCTTGCGCAGCTGGCGCAGAACACCTCGGCCCTGGGCGGCGGGATCGTGCAGGCCACACAGGCGACCCTCCACATGGTGGAAGGCGAAGCTGCGGCGCAGGTGCTGATCGGCGCTGCGCCCGAACTGGTGCGCCTCGTCAACGATGAGTGTGTCGAAGGGGCCCAGGATGCCGTGCTCCACGCCCAGATCCGACAAGAGCAGGCTGTGGTTCACCACCAGCAGGTGGGCGGCCTGGGCGGACTGCCGGGCGCGGGAGCCCCAGCACACGATGCCTATCCCGTCTTCGCGCCCTCCGGCGCGGCAGAGAGGATTGGCGCAGGAGCCGCCCTCACTGCGCACCTGGCTCCACAGTTTGCCCAGGTGGGCGGCGCGGAAACCCGTGCTCTCCTCCATGTCGCCGGAGCGCGTGATGGCCGCCCAGGTGACCAATGGCAGCAGGGCCAGGCGATCGGCGGGACCCAGGCGCTCCTGGGCCTCTTCCAGCAGGCGTTCAAGGCGATGGCCGCACAGGTAGTTGCCACGCCCCTTGAGCAGGGCGGCACGCAAAGGTCGGCCCAGGTGGGCGCCCAGGCGCGGCAGGTCCTGGTCGAAGAGCTGGTCCTGCAGGTGCCGTGTGTGCGTGCTCACCACCACCGGGCCGCCACCCGCCTCCCGGCGATCGGCGCTCCACAGCAGGGCGGGCACGAGGTAAGCGAAGGACTTGCCCGTGCCCGTGGCGGCCTCGGCCACCAACAGGCGCGGGGCATCGTCCAGGGCGGGGGCGGCGAGCCAGTCGCCCACGGCACGGGCCATGCTCTCCTGTTGGGGACGGTGGCGGAAACCCTCCACCGCGGCCTGCAGGCGGCCCTGGGCACCAAACCACTCCTCCGCCTGGAAGTCCCCACCCCGGGGTCCGGCGCCGGCGCACTGGTACTGGCCGTTGCGACCGATGGGCATGGCGGCGCGCCAACCATCGCTTTGGCCCTGGGCCTTCACCCAGTTCACCAGTCCCTGGAAAAAGGCTTCCTGCACATCGCCCGTGCCGTGGCAGAGCAGGGCCAGACGACGCAGGATGGGCAACTCCATTCCCGCGCCCAAACTCGCCAGCCGCAGGAGCACATCGCCGGCGGCCCGTGCGTCGTCAGTGGCGCGATGGGCGTTCACCAGCGGCACCTGCAGGAAGGAGGCCACATCGGCCAGTCGGTGACTCTCGATGGTGGGCAGGATCACCCTGGCCAGGGGCACCGTGTCCCAACCAGCCACGGCGGGGTGCCAGGGCAGACCGGATCGCACGCTCTGGCGCTCCAGCACTCCCTGATCAAAGGCCAGATTGTGGGCCACCACGGGGGAAGAGCCAATGGCCGCCAGGGCTTCGGGCAGCACCTCCGCCAGTCGCGGGGCTTTCTTCAGCTTGCGTGGATCGATGCCCGTCAATTGCAGGATACGAGGCGGAACGGCCTGGGTGGGTTGCACCAGGGTGGAGACGGTGGTCCGTGCCTGGCCGCCTTCGTAGACGACCAGGCCCAGCTCGATGATCTCGCAGGTGTCATCCAGCCCGGTGGTCTCCAGGTCCAGGGCGGCGAAGCGCTCCAGACCCAGATGTTTCAGCAGGGCCTCAGACGGAGGATTGATCATGGCCAGCGGGCTCCGGGCGCCAACGCAGGCGCGGCTGCTTCACCGCCCGCACATCGTCCAGCTTGCGCACGGGCGTGGTGTTGGGAGCGCTGTCCAGCAGGGGGTTCTTCTCCTCGCACTCCCGATGGATCTGGCGCATGGCGGCGATGAAGCGATCCAGCGTCACCCGGCTCTCCGTCTCCGTGGGTTCCACCATCAGGGCTTCGGGCACGATGAGGGGGAAATAGGTGGTGGGTGCGTGCATGCCGAAGTCCAGCAGGCGCTTGGCGATGTGGCTGGCCTTGTAGCCCAGCTTCTTCTGGTTGATGGCGCTGAACACCACCTCGTGCAGGGGCGTGCCCGCGAAACCCAGGCGGTACACATCCTGCAGGCCGACGCGCACATAGTTGGCGTTGATGATGGCGTTCTCCGCCACCCTGCGCAAACCCTGGGCGCCCAGACGGCGCAGGTAGGCGTGGGCGCGCACCAGGGCGCCGAAATTGCCGAAGTAGGCGTGCACCTGGCCGATGCCCTGGGGACCGGGGCTGGCCCAGCCGAAAGCATCGCCCTGGCGCACGGGCAGGGGCCCGGGCAGGAAGGGGGCCAGCCGCTGCTTCACCACCAGGGGCCCGGCGCCGGGGCCACCGCCGCCGTGGGGCACGCTGAAGGTCTTGTGCAGGTTGATGTGCATGATGTCGAAGCCCAGGTCCCCGGGACGCACGATGCCCAGGAGGGCGTTCAGGTTGGCGCCGTCCATGTAGCACAGGGCGCCCACCTGGTGCACCAGGGCGATGATCTCCACGATGTGGCGCTCGAAAATTCCCACCGTGTTGGGGTTGGTGATCATGAAGGCCGCCGTGTCCTCGTCCAGCACGGCCTTCAGCGCCTCCAGGTCCATGCAGCCGTCGGGCGCGCTCTTCACCTGCACCACTTCGTAGCCCGCCATGGTGATGGAAGCCGGATTGGTGCCGTGGGCGCTGTCGGGAATGACCACCTTGCGCCGGGCGTGGCCCCGTGCCTCGTGGTAGGCGCGGATCATGAAGAGGGCCGTGAGTTCGCCATGGGCGCCAGCCACAGGTTGCAGGGTGACGGCGTCCATGCCGCTCACTTCGCACAGGCCCTCGCCCAGCTCCACCAACAGGCGCAGGGCACCTTGGGCATCCGCCGCGTCCTGTTCCGGATGCAGGGCCGTGAAGCCCGGCAGCAGGGCCAGCGCGTCGTTGATCTTGGGGTTGTATTTCATGGTGCAGGAGCCAAGCGGGTAGAAGTCCTTGTCCACATGGTGGTTCAGCGTGGAAAGGCCCAGGTAGTGGCGCACCACTTCCCCCTCCGGCAACTCGGGCAACAGGGGAGTCTTCTCCCGCTTCAGGCGGGCGGGCGTGCGGGGCTCCAGGCCACCAAAACTGACTCCACCCGTGGCGGCGGTGAAACTGCCCGCGCCGGGGCGGGACTTCTCGAAAATCAACTCAGGCATGGTGGCCCTCCTTGGCCAGGGCGCCAGCCATGGCGTTCAGCCAGCGGCGCAAATCCGCCTCCTCCTGCAAGTCGTTCACCGCCACCAGCAGCAGGTCCTTGCCCAGGCTCTCCGGCAGAGGCAGCCCGGCCAGCACGCCTTGCGCGTGCAGGTGGGCCAGCACGGCGTCGCGCCCGGGCACCTGCAGGGCAAACTCGCGGAAGCGTTCTCCCACGCCCAGCAGGGTCACCCCGGGCAGGCGGGCCGCTTCTTCCGCCAGCCATGCCGCGCGGGTGTAGAGGGCCTGGGCCTTTTCCCTTAGTCCCACGGGACCCAGAAGGGCCAGGTGGATGGTGGCGAAGGTGGCCACAAGGGCCTGGTTGGTGCAGATGTTGCTGGTGGCCTTGTCCCGACGGATGTGCTGTTCCCGGGTCTGGAAGGCCAGCACAAAGCCCCGCGCGCCTTCGGTGTCCACCGTCTCGCCAATGAGGCGGCCGGGCATCTGCTTCACCAGATCGCCCCGGGCGGCGAAGAGGCCGATGTAGGGACCGCCGTACTGCAGAGGTTGGGCCAGGCACTGTCCCTCCGCCACGGCCAGGTCCGCCCCTGCCTCTCCGGGACTTTGGAAGAGGGCGGCGGCGATGGGGTCGAAGGCCTGCACAAGGAGGGCACCGGACTGGTGGGCAGCCTGCGCCAGTGGCGCCACATCCTCCATCAGGCCGAAGACATTTGGACTCTGCACCACCAGGGCGGCCACATCGTCTCCCAAATGCCCGGCCAGCTGGCCGGCGTCCAATGTGGGGCTGCCCGCCGGCAGAAAATCCAGCTCCACCTCGTCGCGCAGCGGGTGGAAGTAGGTGCGCAGCACCTCGCGCCAGCGAGGCAGGATTTGCGCGGCCACCAGCACCCGGCGTCGACCGTTGGCTTTGCGGTCCAGCTGCACGGCCAGAGCCATGCGCACGGCTTCCACCAGCGCCGTGGCTCCGTCGTAGAGGCTGGCATTGGCCAGATCCAGACCGGCCAGCTCGCTCACCAGGGTCTGGAATTCGAAAATGGTCTGCAGCGTGCCCTGGCTGACCTCCGCCTGGTAGGGCGTGTAGGCGGTGATGAACTCGCTGCGCAGGGCCAGATTCTTCACCGCCTCGGGCAGGTGGCCCACATAGGCGCCACCGCCCAGGAAGCAGTCCTGGGGCGCCACCGGGCGGTTTTGGGCGGCCATGCCCCGCAGTTCGCGATCCAGGGCCCCCTCGGAGAGGGGCTGGGGCAGGTTCAACGGCCCCCGCAGGCGCAGGCCCTCGGGCACGCTCTCCAACAGGTCCTCGAAGCGTGCGACGCCCATGGCGGCCAACATGGCCTGCCGATCGGCATCGGTGTTGCTGATGTACGGCATGGATCCTCCAGTGCCCCCCGGCCGGGCCGGGGCCAAAGAAAAACGGCGGAATCACCCCGTGTGGGAGCGATCCGCCGTGATCGGGTCATTCGGCAGCGGACGGGCCTTGCGGCCAGACGCGCGTCAGACGTCGATGTGCTCTTCGTAATCCTCCGGGCTCATGAGCTCATCGATCTCGGCCCTGTCCGTGAGGCGGATGCGGTAGATCCAGCCACGGCCGTAGGGATCCTGGTTGAGGGTGTCCGGCGCATCGGGAAGGTCGCTGTTCACTTCCTGGATGATGCCCGACACAGGCGCGTAGAGGTCCGCCGTGGCCTTCACCGCGTCGATGGTGCCGATGCTCTGGCCCTTCTGGAACTCCACGCCCACCTCGAAGAGCTGCACGTCCACAATGTCTCCCAGTTCGCCCTGGGCGTGATCCGTGATGCCCACCAAGACCGTTTCCTCTTCCACCAGCACCCACTCGTGCTCCTCGGTGTAGAGCAGGTTGCCCGGAACGCTCATCTCTGCCTCCGTCTATTGTGGCTCCCGCGATGCTGGCCAGCCCGTGGCCGGCCGCCCGCGGTCCTTATCCCTTGAATGTCCAGTCCTCGAGAAACTTGATGTCGAAATCCCCGCTGCGGAAGACCGGGTCCATCATCAGCTGGATGTGGAAGGGAATGGTGGTCTTGATCCCTTCGATGATGTACTCGCTCAGGGCCCGGCGCATGCGGTCCATGGCCTTCTCCCGGGTGGGGGCATGCACGATCAGCTTGCCCAGCAGGCTGTCGTAGGTGGGCGGAATCTGGTAGCCCTGGTAGATGTGGCTGTCCACGCGCACCCCAATGCCGCCGGGCACATTCAGGGCGCCCACCGTGCCGGCGAAGGGCCGGAAGTTCTTGGCGGGATCCTCGGCGTTGATGCGGCATTCGATGGCGTGGCCCACGAGGTGGATGTCTTCCTGGGTGAACTCGATGGGCAGGCCGGCGGCGGCGCGGATCATCTGGCGGATGAGGTCCACGCCGGTGACCATCTCCGTCACCGGGTGCTCCACCTGGATGCGCGTGTTCATTTCCATGAAATAGAACTCGTCGCCCTCCACCAGGAACTCCATGGTGCCCGCGCTGTCGTATCCCACCGCCAGGGCCGCGTTCACCGCCGCCCGGCCCATGCGCGCACGCAGGTCGGCGCTCACGGCGGGGCTGGGGCACTCCTCCACCAGCTTCTGGTGGCGGCGCTGCACGCTGCAGTCGCGCTCCAGCAGGTGGATGACATGGCCCAGTTTGTCGCCCAGGATCTGCATCTCCACATGGCGGGGATGCTCCAGGTACTTCTCCAGGTAGAGGCCGGGATTGCCGAAGCCCGCCTCGGCTTCCGCCCGGGCGGTGCTGAAGGCGTTTTCCAGCTCGCCTTCGTTACGGGCCACGCGCATGCCGCGCCCGCCGCCGCCCGCCGTGGCCTTGAGGATGACGGGGTAACCCACCTGGTCGGCGAACTGACGGGCTTGTTCCAGGTTTTCCAGCAAGCCTGGACTGCCCGGAATGCAGGGCACGCCGGCCTCGCGCATGGTGCGCTTGGCCTCGGCCTTGTCGCCCATGCGGCGAATGACATCTCCGCGGGGACCCACAAAGGCCAGGTCGTGATCCCGGCACATGTCGGCGAAGGCCGCGTTCTCGGAGAGGAAGCCGTAACCCGGATGCAGGGCGTCGCACTGGGTGATCTGGGCGGCGGTGAGGATGGCCCGGGTGTTGAGGTAGCTGTCGCTGGAGGGCGGCGGACCGATGCAGATGGCGTCATCGGCGAAGCGCACATGGAGACTGTCGGCATCGGCGGTGGAATACACCGCCACGCTTTCGATGTTCAGCTCCCGGCAGGCGCGGATGATGCGCAGCGCGATCTCGCCGCGGTTGGCGATAAGCATGCGTTTGAACACAGTGGCCTCAGGCTTCCATGCGGAAGAGAACCTGGTCGAACTGAACGGGCTGGCCGTTCTCCACCAGGATCTCCACGATACGGCCGCTGATCTCGGCCTCGATCTCGTTCATGATTTTCATGGCTTCCAGGATGCACAGCGTCTTCCCGGGGCTGACCGCATCGCCCACCTTCACAAAGGGCTCCTTGTCCGGCCCACTGGCCCGATAGAAGGTGCCCACCATGGGAGCTTTCACCTCCAACAGGTTGGAAGCGCTGACAGCGGCGGGGGCAGGGGCGGCGCCGCCCGGGACATGCGCCACGGCGGGAGCCGGGGCAAGCATGGGCGCCGGCGCGGCGTACATGACAGGTGCCTGTGGGAGCACGGCCTGGGCGGGGAACTGCTTTTCGATACGAATGCTGAGGCCACCCTCCTCCACCTCCAGCGAGGTGATGGCGGCCTTTTCCACCAGCAAGACCAGTTTGCGGATCTCGTTGTAATCCATGTTTATCCCTTCACCCGTTCCAGGTACTCGCGCTTCTTGGTGTCCACGCGGATCATTTCACCCTCGCTGACGAAGAAGGGCACATTCACCGTGGCGCCGGTCTCCAGCTTGGCTGGCTTCTTGGACCCCGATGCCGTGTCGCCCTTGTCGTTGGGCTCCGTCTCCACAATGCGCAGGTCCACGGTGGTGGGCAATTCAATGCCCAAAGCCTCTTCGCCGTGGAAGAGCACATCCACTTCCGTGTTTTCCTTCAACAGATCAATGACCTCTTCCACCAGGTGCTGGGGCAGGTGCAGTTGGTCAAAGCTCTCGTTGTCCATGAAGATGTAACCGTTGGGATCCTGGTAGAGGTACTGCAGCTTCCGGCTTTCCAGGCGGACGATCTCGATCTTCTCACCGGAGCGGAAGGTGGGATCGAGCACGCGGCCCGTGCGCACATTCTTGATCTTGGTGCGCACGAAAGCACCGCCCTTGCCGGGCTTCACATGCTGGAATTCCACGATGCGGAAGATCTCCCCATCCATCAGGATGGTGAGGCCATTGCGAAAATCGGCGGTGGAGGCCATCGATTCCAAACTCCCTTGTCTTCTTGGCACCCGTGGAACCCGCTGAAAGCGTCGCGTCCCCGTGCCCATGTCTGCTGAGGTGTCAAAGACTTCGATTTTATGATTCAAGGCCCTAGAGAAAAAGCCCTCGGGCCGCTTTTACGCCCCCTCGCCCTTCAAGGATTTCAGAATAGTTATGAACTCCGCTTCGTTCATGATGGAAATTCCCAGGGCCTGAGCCCTTTCCAGCTTTGATCCCGCGTTCTCTCCTGCAAGGACCAGGTGGGTGCGATTGGACACGCTGCCACTGATTTTGGCCCCCAACTCCTCCAGGCGTGCCTGAGCCTCCCGGCGATCCAAGGTGGACAAGGTTCCGGTGAGCACCACGGTGCGGCCGGCGAAAGGGCTGCCCGCCAAGGGTGAAGCCCCTGATCCCTCCTGAGCCTCAAGGTCCACGCCTCCCGTTGCCAGCGCCTCCAGCAAGGCCTGATTTTCCGGCAAGGCAAACCACGCCACCACGCTGGCCGCCATGCGCGGGCCCACGCCGTCCAGGCTCTGCAGCTCTTCAAGGGGCAGGCGCGACAAGTGTCTCAAGGATCCGGCGTGGCGCAAGAGGGTGCGCGCGGCGCGTTCCCCCACTCCGCGCACACCCAGGGCGTGCAGCAGGCGGCTGGGTGGACGATGGCGAGCTTCATCAATGGCAGTCAAGACTTTTACCGCACTTTTCTCGCCCATTCGATCGCATTCCAGCAGCGCCTCGAGCGTCAAGTGGAAGGCATCCGACACCCTTATCAGATGTCCGCGCTGGATGAGTTCCGCCACCAGCCTCTCCCCCAGGCCTTCCACATCCAGGGCGGGGCGGGAGACAAAGTGCTCGATGGAGGCCTGGCGTACCGCCGGGCAGGAGGGGTTGGGACATCGCCGGGCCGCCTCGCCTTCCTCACGCACCAGGCTGTGCCCACACTGGGGACAGGCCTCCGGCCAACTAGGCTCAGCGAAGGGTGCCGGATCCTCCGCGGGGCCGGTGACCTTGGGAATGACCTCGCCACCCTTTTCCACCCACACAAGCATGCCTTCGCGAATGCCCTTGCGGAGGATCTCGTCCTCGTTGTGCAGAGTGGCACGGGAGATGATGCTGCCCTGCACGGCCACGGGCTCCAGCTCCGCCACGGGGGTCAGCACACCGGTGCGTCCCACCTGCCAGGTGATGGACTTCAGGCGCGTGCACACGGCCTGGGCGGGAAACTTGCGCGCCACGGCCCAGCGCGGCGCCTTGGCCGTCCAGCCCGCCGCCAACCGTTGTGCCACCGGGTTCAGCTTGATCACCACGCCGTCCGTGTCCACGGGCAGGTGGTGGCGCTCCTCCTCCCAGCGCGCGCAGTAGGCGTGCACTTCCGCCAAAGCCGCGCAGCAGCGTGCGTGGGGAAAAACCGGCAGGCCGGCCTCCTGCAGCCACTGCAGCTGCTCCACCTGTGTGACCGGAAGCGGCAGGCCCTCCATCACGGCCACATCGTAGAGGTAGATGCGCAGCCCGCGCGCGCGCAATTCCTCCAGGTCCAGCAGCTTGAGGCTGCCGGCGGCGGCGTTGCGCGGGTTGGCGAAGAGGCGCTCGCCCGCCTCCGCCCGCCGCTGGTTCAGGGCCTGGAAGTCGGCGTGCTCCAGCACCACCTCGCCCCGCACCACCAGCCGTGCGGGGGGCCGGGGCAGTTTCAGGCGCATGGGCAGATTGGCCAGGCAGCGGGCCTGCTCCGTCACCACTTCGCCGACTTCCCCGTCACCACGAGTGGCGGCCAGCACCAGCAGTCCTTCTTCATAGATGAGGGAGAGGGAGGCGCCGTCCAGCTTCAACTCGCACATGAGTTCCAGCTCCGGCGGACTCTCCGCCTCCGGCGGACTCTCCGCCTCCGGCGGACTCTCCGCCTCCGGCGGACTCTCCGCCTCCGGCGGGCTCACCGCCTCCGGCGGACTCTCCGCGCCGAAGAGGCCCCCCTGCCCCGGCGGCACGGGCGCCGGAGTGCCCAGGCTCTCCTGCAGGCGACGATGGAAGTCTGCCACATCATCCGCACTGTAGGCATTGGCCAGGCTGTAAAGGCGGGGCGCGTGACGGTGCTCGCCACGCCCGGCACTCTCCACCGGCGCGCCCACCCGCCGGGTGGGGGAATCCGCCAACACCCAGTCGGGGTGCTCCGCCTCCGTCTGCTGAAGCAGGCCCATCAAGCGGTCGTACTCCGCATCGGGCAAAAGGGGCGCGGCTTCCTCGTAGTAGAGGCGCGCGTGTTTCTGCAGCTCCCTGCAGAGGCTTTCGTAGGCCTCCCTGCTGGCGGGAAGGTCCAGGGGCAAGCTCAGCACTCCTCGCTCTCCACATCAAGCAGGGTGTGCACCGCCAAACCGTCGGCTTCGAGCCGCGCCCGCCCGGGCAGGAATGTCAGGTTCACCACACAGGCGGCGGCCACGGGCGTGCCACCCAATTGCCGCACCAGCTGGGCGGCGGCGAGCAGGGTGCCGCCGGTGGCGAGCAGGTCGTCCACCAGGAGCACGCGCTGGCCTGGGGCACAGGCATCGGCGTGGAGGTGCAGGCTGTCCGTGCCGTACTCCAGTTCATAGCTGTGGGAAACGGTGCGCCAGGGCAGTTTGCCCGGCTTGCGCGCGGGGACGAAGGGCTTTCCCGCCTTCAGTGCCAGGGGGGCGCCGAAAATGAATCCCCTGGCCTCCACTCCCAGCACCACATCGTAATCGTGCGGGGGGCAGAGCTTCAGCAGACGCCCCAGGCATTCCTCGAAGGCCTGCGGGTGCTGCAGGATGGGGGTGATGTCCTTGAAGCCGATGCCGGCCTTGGGAAAGTCGGGCACCGTGCGGATGAAGGTGCTCAGGTTCATTTCTTCCTCCCACTCAACTTCGAGCCTCGCGTGCGAGAGCTGCTCGCGCCTCGGATTACCTCACGCTGAAACCCTCGATGGGGGGCAGTTCCACTTTGCGCTGATCCACGCCGGTGATGCGGATGACTTCGCCGGCCAGCATGATCTGCTTCATCACCAGTGCGATCTTCTCCCGTGGACCCTGCATGACGGCCTCCACCGTGCCATCGGGCAGGTTGCGCACCCAGCCGTTAAGGCCCTGCTCGCGAGCCAGCCGGTTGAAAGTCCAGCGGAAGCCCACACCTTGCACCTGGCCACGGAAGAGGGCCAGCTCGCATTGCACCAGCGCGTCCATCACCCTTCCTCCGCTTTCAAGTCCCGCGTCATCAAGCGCACAACCTCTTCCCGGGGATCCCGCCCCTGGAAGAGAATGGCATGCACGGCCACCGTGATGGGCATGGCCACGCCATGCCGCATGGAAAGGGCATGAGCCCCTTCGGTGGTGCGCACACCCTCCGCCACCATGTCCATGGTGCTAAGCACCTGCTCCAGGCTGCGGCCCCGGCCGATCTCCTCGCCCACATGGCGGTTGCGGCTGTGCCGGCTGGCGCAGGTGACGATGAGGTCGCCAATGCCCGCCAGGCCGGCGAAGGTCTCCGCCTTGCCGCCCAGGGCTGTGCCCAGCCGGGCCATCTCCACCATGCCCCGGGTCATCAGGGCGGCCTTCGTGTTGTCCCCAAAGCCCAGGCCATCGCACATGCCGGCGGCCAGGGCGATGACATTCTTCAGTGCGCCCCCCAGCTCCACACCGGCCAGATCGCCGTTGCGGTAAACGCGCAAGGTGGCGCTGGAAAAGAGCTGCTGCACCCGTGCCAGCACGGCGTCGCACCGCCCTGCGGCCACCACGGCGGTGGGCACGCCCCGGCTCACTTCCTCGGCGTGGCTGGGCCCGGAGAGGCAGACATAGTTGTCCTGGGACAGGGCGGGCAGGGCGTCGTGCACCACCTGGCTCAAGCGCAGCAAGCTCTTCTGCTCGATGCCCTTGGCCACATTCACCACCGGGCAATCCGGGGGCAAATGGGCTGCCAGATTCCCCAGCAGCCCGCGCTGGGTGTGGCTGGGAGTGGCCAGCAGCACGCACTGGGCCTCTTCCAGCACCCAGGCCAGATCCTGGCGGATGTGGATCTCCGGCGGCAAGAGGATGCCGGGGAGGAACTGCGCCTCCCGCTCGCCCCGGGCGTAGCGCTCCACCGCATGGCCGTCGAATTCCCAGGCCCGCACCCTGCACCCTTGCTGATGCAGTTGCAGGGCCAGCGCGCTGCCCCAGGATCCCATGCCAATGACGGCCACCTTCACCATGCTCACACCCTTTTCCTGTCGCGTCCGTGATCCAAGGGGTCTTCAGTGGCTGTGCGCCAGCGCGGATCCCCCGTCGGCTTGCCCCACAAGGTGGGCTCCACTCCATGCCACATGCGCCCCAGGTTCTGGCGATGGGTGACCAGCACCACTGCCAGCAGGATGAAACCCAGCCAGGGAGGCGCAAGAGATCCATCCCCACTGGCGGCGAGGAGGGCGAAAGCCGCCACCCCCGTGAGGCTGGCCGGCGCCATACGCCGCCACATGAGCAGCACCAGCACCATGGGTGCCAGGGCCAGCAGCGCGGCCGTGGGGTGCAGGGCCAGGGCCGCTCCGGCACTGGTGGCCACTCCCTTTCCGCCCTTCCAGCGCGCAAAGGGCGAGGCGCAGTGCCCCAGCACCGCCGCCACCGAACACAGGGCGGCCTGGGAAGCCGTCGCACCCGCCAGGAAGGGCAGCAGGGCGGCCAAGACGCCTTTGAGCACATCCAGCACCAGCACCGCCAGGCCCCATCGCCAACCCAGCAGGCGCCCCACATTGGTGGCACCGCTGGAGCGCGAGCCGGTGCGGGTGGGGTCCGGCGCGCCACGCCAGCGCGCCAGCCACAGGCCGGTGGGCAGGCCTCCCAGCAGCCAGGCCAGGGCGATCCACAAGAAGCTGCCCACCTCTTCCATCACGACCGCTCCGCCTGCCTGCTCATTCACCCCCCCCAGAGCGGTAATGGGCCGAATTCCATGTGGGCAAAGCCGTACCACAGAAGTCCGGCGCAGCCCAGCACCAGCAGCATGGGCAGATCGTCCCGCCCCAGCTCCGCGATGCGCAGGCTCTGAATCTCCTGCGGCCACACCGCCCTCACTCCGGTGGGGCCCGCCACCATCAGCGGCCGCCGGGAAGGTGGCCAATGGGCGGGATCCGGCCCCACGCCTGTTGAGAAGGCATGGGCGCCGTCCACCACCTCAAGGCCTTCCCACTTCCACCAGCGCTCGGCGCGTCTCTGGCCCACCTCCAGCACCAGCAAAGGCCCGTCAAAACCCAGGAAGGCGCCGCTGATGGGCCTTCCGCTGGTGTAGCGGTTGAGGATCTGCACGGAATCGCCCAGACTCGGCACAAGACGACCAGGAAGGGCAGCCACCCAGGCATCCAGCTGGGCCTGGTAGGTGTCCCGGGCCCAGGTCTCGCCCCACGCCACCTTGACCCTGGACCAGCTGCCATCGGCGTTCTGCAGCCTTGCGGAATGCACCTGCCCCGGCGCAGCCTCCAAACGGGCAAAGGCCTCCACCGTGGCAGGGTTCCAGCCCGCGCTCGCCCCGCCACCGGGCACCACCAGAGCGAACAGGATGACCAGGCCAAGCAGCTGAGACATGCCGGCTCCCACATCGTGTTTTCCAAAAGGCCGGACAGGGAGCCCCGCCCAGGGGACTCCCGCCCGATTCCGCTCTAGGTCAGCGGCGGCGCCAGGGGCGGCAGGCCCATTTTCTCGCGCACCTTGACCTCGATGCCCCGTGCCAGCTCCGGCTTCTCCAGGAGCAGGCTCTTCACATTGTCCCGGCCCTGGCCCAGGCGCTCCTCGCCGTAGGAGAACCAGGTACCGCTCTTGGTGATGATCTCGTGCTCGATGCCCAGATCAATGAGTTCGCCCGTGCGCGAAATGCCCTCGCCGAAAGCGATGTCGAACTCCGCCTCGCGGAAGGGTGGCGCAAGCTTGTTCTTCACCACCTTCACCCGCGTGCGGTTGCCCACCGCATCCTGGCCCACCTTCACCGTGCCCACGCGACGGATGTCCAGGCGGATGCTGCTGTAGAACTTCAGCGCGTTGCCTCCCGTGGTGGTCTCCGGGTTGCCGAACATGACGCCGATCTTCATGCGGATCTGGTTGATGAAAATCAGGCAGCAGTTGGACTTGCTGACGCAGGTGGTGAGCTTGCGCATGGCCTGGCTCATGAGCCGGGCCTGGGTGCCCACATGGTAATCCCCCATCTCGCCTTCGATCTCCGCCTTGGGCACCAGGGCGGCCACGGAATCCACCACCACCACATCCAGGGCGTTGCTGCGGATGAGCTTGTCGGCGATGGCCAGGGCCTGCTCGCCGTAGTCCGGCTGGCTCACCAGCAGGTTGTCCGTGTCCACACCCAGCTTCTGCGCGTAGAGCGGGTCCAGGGCGTGCTCGGCGTCGATGAAGGCGCACAGGCCGCCCAGCTTCTGCGCCTCCGCCACGAAGTGCAGGGTCATGGTGGTCTTGCCCGAACTCTCCGGGCCGAAAATCTCCACGATGCGCCCCCGGGGAATGCCGCCGATGCCCAATGCGCGGTCCAGCATCAAGCTGCCGCTGGGGATCACCGCCACATCCAGCTTGGCGCTCTCGTCGCCCAGGCGCATCACCGAACCCTTGCCGAACTCCTTGTCGATCTGGCTGATGGTGTCCTTCAGCGCTTTCTGTCGATCATCCTGTTGTGCCATGCTTTCCTCTGACTGCGGGAATGTCGTCGTCCTCGTTCGTGCTCAAGATATGCCGGGTCAGGACATCATATTCGGGGCCCTCGGGGCGCAGGCGGCTCTCCAGCAATTCCAGTCGCCCCAGATGCGCCTCCAGGGGCAGGGGCGGATGGCGCAGGTGCACCAGCGCCAAATCCTCCCGGCACTGTTTTACCCGTCCCAGGGTGAGGTGGGGCTTGAAAGCGTGCTCCGCCGCGGGCAGGCCCAGACGCCGCAGGCCACGCTCCAGGGAGGCGGCCAACTCCTCCAGCTCCCGCACCTGCCCGGCCAGCCCCATCCACAACACCCGGGGCGCCGTGGGAGCGCCAAAGATGCCGGGCTCCCCCAGGCGCAACAGGGGGGCCGCGTGGTGGCGTGCCAGCTGGGCCAGCAGGTCATCCACCAGCGGGATGAAACGCTCCTCGGTCTCGCCCAGAAAGCGCAGGCTGAGGTGCAGGTGTTCCCGGCGCACCCAGCTCACCCGATCGCGCCGGCTGGCCAGCTGTTCCAGGCTGCGGCCCAGCTCCTGCCGCCAGGCTTCGGGCAGGGACAGGGCAATGAAGAGCCGGGGCGCCCGCTTCATGATTTTTCCTCAGTGGGGATGCGTTGCATCATCCTGCAGGGCCTCCCACAGCCAAAGCCAGGCTTGACCGGCAGCGCGGCGGCGGATCTGTTCGCGGTTGCCGCGCAGGTCCAACCGGCTGACCTTCACGCCCCGGGGACCCGCCAGCCCCAGCCACACGGTGCCCACGGGCTTCTCCGCCGTGCCGCCACCCGGGCCGGCAATGCCCGTCACCGCCAGGGCCCAGTCGCTTTCCAGGCGCCCCCGCGCGCCCAAGGCCATGGCGCCAGCGCAGGCTTCGGACACGGCGCCATGTTCCTCCAGGAGCAAGGCGGGCACACCCAGCAGGCGCACCTTGACCTCGTTGCCGTAGGCCACCACGCCACCGCTGAACACCGTGGAAGCACCGGGCAGCTCCGTCAGCTCCCGGGCCAGCCAGCCTCCGGTGCAGGACTCGGCCAGGGTCAGACGCTGGCCGCGCCGGCGCAACTCCTCCATCACCAGTTCCACCAAGGGGCGGCCGTTGTCCGTGAGCAGGCCGCCTCCCAACCGCTGACGCACCAAGGTGCGCGCCAGGTCCTCGCGCCGGTCCAATTCACCCTGCGTGGCGGAGGGCAGGCGCAAGCGCAGCAACACGCCGTCCGCGTTGGGGTAGAAACCCACCTCGCCCAGGGCCTGCAAATCCGCCAAGGGCTCCAGCCGAAGGGAGAGTTCGGACTCGGGCAGGCGCCGGGTGCGGAAGGCCAGCACGCGCCCCCGGGGCCGCGATCCCAGGTGGTGTTCCACCAGTGGCAACACGCCGGTGACCAGCAGGTGGCGCATCTCGCTGGGCACGCCGGGCAAGGCAATCCACAGGCGACCCGCCGGCTGAAAGACCAATCCCGAGGCGGTGCCCACCTCATTGGGCAGGGCGAAGCCCGGCTGCGGATGCAGGGCCTGGCAGCGCTGCATGGGGCCAATGGCGCGCCCGCGCGCCTGGAACCAGGCCTCCAGCCACTGCCACCGCTCCTCGTCAAAGACCAATTGGGCTCCAAATGCCTTGGCCAGGGTGCTCCGGGTACGGTCGTCCACGGTGGGGCCCAGGCCACCCGTGCTGATCACCAGCTCCAGGCCGCCCTCCCCCGCCATCAGCGCCGCCGCCTCCCGCGCCAGATCCTCCTCCGTGTCGCGCACCAGGCGAATGTCCTTCACGCGCAGGCCCAGACTCTCCAGCCCTTGCACGATCTCCCGGCTGTTGCTGTCCTGGGTGTGGCCGTCCACCAGCTCGTCGCCAATGGCCACCAGCCGGATGACGGTTTCCGCGTCACACGCGGCTCCGGTCGGGCCATGCAACGGCTCGTGGGGGTGTGGCGTTCCCGGCAAGGGTGGCTCCTTTCAACCTTTCGTGTGGACCTGTCAGCCAAGGCGCACAGGTCGGCTCCCCGGGAGCGTCGCACGCCCGCGCATGCACGGCTGCGCTCACGACGAGGATTCACATGGGCAGGGACAGAAAGCGCAGCAAGGCAAGCACCCCTGCCGCCGCCACGCCGGCCAGCACATCGTCGGCCATGATGCCCAGCCCGCCGGGCAGACGCTGGGCGCGATCGATGATCCAGGGCTTCCAGATGTCGAAGAGGCGGAAGAGCAGGAAAGCGCCCAGCCATCCCCACCACAGGCGGGGCGCGGCAAGGGCGAGGGCGATCCATTGCCCCGCCACCTCGTCCGCCACCACCCGGGACGGATCGTGGCCCCAGGCCTTCTCACCCTCCGCGCAGGCCGCCCAGCCCAGGCCCAGCAGCAACACGCCCACCACCCCCAGCGCCAAGAGCGGCGAATCCGGGCCTCCACTCAGCCACCACAGGGGAAAAGCCAGCAGGCTGCCCCAGGTGCCCGGCGCCACCGGCCCATGTCCCAGACCCAAGCCCAGCGCCCAGGCGCGCAGGAGCGTCTTCACAAGGACTCCCCCCTGTCGGTGTTTGTGGCGTCATCCAATTCAGGATCCCGCAGGGCGCGGCGCAGCTCCCGGCGCAGACGGGCGCGCTGCCGGGCCTCCCGCCGGGCCTGGCGCAAGGCTTCCCGGTGCCGAGGATAGCGCGACAGGTAAAAGATGAAGGTGCACAAAGTGAGCCCGGCGCTGAGCAGGAAACCCGCCGCCACCAGGGGCAGCATGCCTTCGCCACCCATGAGCTGGCTGAGCCAGCGAGGGCTCAGGTTCTGCACTTCCATCACATTGAGACGCAACAGGGCCAGCAGGATGGTGATGAACTGCACGGCGGTTTTCAGCTTTCCCAGCCAGGCCAGGTGCAAGTCCACGCCCCGGTAGAGGCTGACCACCGACAGGGCGAGGATGCCCAGTTCGGACAAGGTCATCACGAGAATGCAGGGCACGGCCAATGGCACCATCTGGCCCAGGTCCCCGCGCATGAGCAAGGCGATGGACAAGGAAACGGAGAGCAGCTTGTCCGCCAGCGGGTCGGCGAATTCGCCGAACTGGGATTCCTGCTGCAGCCAGCGGGCCAGGAAGCCGTCCAGCCAGTCGGTCACGGCGGCCAGCACGAAAAGGCCGGTGGCCAGCAAGTGAAGAGGGGTGTAGGCACTGAAAAAAAGGATGAGGAAGGCCGGCACCATGATGAAGCGCAGCAGGGTCAAGAAGTTGGGAATGGTGAACACGCTGCGGCTCCCTCGCCTTGCTGGATCAGTCCAGCGCTTCCCGGTGGTCCAGCGCCCTGGCAAGGGTCAACTGGTCGAACATCTCCAGGCTGCCACCCGCCGGCATGCCCCGCGCCAGACGGCTCAGGCGCAAGCCCTCGCGGCCTCCCAGGCGACGCTGCAGGAAAAGGGCCGTGGCGTCGCCCTCCACCGTGGTGCTGGTGGCCAAAATCACCTCGCGGGGCTGCTCCCGGGCCACCCTCGCCTCCAGTTCCGCCACGCGCAGGCGCTCCGGGCCGATGCCGTCCAGGGGCGAGAGCGCGCCGCCCAGGATGTGGTAAAGGCCGCGGTACTCGCCGCCCCGCTCGAAGGCCAAGAGATCCGGCACCTGTTCCACCACGCAGATCAGGCCGGCATCCCGGGAGGGATTGCGGCACAAATCACAGAAGTCATCCTCGCACAGGTGCCCGCAGCGCGTGCAGAAGCGCACATGCTCGGCGGCGGCCAGCAGGGCCTGGCTCAGATCCCGCAGACGCCCTGGCTGCATGAGCAGGTGCAGGCCCAGCCGCAGCGCCGTCTTGCGGCCGATGCCGGGCAATTTGCCCAGCTCGTTCACCAGGCTCTCCAGGCTGGGGCTCAGGCCGGACATCAGAAACCGAAAGGCAGGTTGAGGCCGCCGGTCAAGGCGCCCATTTCCCGTTCGTGGCGGGCGCGGCTCTCGTCCAGGGCCTTGTTGAGGGCGGTGAGCAGCAAATCCTCCAAGAGGGCGGGATCCGCCGCAAGCTCCGGGGCGATATGGAGCGCCTTCACCTGCTGGCGGCCACTCACCGTCACGCGCACCACGCCACCCGCCGCCACATCGCCAGCTTCGGCGCTGAAGGCTTCCTCCGCGAGCCGGGCCTGGGCTTGCTCAACCTTGAGCTTCATCACCTGGGCCTGCTTGATAAGGCCACCCAATCCACCCTTCATGCCACCATCCTTCCTGGCTCAGCTGTCCAGAAGTTTCCCGTCCATGCGCGCAAAGAGATCCTCCACAAGAGGGCTCTCGCGTTTCACCTCTTCGAAGCGGCTGCGTGCGTCAAGATGCGTGCGCCGCGTGTCCAGGAAGCGCTCGTGGTTGGCCAGGGCACCCTCCACAAAGTGCAGGGCGGGTGGGCGTCCTCCCAGGAGTTCGCCCAGCAGACCTTCCAGACGGGCCTTCTCGCGCTCCAGACGCTCGGCCATCAGCCCCTGGCCCAGCTCACCTTTCACCTGCAGGCGGCCCGCCTCCAGGGCCACGGGCAGCAGTTGGCAGAAAGCCTCCATGAGCAGGGGCAACTCCGCCTCCACCCGGGCCTGCAGGGCGGGCCACACCTGACGCAGGCGTTCCATGTCCAGCGGGGGCTCCGCGGAAGGCGCAAGAGGTGCGGCCACAGGCGCGTCCGTGGACGCGTGGGCCCGTGCCACCATGGCGGGGGACTCAGGCGAGGCCGGGACGGGCCTCAGACGAGGGGCGGGCGGGGGAAGTGGCG
>Ga0172367_10002679_pt1 | contig 24118 bp, 22 predicted proteins | sample Lak10m_FD_114542 | JGI IMG/M metagenome (GOLD analysis project Ga0172367, IMG submission 114542) | Freshwater microbial communities from Kabuno Bay, South-Kivu, Congo - kab_022012_10m | ecosystem: Environmental > Aquatic > Freshwater > Lake | place: Democratic Republic of the Congo: South-Kivu... | reverse complement strand
GGGCATGATGGGTGGCGGTGCATTTATCGGCATGGGCGGTGGCTACCCTGGCATGGGAATGATGGGCGGATATCCGGGCATGGGCATGATGGGTGGCGGTGCATTTATCGGCATGGGCGGTGGTTACCCTGGAATGGGAATGATGGGCGGATATCCGGGCATGGGCATGATGGGTGGCGGTGCATTTACCGGCATGGGCATGATGGGTGGCGGTGCATTTACCGGCATGGGCGGTGGTTACCCTGGAATGGGCTTAGTTGGAGTAGGTGGCGGTGCATTTATCGGCATGGGCGGCGGCTATCCAGGAATGGGTTTAGTTGGAGTAGGTGGCGGCGCATTTACCGGCATGGGTGGTGGTTACCTTGGCATGGGCATGATGGGTGGCGGCTACCCGGGCATGGGTGCATTAGGTGGTGGTCTTGGAATGGCCGGAAACCCTCAGTACCTATCGATGTTCCAATCTTCGATGCAGTCTCAAATGTTAGATGCTCAACGCGCGATGCAGTCACAACAAGATCTGATGCTTGCTCAAATGCAGATCTATGAAGCTCAGCAGAGATATTATCAAACGTTGTCAGGTGGTTATTCAGGTGGTTTGGGCGGATCGTTCGGTGCTGGATTTGGTGGCTCTCTAATGGGTGGTTATCGCGGCGCATTTTGATCTGTTCGAGCCCTTGTAAAATATGGGGGCAAGAAAATGGATTTTGCGGATAGAAAGACCCCTCCTCGGTTAATGGTGGAAGGGGTCAAAGCGGCGCTGTCAGTCTGGATTATCTATCACTTATTTATAGTGTTGCTCGTGCCTAATGGGCAGGGTTTTCTTGGTAGAAAAATAAGTCCTTGGGTTGAACCCTATGTGAATTTCTTTGAGTTCACAAATGTGTGGAGCTTTTTTGCACCGGAGCCGGGACCTCCCCCAGTTTATATCGAATACGAGTTGATTCATCGTCATGATGGTTCGTCTCAATTCGGAAAATGGCCCTCTGTCCGCAGTCCATATAGTCTGCGAGAAAGACAAAATCGAAAAATTGCAGCTGCAGAATTTATGATGTCATCTGAGCTTCGTGCTGAAAAAATGATGACTCATTATCTTTGTAAGCAGAATCCAACTGTAGGGTCGATCCGGTTGTGGCGAGTAATGTATTCGATTCCGGAGTTTCGAGACGTTGCTGAGGGTAAGCGATCGATTGGCGATGAAGTACAGATGGAACGAAAACTGGTTTCGCACTCCTTTTGTGAGGAGGCCGTACTATGAGAAATTTGGCGGATTTTGTCGAGATTGTAAAAACTTTGAGTCATCGTTTTGTAGAAGCCTGGAATCGATTTTGGTTTGAAACAAATGGAAATGAGCAAATGCGTCTTTTTAGAAGAGCATTAGCCTCGCTTCTTTTCTTATCTTATTTAATTCGTAGTTTTGATCTTGAGCTTTATTATTCTGATTTAGGCGTCGCACCTTTATCGATACTTCCCGATATCGCAGATTTGAATTTTCGATATTCTTTACTGACTTTTTTCCCCGGCGTGAAAGCTCTATGGGTGATGAACGGAATTTTTCTAGTGAGTCTTATTTTTCTTACCTTGGGGCTTATGACTCGCTTCTCAGCTATTCTAGCATTTGTTCTTCATCTCTCATTTTTACATCGCAATCCGGGGTCCGTTTACGGCGCTGATACTGTTGCGGTTTTCTTCTTGGCTTATTTCTGTCTTGCAGATTTTCGGCAACTTCAGAAATCTGATACTCAGCAAGACATTCGATCAATTTTAGGATCAGTTGCGTATCGTTTATCTCAGATTCAACTTTGCATTATCTATACGTATGCGGGCCTGCATAAGTTAAAAGGCGTTCATTGGTGGAATGGCGAAGCGGTTTGGGCTGTTTTGGCTAATTCTCAAATGGCACGTTGGGATTTTTCATGGATCTCTCATTATCCATTGCTCTTTATCCTGCCGACTTATCTGACTCTCATTTTTGAAGTTTATTTCCCCGTATTGGTCTGGGTGCCCGCACTTCGTAAGCCGTTACTCTTTTATGGTGTGCTGCTTCATATTGGGATTGGCTTGGCAATGAATATTCCCATTTTTGCTAGCTTGATGGTTTTTAGTTATGCGCTCTTTTTGGATGAGGCAACAGCAGGGAAATGGAATGCTTGGCTGGAGAGAGTGTTGATATTGCCCTCGCGCCTAGCTCCTAGTTTTGGTAACCCTCCTAAAATCGATATTCAAAAGGAGAGGGGCGTCTATGGCGAAGCTGGATCACATTGGAATAGCGGTGGCTGATCTGCCAGCAATGAAAAAGCTGTTCGCTTTGTTGGATATGAATGCGAGTGGCATTGAAGAAGTGCCTGAGCAAGGGGTACGTACTCACTTTATTCGAGTTCTTTCAGAAGATGCTCAGATTGAACTTCTGGAGCCAATTGATTCGAATGGGGCCGTTTCAAAATTCATTGAAAAGAAAGGACCAGGAATCCATCACCTTTCTTTTAGATTATCCCCGGGGGAGCTGCATCCAATCTGTGCCGTATTAAGAGCAGAGGGTTATCGCCTTATTTACGAAAATCCGAAAAAAGGTGCACACGGAATGAAAATTAATTTTATTCATCCTGCGTCTGCAGGTGGTGTCCTGGTTGAGCTCATGGAACCAGGTGAGGCTAGTGAGTAAGTAGGGGGTTCTCATGCTGATTCGTTTAACGCCAGCCGTCAAGGCGCTGATGGTGGCTTGTTTTGCTCTCTTTATTATTCAACAGACAGCAGATTTATATCTGGGTGGGAATTTTTTAGGATGGTTAGGATTAGTGCCCTCAAGTTTTGGTCTAGGGCATCGTTTTTGGCAGATTATTACATATGCCTTTCTTCATGCAGATGTCATGCATCTCTTTTTTAATTTGATGATGCTGGTTTTTATTGGCGGAGAGCTGGAGCATTTTTGGGGAACTTCTGGATTTCTTAAATATTATTTCTTCTGTGTGGTGAGCGCTGGAGGAAGCTACCTATTATTGCAGTTGATCTTAGCAAAAGGATGGGGCGGCGCCCTTGTGCCAATGATTGGGGCTTCGGGGGCAATTTATGGATTGCTTGTGGCTTATGGCCTTATTTTTAGTGAGCGCGTTCTGCTTTTTATGATGCTTTTTCCTATGAAAGCTAAGCATTTTATCTGGGTGCTTGCCGCAATCGAATTTATGTCGACCGTTTTTTCGGGACGTGGAGGGTTAGCAAGCATTGCCCATATTGGAGGCATGCTGGGCGGGCTCGGTTATATTTGGGGCCGATCTGCCTGGGTTGTTCAGCGGAGACGCCGGGCAGCAAGCCAAGCAGCCTCTCTTAAAGAAAAGAAAAAGAAGGCAGCTGAACATCTTCGGTTGATCATCAATAATGACAAATCCCACTCGGACAAGGACGAAAATCCTAAAATCTGGAACTAAGAGTCAAATAGGCTTTTTATTGACACAACGGCTCTTGCCGAATTATGAAAGCAGGTTATGACACTCCTCCATAAAGCATTTAAGGCCAAAAAGTTCGACGTACGTCTCCTCGAAAAGAATGTTTCTCGTGGTATTCTTGCTGTTGAAGATATTGAGCAAGATCTCAGTCAGTTGCCGGACGATGCTGAAAATGCTGATTACACCAGTATCGATTCCCTGGCGAACGAAGGAGATTCTGAGGTCTGTGCAAGTGAGCAGATTTCTGGACAAACTCACCACTAATTTTTAATTTTCATTTTCGTTTCTTTTCAATAATTCTTATCCTCTCAATTTTTCATATTTTTTAGCATCTAGAAACTCTTCTCTATCAGAGAAACAAGGGGGGCTTATGGTTGAATCAGTAGTCATCATTGGTACAGGTCCTGCGGGTTTGACTGCGGCTATCTACGCGGCTCGGGCTAATTTAAATCCCCTTGTGATTGAAGGCGAACAGCCGGGTGGACAGTTGACGATTACTAGCGAAGTCGAGAACTATCCAGGATTTGCCGAACCCGTGATGGGCCCGGATCTGATGGATGCATTCAAAAAACAGGCCTCACGATTTCAGACTCGTTTCGTTCAGGCAAATGTGATTCGTGCCGACCTCTCTCAGAAGCCTTTTGTTCTAGAGCTTTCAAATCAACAGACCATTCATGCTAAAACCTTGATTATTGCGACGGGTGCGTCTGCCAAATGGCTCGATATTCCAAGTGAGAAAACTTTCATGGGTAAGGGCGTGTCCGCCTGTGCAACTTGTGATGGTTTTTTCTTTAGGAATATGGACATCGCTGTTGTTGGAGGCGGTGATACGGCTATGGAAGAGGCAACCTTCCTCACTCGTTTTGCAAAATCAGTTACAGTGATTCATCGACGCGATACCTTGCGTGCAAGTAAGGTGATGCAAGAGAAAGCGATGAAGAATCCTAAAATTCGCTTTCTGTGGGATACCGCTGTTGAAGAAATTTTAGGTGATTCCGCAGTGACTGGCTTGCGTTTAAAGAACTTGAAAACAAGTCAAACCAATGAACTTTCTGTTCAGGGTCTTTTTATTGCGATTGGGCATGAGCCAAATACCCGAATTTTCGGAGATGCGCTCAAACGTAATGAAGCGGGTTATATTATTACTCAGCCAGGGTCGACTCGTACGAATGTGCCGGGTGTTTTTGCAGCAGGTGATGTCGCGGATCCTACCTATCGGCAGGCTGTTACGGCTGCAGGAAGTGGCTGCATGGCCGCGATTGATGCTGAGCGATTTCTAGAAAGCGAAGAGCATTAAAATGATTTCGACTCGAAATATGAGTCGTTTTGAAAGCCTGGCGGCTAATCAAGGTGAGAAATGTGGGCTAAGTCGGCAGTCGGCTTATTAGCGAAACGGTTTCTTCTATCTAAAACATCAGATGGTTTTATTTCTTTGATTGCGTGGGTTTCGGTTGTGGGAGTTGCCTTAGGGGTCCTCGCATTAACCGTTGTTACGAGTGTTATTAATGGTTTTGAATACCAGCTCACCGAGAACATCACAGGTATGAATGGTGATGTCATTTTGTATTCTCGGGGAGATGCAGTCACTGATTCAGAAGCCGTTGAACAAAAGGTTCGTAAACTTGCCCCTGAAGTTAAGGCGATTACTCATTCATTTGTTTCTGAATTGATGATCTCTGGCCCCAATAGTGTGGCTGGAGTGGTGATGGAGGGTTTTGATCCAGACACCTTAGGGCAAGTGACAGTGATTCCTCGTCGATTAGTGATAGGAAGGTTGCCTCGAGGGGAAAATGAAGTCGCTTTGACGTCAGGGGTTGCTGATCGCATTGGTGCTACGCTGGATACAAACGTGCGATTAGTGGTTCCTGCAGTAGGAGGCGGAGGCGAAGCGGCTTTGCCTAAAGCGGTGAAAAGTCAAGTGGTAGGAATCGTGAAAATGGGAATGTTTGAGTATGACTCAAAATTTATCTTTACGCCTCTCTCTGTCGCTCAAAATATTCTTGAGCAGCCTGGTAAGGTGACTTCATTTAAGCTCAAGCTTCGGCCTGGTGCTGATAGTCGACAGGTTTCGGATAAGCTGACCAGTGGTTTTGCCTACCCTTTTCGTGCAAAGGATTGGGGACAGTTAAATAAGAATCTTTTTTATGCCATTAAGCTAGAAAAAGTGGTGATCGCGATTCTATTGACGGTGATTGTGGTTGTGGCTGCATTTAATGTGGTCAGTACTTTGATGATGATGATTCATGATAAAACTCGAGAAATATCGATTTTGAAAGCGATGGGCTTTGGTAAAGCTCAAAGTTTTGGACTTTTTAGCCGGATTGGGATTGCCATGGGGGTTGTCGGTACCTTGTTTGGTGTGGCAATCGGAATAGGAGTGAATCATTTGATTGCTAAAACTCACTTGATTCAGCTTCCTTCGGATATTTATTATTTTAACTATCTGCCAGTCATGGTGCGTTGGCGAGAGGTCATCTATATTGCCGTGGTTGCGTTTATGATTTCTTTTTTTGCAACGGTTTATCCTGCTTGGAAGGTGGCCAGGCGTTCACCTTTAGATGGATTGCGTTATGAATGATGTTTCATTGCTGAGAGCTGAAGGAATCAAAAAATCTTTTTTTAAAGGGAAGGCAGAGATTCATGTTCTTCGAGGTGTAAATTTTTCGATTGCACCTGGAGAGATGGTTGCCATCACTGGTTCTTCAGGTGCCGGTAAGAGCACTCTACTTCATATCTTGGGGACGTTGGAGTCGCCAAGCGCAGGGCGAGTATTGTTTGGTCCATCGCAAGAAGATCTTTTTAAATATTCAGATCGAGCCCTTTCGATTTTTCGAAATCGAACATTGGGATTTGTTTTTCAATTTCATTATTTGTTGCCAGAGTTTTCTGCTCTTGAAAATGTGATGATGCCATCTTTGATTGCGGGACATTCTCAATCGTTAGCAGAAAAACAGGCTCGTGAGCTTTTAGATTTTGTAGGACTTTCTCATCGGTTAGATCATCGTCCCGCTGAGCTTTCTGGCGGAGAACAGCAACGAGTCGCAATTGCACGATCAGTGATTTTACGTCCAAAGCTGTTGTTGGCGGATGAGTTGACAGGCAATCTTGATTCGGTGAACCGCGATCACGTTATGGAATTACTTGTTCAACTGAATCGAGTCACAGGTGTAGCGATTTTGTTGGTCACTCATGATTTGGATCTTTCCCGAAAGATGCACCGCGTTTTAACGATGAAAGATGGTTTGATGAACTAAAGTTCTCAAAGGTTTGACTTCAAAGCTATTAGTTTGTTGACAGTCTGCTAGGGTCCACCTAGACATTAGAGGTTGTGATTGCAACACAGCTTTCTAAGAACTTGATAAGAGTTGGGGTTATTGGTTTTTTCCTCGGTATGGGGTTGTTTACTTTAGCTGCTCAGGCTGAATCCGAAAATCGTGAGCCTGCCAGGTCGCTACAAATTCCTTATGGCAATTTTTACGGCAAAGTCGTTCAATCTTTTGAGATCAAGGGTCTCAAAAGAATTGAAAAGGATGCAGTAGTTGCAAAGATTGGGACAAAGCTAGCTCATCCAGTCAATCGTGAGCAGATTAAAGACGACATCAAAGCACTTTTCTCGATGGGATACTTTGACGATATTCAGGTTGAAGGTGAAATTCTTCCGTCTGGTCAAGTGAAGCTGATTTATTCGTTTCGTGAACGCCCTGTTATTTCAAAAATTGAGTTTGAAGGTAATGAAAAAATTGGGACTAACGATCTAAAAGATGTGATCAAGATCAAGGAATGGTCGATCCTTGATGTGAATAAGGTTCGAGAAGATGTTGCTCGGATTCAAAAGCATTATGAGGAAAAAGGATTTTATCTCGCGAAAGTTAATTTTGCGATTGAGCCAGTCGACGACGATCAAGTGAAGCTGATTTATAGAATCAATGATTACGACAAGGTTCAAATCAAGAAGATCACTTTTTTAAATAATCGGAAATTTAGTGATCAACAGTTAAAAGGACTCCTTGCGGAAACACGAGAAGGAGGAAGTCTTTCGTTTCTGACAAGTTCAGGAAGTTTTAAAGAAGCTGCGTTCAAGCAGGATTTGCAACGCTTGAACTATTGGTACCTCGATCATGGCTATGTCAAGTTTAGGTACGAAAACCCCGTGGTCACAGTTAGTGACGATAAAAAATGGCTTTATATCTCGATTTATGTCGATGAAGGGGATCAGTACAAAATAGGTACTATTGATTTTGGAGGGGACTTACTTTTTTCTAAAGAAGAACTAGAGAAAGACATTACGTTGACTTCAGGAGAGCTTTTTAGTGTCTCTAAACGTAATACAGATATTCAGCGACTGACCGAAAAATATCAGGATCTGGGTTATGCCTTTGCGAATGTGATCCCAAAGATGAACATTCATGAAGATACTCTGACTATTGATACCGAGTATGATTTTGAAAAGGGTAACCTCGTACATTTCGGTGAAATTAATATCCTCGGAAACACCAAGACTCACGATAAGGTAATTCGGCGGGAATTAAAAATTCACGAAGGTGAACTTTATAGCGGCACCAAGATGCGGGAGTCGCGAGAAAATGTTGAACGGTTAGGTTTTTTTGCTCCGGGTGAAATTTTATTTAATACGGTTACGCCGAAAGACCGGCCTGATGTTCTTGATGTTGATATTACGGTTAAGGAAAGATCGACGGGCACGATTACCCTGGGGGCAGGGGTTGGAAGTGTGCAAGGCGTTTTCTTTACGTCGACGATTTCTGAAATCAACCTTTTTGGGCGAGGTCAGAATCTCAGTTTATCCGCACAATATTCAAGTGGTGCCGGTTCATCGAGAAGTTTTAATTTAGGTTTTACTGACCCTTATGCCTTTGACACTTTGTGGTCGATGGGCGGTGATTTATATTCAGTGATTCTCCCTATTCCTAATCGATACAATACAAGGAAGCTGGGGGGGGATGCACGATTAGGGTATCCTATTGGGGAATTTACCCGTCTCTTCTTTACTTATAAAAATGAAGGGCTGCAGATTTTTGATAAGCAAAGCACCAATATTACGGACGAGATGATTCGCCAGGATAGTGGGGTATTATCCAGTGTTGTGGTCAATGTAGTTCGAGATGTCCGTAATAATCGTTTTGAAACTACAGCAGGCAATTATCAAAGTGCATCTGTGGAGTTCGCGGGATTAGGTGGGGATAAGTATTTCCTGAAGTGGAATTTGAACAATCGGTTCTATCGTCGTGTGATTGGCGATTTGGTTTTTCGTAATAGCGTAGAAGTGGGTCAGATCACTGGTATGGAAAATCACCCAATTCCGCCTTCAGAGAAGTTTTACTTGGGTGGACCCAATAATATGAAGGGTTATGATTATCTCTCTTTAGGTCCTTCTATGATCGGGAGTAATGGGGTCCGTGTTCCATTAGGGGGAGGTTTTCAAGCGTTCTCACTCTTTGAACTTGAGTACCCATTAATTCGTGACGCAGGCCTTAAGTTTGTGACGTTTTTTGATGCAGGGAACTCATGGGAGCGCATTCCGGTTGGTGGAGATCCTTTGGTTATCCGTACCGACGCAGGGTTTGGTTTTCGTTGGTTTTCGCCGATTGGCCCACTTCGATTTGAATGGGGTTATCCGTTGTCGAAAAGACCAGGGGAGTCGAGTCCGGTCTTTCAATTTTTTATTGGAGCCCCGTTTTAATTTGGCCGTAGTCTAGAAAAAATGGCCACCTTGAATTTACTAAAATAATGTGATTTTGTCGGAAAAACGAGCCTAGTTAAAGGAGTTCATTATGATGAAACTTTGTTTTAAAAAAGCGACGAATAAGACCATTTTTTTTGGGATGGTCGGAACGCTTCTATTGACAGGAGCCTTTTTCGCCGCCTCTTCGGCTTTTGCTGAAGATATTAAGATCGCAACAGTAGATATGCAAAAAGCGATTCAAACTGTTGAAGCAGGCAAGAAGGCTAAGGCTCAGCTCGAGAAGGATTTTAACTCAAAAAAGAAGGATCTCGAGGCCGAAGAAAATCACATTCGAAAGATGTTTGAGGAATTTAAAAAGCAGTCTTTAGTCATGAGCGACGAAGCTCGGGCTAAGAAACAGGCTGAACTTCAAGAACGAGGTTTGAAGTTTGAAGAGCTCAAACAGCGTTCAACTTTAGATCTTCAACAGAAAGAACAAGAGTTAACCCGTCCATTGATCGTTAAATTGAGGACGGTGATTTCTGAAATGGCAAAACAAAAGGGCTATGCATTGATTCTTGAAAAGAATGAGAACAACGTTCTTTATTCTTTGGATAAAGATGATTTAACGGATGACGTCATCAGCACCTTTAATAAGCAGCAAGGAAAGTCGAGCTAATTAGAAGTAGGCGAAAAAGGAAGGTTCCTGATGTCATTCTCACTATCGGAAGTCATTCATTGGACGGCGGGACGTTGGGTGAATTCCAATGAATTTCCTTCTTTGAATACAGACATCATTCGATTTGAGCGAGCAACTCAGTTAAGCGCGTCCGGATCTTCTGATCTCGCCTTCTTTTTTTCGAAAGCCTATCAAAAAGATTTGCTGAGTGCTTTGCCTGCAATTCTCATTACGGGTGAGCCTTTTGTGCAAGCACTTCAGCAATCTGGGCTTTCTCTCTGGAAAAAATCAGCGATTGTCGCATGTGCCGATCCATATGGAGCTATGGCGATTCTTTCTGAAAAAATAGCTTCTCGCCTTTCTTCAGTTGCTCATCCTATGGGAGACTCTTTGCTCGAGTCTGAGGCAAAAGTGCATTCTTCTGCTGTTATTCATCCTACTGCAATAATAGCCAAGGGTGTCTCCATTGGGCCTCATTGTGTAATTGAGCAGGGGGCTCGTATTGGTGCACGTACTGTACTGTATGCGGGATGTTATGTGGGACCTGAAAGTCATGTAGGCGAGGACTGTGTATTTTTTCCTCATGTCACTCTTTATGAATGGACAGAGGTTGGAAATCGCGTGCGGATTCATGCGAGCAGTGTTTTGGGTTCGGATGGTTTTGGGTATGCGCCAATGAGAGAAGGTCAAAAAGTGGTTGGGCATCGCAAAATTTACCACTTGGGCCGTGTAGTTGTGGGTGATGATGTAGAAATTGGCGCAAATACTTGTATTGATCGTAGCACTTTTGGCGAGACTCGAATTGAAAAGAGCGCCAAACTCGATAATCAGGTTCATATTGGGCACAATGCTTTTGTTGATGAAGGCGCTGTGATTTGTGGTGGGACTTGTTTAGCTGGGCGAGCCAGTGTTGGAAAATTTGCCCTCGTGGGCGGATTAGTTGGAATTATTAATGACGTTCACGTGGGTGATGCGGCCAACGTGGCGGCACTGACTTTGGTGAGTAAGGATGTGCCTGTTGGTTCGACGGCTGTTGGAAATCCTCAGCGTGAGTATAAAGAGCATTTTCGTGCTCATGCTACGCTGAATCGGTTGATGGAAGAGCGGGGGCGGGGGCGGGAGAAGCAGAAATGAGTGAAAAGTCCTATCGTCTAAGTATCGATGAAGTGCGAAAGTTTTTGCCACATCGATCGCCGTTTTTATTAGTTGATCGTATTTTAGAGATTCAGCTCAATGGGCCTTTAAATGGCCTTGCTCATCAGGACAGGGTGGGGACTAAGGTTGTAGGTATGAAGAATGTGACCTATAATGAACCTTATTTTCAGGGTCATTTTCCAAATTTTTCGATTATGCCCGGGGTCCTTTTGATTGAGGCGATGGCTCAGGTTGCTAGCTTTTCGCTCTATCCCTACATGTCACAAGATCCGAATCGGCTTGCACGAGATTTTCAATGCATATTGGTCGGAGTGGATGGAGCTCGGTTTCGTAGGCCGGTTGTTCCAGGAGATACTGTGAGAATTGAAACTACTGTGACTAAATGCCGTGGCAAACTTTGGGCGTTTAAATGTCAGGCATCCGTTGACGGTCAGCATGTTGCGGAAGCTGAGATTCTTGCTAATCTGATCGCAAACGACTCTACGGAGGCTAAATGATTCATCCTACTGCACTTGTCGATCCTAAGGCTGAGCTTGATTCATCGGTAGAGGTGGGTCCTTGGTGTACAATTGGTCCTCACGTTAAAATTGCAAAAAATACGCGATTAATCAGTCATATTGTTATTGATGGTCATACTGAAATTGGTGAAGACAATGTGATTTTTCCGTTTGCAGTTTTGGGAGCGGTTCCCCAGGATTTGAAATACCGAGGAGAACCTACTCAACTGATTGTGGGAAATAAAAATACCATTCGTGAATCGGTGACTTTGAATTTGGGAACGGTTCAGGGCGGTGGTGTGACTCGGTTGGGAAATTCCAATTTATTGATGGCCTACACTCATTTAGGACACGATTGCTTGGTTGGAAGTCATTGCATTATTGCAAATTCTGGCGGTTTGGCTGGGCACGTGATTCTTGAAGATTTTGTGACTGTAGGTGGCATGGTTGGTATCTCTCAATTTGTTCGAGTGGGTGCTCATGCCTATATTTTAGGACAGTCTGGATTAGAAAGAGATGTTCCTCCTTATGTGATCGTGATGGGTTCACGTCCATCTTCGATCAAAGGCGCGAATATTGTTGGTTTGCGTCGGCGTGGTTTTAGCGCGGATACGATCCAGAGAATTAATGAAGCGATCAAGCTTTGGTCTCGACCCGACGTTCAGAAAGAGCAATGTCTTTTGGAAATTGAATCGCAGTATGGCGACATTCCAGAAATTCAGAATTTTGTCTCTTTCATTCGAAAAAGTGAGTATGGCGTTGTTCGCTGAGTTTTGAACCCGTGAAAATCCTGATTTCGGCGGCAGAAACTTCATCTGATGCACATGGTGCGCAGCTTTTGCGAACACTAAAGGCTCGGTATGAAGGTCAGGTTGACGCTTTTGGGATTGGGGGGCCTCAACTTCAGGCCGAAGGGTTGCGAACTGTCATTGATGCTCGCGACCTATTAGTGATGGGATTTCACGAGATACTAGGGCGATTGCCTCGAATTTTTGGGGCATTAAAAGTCTTAAGTGAAGCAGCTGCTCGTGAAAAACCCGATGTCGTCGTAGTGATCGATTATCCTGATTTTCATTTTCGACTCGCTCGTCAGCTAAAGGCACTCAATATTCCGGTGATTTATTATATTCCACCCAAGGTCTGGGCGTGGAGAAAAGGGCGCATCCGTTTTTTAAAAAAATATTTTACACAGATATTAAGTATTTTTCCATTTGAAGAAAACTTCTACCGAAATGAAGGCATTGCTGTAAAATATATAGGAAATCCTCTGGTAGATGGGTTGCCACTCGATTTAACAAAAGTAGAGGCGCGCCAACGCTTGGGATTGGGTTCGGAGAGTGTTTTACTTGTGATGCCGGGAAGTCGGCCCGCAGAATTGAAACAACATTTTGATCTGATGTTGGATTCTGCGCTTTTGACCGCTCAAGATTTAGAAAAGCGGCGTTTTTTAAGTTCAGGGAAAAAATTGCAGCTTTTATTGCCGTCTCCATTGACTACGTCTTTGGAGGAAGTTCGTCTGAAGCTGAATCGATGGCTTGAGCTGAAAAAGACCTTAGGTATAGATCCAGAAAAACTGCTTCAAATTCGAATTTCACAAAACGATTCTCATATTTGCATGGTTGCCGCGGATGTCGGAATGGTGAAGTCCGGAACTTCTACATTGGAGGCAGGGGTTTTGGGATGTCCTCATGCGGTGATTTACAAGCCAGGACGTATTACCAGTTGGATTTATCAAAATCTCATCCGATATCGAGGACCAGTCGGATTGGTGAATCTTGTAGCCGGGGGTTTAGGTCAGAAAAAAGAGCAATTTTTGTTGCGAGAAATTCTTTTAAATGAAGCGACAAGCGAGGCGATTGCTCAAGAGACGGTTTCACTTTTTTTAGATTCGGTCAAAAAAACTCGAATTAAACAAGGATTGCTTAAACTTCGCGCTCAGGTTTTAGGCGTGACTGAAGGTGGCTCCGCGTTAAAACCGAGTCAGGCTGCTGCAGAAGAAGTTTTTTTGTGTATTGAGAAGAATCGCTCAAGGCTACAATCAAAATCTGAACTCGGATCCTCGGTTTCTTTATTTTCTGGGTTTTCTGGTATTTCAAAGTGGTTGGTTTCCGCTATTTGGTCGACTCTTTCGCAAGGCATGAGATGGGGAGTAAGAAGTGGGTTGATTCAGACTGTGCGACTTGAGTCTCGAGTGATCAGTGTGGGGAATATTCAAGCAGGTGGCACTGGAAAAACGCCGCTTGTTGCTCAAATTGCAAGAGAAGCGAATGAGAGAGGTCTCGTTGCAGCAATTTTAACTCGCGGTTATCGAAGTGTGTGGGAGATATCGGGGGGAGTGATTTGCCCAAAAGCCGATGTGAATACCCAGCTTTGCGGTGACGAGGCCGCTTTGCTTCACGATATGGCTCCCGATGCATACATTGGGGTAGGGGCTGATCGGGTCAAACAATTTTATGAAGTCTCGCGAGTTCTAGGTCGTCATCCTGATTTGGTGATTTTAGATGACGGCTTTCAAAATTGGAAAATTCGTAAAGACGTCGAAATCGTTGCTATCACTTCTTTGAATAGAACTCAGGCTTATTTTCGGGATTGGAATCGAGCACTGCTCAACGCAGATCTTTTGATTTGGACAAAAGGAGAGATCAAGCCAAAAGATTATCAAAAGCCGCTTGTTCCTGTTCGATTTCGAATTTCTCAAGAAAATCATTCGGCTCGATTAAGTGCTCCCATGATTGTATTGGTGACGGGGATTGCAGATCCAGAATCAGCTCGGCAGGCGATCACCCGTATTGGGTATCGTATCGCAAAACATTTTTCTTTTTCTGATCATTTTCAGTATCATCGACCATTAGTTGAAGAAATTCTTTCAAGTCTTGAGGGAAAGAATTTGAAACTTGCCATGACCGGAAAAGATTGGGTTAAATGGCGGGAGTTTGGAGTTTCTCGCGAGCAAGTATTAGTTTTTGAGCCCGATTTGATTTTTGAAGAAGGAAAAGAGATCTGGGATCGCATCTTATGGAAATGATCGCCTTGCCGTTCTTGAAATGGATTGCTTGGATTTATGTTTCAATTCCAAGATCTGTTTCACTTTGCATCGGCGCGGGATTGGGACGTCTTTTGTGGTTTGTAAAAATACGAGGACAGGTGGTTCAGGAAAATCTCAAAATCGCCTTTCCATCAGATTCTGTTCAGCAAAAACGTCTTTTTAAGGATTTCTACCGACATTTCGGGAATCTTATTTTTGAGATTGTTATTGTCGTGGGATCTGTAGGTTCTTTGAGTGCTTTAAAAAAGTTTGTTGAAAAGAATTCTGAATTGCGCGGCCGAGAAAATTGGGAAAAAGCTCAGCAGGCAGGCAAGGGTGTTATTTTTCTTGCGAACCATGTAGGAAATTGGGAGGTCATGGCTGCTACAGTCGCTGCTCAAGGGGGCATCGATATCATGATTGTGACTAAGCTTCTTAAGCCCCAATGGTTTCATCGCGCTATTGAGAAGGGACGAGTGAGTTGTGGAGTTCAAGCAACCTATGAGCCAAAAACTCTGAGAGATGTTCTTGCACATCTCAAAAAAGGCGGAAGTATTGGGTTTGTATTAGATCAGTATGCGGGTCCGCCAATCGGGGTAAGAGTGCCTGTTTTTAATGTTCCGGTAGGAACTCACACCGCAATTGCTTTGATCGCAAAGCGTACTGGAGCGGCAGTTGTCCCACTTTCGAATTATCGTCAAAATAATGGCAAATTTGTCGTTGAAATGCGACCTACGCTCGAGTGGAGAGAGGCAGATCATCCGGATAAAGAAATTGCATTAAATACAGCTTATTTTTCAAGTGAAATAGAAAAAGATATTTATGCGCATCCGGAGCAATGGCTTTGGACTCATCGGCGATTTAAAGGAGACCTTTCTCCTCTGTGCGAATCAGAGTGGACCGAGGGGAGAAGTCGAGGTTAGTTTTTACGCATGTTTTTATCGACTTAATGATAAAATCGAATCCTTTATTGATTACGACGCCATTTTTACACATCGATTTCATATAGTCTTGGATGAGTCTGATCAGGCTCGCGATGCATTAGAACTTAATGATTCAGAAAAAGGCGAAACCTTTTATTGGAACCGATGGCAGCGCAAGGGGCAGCCTTTTTTGGAGACTCAAGAGCATTTCGCCATTCAACCGTTTTTTGCCTGATGGCGCGGTCATTACTTTTCCGGTAATCAATGAAGGTAAAAGCTGGGATGCCGTGGTGACTGTAGTTCGACGAGAAATCATCGATTCACCTATGGGTGAAGTCAAAACAGTTGTTTTGAGGCCTGGATCAAAATATGAGGGGGTTTTAAAAAAACAAGGTGAGCAACTTCTTTGATTAACAGATGATGATCGAAAATTCTTGGTACGACTTGAAGCTAAAGTTAAGATCGGCACTATAGTCGCTCAGTTGAAGGAACTGGAGCCTGGAGTTTTATTAAAAACCGAGTAAAAATCTGATAAAAGCCTCATATTAAAGACATGCCTAAAACTATCTTAGTCCGTGCACCCAATTGGATTGGCGATCAAATTCTTGCATTTCCATTTTTTTATTTTTTAAGGCAAGCTTTTCCAAAAGCACGCATCGTGTCAGTGTGCTCGCCTTGGGTAGAATCAGTTCAGTTTCGTCAACAGGTGGATGAGATCATTGTTTTGCCTCGATTGCTTTCAAGAGAATGGCTTCACCGCGTAGAAACACTCGAAAAAGGAGCGAAGCTTTTGAAGCAAAGAGGTCCTTGGGATCTCGCAATTTCGCTTCCGAATTCATTTACTGCTGCCTGGCAGATCTTTCGTGCTGGTTCTAAAATTCGTCGAGGATACTCGATGGAAGGACGAGGGTTTTTACTCAATCAGAAGGAATCTTGGCGAGAGGGTTCCCAGCTTCACCGAGCTGATGCTTATCTCCATCTTTTGCCGTCTGAGGCACGTCCTCAGCTCTCATCAGCGAAGTTTTGGGGTGTACCTTCAGAGAATGAGCTAGATCCTGATGAACCTGGAGTTTTGAACTTTTTTGATTCCGCAAAGGAATGGGGCATTTCAGACTTATCTGAGGAATTAGTGCAACCTCCTTTAGAGAAATATTGGATTTTGGCGCCGGGAAGTACAGCTGAATCTCGGCGATGGCCCATTGAGCGTTTTGTTTCGTTGGCGCGTCGAATTGCAGATGAAACGGGCTGGACAGGGGTGATCGTGGGTGGCCTAGCAGAAGCTCTTTTGGCTGAAAGACTTTGCATCGAGAGTAGCAGAAGCGGAGTGAGGCTGCTTGATCGAACGGCTCAAGGGTCGGTGAGTGGTTTGTGGAAGCTTTTTAAGAACGCTCACTTCACGGTGGCGAATGATTCAGGTTTGGCACATGTGGCCGCACTTTGCGGATCGCCGGTTCAGGTGATTTGGGGAGCTGGAGACCCTAAAAAAACTCGTCCTATAGGTCCGGGGCAGGTTGAGCTGAGCTTGAATGCCGTGGATTGTTGGCCTTGTGAACGCAATATTTGTGAGCAACTTGAGCCAAAACGGCTCGAATGCTTGAATGGTATCGCGATCGAGGCTATCTGGAATGGAATTGATCAGATGATTGCTAGGCAATTACGTAGAAAGGAAAGTTTCTCATGATGGTGGAAGGCGAACATTCTTCGCTGACTAAAACCCCAAAGGAATTGGCGAACCCCCTTGAAGGAAAACTTCAATCGCTTGCTGTTTGTCTTTCTCATTCTTGGGGAGGCTTGGAGCAAGTCGCCGCAAATGATGCCTTAGATTTAGGAAGACTTGGCTTAGGAGTCAAGCTTCTCTGTCTTGAAGGAACCCCCATTCATGAATACTTAGTTCGACGAAAAGAAGTTGAGGTGATTCCGCTGGATTTTAGGCCTCGGAACTCCTTTGATTTTAAGCTTCGGCATGAATTGTATCGCTTGCTGGATCAAGGTGTGAACTTGATTCATACCCATCAAACAACCTTATTAGGTTCTTTAGCGCCCTGGCTGTGGCGGCATCCCATGGTTCCACTTATTGCGATGAGGCATATTATGAATAGTCACAATAAAAAGGATTTTTTTCATCGTATGATTTACGGCCGTGTTGATTCTCTCGTGGTCATGAGTCAAGCTCTCCAACGAAATGTCCTTGCAACGCACCCTATTCTTGCGGGGGACGTAAAAGTCATTAATTTAGGGTTGGATTTTGATCTTTTTAATCCTTCTCATGTAGATCCTTCGGCACAGCGGTTAGCTTGGGGCGTGGATTCAGAGACACGCGTGATTGGAATGGTAGGAAGAATTGATCCTGCTAAGGGGCAGGCCACTTTTATTAAAGCAGCTGCAAGCCTTTTGACTAAGTTGAAAGAGGGCGAAAAAATTAAGTTTGTTATTGTAGGAGAGGAAACCCTGGGGGGCACGGGTGATTATTTAGACGAGCTTCGCGGAATGGTTTCTCAATTTGGACTTGAAAATGACGTCATCTTTGCAGGCTATCAAAAAAATATTCCTGAAGTGATGAGGTCTTTTGATGTTTTCGTGATGCCTTCCCGCCAAGAAGCCTTTGGACTCGTAGCTATTGAAGCAATGGCGATGGAATGTCCTATTGTGATTTCTAGCGGTGGAAGCGCAGATGAAATCGTGGGTAATCAGCAGTTTGGTCTGACGGTGCGCCCAGACGATGCTTTTGATCTTCAGCGTCAACTTAGGGCTCTGCTGGATCAACCTATTGAGAGAGTTGAGATGGGAAAGCGGGCGCGCGACCACGTTAGAAATACCTATGATCGGCAAGTTCGAATCCGAAAAACATTAGAGCTTTATACCCAAGTTTTATTGAAACGAAAGGCTATCACGATCTAGTCTCTCGGATCACATTGCGTATGGTTTGATAGGAATTTCTCAGGCTTTCCCAGCCGTCCGCTACGTCATCCATGAGTATTCGCGCCTTATCCATCGGTGTTTTGATGGCCCACGCCAATTCATCTGCTTGAGATTGAATTCGAGCGCTGATGCGCTTCATCCAATCACCCAACGCTGTATTTTTTGGCACCTCATATTGTTTTTCAAGGTAAGAGAGGATGGGATTGCTTCCGTAAAGTTTTACTCCGGTTTTTCGGTCTAAAAGAAAAGGAATTTCATCTTTTCCGCCTACGCGGGCAAGTTGCTCGTGCTTCAATATGATTTGGTCGGGAACGTTGTGGGTAATGTAATCCAGTCCCATTTGTGAAAGACGGGACCGAACCGAGTGACTGAACCGGCAATTTTCTTTTTGATAAAGCTCGAGGTGGGGGGTGCCCCGAGCGGGTATTTGCCCTCGGCCTCGGTGCATTCCGAGTGGTTCCGATGCCTTTTGTAGGGTTCTTCTCATGGCTCGTTTTTTAGTCTTTTCTTCAGTTTGTCGAATGTACTTAGAAGATAACCTGGCAGCTTTCATAGCTTTTTTTCCTCGAAATCGTTAACAATTGCCTGGGGTGCCGCTGATGAGTCTATTTCTGCGCCCTACGTAATATGCAACGACAATGCCGACTTTCGCTTTGACAAACTAAGGGATCTGTTTCTATACCTGTTCTCCACGGGCGAAGTACTCAATATTGACTGCTTTGCGGTTAAAGAGTGCCGCCTGATCAGGCTGAGTTTCCTTCAAAGGAGCTGAGTCAAAGAAAGGCCAATTTAATAAATATGGTAGTTAAAGAAACCGCTGGAGCCGAGGCCTCCGCAAAGTCCAAGCCTCTTCCAAAAAATCAGAGCTGGATGGATGAATTTTCATCTTATGTCGGTCCTGAAGAAACCGATCATTCTCTGACCGATGAAGAAGAAAATTTCGCTGAACTTTTTGAAGCTTCTCAACGAGCTCAAGAGATTAAAGAAGGCGAAGTTGTGGACGGAACTGTTGTTGCTATTGGCAACGAATACGTCACCGTTGATATTGGATATAAATGCGAAGGATTGGTTCCTCTCCAGGAATTCAAGGATGCTCACGGCGTTGCTCATGTGAACGTCGATGACGTTGTCAGCGTTTACTTGGAGCGCATGGAACTCGAAAACGGCTTTATGCTCCTTTCTAAGGACAAAGCTGAAATTATCCGCGCTTGGGACGAAATCTCTGAAGCTTGCGAAAAAGACCAACTGGTTGAAGGTACCGTGATCGCTAAGGTTAAGGGCGGCCTCTCTGTTGATATTGGCGTTAAGGCATTCTTGCCTGGTAGCCAGATTGACACCAAGCCGATCAAGAACCTCGATAAGTTCTTGGGTAAGAAACTCAAATTCAAAATCATTAAGTTCAACAAGAAGCGCGGTAATATCGTACTTTCTCGCCGTGCAGTCGTCGCTCAAGAGCGCGAAATGCAACGCGCAGAAACCCTTGCCAACCTGCAAGAAGGTATGGTGGTTAGTGGGATCGTCAAGAATATCACTGAGTACGGTGCATTCATCGACCTCGGTGGTATGGACGGATTGCTTCACATCACCGATATGTCTTGGGGCCGCATTAAGCATCCAAGTGAGCTCTTCTCTGTTGGCGATGAAATCAAAGTCAAGATTCTCAAGTATGACCGTGAAAAAGAACGCGTCTCCTTGGGTCTCAAGCAAGTTTCCCCAAATCCTTGGGATGACGTGGAATACAAATTCCCTGTTGGTATCAAGGTGAAGGGCAAAGTAGTCAGCTTGAAGGACTACGGAGCATTTGTTGAGCTCGAAGACGGCATTGAAGGCCTGATTCATGTCTCTGAAATGTCTTGGACTGAGCGCGTGAAGCACCCATCTAAAGTCATCAATGTTGGTGACGAAGTGGAATGCAAAGTGCTCGAAGTTGACTCAAAAAATAAACGCATCAGCCTTGGCTTGAAGCAACTCCAGCAAAATCCATGGGATGAGTTGGAAGTGAAATTCCCTGTCGGCACGATCGTCGAAGGCGAAGTTAAGTCAGTCACTGATTTTGGTGTCTTTGCAGATATCGGAATGGGTATCGACGGCCTCGTTCACATCAGCGATATTGCTTGGACGAAGAAGTTCACTCACCCTTCAGAAAAGTTCAAGAAGGGCGACCAGCTTCGTGCAGTGGTCCTTGGCATCGACAAGGCTAACGAAAAATTCTCGCTGGGTATCAAGCAGCTTGAGCGCGATCCATGGGAAAATATCAAGTCCCGTTATCGCCCAGGTCAGGCTGTTGAAGGCGCAGTGACCAAGCTCACCGACTTCGGCGCATTTGTTGAGATCGAAGAAGGTGTCGAAGGCTTGATTTACGTCAGCGAAATCGCAGACCATCGCATTGAGAAACCTTCAGATATTCTCAAGGTCGGTGATAAGGTTCGTGCAGAGATTCTCTCCATTGAGCCTAAAGAACGCCGCATCGGGCTCTCGATTAAGCAACTTGGACGCACTGAAGAGCGCCAAAACTACGAAATTTTCGTGGGTGAGCGCTCCAAGAAAACGTCCATGGGCGATATCTTGGGCGATAAGCTCAAAGCAGCATTGAAGAAAGAAGAGTAATCTTTTCTTTTCAGTTTACGCTTAAGAAAGCCCGATCGGGGGTTACCTCGGTCGGGCTTTCTTTATCTTACTTGCTTGTTTCCGCCCTAGGAATAAGCGATGATTTCCTTCATGTCGAACTCTACATCAAAGTGCTCATTCAATCCTTTAGTTGCAATTCTTATTCTTTCTGGCGTTTTTTTTGCGATCTTTCTGCTCATTTCGGGGGGGCTTTTTTTTGGTCCTTTGACTCCGAATCATTCGGAGCATCCTTCGGCAACTGCACTCTTTAAAAATGAAGCGGTGGCGGTGATTGAACTCAATGGAGTAATTTTAGATTCAAAAAAAATGTTAAAACGTCTGGAGAGAGCAGAAGAAAATCCCGCAATTAAGGCTGTGGTGCTTCGTTTAAATTCGCCGGGAGGTGCGGTGGCTCCCTCTCAAGAGATCTACGAAAAAGTGAAAGCTTTTAAAAAACCTCTGGTTGCTTCGATGGGTTCGATTGCTGCGAGTGGTGCATTTTATATTGCTTGTGGAGCTAAAGAAGTTTTCGCTAATCCCGGGACGATTACGGGTTCGATTGGCGTCATTATGGAGTTTGCTAATCTCGAAAAACTTTACGAATGGGCTAAGATTAAACGTTATTCAATCAAAACCGGACGCTTCAAAGATGCGGGAGCAGAATATCGTGAAATGACCCCCGAGGATCAAGCACTGCTTCAGGGAATGGTTGATGATGTTCTCGTTCAGTTTAAACAAGCTGTTTCGACAGGCCGAAAACTTTCGATGGAGCAAATAGATCAAATCGCTGATGGGCGAGTGCTCTCTGGTAATCAGGCTAAGATAGCTAAATTAGTGGATCAATTAGGGACGATGGATGATGCTATTCAGGAAGCTGCAAAACTGGCTGGAATTCGTGGAAAACCACGAGTGATTTATCCTGAAGAACCAAGGCGACGGCTTTTAGATTTTATTTTAGATAATGCATCTGATTCGGATTCTGAATCTGAATCTGAATCTGAATCGAAGGCTTCTTCACTTGGAGTTTTGTATTGGGTGGATCGTGCTCTGCGAGGGGTTTCAGAAAATATTCCTCAAAATGAAGTGATCGCTCCAGGAATTTATTGGATTTGGCGAGGAGTTCGGTAAGAAATGAATGTACCCCGTGATTTGGCAGTGCGCGTTTTAACGCGGGTTTTGAGTGATCGACAGACTTTAGATGATGCTTTGGCGGCATTGACAACAGAGGGGGCGTCGCCGATTCAGGGAGCGGAACGGGCTTGGCTTCAAGAAGTCTGTTCAGGCACCCTGCGCTGGAAAGGGCGATTGGATTTAGCGATTGATGCAGGTGCTTTAAAGAAAAAACCTACTGGATGGTTGAGAAAGATCTTACTGGTCGCTTCGTATCAACTCATTGTTCAAGATCGAGTCCAGCCTGCACGTGTGGTGTCTGAAACAGTTTCAGAGATTAAAAGAAAAGAAGGAGAAGCTCCTGCGCGTTTTGCTAATGCAGTTTTACGTAAAATTGCAGAGCATGCTCCGAATTGGCGAGATCTTAAGCTACATCCTTCAGTAACCATTCAAGAGGCCGCGCGTTGGGCAAGTCTTCCGGAATGGTTCTGGGTTCGTATGGAAAAAGACCATGGTCGAGAGTGGTTAGAAAAATATGCTCTCGCTAGCCTTGCGCGTCCTTCAATTTGGATTCGAAATCGCAATTCTGAATGGAGAGCGGATTGGGCGGAGGCTGGACCGGTTCCTGGATCATTTCGAATTGTCGAAGGTGGGCCGATTTTTGAAAAAGCTGGATTTGATTCTGGAGAGTTTTTTGTTCAGGATATTTCTAGTCAAACATTGATTGCGGAGATCAGTGAAAAAGTTCGGCAGGAAATTCAAAATCAATCCACGGGAGAACGCATCACTGCGCTGGATCTCTGTGCTGCTCCAGGGGGCAAGTCAGTGGGCCTTTCTTGGAATAGAATGCACGTGATTTCATCCGATCGGGATTCGGCGCGATTGGCGTTGCTCCGTCAAACGGTAGAGCGTGTGGGTCAGGGTATTGAGATCAGAACTCCTGATCAGATTGACAATCTCCCGCTTCAAGATGTGGTGTGGGTGGATGCTCCTTGTACGGGGAGTGGTATTTTGAGACGTCATCCGGATGTTCGATGGCTTCGAACTGAGACTGAGTTTCAAAATTTACTCCATGTGCAAAAAGAACTGATTGCACGAGGTTGGAGTAAGGTGCGACCCGGTGGATTTTTTGTTTACTCAGTGTGTTCGGTGCTTAAAGACGAAGGTCCTCGTGCTTTAGAGCGCGCAGGTTTGTCAGAGGCATTAAAAGCAGGGAATGAATGGTTCTTGGTTCCACAAGAAGTTCCCTTTGGCGATGGTTTTTGGGCTTGTTTGATTCGTAAAGCTGAGAAGTAAATTTTCTAGACTGATTTGCAATCAGGCGCATTGCAAGAAACAAAGTCTCAGCGCGTTTTGAATGACTGGGATCAGAAATCAGGGACTCAGCTGAATTCTGTTGAAGCAGCCCGTTGGTATGGTTAGTGCATTAGGGAATGGCACGACCGCTGACTGCATGTGTGTGTAGCTGAACGTATGTGAAATTGGGGGCGGCAGGGGTCATCTATAAGGTTGCTACTTTTCAAAATCCATTCTTAAAACCCACCTAAAAACCGCTGGCCCTCTGCTCGCAAGAGGAGATGGCCAGCCGGATTCCTAAAAATTTTCTGGAACAAATTAGGTTGAAGAAGTGCGGCGAATGATATCGCCTCTTCGCGATCGAAGCGAAGCAGGAACACGAACTTTATTGGGTCTTTCAGGTTCACAGATCAACACCATATCAGCACTTCTTTGGCTATTTTGAGAAGTCGAATGGAGAGGGTCACTGATGACTCGTCTGAGTTGAGGAGCAGGTGTTTTTGCTCTCGCATCATTTGCAGCTAACCAGAGATAAGAGAATTTAACCCACTGGCGTTCGGAGCCAAGTCCGTGAGAAAATTGAGTGAACCATTTTCCAGGAATCTGCAGGGGAACTGAGAAATGGCACCAGTCTCGTCCTTGAGCTAACGGACAAGAGCCTGCATGTAAGCAAGGACCCAAAATCGGCAAACCGGGAGTTTTTTTGGTGAGGCACGCGACTAAAAGTTCATTTATCCATCGACTGAGAAGTTGAGGGGGACGCGACATGGATGGGCGTAGCACCCGGACG
>Ga0172367_10002677_pt1 | contig 24125 bp, 23 predicted proteins | sample Lak10m_FD_114542 | JGI IMG/M metagenome (GOLD analysis project Ga0172367, IMG submission 114542) | Freshwater microbial communities from Kabuno Bay, South-Kivu, Congo - kab_022012_10m | ecosystem: Environmental > Aquatic > Freshwater > Lake | place: Democratic Republic of the Congo: South-Kivu... | reverse complement strand
CAGCCGTTTCGTCAATCGCGCATCGCCCAGCGCCGCGCCCGAAAATTCGTCTATTGCCCACGCCATGAGATCTTAAATTCAACAGCTTACGCTATCCGTCGATTTGTGGGTAATGGGCTGCGTTTGAAGCATTCAAGCGGATTCGCATAAAAAGGTAAAAAAGGGGCAGACATGATAGTTGTGCTAGGCTTTACGCCACCTGTCCCACTATAGCCAGCACCATGGCGCGTCTCCCCCGCTTCGTCATTCCTGGCCAGCCTCGGCACCTCATTCAGCGCGGAAATAATCGGCAAGCCCTCTTTGGCGCTGACGCAGACTACCGGTTTTTTCGCGGGGCCTTGGTCGAGGCGGCAACCCAGCAGGGTTTGGCTATCCATGCCGATGTCTGGATGACCCACCCCATCCACGTGTTGGCAACGCCGGAAACTGGGCACGCGTTCAGCCAGGTCTTGCAATCGGTGGGCCGGAGGTACGTGCAATATTTCAATGCCGCCTATGGCCGCGGCGGCGCCCTCTGGGAGGGCCGCTACCGCGCGACGGTGGTGGACAGCGAGCGGTACCTGCTGCCGCTAATGCGGTACATCGAACTCAATTCGGTGCGCGCCGGCAGGGTGACCGATACCGCGGAGTATCCATGGTCGAGCTATCGCCACCCTGCGTTGGGCGAGCCGGGCCCCAACGCCGACGGGTGGACGCCGTATCCGGAGTATTTGCAACTGGGGCGGAGCCCGCCGGAGCGGGAACATGCCTACCGGCAACTGTTCCAAATAGCCATGGCTCTCGCCGATCTAGCCGACATCCGGGACTGCTCGCACAAGGGTTGGGCGCTCGGCAACGAGCGGTTCAAAGAGCACATTGAGTCACTCACAAAGCGACGTGCCACGTCAAAGGGCTTGGGTCGGCCGAGAAAAGTAAAATAGTCGTGTCTGACCCCATAGTTCGAGGAGAAATTAATGGGTAGAACTGTTTACGTCGAAACGTCCATTATCAGCTATTTAACCAGCCGGGTAAGCCGGGACTTGATTGCCGCGGCACGTCAACAGCTTACCCAAATGTGGTGGGATTCGCGATCAAACTATGATCTTTATATTACCGAGGTTGTATCGCGGGAATGTGCGGCTGGTGATCCAAACGCGGCTAAAAAACGGCTGGACGCTATAGAAGGCCTGACCCTTCTTCGGACCACAAAAGAAGCGATGGAATTGTCTAAAACGATGGTGGCACGCGGCATCATTCCAAGCAAAGCCGCCGAGGATTCGTTGCATATATCGATTGCAACGATTCACGCCATGGATTTCTTGCTGACTTAGAATTGCAAGCACATAGCAAACCCAGAAATTCAAAGGAAAATCGCCCTATATCTTGAGGAACAAGGATTGTTCCTGCCTTTTATTTGTACCCCTGAAGAATTACTTGGAGCCGACGATGAATGACGAAATCATTGATGAGGTTCGGGCAGTACGTGAAGCTCATGCTGAGAAATTTAACTTCGATTTAGACGCTATTTATGAAGACATAAAACGTAGTGAGGAAGAGCATATCGCTCGCGGGGCTAAATTTATCGATCCACCTCCCACAACACCAGGCATACCGCATTCCGCATACCAAAAGATTCGTTTTGCCCATCTCTCTGCAAAGATAGAACCCATAACATAGGGCCATAGGATGTGCTGAGCTTGCGAAGCGCATCAATTGCGAACGATGCGCTTCCTGTCATCAGCGCCTCCTGTGCGGACTGCTCGCACAAGGGTTGGGCGCTCGGCAACGAGCGGTTCAAAGAGCACATTGAGTCACTCACAAAGCGACGTGCCACGTCAAAGGGCTTGGGTAGGCCGAGAATGGAAAATAAGCGTGTCTGACCCCATAGTTCCCATACAGGGGAAGGCCCCGACGGAAGTACGCAGCCTGCCTGCAAAGAAAACTCGTGCCGGATAGGTAGGTCTGGAGCAACACGAGCCAACCTCACTGCGGGCAAGATCACTGGGCTGAAAGGTTTACGCGCGCGACGACTGAAGAACCGGATGCGGGAAATCCGCACGTCCGGGTCCGTGCCGTGAGCGTCGGGTAACTGGCGTCCCTACGGCGAGAGGCGTTACGCTTGTCCTGAATCGCGCTTTACGTTAGTCATGTACAGCGTTACTATTCGCCAATGCCCATTAAATCCTTCAGGTGCGCAGAGACCGAGAGACTATTTAAACGGCATCGCATAAAACGATTTACGAATATCGAATCCGTGGCACGACGAAAACTTGAGCAGCTTGATTGGGCAGGTGTTCTCGACGATCTTCGTGTACCCCCCGGTAATCGGTTGGAAGCATTGAAACATGATCGCGCAGGACAACATAGCATTCGCATAAACGATCAATTTCGGGTGTGCTTTGTCTGGACCAGCGAAGGGCCACAAGATGTCGAGATTGTTGATTACCATTAATGGAGCCTTGCCATGAGCAAGACAAATAAGCTTCCGCCAGTTACTCCCGGTGAAATTCTGCTTGAAGAGTTCCTCAAACCAATGGGAATTTCTCAATATCGTCTAGCTAAGGAAATTGGCGTTCCCGCTCAACGAATTAGTGAGATTGTGTCGGGTCGTCGTGCAATTACGGCTGACACTGATTTAAGGTTATGCCGCTTTTTTGGGCTTTCCGAGGGATGGTGGCTACGCGGCCAGGCGCGTTACGATACCGAATGCGCCAAAGATGTTCTGGCGGAAACATTGTCCAAAATTAGGCCGTGGACGGAAGTGGTCACCGATGTCGCCACCCATTCTTAACCCACGCACAAGTGTGCTGCTTGCCGTGTATTGCGCCGAAGGGACAAAAAACGAGCAAGATCCATAAATGTTCCCGGCCTACCCGCCTAACCCCCCGTTTCAGCCCGCGTAGCCGGATGGAGCGTAGCGGAATCCGGGATGATCGGAGCCACGAATTCCCGCATTTCGAGCTGCTTCATGCGGGCTACAGCCAAGTACGCTGGCGTTGCTTTCTTTCCCCGCCGCAATGACGGGAAGGGCCAGGGGTACGACCCAAAATGAGAATGGCTGGGGTATCGCTGAGCATGCCACGGCTCGATAATATAGCGGGTATGATGGCAATCCGCCCGCCACTGCCTTGCCGAGACATCATGGTCGATATCCCCCAAATCTCCATTGATACCCTGATCGACCGCTACGATGCGCTGCTGTTCGATGCCTATGGCGTGCTGGTGCATCGGGATGGTCCCTTGCCAGGCGCTCGGGAAGTGCTGATGCGCCTGCACAAGCTGAACAAGCCCTTTTTCATCGTGACCAATTCGGCCGCCCGGTTGCCGGAGCGCGCCGCGACGCGGTATCAGGGGTTTGGCCTGCCCATCGAACCCGAGCAACTCGTGACCTCCGGCGCATTGCTCAAGCCTTTCTTCGCCGAACAGGGGCTGCTGGGGCGGCGCTTCGCGATCCTGGGTCCACGGGACACCTACCGCTATGTTGAACTGGCTGGGGCCGAAGCCGTCCCGCCAGGCGCGGACTTTGACGGCGTCGTCATTGGCGATCAGGTGGGTTTTCCTTTCCTCGAAGCCATCGATGCCGTGCTTTCACGGCTATTCGCGAAATTCGATCGCGGCGAAAGTCCACCGTTGATCCTGCCCAACCCGGATCTGGTTTACCCCAAGTCGGAGGGTTTCGGCATCACCTCGGGAGCCGTGGCGCTGATCATTCAGGCGGCGCTGAGACAGCGCTACCCCGACCGCGAGGATACAAGCTTCATCCCCTTGGGAAAGCCGGAGCCCAGGCTCTTCGCGGAGGCGGTCAATCGCGCGGGCACCCGGCAGGTGGTCATGATCGGCGATCAGATCGATACTGACATTCAGGGCGCCTGCCGTTTCGGGATCGACTCCGCGCTGATTTCCGGCGGGGTGGCCGAGTTGGCGTTCCAGTCCCGCCACTCGCCATGGCGCCCCACCTATCGCCTGGCCCCATTCGCGACGGTCTGAATCCGTCCGACGGGTCCCGTTTCACGTGGGAACAGCGTGGCCGCGGGCTGTGACACCGGCGGTCCTTTGTGACAGAATGTCGCACTTTTATTCCGGGAGACGATTGCAATGAGAGTCATCCTTCTGGGCGCCCCTGGCTCGGGGAAAGGTACACAAGCCCAGGCCATTACAGAACAATTCGGCATCCCGCAGATCTCGACGGGTGACATGCTGCGCGCCGCGGTTCGAGAGGAAACCCCCTTGGGCCTGGCGGCGAAGAAAATCATGGATTCGGGGTTGCTGGTATCGGATGACATCATTCTCGGCCTCATCCAGGAACGTATCCAGGACGCCGATTGCGTACCCGGCTTCCTGCTGGATGGTTTTCCTCGCACCCTTGCCCAGGCCGATGGGCTCAAACACATGGGCATCGCTATCGATCACGTCATCGAATTCGTCGTCGATGACGAAGAAATCGTCCAGCGCATGAGCGGGCGGCGCGTGCATCCCGGCTCGGGACGTACCTATCACATCGTCTTCAATCCCCCCCGCGAGGCGGACAAGGACGACGTCACCGGAGAGGCGCTGATCCAGCGCGAGGACGACAGCGAGGAGACGGTTCGCCGGCGCCTGGCCATCTATCACGAACAGACCAAACCTCTGGTGGGCTATTACCAGGAGGCGGCGCAAGCTGGCGCGGTGAGGTTCGCCAGCATCGATGGCATCGGCGCGGTGGAAGAAATCACGCAAAGAATCCTGGAAGCTCTTCAATAACGGATGGCCTCCGCTTCGAAGCATCCCGGGCCCCGGTTAACCCCGCGCGCCCCGGCCTGTGCAACCTGACTCCCGACAGGAGACCGTAACGACAATGGCTGGCAAGACCCTCTATGACAAACTGTGGGACGCCCACGTGGTATGCACCGAACCCGATGGCTCGGCGCTCCTCTACATTGACCGTCAGCTTCTGCATGAAGTGACCTCGCCGCAGGCCTTCGAGGGTCTGCGCTTGAGCGAACGCCAACCCTGGCGTTCTGGCGCCAACCTGGCGACCGCCGATCATAACGTGCCAACCAAGGGCCGCGCTCAGGGCGTGGCCGATCCCGTGGCACGCATCCAGATCGAAGCGCTGGACAACAACTGCCGGGAATTCGGCATCCTCGAATTCGACATGGCGGACGAGCGGCAGGGCATCGTGCATGTGATGGGCCCGGAACAGGGCGCCACCCTGCCCGGCATGACCATCGTCTGCGGCGACTCCCACACGGCCACCCATGGGGCTTTTGGCGCGCTGGCCTTTGGCATCGGCACCTCCGAGGTCGAGCACGTGCTCGCCACCCAATGTCTGGTGCAACGCAAGTCGAAGAGCATGCTGGTGCGGGTCGAAGGCCAACTGGGCGCGGGCGTGACCGCCAAGGACATCATTCTGGCCGTGATCGGGAAAATCGGCACGGCCGGCGGTACCGGCTACACCATCGAATTCGCCGGCTCCGCCATCCGGAGTCTGAGCATGGAGGGTCGCATGACCCTGTGCAACATGGCCATCGAGGCCGGCGCCCGCGCCGGCATGATCGCGGTGGACGACACGACGATCGAATATGTCAGGGGCCGCCGCTATGCGCCGACCGGGGCTCAGTGGGATCGGGCGGTACAAAGCTGGAAAGCGCTGCATAGCGATCCCGACGCGACTTTCGATGCGGAATTGACCATCGATGCCGCCAGCATCCAGCCCCAGGTGACCTGGGGCACCTCCCCGGAAATGGTCGTCGCGGTGGGCGAGAAGGTGCCGGACCCTCAACAGGAAAAGGATGCGGTCAAGCGTCAGGGCATGGAGCGCGCGCTCCAGTACATGGGACTGGAAGCCGGCATGCCGATCGGCGAGATTCGGGTCGATAAGGTTTTCATTGGCTCCTGCACCAATGGCCGCATCGAGGACCTGCGGGCTGCTGCCGAAGTGGCCCGAGGCTACAAGGTGGCGGACACCATCAAGCTGGCCATGGTGGTACCCGGTTCCGGACCGGTCAAGAAACAGGCCGAGGCCGAGGGTCTGGACCAAATCTTCATGGAAGCCGGCTTTGAATGGCGTGATCCCGGCTGTTCCATGTGCCTGGCGATGAATGCCGACCGTCTGGAGGCCGGTGAGCGCTGCGCGTCCACGTCCAATCGCAATTTCGAGGGCCGTCAGGGCTACGGCGGCCGCACCCATCTGGTGAGTCCCGCCATGGCCGCCGCCGCCGCGATCCGGGGGCACTTCTTCGATGTGCGGCAATGGACCCCGTCCAGTCCGGCGGCGATCCCCTCAGCTCCGCCAGCCATGGCACACGCCGAGGCTCCCGCCCCCGCCGCGGCAAGCCAGACCGAGGCCGCCAAGGCGCCGGCCGCCGACAAAAAATCCGCTCATCCCCGCAAGAGGACGCCAAAGTCATGAGATCGTTTCGCTATATCAACTCCCGCGTCATCCCCCTGGACCGGGCCAACATCGATACCGACGCCATCATCCCCAAGCAGTTCCTCAAGTCGATCAAGCGCAGCGGCTTCGGCATCTACCTGTTCGACGAATGGCGCTATCTGGATCGCGGCGAGCCGGACATGGATTGCACGAACCGGCCGAAGAATCCCGACTTCATCCTCAATCAGCCCGCCGCCTACCGGGCCCGCATCCTCTTGACACGGGAGAATTTCGGTTGCGGTTCGTCCCGGGAACATGCCCCCTGGGCGCTGGCGGATTATGGCTTCGAGGTCATCATCGCCCCCAGTTTTGCCGACATCTTCTATAACAACTGCTTCAAGAATGGCATCCTGCCCATCGTCCTGGATGCCGGGACGGTCGATAGGCTGTTCCAGGAAGCCGGCGGCGTGGGCTATCAGCTCGAGGTGAATCTGGAACAGCAGCTCATCACCACCAAGTATGGCGAAAAGATTCATTTCGAGATCGAGCCCACCCGCAAACATCGCCTGTTGAATGGCCTGGATGACATCGGCCTGACGCTGCAGCATGCGGAGGCCATCCGCGCCTACGAGGAACGGCGCCGTCAGGAAGCGCCGTGGCTGTTCGCGGATGTCGCCTGAGACCCAACAGATTTAATCCAAGGACTAAAGATGACGCATAAAATCGCAGTGTTGCCGGGTGACGGCATCGGCACCGAAATCATCGCCGAAGCGCTCAAGGTGCTCGAGGCGCTCAAACAGGACTACGGTCTGCAGGTCGAAACCGAAACCGCCCTCATCGGCGGCGCCGCTTACGACGCCACCGGTACGCCCTTCCCCGAGGCCACGCTCAAACTCTGCCAGCAAGCCGATTCCGTCCTGCTCGGCGCCGTGGGCGGCCCGAAATGGGAGCCGCTGGATTATTCCGTGCGCCCCGAACGCGGACTCCTCGGCCTGCGCTCGGAACTGGAACTGTTCGCCAACCTGCGCCCGGCCATCCTTTATCCGCAGTTGGTTGCGGCCTCCACACTGAAGCCCGAAGTCGTTTCGGGTCTCGACATCATGATCATCCGCGAACTGACCGGCGGCATCTATTTCGGTCAGCCACGCGGGCGCCGTACCAATGAGCAGGGCGAGCGGGAAGGCTTCAATACGCTGGTTTACAGCGAATCGGAAATCCGTCGCATCGGCCATATCGCCTTCCAGACCGCCCAGAAGCGTAACCGTAAGCTGTGCTCCGTCGACAAGGCCAACGTGCTGGAGTGCACCGAACTGTGGCGCGAAGTGATGATCGAGGTCGGCAAGGACTACCCCGATGTGGAACTCAGCCACATGTACGTGGACAATGCCGCCATGCAGTTGGTCCGGGCGCCCAAGCAATTCGACGTGATGGTCACCGAGAACATGTTCGGCGATATCCTGTCCGACTGCGCCGCCATGCTGACGGGCTCCATCGGCATGCTGCCCTCGGCTTCTCTGGACAAGAGCGGCAAAGGCATGTACGAGCCCATTCACGGCTCGGCTCCGGATATTGCCGGCCAGGGTCTGGCCAATCCGATAGCGACCATTCTGTCGGTCGCCATGATGCTGCGCTACAGCTTCGGTGACGCCGCCAATGCCGACCGCATCGAAAAGGCCGTGACTGCCGCACTGGATGCGGGTTTCCGGACCGCGGACATTTACTCCGAAGGTACACGCAGGGTGGGCACCCAGGACATGGGCGCCGCCATCGTCGCCGGCCTTCGCGCCTGAGGTAGAGATACGATGAGCAAAACCTATAACGTAGCGGTGCTTGGGGCTACAGGCGCCGTCGGCGAAACCATGCTGGGGCTGCTGGAAGAGCGCGACTTCCCGGCAGGCGAAGTGTATGCCCTGGCCAGCCATCGCTCGGCTGGCCGGAAGATCGAATTCAAGGACGCGGAACTGACCGTCCTGGACGTCGAAACCTTCGACTTCAGCCAGGCACACATCGGACTATTCTCGGCCGGCGCCTCTGTTTCGGAAATCTATGGCCCCAAGGCCGCGGCGGCTGGCTGCGTGGTCGTGGACAACACCTCACGCTTCCGTTATGAGGACGACATCCCGCTGGTGGTGCCGGAGGTCAACGCCGACGCGATCGCCCAGTACACCCATCGCGGCATCATCGCCAATCCCAATTGTTCGACCATTCAGATGCTGGTAGCCTTGAAGCCGATCCACGATGCGGTAGGCATTGAGCGCATCAATGTCTGCACCTACCAGGCGGTATCCGGAACCGGCAAGCAGGCCATCGAGGAACTCGCCACGCAAAGTGCACAACTCCTCAGCGGCAAGCCGGTCACACCGAAGGTCTACCCCAAGCAGATCGCCTTCAACGTACTGCCGCAGATCGATGTCTTCACGGATAACGGCTACACCAAGGAAGAGATGAAGATGGTGTGGGAAACCCGCAAGATCATGGGCGATGACCGGATTCAGGTGAATCCGACCACGGTTCGGGTGCCGGTATTCTACGGCCACTCCGAAGCCGTACACATCGAAACCCGGGAGAAGATCACGACCGAGCGGGCCCTGGAACTGCTGCGCGCCGCGCCGGGCGTCACGGTACTGGACGAGCGTAAACCAGGCGGCTACCCGACAGCCGTCACCGAGAGCGCCGGGAAGGACCCCGTCTTCGTCGGCCGCGTCCGCGAGGATATTTCCCACCCGCGTGGCCTGAATTTGTGGGTGGTATCCGACAACATCCGTAAGGGCGCCGCGCTGAACAGCTTGCAAATCGCCGAGATCCTGATACAACAGTACCTCTGAACGCCCTCCGGGCTACCCAGAATAGCCCCGGGTAGCCCTACTGTCCCAGACACACCATCAATCGGGGGAATGAGGTCATGTCTGAACTTACCAATACCCTCGTAATTTTAGGTCTGCTGGTTCCGATGGGCGCCACGGCCTTGGGTATTGGCGAGATTCGCGCACACTCCGCGCTGAATCAAAGGCTACGCGCTGAAATCCCCCTCGTGCTCTCCGGCAACGACTCGCTCGAAACGCTCCAGATTCGGCTTGCCAGCCCCGAAGCCTTCGCGCGTGCGGGCGTGGAGCGCTCCCAAAACCTGACACAACTGCGGTTTACCGCTATCGCGAAATCGCGTGGCGAATATGTGATTCAGGTCAGCTCGTCCGACGTGGTGCGGGAGCCGTTTCTGGATTTTCTCGTGGAGGTGGAATCTCCCACGGGAACCTCGCTCAGAGAATTTACCCTCCTGCTGGACCCGCCACCCGGTTTGAATCCAGGGGATTCCAACGCCTTTCAAAGTTCGCCATCCTTTACGCCCGCGCCAACACCGCGGTATGACTCACCGGTACAACACCTGCCTGTTAGGGCTGAGAGGGAAGCAGGCGCCTACTCGGCCGCAACAACGCCCGCTCCCACCCGTCGAGAATTCGCCATATCTCCAGCACAACTCACGTTGGAGGCCTATGGTCCGGTGCGCCGAGGTGAACGATTGCTGGAGATTGCCCAACGTATCGAACGACCGGCCTCGGTGACGCCCGAACAAATGGCGGTTGGACTGTATTTGGCCAACCCTCGCGCTTTCCGGGGTAATCCGAATTCCCTCAGAGCCGGCAGCCGCCTGCGTATTCCCACCAGTCAATTTCTGACTCAGATTGCCACCGAGGACTATGGAGAAATGCTGCGTGGCGCAATCACTCGCATTTCCAATAGCGACAGGCTTGAGCCCGAATTGATGCCCGGGGCCGCTCCCCGCGAATTTCCGCAACGACAAGACCGATCCAATGGGGTAGGGCCAGTTGCCGAGGTTTCCGCTCGCATCTCGTCGGCCCTGAAAAAGGAAAATGATGAATTGCGGGAGCAGGTTTCCCACCTGGAACAAAGGTTGGAAGAATCGCAGCGGCTACTGGCCCTGAAAAGCGCGGAACTGGCTGCCTTGCATCAGCAAGCCATGAAACCGAAGGAGAGTGCTGAATCACGGGTTTCAGTCCCGCCGCGAGTTGATCCGCCCAAACTCTCCGAGCCGGTCCCTCATGCCCCACCCATCACCCAGGCGCAACCGCGGGCCCCTATCCCCAGTGCCCCACCCCAACACCCCGCCGAACCTGCCAGCAAACCTCCGTTGGTGGTGTCTCAGCCCGTGCAGCTTGAACAGGAATCACCCATCGCAACCGGTTTCCTGCTGGCTAGCGGCAGTTTAGTCCTGGTTGGGATAGGCATCTGGCTATACCGCCGCAGGCGTGCGACGGGTGGCGGGGGAAACCTGTCCATCATGACGAGCCCCACGGTATCCACGCTGAGTCAGGATCAAACCCCTGCGACCAGTCAAACGACAACCGCGGCAGCTCCATTGCCGATGCCACCAGCGGATACCCTGGTTGCCGAGGCCGATGTTCTGGACCCCATCTGGGAGGCGGACGTCTATTTGCGCTATGGCCGCTTTGCCCAGGCCGAACATATGATGCGTGATGCCATCAAGATGGACCCTGCCCGGCACGACCTGAAGCTGAAACTTCTTGAAATCCTCCACCTGGCCAACAAAGGTGATGCATTTCTTGATTATGCCCAGGAGCTGCACACGAGTCAGCCCGGGCTTACCAACGATTTCTGGGCTTCGGTGAGCGCGATACGGCCTGATTTCCAGCCAGATACCCAAGCACCAGCCTGGGTCACGGAAGTCGAATTGTCCCAGCCGACGGAAAGTGGCGCCAGCAGTGATCCGATGGCGGCTGCCATACAACTGCAAGACATCGACAACACCGACTTTAGCCAGGAACTGGCTGAATTGCAGGCCCAACATGAGCAGATAACCCAAAACAGCAATAGCCTGGCTCCCGATGCTCAAGATGAAAGCGCTGCATCCGAATCATCCATGCCCCTTTCGATGATGATCGAAGACGCCCTGGAAGGCCCTGCTGGCGTAACCGAAACGAGCGATTATTCCGCCGAGTTACGCGAACTTGAAAAACAAGCCGGTATAGCCATATCAGAGACCCTGAATTCAGGGACTGTATCTCTCACAGAAGACGACGGGCCCGAATCCGTCACGGCAGAAACCCCGGATTTGAACCATCTGATTGAATTCGAAGTGCCTCAATTGGATTTTCCACCCCAGGAACCGGACAAGCCTGATTTCAACCTGGATAATCTGATCCCGTTCGATACCACAAATTTGAATGCCTTGTTGACTGAAGTCACGATGAATCCAGCCGCTTCCGGCCCGGCACTCACCCCCACGAGTCCGGATTTGGTGGGCATTGAATTTGCGCGCGAACAGGACAAACTGCCCGATTCGTCAACCCAGCGCAAAGACCCTTTGGGTTCCCTGGATTTTTCGCTGGAGCTGGTGGATCCCGGAGCACCGGCATCGTCGGAGTTGCAGGCCGGAGTTTCAAGCCAGAGCGTGACGCCGACAGTCGGTCCCTGCGCCGACCTGCTGGCTCAGGCCAGGGAATTCGGCGTTAACGACGAAAAAGTGGCCTGTCGGCAGCTCCTGCAACAGGTGCTTCATCAGGGCAGTCCGGCGGAGCGAGAAGAAGCCGAAGCCCTGATGCAGGAGTTGGGAAAAGTTCGGCTCTCATTGGTGCCGCCGCCCCCCTCGCGAAAGGCGTCCTGACAACCACCCAGCCTTCCAACGCTAGGGGCCGCTCGCCCTATGGGTCTGTGCTTGTTCTGGAACCCAGCGTCGCCCCGGCAAAACCTTGCTGACGCCAGGCTTCGTAGAGCACCAGCGCTACGGTATTCGACAGGTTCAAGCTGCGGCTACCCGGCTGCATGGGGACATACAGCCGGTGTGTTTCCGGCAGGGAATCCAGAAATTCTTGGGGAAGGCCGCGCGTCTCCGCGCCAAATACCAGCGCGTCACCCGACTGGAATTCGACATCCGCATAAACCCTCGCACCCCGCGTCGTCAGCGCATAGGTTCGCGACGGCCGAATGGAATCGAGGAATGCACCCAGGTTCGGATATTCCCGAACCTCGGCAAATTCGTGGTAATCGAGCCCAGCCCGCCGCAGGCGGGCATCATCGAGACTGAATCCCAGGGGATGTATGAGGTGCAGACGGGCGCCGGTATTGGCGCAGAGCCGGATGACATTACCGGTGTTGGGTGGTATCTCCGGCTCGCAGAGGACGATATGGAACACCCTCAGGTGGTGCTTCCTTTGACGGGTTCCAGTTTCCAGATGTCACGGTTGTACTCTTCAATCGTCCGGTCGGAGGAGAACTTGCCCGCGGCCGCCGTATTGAGGATGCTCATCCGGGTCCAGTGTTCTTCGTCCTGGAAGGCCGCCGCCGCCCGATTCTGGGCCTCGACATAAGCCGGAAAGTCCGCCGCCGTCATCCAGGGATCCCAGGCCGCCCTGATGGATTCAATGATCGGATTGAAGATGCCCGGCTCATCATGATTGAAATGGCCCGATTCCAATAGCCCCATGACGCGTGAAAGATTTTCGTCCGCGTGAATGATGGCCTGCGGGTCGTAATGCTCGCGGGTATTTTCCACTTCCTGAGCCGTCAATCCAAACAGGAAGAAGTTTTCTTCACCGACTTCTTCCCGGATTTCGATATTGGCGCCGTCAAGCGTACCAATGGTCAGCGCCCCATTCAGCATGAATTTCATGTTGCCGGTGCCCGAGGCCTCCTTGCCGGCCGTTGAAATCTGCTCGGACAAGTCCGTACCTGGGCATATGACTTCCATGGCGGTGACCCGGTAATTGGGCAGAAAAACAACCTTCAGCTTCTCGCCAACCTGCGGGTCGGCGTTGACCACGCGAGCGATATTATTGATCAGCTTGATGATTCTCTTGGCCATCTGGTAGCCGGGCGCCGCCTTGCCGCCGAAGATGACCACGCGCGGCGTCCAGTTCGCGGTATCGCCACGCCGGATGCGGTCATACAAGTGAATGACATGAAGGGCATTCAGCAACTGCCGCTTGTATTCATGCAAACGCTTGACTTGGGTATCGAACAGGGCATCCGGGTTCAGTTCGGTGCCCAACTTGTTGAAGGCATACGCCGCCAGCCGCTCCTTGTTGGCGCGCTTGATGGCACGCCAACGCCCACGAAACGCCGCATCCTCGGCATGCGGCGTCAGTTTGCTTAACCGGGTCAGATCGCGTGTCCAACCATCGCCGATGGTCTCGGTGATCAGGGCTGCCAGGTCCGGGTTACAGCCTTCCAGCCAGCGACGCGGGGTGATCCCATTGGTCTTGTTGTTGAACTTTTCAGGCCAGAGCTCGTAAAAATCACGGAACATGCCCTGAACCAGCAAGTCGGAATGCAGGGCCGCGACACCATTTACCGAGAAACTACCGACGATGGCGAGATAGGCCATGCGCACATGCTGTTCCCAGCCTTCCTCGATCAAGGACATGCGCGCCACACGTTCATGATCCCCGGGCCAACGGGCGTCAACCTCTTTGAGGAACCCCGCATTGATTTCAAAGATGATTTCCAGCAGTCTGGGCAGGAGTTGGCGGAACAGCCGCACCGGCCATTTTTCCAGCGCTTCCGGTAGCAGCGTGTGGTTGGTGTAGGCCATGGTCCCGCGGGTAATTTCCCAGGCCTGAGCCCAGGGAACGCCATGCTCATCCACCAACAGGCGCATCAATTCCGCCACGGCAATGGTGGGATGCGTGTCATTGAGCTGGAAGACGTTCTTTTCCGCGAACTGGCTGAAATTCTCGCCATGCTTCAGCACCCACCCGCGAATGACATCCTGCAGGCTGGCCGAGGCCAGGAAATACTGTTGGCGCAGCCGCAACTCCTTGCCGTTTTCACTGGCGTCGTTGGGATACAACACCATGGTGATGTTCTCGGCCATGTTCTTCGAGCGCACCGCTTCGGTGTAGTCCCCAGCATTGAACTCGCTCAAGCTGAACTCGTCAGTCGCGGCGGAACTCCAGAGCCTCAGAGTATTCACCGTATCATTCTGGTAACCGGGAATCGGCACATCATAGGGCACGGCCAAAACATCCTGGGTATCGAGCCAACGTGAGCGACCCTCCGCATCCTTTTCGGTGCGACCACCAAACAGGATACGCGTGGTCAATTCAGGACGTTCCAACTCCCATACGTGGCCGTTCCGCATCCAGTGGTCAGGTTCCTCGACCTGATAACCGTGCTCGATCAATTGCCGGAACATACCGTATTCATAGCGGATGCCATAACCGCTCACGGGTAACTGCAGGGTGGCGCAGCTATCGATAAAGCACGCGGCGAGACGGCCAAGACCACCATTACCCAAGCCGGCATCCGGTTCGCTTTCCGCTAACTCCTCCAGTTTCAGGCCGAGTGTCTGCAATGCCTGGTGCACCGCATCATCGATACCCAGATTCAACATCGCATTGCTGAGCGTCCTACCCATCAAAAATTCGAGGGAAAGATAATAGGCACGCTTGCCATTACCCTCGCGATAGACATGCTGGGTCTTTTTCCATCGCTCCATCAAACGGTCCCTGACCGCCAGCGCCAGCGCGGTATAGGAGTAATGCACGGACTGACAGGTACGGTCCCGGCCCAACGTGAAATTGAAATGCTGAGCGATATCCTTGGCCAAATCCTTGGGTTTCATACCCAATGGGGGTGGGTCGGTCAGTTGGGCGGTGGGCTGGCTAATGGTGAGTTTGCGGGTAGGCATTCAGGTTTTCCGTTCGTGTAGCGTATCGTCGATGTTGGAGAGTCCGTTGCGAGGGCTGCTGGCTGATCAATTTATTGTTATGTTCTCAGGTCATCCGGTTCTCTGGGGTCGAGTCGCCGGACTATGGCACAGTGCGACATTATCTCACCCCCAGAGGGTCCAAAGGATTACCCGGGAGGAATTGACGCATTTCCAAATGTACTCAGACATCCAGATGAAGTTCGGCAATCTTGCGGGTCAGGGTATTGCGGCCGTATCCCAGGAGCTTGGCGGCTTCCTGCCGGCGTCCGCGGGTCACCCCCAGAGCCGTGACAATCAAAATCCCCTCCGCCGATTCGATGGCTTCCTTGGCAATATTCACATGTCCCAGTTTGAGCTGTTCATCCACCCAGCGCCTTAAAGCGTCCTGCCAGCTCTCCCCGGCTTCCTCGCTCGCGAACTCCCGCACGGGTTGTAACAGTTCCGGAGGCAGATCATCCAGATGCACATCATCACCCGCCGCCATCACGGTAATCCAGCGACAGGTATTTTCCAGTTGTCTGACATTGCCTGGCCAATCCAGGCCGCACAGATAAGCCTCCACCTCCGGACGTAATACCTTGGTCTCGGCCTTGATTTCCCGGCTGGCCTCATTGAGGAAGTGTCGCAGCAGCAACGGGATGTCCTGCCGCCGTTCCCGCAGTGCGGGCAAATGGATGCGAATGACATTCAGCCGATGGTACAAATCCTCCCTGAAGCGTCCCTCGGCAACCAATGCATCCAGATTCTGGTGCGTCGCGGCGATGATGCGCACGTCGACCTTTACCGGGGCATGCGCGCCCACCGGAAAGAATTCGCCATCGGCCAACACCCGCAACAACCGGGTCTGCAATTCCGCTGGCATATCGCCAATCTCATCCAGAAAGAGCGTACCGCCATTCGCCTGCTCGAACCGCCCCGCCCGGCGCGCCTGGGCCCCGGTAAAGGCGCCGCGTTCGTGGCCAAATAGCTCCGATTCCAGCAAATCCCGGGGAATGGCCGCCATGTTTAGCGCAATAAAGGGAGACTTCGCGCGCGGGCTGTGACGATGCAAGGCTTTGGCGACCAACTCCTTGCCCGTGCCCGATTCGCCATTGATGAGCACGGTGATATGTGAACGGGCCAAACGGGCAATGGCCCGAAACACCTCCTGCATGGACGGCGCCTCGCCGATGATTTCCGGGGTCGCCTCGGGCGCGGAGACCGGTTCCCGATCCTGCCTCCAGTTGCGCGCCTGGGCGCAGGCCCGACGGACACGATCGACCGCCTCATCGACATCGAAGGGTTTGGGCAGGTATTCGAACGCTCCCCCCTGAAACGCGGAAACGGCGCTTTCCAGATCCGAATGGGCGGTCATGATGATGACCGGCAAATCGGGGTGGCGGTCCTGCAAGCGCTTCAGCAAGGCCAGACCATCCATGCCCGGCATGCGAATATCGGTAATGATGGCCTCGGGCTGCATCCGGCCGAGACTCTCGAGCAAGTCATCGGCATTGGAAAAACTGCGGGTTTCGATGCCTGCCTTTTGCAGGGCTTTTTCCAGCACCCACCGGATCGACCGGTCATCGTCCACAATCCAGGCCTGATCGGGTTTATTCATGACCCAACTCCAACGGCAAAAAGATGGAAAAAAGCGTATTGCCCGGTTCGCTTATGCACTCAATTACGCCACCGTGCTGGCTGATGAGGGATTGGGCGATGGAAAGACCCAGCCCGGTGCCCTCGGCCCGACCGGTGACCATCGGATAGAAAATCTGCCCCATCAATTCAGGAGGGATACCGGGTCCGTCATCCTGAATGTCGATTTTGACCACCATCCGGTTGCGCCGATGTCCAATCGTGACCTGACGATGAATCCGGGTGCGAATCACGATATGGCCGCGCGAGCCTATCGCTTGCGCCGCATTGCGCACGATATTCAGGATGGCCTGGATCAGCAGGTCACCGTCCCCCTGAACAAGGGGAATACTGGGATCGTAGTCGCGTTCGAGCATGACGCCCGACGGCGCCTCCACCTGGACTAACTGGCGTACCCGTTCCAGCACCTTATGAATATTGATGGGCTCCAGTATCAGCGGCTTGTTTGGACCCAGCATACGGTCGACCAGCGACTGCAACCGGTCCGACTCATCCATGATGATCTGGGTATATTCACGCAGTTCATCATCCATCAACTCCCTTTGCAATAATTGCGCGGAACCCCGAATGCCACCCAACGGGTTCTTGATTTCATGAGCCAGACCCCGCAGCAACATTCGAGCAGCATTTTGCTGGGCCTGAACCTGCTCTTCCATGGAGATTCGCAGGTGACGATCCACCTGCTCGATCTGAACCAGTATGGCTCCTGCGGCATCACTGCCCTGTTCCTGAAAGGGTATCAGGGTCAGGTTGACCGTAATGGGTTGCGATGGCATCCCCAAGACCATATTCAGTTTGGTCAGGATATCTCCCTGCTGGATCACACGTCTGAAATCCGATTCGATCTTGCGTTCACTGAGCCCGAACAGATCCCGCGCCCGCATACCCAAGACCTGACGGGCACTCACGGCAAACAACATTTCACCCGCGAGGTTGATGTAGGCCAGACGGAACTCCGGATCAAACAACAAAACGGTATCCGTAAGATGATCCAGTATGCGGGGAATGACGGTTGCGGCATCGCGGTAATTCATGCGTAAAACATAGCAATTACAAGGCCAGCCTATGGAGAGGAAAGATTTCTCGGTATACAAACCGGGGAAGTCAGATCGCGGCATGACGGCATGCACCATCATAGCGCATGCGCGGACAGAAAAAAGCCCCTGTTCGGGGCGATGGATTCAGCGGCTACGAGCACCCTCAAGCCGATGACCTAAGCTTTCAGGTTGAGTATGCCCCGCTGATGGAAATCCAGCACCAGATCCGTCCCAAATTCCAGAACCTTGGCGGGTTCCGGATGCTGCAATTCATCGGCGACTTGCATCAGATGTTGACGAACAGAGTCATCGGGATTCCGGCCCACCCATTCCAGCAATCGATAAATCACCGCATTGACCTCCACAAAGCGAACCACATCCTGCCGGTCCCGGTACACCACAAGATAGGTGGGACACTCGGGAACTTCATTCGGTCTGAAATCCGGACCGATACGGTGGACGGGAAATTGATAACCCAGTTTCATGGCCACGGGGGACATGCCAACCACGACATCGGGCAACGCAGAAAGCTCCCGCACCTTGAGGGGGGGCGGCTCGTTTTCATCCACCGCCAGAACCAATTCGACCCACTCGTAATGAGCCAGCTCCAGTAGGAATGGCGGATCCGAAGGTTCGCGCCGTGCCTCACTTAAGTATTCGAGAAACTCCTCCGCGATACCGATGAAAAGCGGCGTCTTGCAGTGGTGATGGGCATAAAAATCCCGAATCAACGCCCTCCAGGCCTCTTCCGGCATCAGGCTCTTCAGCACCGGAAATCCCGACGCGATGAAATTCTCGATATTGTTGAAAAACAATTCCTGGTAAACGGCCATCCGTTGGGCCGGGATACCGGCGGGTGGCGAAAACCGCAAGGGATCGCGAATATTGGAGGCGAAATCCCGCTGGATTTGCCGGAAGCCGGCCGATTCCTCACTCATGCGCCAGGCTCAAAGGTGAGTAAGCCAATTGCAAACGGCGGAGTTCGGCAACCTCCGCCAACAGTTCGGGCAGGGGCGGAATATTGAAATCCCGCTCGAGAAGGGTCGGAATGACACCCACCCGGTCATAGAAATGTTCCAGCATACGCCACACCGTGTTGGCCACCGGGGCGCCATGGGTATCGATCAGTAAATCACTCGATTCGACAAAATGGCCAGCCATATGGAGACTGACGATCCGCTCTATTGGCAGAGCGGCGATGAAACTCTCCGCATCGTAACCATGGTTGACGCTATTCACATAGACGTTGTTGATGTCCAACAACAAGTCACAATCCGCCGCCTCGAGTACCGCGCACAAAAAATCGATCTCGGCCATTTCCTGGCCCGGCGCCGCGTAGTACGAGATGTTCTCGATGGCCATGCGGCGTTCCAGGATGGTCTGGCAGCGTCGGATGCGCTCCGCCACATGCTCAATGGCTTCTTCCGTGAACGGGATGGGCATCAAATCATAAAGATGGCCATCATCCGCGCAGTAACTCAAATGTTCGCTGTAGACAGCAATTCCATGCCGGTCAAGAAAAGCCTTCAATTCCAGCAGGAACGCCTCATCGAGTGGGGCCGGCCCACCCAGGGAGAGGGACAGACCGTGACAACTGAAGGGATACGCCTCGGTCAACTCCCGAAATTGGCGCCCGAGACGCCCCCCGACGCGCATCCAGTTCTCGGGGGCCACCTCAAGAAAATCGATCGTCTCCGGCTTTTGTTGGGTCAGCGGGTCAACGAGGACCCGCCGCAATCCCAAACCCGCGCCGTGAAGCGACCGATTCGGGGATCTGCCGGATTCGAGTCCCGACCTCAAACTATTTGGCGGGTGTCGGAGCCGCCGGCGCTGCGGGAGGCGTACTCATGTTCATACCCGCACACTTGCCCTCCATCGCCTTGGTTTCTTGCGCTTGCGATTTTTTGGCCTGTTCCTTCATGGCGCCACAGTTCATTTCCGGACTTTGCATTTTCTGCCCGCCACATTTTCCCTCGCCACACACCATTTCCTTGGTGTCCTTGCCAGCCTCTGCCACCTGCACATAACCGGATGACAGCTCTTTCATGGCGAACGGGTTTTCACCCGCACCCGCGGCTCCGGCTAACGTAGTGGCAACGGCGGCGCCAAGGACAGTGGAAATATGTTTTTTGCTCATTTTGGTTGAGACCTCATTGGTGGGTGGGAAGGAAAATCATTGGGTTCTGACAACTCCAGGCGCCAGAATTGACCCCTTTCCGGGCTGACATGAAAGGGTGTCGGAACCAGGCAACATCGATAGCGTGATTACCTGCTACCGGTTATTCTCACATATCGCTCCAAAATCGGGTGGGGGAAATTTAAGCATGAAGTTCAGCGGTCACAAAACCAACGCATAAGACCGAGCCGATCCCGTTTGGTTCTTTCATACATGGACTTTGCGGATGCGGATGGAAAGCCCCACGGGGTTAAGCTATGCTTTTCGCCCCAGGATCGCGGACAACGCCGACGACCTGGAAACTCATCACAACACAGAGGTCCATCCATGTTTTGCCGTCACTGTGGTAACGAATTGAAGGATAAAGCCGTGGTTTGCAGCGGTTGCGGTAGCCCCGTCGATGAGGGGGGTGAAGCCGTGGCGGTCAATCCGTCCCGTTGGAGTTGGTTTACCATGTTCGTCACCATCGGCGTGATCATGCTGCTGCTATTGGTGGCCATCATTGCCGGTCTATAGAGTCAACTGCTCAGATTTTCATGACGGTCGTTCGGTAGAATCTCAATTCGGCAATGGATTCGTGGATGTCATCGAGCGCCCTGTGCCGGTTGGTTTTCTTGAACCCCTCCTTGAGATGAGGCGCCCAACGCGCCACGAGTTCCTTGAGCGTGGAAACATCCAGGTTGCGATAATGAAAATAACGCTCGAGCCGGGGCATGCCGTTGGCCATGAACCGCCGATCCTGGCAAATGCTGTTGCCGCACAAGGGTGAAACCCCCGAGGGGACCCATTGCTCGATGAAGTCCAGCGTCAACCGTTCGGCATCGGCCTCAGTGAGGGAACTCTCGCGCACCCGCTCCATCAGACCAGACTCGCCATGGTGCTGGCGATTCCAGTCATCCATGCTTTCGAGTATGTCCTCGTTCTGGTGTATCGACAGTTCCGGACCCTCGGCAAGAACATTCAAATCCTTGTCGGTAATGAGGGTGGCGATCTCTATGATCCTATCGCGCTGGGGATTCAGGCCCGTCATCTCCAGATCGAGCCAGATGAGATTTTCGTTATTCTTCAACATGTTTGCAGACTCCACAACGTCACCTTGATCAACCTCACCGGGCAGGGTGCGGAATGCACTAGCGACTATCCCTAGCCCCGCGCATCATCATTCCAAGGATACTTCACATGAATGACTTCACCACCCTGTTTCTTCTGGCCCTCGCCCTGGCGACTGGCGTCGAATACTGGCTCTCACGCCGTCAGGCGACACATGTAGCCACGCATCGCGACGCGGTTCCGATGGCTTTCCAGCATCAAATCACCCTGGAGGCTCACCGCAAGGCGGCGGACTATACCATCGATAAAAGCCGTCTGGGAGATATCGACCGTGCGCTGGGTGTGGCAGTCCTCCTCCTGTTCACGCTGGGTGGCGGAATCGCGGCAATACGCAGCGCCTGGGAAGGCATGGGTTGGTCGCCACTGGTGACGGGCATCGGGCTGATCCTCAGCACGCTCCTGATCCTGCAACTGATCGAATTACCCATCGCCATTTACCAGACTTTCGTGATCGAGGAGCGGCACGGCTTCAACCGCAACACCCCGCTCCAGTTCGCCAAGGATCTGGCCATGCAGACCCTGCTGAGCCTGGCTCTCGGAGCACCGCTACTAGCCTTGATACTCTGGGTCATGGATTCCGCCGGCACGTACTGGTGGTTGTGGGCCTGGGCGATCCTGATGGCGTTCTCCATCCTGATGAGTTGGGCTTATCCCACCCTGATTGCGCCGCTATTCAACAAATTCACCCCTCTGCCCGACCTCAGCCTCCGCCAGCGTATCGAGGCCCTGCTGGAGCGTTGCGGCTTCCACAGCAAGGGCATTTTCGTCATGGACGGTTCACGCCGCTCGGGACATGGCAATGCCTATTTCACGGGTATCGGCGACAGCAAACGCATCGTGTTCTTCGACACTCTCGTCGACTCGCTGGGGCATGACGAACTGGAAGCCGTGCTCGCGCATGAACTCGGTCATTTCAAGCGTCGCCATGTCATCAAAATGCTGGCAACCAGTTCGGCTGTCACCCTGGCCGGTTTTGCGTTGCTGGGCTGGATCAGCCAACAATACTGGTTCTACGCCGGCCTGGGCGTTCCAGGGAGATCCCACGCCACCGCGCTGCTGCTGTTCATGCTCGTGGCGCCGGTCTTCACGGTATTCCTCAAGCCGATCATGGCCTACATCCAGCGCCGCTATGAGTTCGAGGCCGATGATTTCGCCGCGAGCCACACGAACGCCGGCCACCTGATCAACGCCCTGGTCAAACTCTATCGGGAAAATGCCAGCACATTGACGCCGGACCCGCTCTACGCCGCCTTCCATTACAGTCACCCGCCGGCCGCCATTCGCATCGATCATCTCAATGCGAAATGCAGTTTTACGTGATATTGTCACGCTCCACATAAACCCCTGAAACCCGCTATCCATGCGGGTTTTTATTGCCAGCCGTATTTTCCCGTGTCACTCCAGCGCGTATAATCTGTGTAGCTCGCCGCGAGGCTAGGAACAAACCCCCTCGAATGTAGCTAGTAGCGGCTACTCGCATCAGCAGACCGGAGACCGACATGCGCAGCAAAATCACCGACGTACAGATCAAGCATTGGCTCAAATCCGGGAAAAATGTAGCCAAGGCTCAAGGTGAGGTTCCTGGACTGACTCTCACCGTATCGGCGGCGGGTACGGCTACCTGGATATTGCGCTACCGCCTTGACGGCAAACAGCGTGAAGTGACGATAGGCCGGTATCCGGAATACAGCATCGTTGACGCCAAGGACAAGGCCATCGAGTCACGCCGCAAGATTATGGACGGCATCGACGTAGCTCGCGAAAAGCAGCAGGGCAAGACTACCCGGGCAGCGAACAAAACCTTTGAGGCGCTCGCGCTGGACTATGAAGCCAAGATACTACCCGGCATGGCGGCATCGACCATTACGGCCAAGCAGTACCACATCCATTCATGGCTCATCCCGCGCTTGGGCAGTATCGCGGCCAAGGACGTTAATCCCGCCGATGTAGTGGAGTTGGTCGAAGCGGCGGGTGAACGCAGCTATACGGCGACGATTCTGATATTCGGCACCCTGTCTGCGATATTCGATCACGGCATGGCCAAGTCGATTATCACTACCAACCCTTGCAAGGGCATCAAGGTATCGGCGGTACTGGGCAAGGCTCCCGCCACCAAGGCCCGCGTCATGCTCACCGAGGAGGAGTTACGCCTGATCCTGCCAGCCCTGCCCGACGACCGGAACGGCATCGTCATCAGGCTATTGCTGATAACCGCCGTGCGGGTGAGTGAATTGCTTCAAGCTGAGTGGCGAAATGTTGACCTGGAGAAAGCCGAATGGACCATTCCAGATGAACACTCCAAGACCGGCAAAGGTTTTGCCATTCCCCTGCCCCATCGGGCGGTGGAACTATTCAAAAGGCTTGAGACTTTGGCTTGCGGCAGTCAATACGTGTTGCCTGGACTTGGGCGCAAGACGATGGATCGGAACACCGTATTGGCCGCACTGGGCAGGCTACGCAAGCAGGTTCCCGAGGTAAGGCGATTCTCACCCCACGATTTGCGCTCTACATGTCGCAGTCACCTATCCAGCCTGGGCATATCCGTGGTCGTGGCTGAACGATGCTTGAACCACACTCTTGGCGGCATGGTGGCAGTCTACGATCAGCATGACTACTTGGAAGAACGGCGCAAGGCCCTCACTCTATGGACAGACTTTTTAACCGCTTGCGATGAAGGGCGGGAATGGCTACCCGAGGGGGCAAATGTGATTCCACTACGCGCCAAGGGATAAAGCATCCAGGCCTTCACCGAAGTCGTGGTGATCGGGCTCCAGACCCATGCCCATGCCGAAGCGCCGGTGGATCGGGCTCCACGAGCATGTACAGCGTCATCACCCTGATGGACTCCAGGTCCATGCCGAACGGGTGGTGCATGGGTGGATCGGGCTCCAGGCCTTGCCGAAGCGCCGGTGGATCGGGCTCCACGACCATGTACAGCGTCATCACCCGGGTGGACTCCAAGTCCATACCGAACTGGTGGTGGATATCGACGCATGACGCACCCAACGGCAAATACTGGTTCCAGGGAGGCAATACCTTCGCCAATCGGCGTAGGTGATTTTCGAACTTGGGGCCAGAAAGGATGGCCTGAAAGGGTAGAATGCGGGGCTCATCACAACACCCGGCACCCGATCTGACCATGGCTGAAAT
>Ga0172367_10002676_pt1 | contig 24139 bp, 25 predicted proteins | sample Lak10m_FD_114542 | JGI IMG/M metagenome (GOLD analysis project Ga0172367, IMG submission 114542) | Freshwater microbial communities from Kabuno Bay, South-Kivu, Congo - kab_022012_10m | ecosystem: Environmental > Aquatic > Freshwater > Lake | place: Democratic Republic of the Congo: South-Kivu... | reverse complement strand
GGCCGGCTGGAAGCCCTGCTCAACTACCAGCAGATGGTGATCGACCTTACCGGCCTGGAGATCGCCAACGCTTCGCTGCTCGACGAAGCTACCGCCGCCGCCGAAGCCATGACCATGGCGCGCCGTGCCTCGAAGGCCAAAGGCAATGTCTTCTTTGTCGATGAGGCGGCCTTCCCGCAGACCATCGACGTGATCAGGACGCGCGCCGCGTACTTCGGCTTCGAGCTGGTGTACGGCCGTCCCGGCGACGCACACAAGCATGACCTGTTCGGCGCGCTGTTCCAGTACCCGAATGCCCGTGGCGAGATCACCGACCTGACCACCGCGATCGCCCATGTAAAGAACAAGGGCGGCGCGCAGTGTCCAGTCGTGGCCGTCGCCAGCGACCTGATGGCGCTGGTGCTGCTGAAGTCGCCGGGCGAGATGGGCGCCGACATCGCGCTCGGCTCCAGCCAGCGCTTCGGCGTGCCGCCGGGCTTCGGCGGCCCGCACGCCGCCTTCTTCGCCACGCGCGAGGCCCATGTGCGTTCCATGCCGGGCCGCATCATCGGCGTCTCGAAGGACGCGCGCGGCAAGACCGCCTACCGCATGGCGCTGCAGACGCGCGAACAGCACATCCGCCGCGAGAAGGCGAATTCCAACATCTGCACCTCGCAGGTGCTGCTGGCGAACATCGCCGGCATGTACGCGGTCTGGCACGGGCCCAGGGGCCTGCGCGCCATCGCCTCGCGCATCCATCGCCTCGCCGCCCTGTTCGCCGACGCGCTCGGCGTCTCGGGCAGCGCGTACTTTGATACGGTCTCTGTGAAAGTTCCGAAGGACGCAGAGCGCAGCGCCGGCAGGACGGCGGCAGCCGTGATGGAAGCGGCCGTGGCCGCCGGCTTCAACCTGCGCCGCGTCGATGACGAAACACTGGCGGTGAGCTTCGACGAGACCGTCACGCGCGAGGATGTTGCCGTGCTGCTCGGCCTCTTCGGCCATCCCGGGATGCCGGTGGAAGCACTCGACGCAGCGCGCCCCTGCGCCATCCCCACCGAGCTGCAGCGGCGCGATCCCATCCTGCGCCACCCGGTGTTCAACAGCCACCATACCGAACACGGCATGCTGCGCTACCTCAAGCGCCTGCAGAACCGCGACCTGGCGCTGGACCACGCAATGATTCCGCTCGGATCCTGCACCATGAAGCTCAACGCCGCGGCCGAAATGATCCCGGTCTCGTGGCCGGAGTTCGCCCAGCTGCATCCCTTCGCGCCGCTCGACCAGGCGATTGGCTACCTCGAGCTGATCGGCGGCCTGGAAGCGCAGCTGCGCGCCATCACCGGCTTCGATGCGATCTGCATGCAGCCGAATTCCGGTGCGCAGGGCGAATACGCGGGCCTCGTCGCCATCCGTCGCTATCAGGCGGCGAACGGACAGGCGGCGCGCGACGTCTGCCTGATCCCGAAGTCGGCCCACGGCACCAATCCGGCCACGGCGCAGATGTGCGGCCTGGAGGTGATTGCCGTGGCCTGTGACGACAGCGGCAACGTCGACGTGCCGGACCTCAAGGCCAAGGCCGTGCAGCACGCGGCGAAGCTGTCCTGCCTGATGCTGACCTACCCTTCCACGCACGGCGTGTTCGAGGAGGCGGTGCGCGAGATCTGCGCCATCGTCCATGAGCACGGCGGCCAGGTGTACATGGACGGCGCCAATCTCAACGCCCAGGTCGGCTTGTGCCGCCCGGCCGATATCGGTGCCGACGTTTCGCACATCAACCTGCACAAGACCTTCGCCATTCCGCACGGCGGCGGCGGCCCGGGCATGGGGCCGATCGGCCTGCGCACCCACCTCGCGCCCTACATGGCCAACCACGCGGTGCAGACCATTTCCGGGCCCCACGCCGGCCAGCACGCGGTCTCCGCGGCGCCCTGGGGCTCGGCCTCGATCCTGCCGATCTCCTGGATGTACATCCGCATGATGGGCGGCACGGGCCTCACCCGCGCCACCGAAATCGCCATCCTCAACGCCAACTACGTCGCCGCCAAACTCAAGGACCACTACCCGGTGCTATACACCGGCAGCCAGGGCCGCGTCGCCCACGAGTGCATCCTCGACGTGCGCGCCATCAAGGCGGCCACCGGCGTGGCCGAGATCGACATTGCCAAGCGCCTGATGGATTACGGCTTCCACGCGCCGACGGTGAGCTTCCCGGTGGCGGGCACGCTGATGGTGGAGCCTACCGAGTCCGAGGACAAGGCCGAGCTCGACCGCTTCTGCGCCGCGATGGTCAGTATCCGCGAGGAAATCCGTGGCATCGAGCGTGGCGAATGGGCCCTGGCCGACAGCCCGCTCAAGCACGCACCGCACACCGAAGCCGATCTGATCGGCGAGTGGACGCGCCCCTACAGCCGCGAGCAGGCGGTGTTCCCGCTGCCCTGGGTGGCCGAAAACAAGTTCTGGCCCTATGTGAATCGCATCGACGACGTGTATGGCGACCGCAACCTGTTCTGCGCCTGCGTGCCGATGGAGGACTATTCATGAGCCAGGCTACCCTTACCCTGATCCTCACTGTCATCGGCGACGACCGGCCCGGCCTGGTCGGCGAACTGTCGACCGTCATCAGCGCCCATCAGGGCAACTGGCTGGAATCCTCGATGGCACAGCTGGCGGGCAAGTTCGCCGGCATCGTCGAGGTCAGTGTTGATTCCACGCATGCCGAAGAGCTCAGCAAGGCACTGGGCCAGCTCAAGGGATTGAAAGTCACCGTCGAATCCGCCGCCGCGCAAAAGTCGGTGCCGACGGGACGGCGGCTCAAGCTGGCCCTGGTCGGCCACGACCGGATCGGCATCGTGCGCGAAGTCTCGCAGGTGCTGGCGAGCCATGCGGTGAATGTCGAAAGCCTGGAGACGCATATTGCCAGCGCGCCGATGTCGGCGGCCGTGCTGTTCCATGCCACGGCCGAGCTCACTGCCGCCCCCGACCTCGATGCGGCGGCGCTGACGCAGGCGCTGGAGCGCATCTCGCACGACCTGATGGTCGACATCACGCTCGACGAAACGATCCGGGCATAAGTCCGCGATGTACATCCTGCACATCACCAACAAGAACTACTCCTCGTGGTCGCTGCGCCCCTGGGTGCTGATGCGCGCGCTGGGCATTCCCTTCAGCGAGCAGTTGCACCGTTTCACCCCCGGCGCGGCCGACGATTTCCGCGCCATCTCGCCTTCGGGTCGCGTGCCCTGGCTGGTCGATGGCGAGACCGTGGTCTGGGATTCGCTGGCCATTGCCGAATACCTCGCCGAGCGCCACTCCGGCGTCTGGCCGGCGGACCCCGAAGCGCGTGCCTGGGCACGTTCCGCCGCTGCCGAAATGCATTCCGGCTTCACCACCCTGCGCAGCCTGCATGGCATGAACGTCGGGGTACGCGTCGAGGTGGCGCATAGAACACCCGAACTGCTCGCCGACATCGCCCGCATCGAGCGCCTGTGGAACGACGGGCTCACCCGGTTTCGCGGCCCCTTCCTGGCCGGGGCGGAGTTCACGGCTGTCGACGCCTTTTACGCACCGGTCGCGTACCGCTTCCGCACCTACGGCGTCACTTCGCAGGGCGCCTGCGCCGGATACGGCGACACCCTGCTGGCCCACCCGGCGATGCGCGAGTGGGAGGCCGCCGCGCTGGCCGAGGATTTCCGCGACTTACCCCACGAGGCCGAACTCGAACTGATCGGCCGCGTCACGGCGGACATGCGCGTGCCGCCGCGGTGAACGTCCCCGAACTGCTGGCCCCCGCCGGCTCGCTGGCCATGGCGCGTACCGCGCTGGATTTTGGCGCCACCGCGGTGTACGCCGGGCAACCCCGCTACAGCCTGCGCGTGCGCAACAACGACTTCGGCACCCTTGACCAGCTGGCCGAGGGCATCGCCCTGTGCCATGAACGCAATGCCCGCTTCTACCTCGTCAGCAACGTGGTGCCGCACAACGCCAAGCTGAAGACCTACCTCGACGACATGGCGCCGGTCATGGCGCTGGCCCCGGATGCGCTGATCATGGCCGATCCGGGGCTTATCGCATTGATCCGCGAGCGCTGGCCGGAGATGCCCATCCCCCTCTCGGTGCAGGCCAATACCGTCAACCATGCGGCGGTAAAGTTCTGGCGCAGCGTCGGCGTAACGCGCGTGATCCTCTCGCGCGAGCTCTCGCTCGACGAAGTCGCCGAGATCCGCCAGGAATGCCCCGACACCGAACTGGAAGTCTTCGTCCATGGCGCGCTGTGCATCGCCTATTCGGGGCGCTGCCTGCTCTCCGGCTATTTCAACCACCGCGACCCGAATCAGGGCAGTTGCACCAATTCCTGCCGCTGGGACTACAAGGTCCATGAGGGCGTCGAGGATGCCAGTGGCGATGTCGATCTCGCTGCGCCGCGCCCCGCCGCCGTGTCGCCAGCGCCGACTCTTGCGGTGGCCACGCCCGGCAAGCTGCGCCGCCCCGGCGCCTGGCTGATCGAGGAACGCGAGCGCCCCGGCGAGTACATGCCGATCGAGGAAGATGAGCACGGCAGCTACATCCTCAATTCCAAGGACCTGCGCGCCATCGAATACGTCGCCAGGCTGGCCGAGATCGGCGTCGATTCGCTGAAGATCGAGGGCCGCACCAAGTCGGCCTACTACGTCGCGCGCAGCTGCCAGAGCTACCGCCAGGCCATCGACGACGCCGTCGCCGGGCGGCCCTTCGATGCGCGCCTGATCGGCCAGCTCGACGGCCTCGCCAACCGCGGCTACACCGCCGGCTTCTACGAGCGCCGCCCCGACCGCGATTACCAGAACTACCTGCGCGGCAGCTCCGAATCCAGCCGCAGCCAGTATGTCGGCGATGTCACCGGCTACGGCGCCGACGGCCTGGCCGAGATCGCGGTAAAGAACCATTTCGAGGTTGGCGACCGCATCGAGATCGTCCGCCCGCAGGGCAATCTTGAACTGACCGTCGAAGCAATGCTCACGGCGAAAGGTGAACCTACCGCCGTTGCCCCGGGCAGCGGCCATTGGGTCCGCCTGCCCCTGCCTCCTGGCTGCACCGGCGCTTTCGTCGCGCGATTTCTGCAGGCCGATCTGTAGCCGGATTGCGCGACCGGACGCAGGCGGTCATCTTCCGTCAGGGATTGCCTGATTGACGCCCGTATGGAAGCTGGTGACAATTCCCGCCCCCGACTGATGCAAGGCCGCGATGAAAGTCCTGCTCGCAGAGGACGACCCCCAGATTGGTGATGGCATCGCCCGCGGCCTGCGGCTGGCGGGATTCCCCGTCGATTGGGTGCGCGATGGCAAGGACGCCGACGCCGCCCTGACGGCCGGCAGTCATGCCCTGCTGATCCTCGACCTTGGCCTGCCGGGGCTCGACGGCTGGCAGTTGCTGGAGCGGTTGCGCGGCCGTGACAACATGATTCCCGTTCTGATCGTCACGGCACGCGATGCGGTCAGCGAGCGCGTAGCCGGCCTCAACCTCGGCGCTGACGACTACCTGGTCAAACCCTTCGACTTCGATGAACTACTTGCCCGCACGCATGCCCTGCTGCGCCGCGGCCGCAGTGGCGTGCGCGAATTGCGCCTGGGTTCGCTGACTGTGGTTCCGGCCTCGCGCCTTGTGACCCTGGGCAATGAGGAAATCGAACTCTCGGCGCGCGAATTCACCCTGCTGGTGACCTTGATGGCGACGCCTGGCGCCGTCCTCGGTCTGCGCGAGCTGGAGGAAAAGCTGTACGGCTGGGACGAGGAAGTCGCCAGCAACGCCGTTGAGGTCCTGATACATCGCCTGCGGCGCAAGCTCGGCAACGGCTGGATCCGCAACGTGCGCGGCGTCGGCTACAAAATCGCCAGGGCCGCTTGAGTTCGATTCGTCGCCAGCTGCTGTTCTGGCAGATCGGCTCGCTGGTCCTGGTCACCGCCCTGGTCAGCCTGATCACCTACGAAGTGGCATGGAGCGGCTTCAACCGCATGCGCGACCACGCCCTGGAACAGATTGCCCATTCGATCGTCAGCCATGGTGCCGACGCCACGCCCGTCGGCGCCGAGCCCGATCAGCCCGGCGATATCCTTACCCAGAGCTGGGACAGCAGCGACCGGCTGCTCTACTCGTCGCATCCGGCGCTGAACCTGCCACGCCAGCCCCCCGGCCTGCACAGCGTCGAATGGCTCGGCGACACCTGGCACGTGTTCACCGTCTCGCGCAAGGGCGTGATCACCCAGGTGGCCAACAGCACCAGCAATCGTCGCCTGATGTTCGCCGACACCAGCATCTGGCTGCTGATTCCCGCTGCCGTGCTGGTCGGCGTGCTCGGCGGGCTATTCTGGCTGGGCACCGGCGAAGTACTCGACCCACTGCGCGCCATCCGCAGCGAACTCGGCAAACGCAGCCCGAACAGCCTTGAGGCGCTGCCGGCGTCGTCCTTCCCGTCTGAAATCGCGCCGATGGTGGAAACCCTGAATGCCCTGCTGACCCGCCTGGACCACGCGCTGGCCTCTCAGGCGCGCTTCGTCGCCGACGCCGCGCACGAATTGCGCACGCCGCTGACGGCGATCAAGCTGCAAACCCAGGTGGCGCTCGCGTCGGGGCGCCAGCAGGTGGATCGCGAGGCGCTGGAGATGCTGGCCGTGAGCGTGGACCGGGCCTCGCACCTGGTCAGCCAGTTGCTGCTGCTGGCCCGCATCGAATCGGGCACCCAGGCTGCCCCGCGGATCGCTGTAAGGCTCGACGCACTGATCCGGCAGGTGGTTGCCGAACAATCGGTGATCGCCGAGTCGCGCGACATCGATCTCGGCGTCGGCGCTTGCGCGGCAGTACAACTCGACGGCCAGGCGGAAGGCCTGCGCGCCCTGCTCGGCAATCTGGTCGACAACGCCCTGCGCTATGGCCGGCCGGCCGGGCGCGTCGATGTCGAGCTGGCGCTCGATGGCGCCGATGCGGTACTGACCGTCGGCGACGACGGCCCCGGCATCCCTGCCGCGGCCCGCGAGCGCGCTTTCGAGCGCTTCCATCGCCTCACCGGAGCCGAGACGCCCGGTAGCGGGCTGGGCCTGGCCATCGTCAAGGAAGTTGCTGAAAGCCATGGCGGCAGTGTCACGCTCGCCGATTCCGCAGGTGGCGGACTGGCAGTTCGCGTGATTCTGCCCGCAGCCCACCCGGCCTTGAACTGATACATCCGCCGGGGAAAGCCCACTCCCCACCCCGTCGGGGAGACATTTCCGTAAGTAGTCGGTAAGTCCGTAACGGGATAGCTGTAAGTCTATCTTTTTTATAGCATTTTTACAAAACAAGTAAGCCGATAGTAAGCCGCCTCTCGCTAAAGTGCGCGGCCGCAATCGCTCTCCCCAAATCAACCGGAGGTCCCCAATGAGTCAAGACGCCGTCGTAGACCGGATCACGCGGAATCCGAAGTTTCACGAGTTTGTCCGCACCCGCAACGTGTACTCGAACATCATGACCATGCTCATGTTGATCGTGTATTTCGGCTACATCCTGCTGATCGCCTTCAACAAGCCCTTCCTCGCCACCAAGCTTTCGGCCGGCGGCACCATTTCGATCGGCATCCCCATGGGCATCGGCGTACTGGTGTTCACCATTGTCATCACCTGGATCTACGTACGTCGCGCCAACACCGAGTTCGCCGCCACCAAGAACGACATCATCGAGGAGGCGGCCAAATGAGCCCGCTAAAGCACATTCTCGCCACCACCACGCTGCTGGCGGCCTCCGGCGCCGCCCTCGCCGCCGGCGCCGACCTGGGCCAGGCCCAGAAGCAGGACATGAACGTAATCGCCATCATCATGTTCGCCATCTTCGTCGGCATCACCATGTTCATCACCAAATGGGCGGCCGGCAAGACCAAGACCGCAGCCGACTTTTACACCGCCGGTGGCGGCATCACCGGCTTCCAGAACGGCCTGGCGATCGCCGGCGACTACATGTCGGCGGCATCGTTCCTCGGTATTTCCGGCCTGGTCTTCGCCACCGGCTTCGACGGCCTGATCTTCTCGATCGGCTGGCTGGTCGGCTGGCCGATCATCACTTTCCTGATGGCCGAGCGCCTGCGCAACCTGGGCAAGTTCAACTTCGCCGACGTTGCCGGCTACCGTTTCGACGCGGGCCCGATCCGCACCTTTGCCGCCACCGGCTCGCTGGTCGTGGTCGCCTTCTACCTGATCGCCCAGATGGTCGGCGCCGGCCAGCTGATCAAGCTGCTGTTCGGCCTAGATTACATCGTGGCGGTCTGCCTGGTAGGCGTCATCATGATGACCTACGTGCTGTTCGGCGGCATGACGGCCACCACCTGGGTACAGATCATCAAGGCAGTGATGCTGCTGGTGGGTGCCACCTTCATGGCCCTGATGGTCATGCTGCAGTTCGGCTTCAACTTCGAAGCGCTGGCCGCCAAGGCAGTCGAGGTGCACCCGAAGAAGGACGCCATCATGGGTCCGGGAGCCTTGATCAACGACCCGATCTCGGCAGTGTCGGTCGGCATGGCGCTGATGTTCGGCACCGCCGGCCTGCCCCACATCCTGATGCGCTTCTTCACCGTGCCCAACGCCAAGGAAGCCCGCAAGTCGGTGGCCTGGGCGACGACCTGGATCGGCTATTTCTACATCCTGACCTTCATCATCGGCTTTGGTGCCATCACCAACCTGATCCCCAACCCGGCCGACTACTACGTGGGTGGCGAAATCGCCAAGGGCCTCAAGGGCGGCGGCAACATGCCGGCAGTGCATCTGGCCGGCGCGGTCGGTGGCGACATTTTCCTCGGTTTTATCTCCGCCGTGGCCTTCGCCACAATCCTGGCGGTGGTGGCCGGCCTGACGCTGTCCGGCGCGTCCGCCGTATCGCATGACCTCTACGCCTCGGTGTGGCGCCATGGCAATGTCGACCAGGCCACGGAACTGCGTGTGTCGAAGATCACGACGGTGGTCCTCGGCATCATCGCCGTGCTGCTCGGCGTGGTGTTCGAGAAGCAGAACGTCGCCTTCATGGTGATGCTGGCCTTCGCCGTGGCCTGCTCGGCCAATTTCCCGGTGCTGTTCATGTCGGTACTTTGGAAGGATTGCACCACCCGCGGCGCGGTGGCGGGCGGCTTCGTCGGCCTGATCCTCTCGGTGACGCTTACCGTGCTGTCGCCGGCGGTATGGGAAGCCTCGCTGGGCAATCCAAAGGGCTCTGCGCTGTTCCCCTACGCCTCGCCGGCGATCTTCTCGATGACCGCAGCCTTCCTTACCATCTGGCTGGTCTCGATGTTCGACATGAGCACGCAGGCCGCCAAGGAGCGTGAAGCCTTCCCGGCGCAGCTGATGCGATCGGAAACCGGCGTCGGCGCCTCCTCCGCATCGGGGCATTGAACGACCTGTCGCAACCGCTCTTCGGTTGCGGCTTGAAGGCGCGGAGCAATCCGCGCCTTTTTTTCGTCCGGCGGAAAGTCGCAGCCATGCGCCGACGCCGCGCCGGCCCTGTGCTTCGTGGGAGAATTCCCGCATGCACGCTATTGCCCACGCCGAAACCGTCCCCGCCTGCCCAACCGGCCGCCGCCGGCACCACCCCGGCTGAGCCCATGGCGCAACTCGCCGAAGTCCGCATCCCGATCTACCCCGATTGCTGGGAAACCTGCGGCAACTGCGCACAGGGCGATGTGACGGTGTGGGAAATCCTCGTCAAGCCGGGCGACAAAGTGAATTTCGACGACAACGTGATCACCCTCGAAACCGGCAAGGTGGCGCTCGACATCCAGACGCCGCACGCCGGCACCGTGGTCGAGGTTTTCGTCACGGAAGGCCAGGAAGTCGCCGAAGGGGCGCTGATCCTGACCATCGAGCCCCTGTAGCCGCCCGGCAGGGCCCGCCCGCGGTGGGTGGAGCGGCTTACTCGGTGGTATCGGAGGCCGGTGCGTCTTCGCGGAACAGGGCCATGTCGCGCACGTTCTTCTGTACGGCAACGGCGGCGAACAGGCTCATCAGGTAGGACATGGCGTAGAAGCCCTTCTCGTTGGAGTCGAGCGTGGCGTTCCACAGGCCGACCACCAGCAGCAGGATCGACAGCCCGACGGCAAACCAGGAGATGCCGAAATACAGCCCGGTCACGGGGATGCCTTCGAGCCTGTCGCGCACCGCCTTCTGCAATGAAACCGCGGCGTACAGGCCGAACATCAGCACGGTGAAGTAAAAGCCTTTTTCATAGCCGGGCATGCCGCCATTCCACAGGCCTGCCAGAAACGCGATGACGCCGACGAGCAGGGCCGTCCAGGAGGCACCGATGAAAGCACCGGTAGGCTTGGGCAGGCTGGATTTCATGGTGCGGATTCCTCCTTGGTTTACGGGAGCCGGCCTATGCGGGAGAGCCGCAGGGGCGGCCGCCATAATACCAAAAGCATGCCTGCGCGGGGCTCGCGTTGAATGCGCTTGCCGGCAGGCAGATCAGCCCTGGTTCAAATCAGCAGGTAACGGTTGGCCTCGTCGCGCCGGCGCACGGCATCCAGCGCATCCTCTCGCCGGATGCGCACCAGCAGCACGGTCCATTGGCGGCGGTCGCGGCCGATCAGTTCAGGCAACTGCAAGGTGGTGTCGCTGTCGTCGGTCGCGGCAGCCTTGATCACGCCCATGCGGTCCACCGTCACCTCGCCGGGCTGGAGAAAGACCCGCGATTCCGCCGCCGTCAGCCAATCGGCATAGGCATCGAGCAGGCGTTCCGGGGCCAGTGAGGCGATCGCGTCGCGGTGGCGCACTTCCAGATCCAGCCGGCGCTCGGTGCGGCCGTTGCGCGCGCGCTCGATTTGCAGCGCGGTGCCGGTATCCAGGCGTTGCTGGCGCAGTTCCGCCACCCAGGCGGCAAAGCTGCGCGCCAGGCTATCGAAGACAGCGAGGCGCAGGCGGTGGCGGGTCGATTCGACGTCGGCGGCAATCTCGCCCAGGGTATGGTCGGCGAAGTAGAGCAGGCGCTGTGGCACGTCCTGGCGCAACACGCCGCCTTCAAGGGCGACGCCGCTGACCGCCTTCTCGCGCCGGCGCAGGCCGAGCAGGGCGTGGAATTCCGCGGCCGCGACATGCGCCGGATCGGCCAGCACATCCCGCAGCTCACGGCTGCGCCCGAGCATGTCACCAATATCATCGGCGGTGGCGAACAGGGAATGGACCACCGGGTCGGCGGCGAAGGCCGCGGCATCTACCGTGACCGGGCCGGGCACGGCCGCGGCCAGTCGCTCGCAATGCTCGAGCGCGCGCCCCACGGATGGCGCCAGACGCCGCTCCCAGCCGGAGACGGCGCCGAGCAGCGGATCGACGGTTTCCACCGCGCGCGCCAGGGCGACGCCCAGCGCCGCATCAGGCGCGGCACGCGGCGCCAGCCAGTTTCCGAGCACTCCCAGCAGGCCCATTCCCCTTCTCCCTTTCGAGGCCATGGCGTTTTACCATGGCGCCCGCGCCCGTTTGCCGCGGCGAATTGACCCGCGCCCCGGGTGCGCGTATCTTATGCGCGTTCTCCACAAAGGAGGAATCCATGACCACACCCAAGAAAGCCGCCAACCTCACCGTCCGCGCCGACCTGCTCGACGAAGCCCGCGCGCGCAAGATCAACCTGTCGCAGACGCTGGAAACCGCGCTCGCCGCGGAGATCAAGAAACGGCGTGAGGCCGAGTGGCTGGAGCAGAACAAGGCCGCGATCGAGGCCTACAACCGCCACATTGAACGCGACGGCCTCTGGAGCGACGGCATGCGTCTCTTCTGATGGCGCACCTCGATGTCTATCGGAATCCCAACGCGAAACAGGCGCCGGGATTTCCCTACCTGCTTGAGGTGCAGACCGCCCTGCTCGGCAACATACCGACCACCGTGGTCATTCCCCTCGGACTGCCGGCGGTCATCGACCACATTCCCGTAGTACGGCTAAATCCGCCCGTCATGGTGTCCGGACGCAAGCTGCTCGTAATGACTCAGGAGCTCGCCGCCATCAAGCGGAAGACACTCAAAGAACCCGTCACCAACCTTTCCCCGCAACGCGACGAGATCCTCGCCGCACTCGATTTCCTTTTTACCGGATTCTGAAACATGGCCCAATACGTAATGTCCATGCTCCGCGTGAGCAAGATCGTTCCTCCGAAACGCCAGATCATCAAGGACATCTCGCTGTCCTTCTTCCCCGGCGCCAAGATCGGCCTGCTCGGCCTCAACGGTTCCGGCAAATCCACCGTGCTGCGCATCATGGCCAAGGCCGACACCGAGTTCGACGGCGAGGTGCAGCACCTGCCGAATCTGCGCATCGGCTACCTGCCGCAGGAGCCGCAGCTCGACCCGGCCAAGACGGTGCGCGAGGAAGTCGAATCCGGCATGGGCGAGGTCATGGAAGCCCAGGCCAAGCTGGAAGCCGTGTATGCCGCCTACGCCGAACCCGACGCCGATTTCGACAAGCTGGCCGAGGAGCAGGCGCGGCTGGAAGCCATCATCGCCACCTCCGGTGCCGACAGCGAAACCCAGCTGGAAATCGCCGCCGACGCGCTGCGCCTGCCGGCCTGGGACGCCACAATCGCCAAGCTCTCGGGCGGCGAAAAGCGCCGCGTGGCGCTGTGCAAGCTGCTGCTCTCGAAGCCCGACATGCTGCTGCTCGACGAGCCGACCAACCACCTCGATGCCGAATCGGTGGAATGGCTGGAGCAATACCTGCTGCGCTTTCCCGGCACCGTGGTGGCGGTGACCCACGACCGCTACTTCCTCGACAACGCCGCCGAGTGGATCCTCGAACTCGACCGCGGCCACGGCATCCCCTGGAAGGGCAATTATTCATCCTGGCTGGAGCAGAAGGAAGCGCGCCTGGAGACCGAATCCAAGCAGGTCGACGCCCACATGAAGGCGATGAAGCAGGAACTGGAATGGGTGCGCAGCAACCCCAAGGCGCGCCAGGCCAAGAGCAAGGCGCGTTTGCAGCGCTTCAACGAGATGTCGGAAGTCGATTACCAGAAGCGCAACGAAACCCATGAACTCTTCATCCCCGTCGGCGAGCGCCTCGGCGACAAGGTCTTCGAGTTCAATGAAGTCAGCAAGGGCTTCGGCGACCGCCTGCTGATCGACAAGCTCTCGTTCAGCATCCCGCCCGGCGCGATCGTCGGCATCATCGGCCCCAACGGCGCCGGCAAGTCGACGCTGTTCAAGATGCTCACCGGCCAGGACCAGCCGGACTCGGGCACCATCGACGTCGGCCCGACGGTGAAGATCTCCTACGTCGACCAGAGCCGCGACTGCCTCGATGGCAGCAAGACGGTGTTCGACGAACTCGCCGGCGGCGCCGACATCATCACCATCGGCAAGCAGGAAATCGGCAGCCGCGCCTACATCGGCCGCTTCAACTTCAAGGGCGGCGACCAGCAGAAGAACGTCGGCAACCTTTCCGGCGGCGAACGCGGGCGCCTGCACCTGGCGAAGACGCTGATGACCGGCGGCAACGTGCTGCTGCTCGACGAACCCTCGAACGACCTCGACGTCGAAACGCTCCGCGCGCTGGAAGACGCCCTGCTCGAATTCGCCGGCTGCGCCATGATCATCAGCCACGATCGCTGGTTCCTCGACCGCATCTGCACCCACATCCTCGCGGCCGAGGGCGAGTCGCAATGGACCTTCTTCGCCGGCAACTACCAGGAATACGAGGACGACAAGAAGAAGCGCCTCGGCGAAGAGGGCGCCAAGCCGAAGCGCATCCGTTACAAGCCGATCTCGCGCTGAGCACCCGCCCGATGCCTGCCGGTCAAGGACACGCCGCCCTGCTGCTGCCCGGCTCCCATTGCGGAGGCGCCCGATGAGCGACGCATCCATACGCAGCGCCGCCGCCCGCAAGCAAAGGCGCGACCTGATCATCCTCTGGGTGTTCTTCCTCGTCTGGATCGGCGGATCCTTTGCCGCGTTCTACATCTTCGCCATCAAGGCCTTCACCCCCCTCGGTGCGCTGATCAGTGGCGTACTGGCGCTGTCCGGAGTCTACTACCTCTGGAGGATGACGCGGGCAACCGTCGACGACGTGAAGTTCGGCGTGGTGTCGCTGACGCCATCCTCACGGCCGGCCTGTCCGGGAGGGCGCTTCGAGGCCGTGCTGCGGTTTCACGACCGGGCGCCCGAATTGCCGGAAATCGAAGCCGAGCTGCGCTGCGTGGCGGTGACGATCGTCAGGCGATCCTCGACCGGTGTCGCTCCGCTCGAGCAGCTTGCCTGGAGTACGCACAAGAAGTTTCCGCTGCTTAACAAGCGCGCCGACCTCGCCTTCGACATTCCCGGCGATGCCCCGGTCACCAACATGCCGGGCGAACGGCCCAGCGAGTCGGGCTGGCACAGGCTGCCGATGGAAGCCGGCAAGGCATTGCAATATCACCGCTGGGAGGTCTTTGTCACTGCCGGGGTTTCCGGCGTCGACCTCGAGCGCGGCTTTCCGGTGATTGTCGAACCTGTCCCCAAGAGGACCGCGCCAACGTCGAAGCAGGATCCGCTGAAGCCGGCCTTCGTGCCCCTGCCGAAGGGACCGCGCATCGTTCAACTCGCCTTCGTGGTGTTGGTTGTTGGAAGTTTCATTTTCAGCTTCGTTTCCGGCATCGACAGGTCCGAGACACGTGAAAGACAAGTGGCGGCGGCGCCTGCAGCACCGGCGGCGGCACCATCGGCGGCACCACCGGCAGCAGCACCAGTGGCAGCACCGGCGGCCGCCAAGCCGAAGGCACCCGCGCAAGTCGGCGAACTCGTGGCGCAAACCCCCTGGACCCGGAACACGGAGGGATGGGACCTCCCATTGCCTGCGTTTGCGCGCACCATCGGCATCGCCGCCAACGGCATCCGTTCGACGCGCGAGAAGGACTTCGAGCGCTTTGTCTTCGACGAAATCCTGATCGAAATGAACCCCGCCTGGTCGCACATGGATTTCTTCGACGTGATGGTCACCGTGACCTATTTCCCCGCCGACGAGCGCCCCACCGTTACCCTGGGCTTTATCTCGACACGGCTTGAAGCCGTTCGCGGCACTCTCACCGCGGACAGGCCGGCCCAGCGCCTGCGCGACCTGTCGGTGACTGCCCCGCTGCCAAAGGGCGAGATCGGCCGGACCGAAGTGCGGCTGGGGATCAACGCCGCGATCAGGGATCCGGCGTCGAATTTCGGGTACACACACGAACCTAGCCGCGTACTCGTCCTGCAAAAGAAATGATGTCGCGCCTGAAGATCGCCGCGATGGTCGTGGTCGCCCTGGTTGCCGTGCTGGCGGCGCCCCTTCTGTTTCCGCCGGCGCAGGCGCCGCAGCCGCCGATCACGCATGGCATGCCTTGGCAGATCGAGACGCCGGCGCCAGGCACCTCGCGCGTCTTCGGCCTCACACTGGGCGGGCCGGTACCTAGCACGCTGGCCGACGCGCGGCGCGGTTTTCGCGACCCGCCGAGCTTCGCCCTGCTGGCGCCGAGCGAGCAGCCGCTGGCGCTCGAAGCCTACTTTGAGTCGGTGTCCATCGGTCCGCTTGCCGGCAAGCTGGTGCTGAGCATTTCCGCGTCCCAGGATGAACTCGCCGCCATGCGCGAGCGCGCGGCGAAAACCGACCACCTCGAAACCGGCGTACGCAAGTTTCTCCTCGGCGAGGCCGACCGCGCCCGCGCCGACGCCCTGCCGATTTCAGGCATCGTCTTCATCCCGGCCGCCCGGCTCGATGAAGCCGTCATCGTGCAGCGTTTCGGCCAACCCGCCGAGCGCATCCGCCAGGGTGAAACGCTGGAGCACTTCCTCTATCCGGACAAGGGGCTCGATGTCGTCCTCGACAGCAAGGGCAAGGAAGTCCTGCAATACGTCGCGCCGGCGGAATTCGCCCGCCTGCGTGCGCCGCTGGGCAAATAGTCGGCGCTGGCGATACGGCGATGGCGAGCCACCAACAGGGATTCGAGATCCGCAGCCGCGGCCGCGGCACACAGGAGATCAGCGCCGAGGTGGCACGCATCGTCGCCGCCGCCGGGCTGCCCACCGGCGTGGCGCATGTGTTCGTCCAGCACAGCAGCTGTTCGCTGCTGATCACCGAGAACGCCGATCCCGCCGTGCGCCAGGATCTGGAAACCCTGGCGCGGCGCTGGGCGCCGGACGGTGACCCGGCCTACCGCCACGACGACGAGGGTGCCGACGACATGGCGGCGCATGCGCGCAGCGTACTTACCGGTTCATCGGTATCGGTGCCGGTGGCTGACGGCCGCCTGCTGCTGGGCACCTGGCAGGGCATCTACCTCTGGGAACACCGCACGCAGCCGCAGCTGCGGCGCGTCATCGTCACCATCACCGGCTAGCTTTCGCCGATCACCAGGCGGCTGTCGCCCTCGAAGCGATACTCCGGGATCACCAGGTTGGCCGGCGCCGGCCCGGCCTTGAAGACCCGGCCGGCGAGGTCGAACTTCGATGTGTGGCAGGGGCAGAGGAATTCGTTGCGCCCGCCGGCGCCGCCGCGCAGCTGAGGCGGACAGCCCTGATGGGTGCATTGCCCGATGGCGACAAAGATTTCCGCACGCAGTGAGCGATGCGGGTTGCGGCAGGCCTCGGGCTGCAGCGACTGCAGGGAGCCGGGGTCGGCCAACTCGGCCTCGTAGCCGGCGAGCCCCGCGACTTCGTCGGCGCTGCGCCGCAGGACCCACACCGAACGTCCCTTCCATTCCACCGTCAGCAGGCGGCCGGGCGCAAGCGTGTCGATGGCCACCGCCAGCGGATCTCCGGCCGGCGGCTGTGGCCGCGTCACGACGTAGCGCGCCACGCCAAGACCGGCGCCAAGCAGGCACAGGCCCCCAGCCAAGTAAAGGCGGCGGCGGACAGCAGGAGCAGCAGGACGTTGATTCATCGGCAAACAGTCAGGTGGCGGCCCGGCCGAGCATACCTCCTTCGGCATAAAGCAGGCCCCGTTGCAAACATTCGGCCGGAAAAACCCGCTGCGCGGAATTCCACCAAATATGCCAAAAACCTGTCATTTCTGTCAGTTGTGTCCGTCATGCGGCTTGGGTATGGTCGGCACTCGACAAAAACACTATTAATTTCATGGTTAAAGTATCCGGTCATGGCGACTGCGTCGACGACCACGACGGCTGGTTCGTACGCGGGCCGGAGGGCGAATCGGGGCCTCTGCATCGCACCGAACTGCTGGCGCGCATCCGCAACGGCGCGATTCCGCCACACGCCCTGGTTCGGCGCGGATCGAGCGGACAGCACTGGCTGGCGCGCGCCTTCGCCGCCGCCGAGGCCCTGATCCCGCATCAGGACGACTGCGGCGAAGTGCCCGCGGCGGGTGATGCCACGTGAATTCATTCCCTGCTTCGTCCGCCGCTGTCCCGGCTGAAGAAAGGCCGCTGCCATGAGCACCGGCTTCGCCATCGAACACGGCGTCACGCCGAATGCTGCCAACGCCGCCACGGTCAGGCTCGGCCCCGGCATCGGCCTGGCCGACCTGGCGGTGACCGCCAGTGACTGTGGCCAGTTCCTGATGATCACCTGCGGCGAGGCCATCCTTGCGGTGATCGGCGCCATGGGCAGCGATGTCGCCGCCATCGAGTTCGCCGATGGCCGCCGCTACCCACCCGCCGATCTGCTCGACCTCGTCGACGCCTGAGCGCGCCGCCTAGCGCCCGATGACGGCGACCTCGCCGACGAACATCAGGCGCGGGAAGGTCCGCTTCAGCAGCTTGCTGTAGAAGTCGGTCATCACCGAGCCCTCCTCGTAGCGGATGGTGCTGCCGGGCGTGAGCGCCATGCGTGGCGCCGCGATCCACTCGCGCTTGCCGCCGCGCTCGACCTCGATGTAGGTGAAGTCATTGGCATCGGTGGCGCTCACCACCCTGCCTTCATTGGGCAGTTCCGATGGCGGCGATGGCCGCTCGGGCAAAAGCATTTCACGCGCCTGCGCCGGTGAGGGATGGCCGGGCGGCGGTGCGGCCAGGGCGGCACTGCATGCCAGCAGGGAACACAGCAGGACGCAACGAAACATGGCGGACTCCTCGGTGCGGCTCACAGGCAGCGCCAGTAGGGCGAACCCGGGCCGAGCGGAAAGCAGTTGAACATCGGATAGGGCCCGGGCACCATGGCCGGGCCGAGGTACTGGTTGCGGCAGGCCTGCAGCTCGCGCGCCACGCGTTCACGACAGGCCTCGTCGCGGCGATTGAGCTCAGCCGCCATGTCGTCGAAAACCTGGCGCCGTTCGGCCTCGACGAGATGGTCGAGCACCGCCAGCGGCACGCCCTGGCGCGAGAGTTCGAGCAGCTGGCCGGCCGAAAGACGGTAGCGCGAGTTCGAGGCGGCGATGCGGGCGATGATCTCATCGGCGCCAATGCCCTGGCGCGCCAACGCCACCACCTGATCCAGCGGCAGCGCCGCCATCGGCTGCGGCAGGCGCGCTTCAAGCTGCTCGGCGCTGATGCGCTCTATCCGCGGCGGCGCCACCGGCGCATCGGCGCAGCCGGCCAGCAGCAGGGCGGCAGGCAGGAACGGCAGCAGGCGTGGCGATTCGGACATGGCAGGCAGCGCGAAGGCGACTGTCGCATGATAAGCCGCCCGCACGGCAGCGGCCCCGATCGGCCTACAATTCGCCCCCTGTCCCGACCGCGCCCGAACCACGTGACCCTGCCCCTGGAACTGCTTGCTCCCGCCCGCGACGCCGACATCGGCATCGAGGCCATCCGCCATGGTGCCGATGCCGTGTATGTCGGCGGGCCCGAGTTCGGCGCGCGCCACGGCGCCGGCAACTCCGTCGCCGACATTGCCCGCCTGGCTGCATTCGCCCACCGCTTCCACGCCCGCGTCTTCGTCACCCTCAACACCATTTTTCATGACAGCGAGATCGAGGCGGCACGGCGGCTGGCCTGGCAAATGTACGAGGCCGGCGCCGATGCCCTGATCCTGCAGGACATGGGGCTGCTGGAAACCGACCTGCCACCGATCCAGCTGCATGCCTCGACCCAGTGCGACATCCGCACGCCCGAGAAGGCGAAATTCCTCGCGGACGCCGGCTTTTCGCAGATGGTGCTGGCGCGCGAACTGTCACTGCCGGAGATCAGCGCCATCCGTTCAAGAGTCATGCAAAGCGGTATCCAGACGGACGGCGCCGGCTCGCCTTGCGTACCTGGAACGCCGCTTCGCGGGCAGGTAACGGCACCCGTCCTCGAATTCTTCATCCACGGCGCGCTCTGCGTGGCCTTTTCCGGCCAGTGCTACATCAGCCACGCCCACACTGGGCGCAGCGCCAACCGCGGCGAATGCTCGCAGGCCTGCCGCCTGCCCTACACCCTGGAAGATGCACAGGGCCGCGTACTTGCCCACGACAAGCACCTGCTGTCGATGAAGGACAATGACCAGAGCGCCAACCTGCGTGCGCTGGCCGATGCCGGCATCCGCTCGTTCAAGATCGAGGGACGGCTGAAGGACATGGCCTATGTCAAGAACGCCACCGCCCACTACCGCCAGCTGCTCGACCGCATCCTCGACGACGTTCCCGATTACGCCCGCGCCTCCTCGGGGCGCTGCCACTACAGCTTCACCCCCCGCCCGGAAAAGACCTTCAACCGCGGCGCCACCGACTACTTCGGGCACGGCCGCCAGCCCGACATCGGCGCCTTCGACACGCCGGCGTTCGCCGGCCAGGCCAGCGGCACGGTGACGCGCCGCGAGGCCAGCTGGTTCGAGGTCGACAGCGACGAGGCGTTTGCCAATGGCGACGGCATCAGCTACATCGGTCGCGGGCGCAAGCTGGCCGGCCTGCGCATCAACCTCGCCGAGCGTCGCGGCGGCCACTGGCGCCTGCATCCGAATGCCATGCCCGACGACAGCGAGCAGCTCAAGCCGGGTACCGAAATCCTCCGCAACCGCGACCAGGCCTTCGAGCGCCAGCTGGAGAAGGATTCCGCCGAGCGCCGCATCGACATCAGCGTGGAACTGACCGAAACCGCCGACGGCTTCGCCCTGACCCTGCGGGATGAAGACGGCATCACCGCGAGCGCGGCCATTGCCCATGCCAGGGAAGCCGCGAAGAACCCGCCGCGCGCATTCGCCACGCTGGCCGAGAGCCTGGGCAAGCTGGGCGGCACCGACTTTCGCGCCACCGAGGTCAAGGTGGTGCTCAGCGAGGCCTGGTTCCTGCCTGCCGCCACCATCAACGGCCTGCGCCGCGACGCCGTGGATCGACTCGCCGCCGCCCGCGCCGCCGCCCGCCCGCGCCTGCCGCGGGCGCTGCCGGTCGAGCCGCCGGCACCGTACCCGGAGCGGGAACTGACGTATCTTGCCAACGTGCTCAACAGCCGCGCCCGCGATTTCTACCGCAGGCATGGCGTGCAGCTGATCGCCGATGCCTACGAGGCTGACACCACGCCGGGCGAAGTCTCGCTGATGATCACCAGGCACTGCCTGCGCTACAGCCACAGCCTCTGCCCCAAGGAAGCCAAGGGCTGGGTCAAGGGCGTCAATGCCGAGCCGATGGTACTGGTCAACGGCAAGGAGAGGCTGCGGCTGGTTTTCGACTGCAAGGCCTGCGAAATGCATGTCATGGGACGCATCAAAAAGAACCGGCAAATCCCGATCCAGCCGGTTCCGCACCACGCCTGAGCGTTCATGAAGCTCATCCTCGCCCCCATGGAAGGCCTCGCCGACGACGTGCTGCGCGGCGTGCTGACCGGCGCCGGCGACTACGACTGGTGCGTCACCGAGTTCGTCCGCGTCACCGACACCGTGCTGCCGCACCGCTGCTACACGCGCCTTTCGCCCGAGCTCGGCACGGGCGCGCGCACCGCGGCCGGTACCCCGGTGCGCATCCAGCTGCTGGGCAACGACCCGGCAATGCTGGCCGCCAACGCCGCCCACCTCGCCCGCCTGCAGCCCTTCGGCATCGACCTCAACTTCGGCTGCCCGACGCCGCTGGTGGTGCGCCATCGCGGCGGTGCGGCCCTGCTCGATGAGCCCGAGCTGCTGTACCGCATCGCCGCCGCCGTGCGTGCCGCCGTGCCGCGTGGAATCGCCGTCACCGCCAAGATGCGCCTGGGCAACGACGACACCCGCAAGGCGATCGACTGCGCGCTGGCGCTCGAAGCCGGCGGCATCGACGAACTCGTGGTCCATGCCCGCACCAAGGCCGACGGCTACCAGCCGGTCAGGCGCTGGGAATGGGTGGCGCGCATCCGCGACGCGGTCAAACTGCCGCTGATCGCCAACGGTGAAGTGTGGACTGTCGCCGACTGGCACGCGATTCGCGCCGCCAGCGGCTGCGACGATGTCATGCTCGGCCGTGGCGCCGTTGCCGACCCGCTGCTGGTGCGGCGCATCCGCGGCCATGCCGAAACGGTGGCAAGCGATGCCGACTGGCGCGAGATCGAAGGCCTGCTGGCCGACTTCTGGCACGGCGTGCAGGCCAAGGTCCTGCCCAACCAGTCTCCCGGCCGCCTCAAGCAGTGGCTGGGCCTGATGCAGCGCCGCTACCCGCAGGCCGAAGCGTTGTTCCGCGAGGTCCGCGCCGCGCGACTGGCGCCCGAGGTCGACGCCATCCTCGCCCGTCGCGGCATCGTGCCCGCAACCGCGGCGGACACCCGAGCCGCCGCATGAGCAAAGTCGGCGCTGGCGGCACGGCGGCCCCGCGCCCCGCGCCGCGGGACAGGCTGCCGCTGCCCGACCTGGCGCGACTCCTGCCGTCCGAGTACGCGGCCTTTCGGCCCCTGCTGCGCGCCGGCGCCGCGCGCTTCTTCGCCCTGCTGCCGGCCGCACGCCAGCAGGAAATCGTTTTTGCCCAGCTGGCGCTGCCGGGCGGACCGAGGGCTGCCGTGCGCATCGTCGCCCTGCTGCGCCAGTGCCCGACCCTGCACAAGCTGGGCCAGTTGCTGGCGCGTGACCAGCGCCTCGATGCCGCGCTGCGCCGCCAGTTGCAGCGGCTGGAATCGCTGCCGCCAACCACCGACATCGAAGCGCTTCAGCCGACGCTCGATGCCGCGCTTGGCCCCCGCCTGCCTTTCCGCCTCGGCCGGCACGCCCTGGCCGAGGGCAGCGTCGCCATCGTTGTCCCCTTCCGCCATGGCCGCGAGCGGGCCGAGGGCGTGCTGAAGCTGCCGCGTCCCGGCATCGGCACCCGCATCGAGGAAGAGATCGCCACCTGGGAAACGCTCTGTCCCTGGCTCGCCGAAACCGGGGCCGCGCTTGGCCTGCCGCCACTGCCCTATGCCGAGACCTTCGCCGCGCTGGCCGGCCAGCTGCGCGCGGAGCTGGCGCCGGAGCGCGAACAGCACCATCTTGCCGAGGCCGCCGGCATCCAAGCGCACGGCGCGCTGCGGGTGCCCGCACTGCTGCCCTGGTGCACGCCGCAACTCACCGCCATGACGCGCCTGCGCGGCCGCCCCCTTGCCATGGCCGGCGGCGATCCGCTCCCGGCTGCACGTGCCCTGGCCTCGGGGCTGCTGGCACGTCCCTTCTGGCACGGCACTGAAACCGCGCTGTTCCACGCCGACCCGCATGCCGGCAACCTGCTGGCCCTCGATGATGGCGGCATCGGCGTGATCGACTGGTCGATGGCGGCGCGACTCGATGCCAGGCAGTGCGAGTCCCTGCTGCGCCTGGTCGCCGGCGGCCTGATGTTCGACGCCGGCCTGCTGCGCCGCGGCCTGGGCGAACTCTTCGCCTGCCCTGGCGTGCCACTCGCACCGATCGATGCCGCGTTCGCCGAACTCGCCGACCCCCGCCACGGCGCGCTGCCCGGCATCGCTTGGGCCCTGCGCCTGCTCGACCGTTGCGCCATCGCCATGCACATCGCCCTGCCGGCGGAACTGCTGCTTCTGCGCAAGTCCCTGGCCAACCTGGGCGGCGTCCTCGACGACCTCGCCCCCGGCTTCAATGCCGACCGTCTGCTGCTGGCCGAGGGCATGGCGCGCCTGATCGGCGAACTGCCGCTGCGCCTGCTGTTGCCCTTCGGCACGGCACGCTGGCCAAGCCGCCTGCCTTCGCGCGAACTGTGGAGCCTGGCGCTGGCCCTGCCCGACCTCGGCCGCCGCGCCTGGTGCCATCGGCAGCAGGCCACGACCCGCCGCGCCGCATAGGCGCCGAAAACAAAAGTCGGCGCTGGCGACACGGCGGCGCACTGTCGATCCGCGGGCCTATGGTGAATCGCGATTTTCGACGGCGCGCGCAACCTCCGGGTTCGAATCCGATTCGACCATCGCCAGATCCGGCAGCCAGGATCGAAAGCGCTCAATCTCGGCCAGAGCGTCGCGGCGCAAGCCCCACATGCCAAGATGCAGTGGTTCCGTACTGCCGGGAATGACCAGGCTCACCTCCCAGCGCTCGTGCAGGTGTGGGGGCCCGGGCAGGCGGTCGCCTGCCATCACCGTCCGGCGCAATTCGATGCGCGTAAGTTCGCTCCGCTTCACCTCAATCGTCCGCACGCGCGGCCAGATTCCGGTGGTGAAGCGTACCCGGCCAAGACCGAGATCGATCTCCAGCACCCGCCGCCAAAGCAGCCAGATCAATCCGTAGACGAGCAGCCCGGCAAGGAACAGGCTGCCAATCATGAATGCCGGCCAGCCCCACCATGGGAGCAGTTCCAACTGCCGGAAATAGCCGAGGATGTAGGCCAACGGATCGGCACGAAAGCGCGCGCGCTTGACGTATTCCGACACCAGCACGATCCCGGGCAGACCCAGCCCGAAAGCGAGGATCACCCACCCCTGAAGCTTGCGCTGCACGACCCGTACCCTACCGAAGCGGGCCACGACCAGCGGCGCGCCGGGCATCTTCGACGTCGCGACGTTGCTTCCTGCGCCTGGCATGGTCAGCTGCGCATGATGGATTCAGGGACGATAGCGACGAGCCGGCAGCGCCTGCATCCCCCGCCCCTCAGGCCGCTGCCGAGAAGCGGTTCGGTTCCTTCGAATCCTGTACGGCCCAGACAATCAGGATGATCCAGCCGATCACGGGGAGGAACCAGAGCAGCAGGAACCACCCGCTGCGATCCGTGTCGTGCAGGCGCCGCACCCCCACCGCCAGGCTGGGCAGCAGGATCGCCAGGGAGAAGAGCCCGGAAACGGTTTCGCCCATCAAGCCGGCCGCGCCGGAGGCGAGAAAACTGAACAGGAAGAACCACCAGTACTCGGAGCGAGTAGCGCGCCCTTCAAATGTTGCGTATTTCGAAAAGCAGG
>Ga0172367_10002675_pt1 | contig 24163 bp, 21 predicted proteins | sample Lak10m_FD_114542 | JGI IMG/M metagenome (GOLD analysis project Ga0172367, IMG submission 114542) | Freshwater microbial communities from Kabuno Bay, South-Kivu, Congo - kab_022012_10m | ecosystem: Environmental > Aquatic > Freshwater > Lake | place: Democratic Republic of the Congo: South-Kivu... | reverse complement strand
TCTTCTTCGTCGTTGAAGTCGTTGTTATCAAGGCGGTCTACCTGCCTCTTGTCAACCCATCAACGCACCGTTAAAGTTGCATTTGTGAGTTGAATCCAGGTGGTAATTCAAGCTTTGAAAGGCAATTTTTTGAAAATCCACACTCCAGGGATATTCAAAAATTGCTCCATAGGATCCCAATCGTAAAAACTTTTGAAATACCAAAAAATGAAAGCCTCCAAATAATGAAACCAGACAAATCAACCCCCATATCAAAACAAAATAGATATGAGTCACTTGAAAAGCTCTTGCGCCCCAAAGGCCACACAGCCAAAAATAACTCGCCACCAGAAGGGGGCTTAAAAGAAAACTAAATACCAAAATATCAAAGCGCATTCCGAGAAAAAAAGCCTTAAATATTTCATATGCAGTTACATGTTTAACAAAAGAATAGGGAACTCGAACAAACAAAATAAATCGAAACAAACTCATTAATAGTATGAGAAAAATGGAAGTGCGAAATACTCGTTGCCAAAAATAACTAAAATACTTAATAGATGGAACAAACATAGGAGAGAATTAAATATGGAAAAAGTCATTTTGTACAATTATTTCCGCAGCTCCACTTCTTACAGAGTACGAATTGCCTTAAATCATAAAGGCATACAATATGACTATAAACCCATTCATCTTCTCAATAATGGAGGAGAACAACACAGCCCAGAATTTCGCAGAATCAATCCACAAGGAGAAGTTCCCGCGCTGGTCCATCGAGGAAAAGTGATAGCTCAATCCATGGCCATCGTGGAATATTTAGAAGAAGTATTTCCGAACTGTCCATTACTTCCTGTTAATGATCCTTGGGCCCGAAGCCGAGTTCGCCAAATTTGTGAAAATATCAATTCCTTTCTTCACCCTGTAAACAATCTTAAAATCTTGCAATATCTTGAAGCCAAGCATGGCTATGACCTCGCTCAAAAAGAAGTGTGGTTTCAACATTGGGCCCAACAAGGCCTGGAGGCACTTGAAAAATTGATCGGTGAAACCCATGGTAAATTTTGTATGGGTGATACTTTGACTTTAGCAGATACATTTTTAATACCTCAACTTTTTTCTTGTAAGCGGTTTAAAGTCGATCTTTCTTCATACTCAATTTTAAATAAAATAAATGAGAATTGCCAACCCCTCGAAAGTTTCAAAAAATCTCATCCTATGATGCAACCAGACACCCCGAAAGAGGCATAGGTCATGAATGACTCTTGGTTAGGACTAAAGGATTCGCAGGAGTTTATGACTCATCTTATGTATGGAATTTTTGATACCTTGGGTCTGATACTATTAATTTTATTGATTGGCGTTTTTTACAAAAAAGCGATTTCAAAAGGTCCCGATTGGCAGAAGGCTCTAAATCAAAAGTTGCAAATTAAAGACTTTCAAATTTTACCTCCGAACTCCGTATTAAATATGATTTATGGACTCTTGGGTATCAGTCGCCTTTTGCTCACTGTGTTTCTTTTATATCTCTATTTTTCGATTATTCTAAGCTTGTTTCCATGGACGGAGCGTTTAACTCCTATACTTTTGGGTTTTATCAAAGACCCCCTTCATCAGGTGTTCTCTGGATTCATTCAGTTTATCCCCAATTTTATCCTCATTGTCATAACCATGGTTGTAGCAAAGTTTATTCTCAAGATTTTGCGAATTTTCTTTGCTGCCATCGAAAAAAAACAGCTTCATTTTGCTGGATTCTATCCTGAGTGGGCTCAGCCCACTTTTCAACTGTTTCGAGGGCTCGCCATCGCTTTTTCCTTAGTTATCATATATCCCTATATTCCCGGTTCGAATTCTCCTGCCTTTCAAGGTGTTTCCGTTTTTCTGGGAGTTCTCCTGTCATTGGGCTCCAGTTCTGCCATGTCAAACATCCTGGCTGGCATCGTACTCACCTATATGCGATCTTTTAAATTAGGAGATCGTGTGCAAATTTCAGATACTATGGGAGATATTATTGAAAAAAATTTGTTAGTAACCCGCCTGCGAACTATTAAAAATGTTGAAATCTCTATTCCCAATTCTTTAGTATTGGGAAATCACATTGTAAATTACAGCGCTTCCGCAACAACCGACGGTTTGATTTTACATACAGAAATTACCATCGGTTATAATACACCTTGGAGACATGTTCACGAGCTACTTGTCGCAGCAGCATTAAAAACCAAGGATGTCCTTAGCACCCCCAGCCCCTTTGTGCTGCAAAAAAGCTTGGACGACTCCTATGTCACCTATGAAATTAATTGTTTCACACATTATGCTAGCAACATGACAACTATTTATTCTGATCTTCATCAAAATATACAAGATTTATTTAATTCGGCAAATGTCGAAATCATGTCTCCCAGTTATAAAGCCCTCAGAGATGGCAATGCTTCCACTATTCCCAAAACTACAGGCTAACGACGAGAGATAGGGCTGCTTCGACAATCGCCTTACTATCTAACTTGTGCTTGCTATAAAGTTCAATGGCATTATAAGCACTTTGTCCAAATTCAGCATGAACCCCTAAGCTAGAAAGCTTCGGACGAATTCCATGGAGCACCAGCTGGTGAGTTAAAAATTGCCCGTAGCCAAATTGCAATTGATGATCTTCCACAGTCACTAGATTATTGTCACACTTTTTCAAAGCTTCTGAAAAGATAGAAAAATCGATTTTATTTAAAATGGAGGGATTAATGACCACGGCGCCAATGCCTTTTTCTTTCAATACCGCTGCTGCTTTGAGCGCCTCGCCTACCATCGACCCTGGGGCAGCCAAACAAACTGATTTTGATGACCCTGAAGTGGTGTCTAAAACCACTTGCGCATCACCTAATTTATAACTCTTAAGAGGAGCGTCGATGCCGATGGAAAAACTTTTTGGGAAATTTTCTCGACCTAAAAAGAAAACATAACTGTCAGAAACCTGACCTTTGCGCATTTTATCTGAAAAATCTAGTAGTGCCTGATAAACTAACTCTTCGGCTTCTTCACTGCAAGTTAAGGCAATGGCTTTAACGTGGGGAATAGATCCAATCATGGCCAAGTAACTTAAGGCCTGATGAGATGCTCCATCTGCAGCATCTTGAAATCCCGTGTGAGAAAAAACTGCAATAATCGGCGCTAAAGATAAAGAGGCCATTGTTAAGGGCAATGCCCCTTTTGTCACACCAAACTGGGCAAATGTATCCACCACAGGAATAAAACCCAGCTTGGACAAGCCAGCCGCTGTGGAAACCATGTTAGATTCCGCCACTCCCACATCGAAGGAATCCCTTGGAAATTCCTTGCGAAAACCAGCAACTCCTGTGGATCCTGGCAAATCCGAGGTAACAGAAATAATAGGAAGCCCTTCTTTACGAGCGCGTATCATCGCTGCTGAAACACCATTCTGAATTTTTACTCCAGTATCTTTAATCGCTTTTTGTTCAATCACTTTTTCAAGTTGTAAAAGTTCTTCAATCCAAATGGAAAATTCCTGAGGAAACTTCTCTCCACCATAAATTTCAGTCAAAAAAGCAGCCAATTCCGTCGGACTCTTTAATGGAAATCCATGGCCACCACTCGCAGATTCTGCCGTTTTTTTAGTGCCTACTCCTTTGATGGTTTTAGCGTGAATGGCCACAGGAACTTGGGGATTTTTAATGGCTAAATCTGTTGCTTGAGCAATAGTATTATAAAATTTTTGAAGGTCATGACCATTTTCTAATTCAATAACATTCCAACCCAGAGCCTTCAACGATGCAAATGTAGGCGCCATTGAAAAAGCATCCTGATCAATTCTTCCTGTTAACTTGGTATTATTGTCAGAAATTAAAAGAACAAAGGGAGCCAACATTCCTTTGGCAGCAAGACCCGGAATTGCAGTGAATGCCTCTTTGGCCTCACCTTCCATGCAGGCACCATCAGAAATAATGGTGTATGTGATTCTATTTTTTCCAGAAATTTTTTCGCCCAACGCCAGCCCCTGGGCCTGAGGAAATGCACTTCCCAGAGGTCCATTACTCAAAAAAACTCCTTCGGGAAATAAATGAGCCTCCCCATGACCGGTTAGGCCGCCTTCGATGGAGCGAAATAAACGCAACGACTTTAAATTCAAACCTGCCATTTGATAATTGGCCTTTAAAGCGTAAAGTCCGTTTTCACAATGGCCAGCATCATTGACAACATGACAAAAATCAAACCACTGTTTACCGATGGATTTTACTTCATCAAAAATATAACCATACAAAGCCGATTTCATTTCCGCCATGGCCGCAGGACCACCATAATGAGAAGCTGCTCCGCCCAGAACAGCATTCATATCCATAAGTGCAATCATTGCTCGAGTAGCTCGTGGATCAGCAACTGAAATTTTACTGCCGCTGCGATTTTGAATTTCAATTTTAAATTGTAATTCATGGATTGGATTACCAGCCAATGGATTTTTTGTAGGAATGGGCTCAAGCATCATTCAGAAACTCCGTCTTTTGGATTGTTTTGTTGCTATTGGAGAGTAAATTCTGTAACTCAGGAATTGAAAGGTGGCAACTTTTAAGTGAAACAGAAAAGAGCTCCCCGTATTCGACAAAAGAGATCCATTTTAAGTCATCGCATTCTCCGCTCACTTCCAAAAATTGACCTTCATCGCCATCTCGATTGCAGTATGCGCTGGAGCACCATGATTGAACTGGCTCCACAGCTTGGAATAACATTGAGTTCATCTCAGGAGAGTCTGGGACAGGAATTTCTCATTCGCGCACCGTTTCCCAGCTTAACTGACGTCCTTAAACAGTTTCAAAACATTCAGCAGTTTTTTGTTTCAGAAGAAATTATTCGTCGCATTGCTTTTGAGGTTTGCGAAGATGCATTTAATGAGGGCGTGCGCATTTTAGAATTACGTTACTCCCCTTTTTTTATGAGCCAAGCGGCCGCACGCTCGCTAACCTATGAACAAATTCACAGGGCCTTGGTAGAGGGCATTCGAAATGCTGAAAAGGCATTGCCTATGGCTGTTGGACTCATTGGAATCATGGATCGAACTCAACCGCCCTCCATCTTAGAAAAAATTTGTGATTTCCTTCTTGAGGTCCACGAGACCCTGGTGGGAGTTGATTTAGCAGATCGTGAAGAGAGCTTTGAGCCTCGCAGGTTTGCAATTTATTTTGACAAACTTCGCAAACAGGGACTCCATGTGACTGTTCACGCTGGTGAAGCACCCTACCCGGGAGCTGAGGGCTCTGTTATAGATGCCATTGATTATTTGGGCGCAGAAAGAATTGGCCATGGAGTTCAGATTTTCAACTCACCGAGGGTCTTGGAAAAAGTGAAATCCCAAGGCATTGCCCTAGAAATTTGCCCCCTGAGCAATTATTTGACTCGCGCCTTTTCTTCCCACTTTACCCATCCCGTTCGAAAACTCTTCGAGGCGGGAATTGAAATCACCATTAATTCCGATGACCCCGGACTTTTCGCTTCCAATTTGACGGATGAATACGAAATTCTACAAAGAGTCCACCGATTTACACCGGAAGAATTTTATAAATTAAATGAAATCTCTTTTCGGCATTCTTTTATTTCAAAAGAAAAAACAAAATTTATTTGGGAGAACAACTTTGGAAAGCAAAAAAATATTTGATTTTTATCCTGAAATTGAGCCTTACAAAGAAGAGTTTTTAAAGGTCAGTAATTTACATACTATTTATTTAGAGCAATCAGGAAATCCTCATGGAAAACACATTTTATTTCTTCATGGAGGTCCCGGCGGAGGCACAAATCCTCAACATCGTCAGTATTTTGATCCTATTCACTATCACATAATTCTTTTTGATCAGCGAGGTTGTGGAAAAAGCACTCCGAGCGGTGAGCTCCGCGAAAATACGACCTGGGATCTCGTTGACGATATCGAGAAAATTCGCCTTCATTTGGGAATTGAAAAGTGGACTCTTTTTGGCGGAAGCTGGGGATCCACTTTAGCTTTGGCTTACGGAATTACCTATCCTGAGAGGGTAGTAAGCTTTATTTTGCGTGGAATTTTTCTTTGCCGTCCAAGTGAGATTTATTGGTTCTATCAATTTGGAGCCTCAGAACTTTTTCCTGATTACTGGGAAAAATTCCTTGAACCCATTCCCGAATCACAACGAAATCATTTGCTGAAAAGCTATTATACTCAATTGACTCATGAAGATGGCAACATTCGACTGCGAGCGGCCAAGACATGGAGTCAGTGGGAAGCAGCCACATCCCGCTTACTCGTAGACCCCAGAGCCATCGATGAATTTGAGGACCCTGAAAAGGCTTTAGCCTTCGCCCGAATTGAATGCCATTATTTTATGAATAACGCATTCTTCTTTAAAAAGGGCGAGCCTTCTCCAAATTTCCTTTTGGAAGAAATTTCTAAGATTCGCCAAATTCCTGCGACCATCGTCCAGGGACGTTATGATGTAGTATGTCCTGCGCGAAGCGCTTGGGACCTTCATCGGGCTTGGCCCGAAGCTCAAATAAGAATTATTGCTGATGCTGGTCATGCAGCGGCTGAACCAGGCATTTGCAAGGCCCTCATCGAGGCGACAAATAGTGTTATACCAAATCCGATTACAAAGTAGACCAAGGCGACGAGGATGGAACCGCGGAGGGGCAGTACATCTGGGTCGCACAAGGTGATGAAGTGGCCAACAATGCTTTATGAATTAAATTAATTTTGCATAAGTATATTTATTCAGGGTCCTCTAAATAAGTGTATCCGGATAGACCCTCTTCATAATGCTTCACCAAAAGCTTTGCCTCATGTTTGGTCACGGTGCCTCGTTGAATTCCCTCTTCGGTGGCCTGGCGAACATTATCGACCATCTCGGTGCGTCCATACTGAACATAGGACAGCACCTCTGTCACCGTATCACCTGGTACATAATGATCTATAGTATATCCAGCACTATTAACAGTAACATGTACCGCATCTGTATCCCCGAAAAGATTATGCAAATCTCCCAAAATTTCTTGGTAGGCTCCGGTCAAAAAGGCACCGATATAATAATGCTCGCCCTCTTTCATTTCATGAACATTGAGCGTACGCTTGTAATCGCCTGCCTCTACATCAATAAATTTTTCAATCTTTCCATCTGAATCACAGGTTAAATCTGCCAAGGTCCCATTGCGAGTCGGTTCCTCATTCAATCTATGAATGGGCATCACTGGAAATAATTGTCCCACCGCCCACGAATCTGGCAAAGATTGAAAAAGAGAAAAATTGCAATAATACGTATCACACATTTCTTGAGAAATTTCTGCACGAATTTCTTCGGTTTCTTCAGGAATCTCTTTTGCAATTCCAAGCATTTTTGTTGCAATGGCAAAATACATGGACTCACACCACGCTCGTTGATCTAAACTGAGGACCCCATAAGTAAATAATTGCAACACCTCATGTTTTGCTTGGGTTAAATCATTAAAGCATTCATTAATATTATCGCGATTTACCTTTTCGTAAATGTAGAACATATCTTGCATTACAAGGTGATCGCCCTTGGTCGCTGGGCGAGGGGGCTGTAATCGGTGCAAATTATTAACACCAAGAACATTGAATACCAACACCGAGTGATGGGCGACTAAAAACCGACCAGATTCTGTGATAATATTTGGATGAGGAATATTGTTCTCATCACAGAGTGCTTGTAAAGTCGAAACAACGTCATTGGCGTACTCTTGTTCGGTATAATTAATTGAACTGTCGCTGTGGCCGCTGCCATCGTAGTCAACGCCCAGACCACCGCCCACATCAATATATTTTAGCCCTGCGCCCATTCGATGAAGTTCTGTATAAAAACGAGCAGCCTCCTTCAAAGAAGACTTAATACTTTGAATAGAAGTCACCTGGGATCCAATATGGTAATGAAGGAGCTCTAGGCAGTCAATCATTCCTTCGCGACGAAGAAGTTCTACGCCCTCCACAACTTCCATACTCGTCAAACCAAACTTGGACCGGGCTCCCGAAGACTCAACCCATTTACCAGCGCCCTGGGTGTTTAACTTGGTTCGAAAACCTATGCGCGGCCGCATATTAAATTTTTTGGCAGCGTCTAAAATAAGTGGCAATTCCTCGCGACGATCTACAACGATAAAAGTATTTCGACCTAGTTTTTGAGATAAAATGGCAGTCTCAATATATTCAACATCTTTAAAACCATTACATACAATCAAAGCATCATCCGTACTCATCAAGGCCAGCACAACCAACAATTCTGGTTTAGATCCACATTCCAAGCCTAAGCGTAAATTCTTACCGTAACGAACCAGGTCTTGAACTAAATGGCGCTGTTGATTCACCTTGATCGGATAAACTCCACAGTACAACCCTTTATAACCATGATCGACAAATGCATTTTGAAAGCACTTATGCAACAACTCCACTCGGGCCTTAATAATTTCAGGAAAGCGAATCATAATAGGAACACGAATTCCGCGATCCAATAAATCTTGTGTAAGCTCGTGCAAATCCAAACAAGGCCCTTCTGGCCCCAGTGGACGAACTCCCACATTCCCAATCTCATTAATATAAAAATGGTCAGCTCCCCAATTATTTATACCGTAAATGTCGGCGCTGTTTTTTATGGTCCAAGTTTTTTCCATTTGCATGTTTCTCCATCAAGAAAGAGGAACCTTCCTATTGCAATCCTATTTGATAATCAAATTTAAAATTTTACCAGCTTTATAAATGACCTTACTGGGAGTCTTACCCCCTAAAGCTGCAATTACGGAAGCCAATGCCGATGCCGCCCCGACGGCCGCTTCTTCCGTTGCGTTCAGAGGTAGTTCAATAGTCCCTCGCATTTTTCCATTAACCTGTACACCCATTGTAATGGTGTCATCGCTCACCAGTGCTGGATCAAATTCCGGCCAAGCCGCCAAGGAACACAACCCTAGCCCTCCTAACTTTTCCCAAACTTCTTCAGCCAAATGGGGTGCGAAAGGCATTAACAATTGGGACAAAGGCAAAAGAACAGATCGAGGGCGAATCTCAAATTTATAAAGCTCATTTACTAAAATCATCATGGCACTGATCGCCGTATTGAAGCTGAGATTTTCAATATCAGCAGTAACTTTTTTAATGGTCTTATGGAGAAGTTTTTTAATTTCTTCAGGGAGATCTTGATCCTGAGCATGACATTGATCTTGATCATTAACGGCTAAACGCCAGACGCGATCTAAAAATCGTTTCACGCCCTCAACTCCATTCGGATTCCAGGGCTTGTCCTTATCCATGGGGCCCAGGAAACATATAAAGGTCCGAATGGCATCTGAACCATATTTACATCGAACATCGTCCACGCTGACCGTATTCCCTCGGGATTTCGACATTTTTTCGCCATCGGGTCCTAAAATCATCCCTTGATGGGCCAATTTTTTAAAAGGCTCTGGGCAAGAAACTAGACCTGCATCAAACAAAACTTTATGCCAAAATCGAGAATACAAAAGATGTCCCACAGTATGCTCAGGACCTCCGACATACAAATCAACAGGCATCCAATATTTTTGTGCCTCCATCGAAAAGGGGGCTTTATCATTATGGGGATCCGTATACCGCAAAAAATACCAGGATGAACCTGCAGATCCAGGCATAGTGTCCGTTTCGCGACGAGACTCGACTTCCCTCCCCGTCGCCGAGTCTTTCCAACTATAGTTCACAAAATCAGAAATACGGGCCAGGGGTGCTTCCCCTTTTTCAGAGGGTTCATAATTGGCTACTTCTGGAAGCAGCACCGGCAATTCATGAGCAGGAACTCCTCGCATTTCACCTTCGGGAAAGTGAACAATCGGAAATGGTTCGCCCCAATATCGCTGCCGACTAAAAAGCCAATCTCGCAATTTGTACTGAGTTTCAGCTCTTCCCAAATTCTTTTCCTCTAACATACTAATCATTTTATCGATAGCTGATGCCTTATTAAGTCCATTTAAAAACTCGCTATTAACTAACAAGCCATCACCCGTAAATGGAAGACCATCGCCTCCCTCTAAAACTCGTAATATCGGAATATTAAATTTTTGCGCAAACTCAAAATCCCTTTCATCATGACCAGGCACTGCCATTATCGCACCGGTTCCATAATCCGTGAGAACATAATCTGCGATCCAAACTGGAATTTTTTTACCAGCAATAAAAGGATGTTGAACATAGGAACCCGTAAAAACCCCCGTTTTTTCTAGATTGGCCTTACGATCCACCTCGGACTTTGCTGCAGAATTTCGACAGTAAACTTCAACCGAATTCTTCTGTTCCAAATTTGTCAATCTGACTACCAAGGGGTGCTCGGGAGCCAGTACCATGAAGGTCACTCCATATAAAGTATCAGGGCGAGTGGTAAATACTTCGATTTGTTCGGCCTCACCCAAAACTTGGAAACGAATAAACGCACCCTGACTCTTCCCAATCCAATTGCGTTGCCCTTCTTTCGTTCTTTCTGGCCAGTCTACTAAATCCAAGTCGTTCAATAAGCGCTCGGCATAGGCAGTGATTTTCAACATCCATTGCTTCATGGGCATACGAACAACAGGATGACCACCCCGCTCTGATTTACCATCCACAACTTCTTCATTGGCCAAGACCGTTTTTAAAGCTGGACACCAATTCACGGGCACCTCTTTCTGATAGGCAAGACCCTTTTCAAACAGCTTTAAGAAAATATATTGAGTCCATTTATAGTAGGAAGAATCACAGGTTGAAATCTCACGATCCCAGTCAAAACTAAATCCAAATAATTTAAGTTGACGGCGAAAATTCTCTATCGCTTTATTTGTTGTTTCTGCCGGATGAATTCCTGTTTGAATAGCGTATTGTTCTGCAGGCAATCCAAAAGCGTCATATCCAATGGGATGCAAAACATTGAAGCCCTTTGCCCTTTTAAATCTAGATATAATATCAGTTGGAGTATAAGAAGCCATATGCCCAACATGAAGTCCCGCCCCTGAAGGATAGGGGAACATATCAAGAGCATAATATTTAGGCTTACTCGACTGAATCTCCGCACGAAAGGCTTGTTTTTCCTCCCACCTATCCTGCCACTTTTTTTCAATTTCTAAATGTTGCACCCTGTCCCCTCCCGCAATACTTTTTCATTCCTACTTATACTAATTCCGTTTACTGCGTATCCCATCGTTGCTCAGTCGGTCGTCTTGTTCGACCTGCAGGGAGCAGGCCTCCGCGCCTCCCTCGGTCGCGCCTTGGGCTACTTTGTAATCAGAATTGGTATTAGTATCGAAAAAAGTCGGAGCTTTCAAATAATATCTTTATTCATTACGGACTATATTTTGGACTCCTCAGAAAGTCGTTCTAGAAAGAAGTCTTAATTTTCAACTCTGGACTGAATCTCATCAAAAAAATTATCTATGCTTAAGCTATGACGGATAAACAGGCCCAAGTTTCCTCTCGCAAGCAACGTGTGTTGGTGATCGATAACGATCCTGACAACATGGCCATTGCCCTTGAACCCCTCAAGTGGGAGGGCTTTGAAGCCCAGGGTATTTCATCTGCTCGTCACGCCCCCTCCATCATTGAGGGATGGCAACCTCAAATCGTAATATTAGCTTGGGATCCCAGCAATAAAGGCTGTCTGCGCAACCTCCGACGCTTGCGAGAACGCTACATTGCGATTTCCTTGATATGCCTTTCTGACAATCCCAGTACCGACTCCATCATTGAAGCCCTCGACAATGGTGCAGATGACTATATCGTAAAACCTTTTTTTCCTCTCGAATTTCTAGCGCGCCTCCGAACACACATGAGAATCCGCTTTCTTCATGAACAACTCGTAGGAGCCAATGAAAGACTGAAGGAACTCGTCGATATCGATGACCTCACCGGTCTCTACAATATGAGGTCCCTTTATCAACGTCTCGATTTTGAATTGGAACGGGCAAAGCGTTTCGGCCGTGACGTAAGTGTTGTTATGACGGATATGGATAATTTCAAAGAAGTGAATGACGGACATGATCATCTCTTTGGAAGCTTTGTTATTTCCGAAGTTGGAAAACTCATCAAGCAGGTCACACGAAATATTGATATCCCGGCACGTTATGGTGGCGATGAATTTTTAATTGTGCTCACAGAAACAAGCCAAGAGGGCGCCCATCAGTTTTGCGAAAGACTGCGAGAAGGAATTGAAAAGCATCTTTTTAAAAGCGGAGACGATGAAATCAAATTGACCATGTCTGTGGGCTATGCGTCCTCTCGCCCAGGAGAATTCATTTCCTCCAAGACCCTAGTAAAAAGGGCAGACCACGCGCTTTATCTTGCTAAAGATTTAGGGCGAAATCAAACTTGTGCTTGGATTCCACATTCCGATGGAATTCAAATTGGCAAAGAACTTCCCTTGCAAAAAAAGAAAGCGGGCTAATTGCGAATTAAGGTCTCGACCGACTAAGGACTGGGTCCAGATTTTCATAGTGACCCCCTAGGGGTTTTTCATTACCCTTTTTCTATAGGGAGGAATTTCGAATGAGAACTTCAATTGTTTCTATTGAATTACTAAGAATTTTAACAATGACCCTGCTGTTCTGTGAAGTGACTTATGCTGCAATTGATCAGAAGGTAAAACACACTCCCGGCCAATGGCTTCAAACGAATGGTGATCTCCATGGAGGAGTTTCGGGAAATGGATTCTCACTTTTGGGATTACAACAAATTCAAGACAAAAAACTCAATATCGAACGATTGATTTTTGACGTCGGCGACTTTAATGGACAGCCCCTCAAAAGACGACCGGGTTATTACCATGTCGAGCTTCGAGGAAATCGCCTGCTTGTGGATTTTTCACAAATGGTGAGCGGAAACCTAACGGAAAAGGAACTCATTGCTAAGCTCAAAAAATCGCCCCACATCAAATCTGCATCCATGACCGTAGATCCTGAAGATAAGAACCTCAATATAACCCTGCAGTTAAGAGAAAAGCCCAAAGTCAGAGTCTTTCAAGTTGAGGGAGTTAAAACCACAAGTAAGGTTGTTATTGATTTAACTACCCAACAATAATAAAATGCCCGGACTATGAAACAAAAAGCCCAACGAGATCCAAATGCTATTCGAAGAATTAAATTGGCCGGTTGGGTTTCAACAGTAAGCTCCATAATCATTCTCGTCATTAAATTCGGAGCCTATTACTTAACAAATTCATCAGCGATTTTGTCCGATGCCTTAGAATCTATTGTCAATGTCACTGCCTCCATTGTTGCCTTGTTTATTATTCGATACATGGTCGAACCTGCCGACGAGGAACATCCCTATGGCCACGGAAAGCTAGAGTTTTTTTCCTCTGCCTTTGAGGGGGGGCTCATTGGATTCGCTGCACTTTCTATCATCTACGAATCCCTACAAGGCTTCATCAAGGGAAGTTCCATTCATCAAATAGATCTAGGAATTGTGGTAGTTGCGGCAAGTGGAATTTTAAATTTACTTTTAGCTCTCTATCTTCATCATGAGGGAAAAAAATTCAACTCTGAAGCATTACAAGCTAGTAGTGCTCATATTCTGTCTGATGTTTGGACCACCCTAGGACTTTTTTTGGGTCTCGGACTTATCCGTCTGACAGGATTGGTTTGGTTGGACAGCGCTATCGCACTATTATTTGGAGTTCAGCTGTGTTTTGCTGGTTATAAAATTGTACGCAAATCCATAGCGGGACTTATTGATGAACTAGATCCTCAAAATCTCCAAAAATTGGCATTGGCCATTGAAAAAAATCGCCGACCAGGGGTCATTGATTTGCATGCAGTTCGAATGATTCGAGCCGGAGGCTTTCATCATATTGAAGCCCATCTTGTCGTTCCGGAATTTTGGAATATCGCCAAAGTCCATGATTCCTCAGAAGAATTTGCAACAAAGATTATTCAAGATTATCCCTATGATGGAGAAGTAATTTTTCACTTTGATCCCTGCTACCAGTCCTACTGTGATGTCTGTGATCTTTTAGATTGTCCAATTCGAAAAAATGAGTTTAAAGGATTAAAAAGTTTCACGCTTCGGGAGTTGGTAAAAGGGCCGGAGCCCACCCATCCCATTCAAAAGTAATTTTGGAGATTAATAAAATTATGACCACCGAATTTAGCACTTTAACTCCCCAAAACCAAAAGCCACGGATAAATATTACAACCGAGTTACGGCACCAAAATGCCTATACCTTGGCCCTCAACGGAGAATATGCAGATGTGGCTTTTGATGAAATCAGAGCCCCTCTCAACAAATTCTGTTGGAGAAGAAAGGTTTTCTCGTCCCCTGTTGAAATTCCTTTAGACTTAGAAATAGGAACTGGTGCCGGTACTCATTTTGCATATTATTGCCATAAGAATCCGGACAGAAGAGTGATCGGCATGGAGCTTAAATATAAACCGTTGATTCAAACAATTCGCAGGGCATTAAACTTGGGAGCGAAAAATGCTGCTGTCACTCGTTTTCATGCCTTCGACATTGAGCAACTTTTTGCTGAAAATGAATTGGATAATATCATGATTCACTTTCCAGACCCGTGGGTATCCCCTCGAAAACCTAAAAATAGAACTGTCAGTGCCCTATTACTCAACGTCCTATATAAGCTACAAAGACCCGGTTCCATATTGGAATTCAAAACAGACTCTCTGGAGTATTTTGATTGGTCACTGGAAGAAATTCTCAAAACTCCCTATAAAATGACTTTTATGACCAAAGATTTACATCGGTCCGAAATGGCCACTCAAAATTTCGAAACGACCTTTGAAAAAATTTTTCTGCGCCAAGGAGTCAAAATTAATTATCTTCGCTTAGAAAAGCCAACAGGTGAATTTTGCTAATGCGACAAGAATTTTTTAGACAATTCGATTTCTATCGAAGTAATTGGAACGGGATTATAGGATTTTTTTGTAAATCAGCCACGGTACTAGGTATTGTGATACTTTTGGAATCCTGTTCGGGAGGCTTTAATGGGCGAAATGTCGAAGAAGCGGGTTCTGGAAATCCACAACCGCTACTTTGGGAGACTTCCCAATATGGCAGTCCTCTATGGTCAAAATTTGTTTTTAAATTAATTCGCCAAGATCTGGCCTCTGAATTCCTTCCAGGCACCGATGATATCGAGGAGTTTTGCCCCCGTTATCGGAGACTGTCAGATACTGGTAAGGCTCGCTTTTGGAGTCTTTTAGTTTCAGCCATTGTAAAGTTTGAAAGTGGCTTCAATCCTAAAACTCGTTTTTTGGAACCGGGCAAGAAAATAGATTCCATCACTGGGCAACCGGTCTATTCCGAAGGATTGCTGCAACTGTCTTACCAGGACACAAAGTGGGCCCCCTTTTGTCAGTTTGATTGGGTTCAGGACCAGCAGTTTTCGGCCTCGGATGGGCGCAAAACAATTTTGGATCCCTATAAAAATTTAGATTGCGGAATACGAATTCTTGCACGACAAATCAAGAGCACCCAAAAGATAGCTGCAGAGTCCAATAAAAATTATTGGGCAGTATTAATTCCTGGAGGCGACAATTCCAAGGTTTCTGAAATTCAGGGAATAACAAGGTCTTCTTTGGAATGTCACCAATAGGGAGCATCTATTTGAATATCTCCAAGGACCTGCACTTGGCAGGAATATCGAAAAAACTGATCCAGTTGAATATTTTCCCTTCGCGCCAAACTTGATTCATCTTGGGTGGGCATAGATAAATTCTCTGCACCTTTACAAACGATCAATTTACATTTTCCACAGACAGCATCCCCTTTGCAGCTGGATGCAACTGGAACAGAATTTTGCAACAAGGTACGCATCAAATTTTCACCTTTTGCACAATTTATAATTTTTTTATCTTTTAGAAACGAAATTTGAACCATGATCGCATTCATTAAACTTCACTTCTCTTAAGGAGTCCATAGGCGCATTAATGCAAATCTCACTCTGAGCTCGGCGCAGCAATGCCAACAGTAATTCACCTCCTATTTGACAGGAAGGCCCTCCTCCTATTTTATAGGAGGATATCAACTCTCAAACTCTGAGGCTCAAATCCGATTTGAATTTTTATTGATAAGGAATTAACAATGACGACCACGCTTTCTTCCTCTCCGCAATCTGATAGTAAAATTGAAAACCTCATTATTATTGGTTCAGGTCCGGCCGGTCTGACCGCAGGAATTTACACAGCTCGAGCGCGTCTTGAGCCCCTGATGTTTGAAGGTGAAGAGGCAGGTGGACAACTCATGATCACAACGGAAGTTGAAAACTACCCCGGATTTGAACACGGAATTACAGGTCCCGAGTTGATTGCCGTTATGCGGAAACAGGCCGAGCGCTTTGGAACTCGGTTTATTACTAAAAATGTCAGCAAAGTTGATTTCTCAAAACGCCCTTTTAAGGTTTGGGTAGGAGAAAAACTTCATCTTGCAAAAGCCATCATTATTTCGACCGGAGCCAGCGCCCGACTTTTGGGACTGCCCTCTGAAAAAGAATATATGAGTCGCGGCGTTTCGGCCTGTGCGACTTGTGACGGTGCCTTTTTTCGAAACAATGTCGTGGCCGTTGTGGGGGGGGGCGATACCGCCATGGAAGAGGCTCAATTTTTAACGCGATTTGCAAATAAGGTTTATTTAATTCACCGACGAGACTCTTTCCGAGCTTCCAAGATTATGTCTGAGCGAGCTCTTAAAAATCCAAAAATTGAAGTTCTTTGGAATAAGGAGATTGTCCAGATTTTAGGAAATGGAAAATCTGTCACAGGAGTTCAATTAAATGACACTTTAAATGGCGAAAAATCCCATCTGGACTTAGATGGGGTATTTGTAGCAATTGGACATAAGCCTAATACCGATCTTTTTAAAGGAATCCTAGACCTTCATGAAAATGGGTATTTGAAAACCCGACCTGGTTCCACTTATACTAATATTGCGGGCATTTTTGCCGCAGGCGATGTGCAAGATCATGTTTACCGTCAAGCCATTACAGCTGCCGGCACCGGGTGCATGGCCGCAATTGATGCAGAAAGATGGCTGGATTCTGAGGGCGAATGAAAAACAAAAAAATAAATACAAGAGATTTAATCAATAAAATCGAGAAAGTTACTCGCAATCGAATTGCCTCCCAGGAGATCGTTTCACTCGATCAATTTCGTGTTGTGAAACAGAAACTGAACCCAAAGGTTATCTTAATCATCGAAGATGAAGAGGTTATGCGAGGCGCTCTCAGTCGAATTTTTGAAAGCGACGGACATATATTAAAACTGGCAGCTGATGCTCCTGAACTAGCTAAAGTTTTGGATGATACCCCCATTGACTTAATTCTTTTGGATATTGGTCTTCCATGGATTAATGGATTTGAACTCGCAGAAATGTTGAAGGACCATAAAGATCTCAAGAAAATTCCTTTAGTTTTTATTTCTGGAAATTATTCCGACCACGATCTCAAACATGCCTTCGAATTAGGTGCAGATGACTTTATCAAAAAACCCTTTGATGTTGAAAAGCTCAAGAAGACCGTAAATACGCTCTTAAAACTAAATGAAAATTAGAACACGCCTTAAGCTTTTTTGCGTACTTTGCTTTTTTCTGCTAAATACTCATCCAAAAGCTTTGTAAATCGGGCTTTGGTATCTTCATCCATAGTTTCGAAAGATATTCTGCGAACATCAGATAGTTCACCGAGAACATTCCCCCGTAAAGCAACTCGATTTTTTTGCGGAGAACTTTCAAATTTATTAATGACAACGATATCAAATTTACTTTTATGAAATTCTTTAGGGATTTTGTCACCTAAGAGAGTCCCCGATATAGAGATATTTCGGGAAAAGCTTCGAAAGGATTTTCCGAGATTATTCATTAAAATAATCTCAATTTTCAAATCTAAACGAAGATTATTTCGACGCTCGCCGAAATCACTTTCTATTTGCTGAGCCGGCTTCAAATTTTCAATTTTAGAAAGACTCAGATCATCTCCTTGAAAATCTGGAGCATAAAAATCATGGGCCCCTAGCAAATCTTTCTCTAATAAAACATCCGTGAAGGAACCCTCATGAATTCCATTCTCGGTGATATCCGTCTGGGTATGAAGAGATGTTTGGGAATCTTTAATCCCATCTAAAGGAATAATGTTTGCTCCTGCATTAATTTTTTCGATATCTCTTTTCTGATCTGCAGCAGCTGGGGGTAGGTTTGAATTCTCTGGTTTCTTTTCCAGCACTTCCATTTCTTCGCTGACTTCCGTATTTTCTTCTACTTTAGATTTTACAGACTCAGAGATAACTTCGGTTTCCTGCTCCTGCATTTCACCCCGACTGGTAAGACTGCCCTGCCCATTATAACTAGTTACAAATGGCAGCGGCGGATGTATTTGCACAAAATACGATTGCTCAGTTTTTAAATATTCCTCTAATAAAGCCCAATTTTCCCAACCTGGCGTCCATAGAAAAAAACGACCATCTTGTTTATTCATTAAATTAAATACCATCATTTGGGCGGATACGAGATTCATAGGTTTGGACTGAACTTCCCGATGTGAATCATAGAATATCCAAACTTTTCCCTGAGCTCTCAATTGCAATCCCCCTCGAGTCCCCCATCTTAAAATTATAGATGGAGCCCGCCTTTATTTACTCATCGGAATTTAAGTAAAAAAATTTAGAGCAGAGTACTCACTTCCTCAAGAAACTTTTTAAGCGGAGGAACATATTCTGAAGAGAAATCCCGAAGTCCATTCAAATGTCCAGCTTCTGGCAAAGCTAATTTACGCCAATTAAGATGAATATGAGGATCAAAAATGCAGTCAATTTCTTCGGGACTAATTAAAAGATCCTTCCAACCTCGAATAGAGAGAACAGGAAAGTTCTTTGGAAATAGGGCTAAATTTTTTCGAGTATTCTGACCAAAGTCCCTATCCCAACCTAAGGCCATTGCTCCAGCCAAAAAAGCTGAGATGGGAATACTATGCTCCCGCGAGCGCATTAACCGAAAAGCAGAGGAAAGAAGATTCTTTCCGCCTGGACCACTGTCACAAATCATAGCCTTAACATCAGAACATTTGCGATGTGCCAAGGCCTCTATCAATCCCAAACATGGATTGGAAAATCCATAAACAATTTTTATTTCAGAAACACAATTAAGACAAGCTTCAATCTGATCTGCATAAATATGAACCAATCCCATTTTATCATTGCTGCCGATGGGAAATTTTTTAAAAGACAATAGATCATCCAAATTTCCATGCAAATTAAAAGCAAAAGCATCATATCCCAACTTATTAACAAGTGCGATATGTCGTCGTAAAACCCTTTTATTCCCACCATAGAAATGCACAAAAAAAATGAGTTCCTTAAACTTTCTCTTCTTTGTTTTAAAAAGCTCTCCTGCGAATGGAAAATGGGCTTTTCTTTGAGAAGTACTCATAGAACTCAATGTTTGGTCGCATTTGAACTACTGGGCCATAATTCGGTCCAATGCTTCAAAGTAGATTCATGAACAGATGCTTCCTGAAGTGTGGTCTCTTTAACGATCACTTTTTCAAGGGCCGTCTCCGACAGCACTTTACCACAAGCTTCCACCACAGCTTCATGATCTATTCCATGGAAATGATAAATCTCAGAGGGACGACCACATTTCGAATGTTTGCGAACGGCACATGATTCGTGACGAACTCCCACTATAGAGCCAATATTATCCAATAGGCCCGCCTCTCCATCATGAACACTCACAATGGGAATACGACGACCAGCGACAGTTACCCAATCGGCAGACTGAATTTCTTCCTGACGACGAATATGCAAATCACTGTTGACTCTTAAATCTTGCCTTAAATATTGGTAGTCATTTTCATGGGCTAAAGTTCCAACTAATAAATCCGGGGAAGTTACGACGATGACATTTGCATAAATTCCCCGGGTCAATAAAGACTCTGAGGCCTTAATTGCTTCTGTCACCAAACTACCCATGGCAAAAATATGGATGACATTATCACCTGGCTCGTAGCCAGCATATCCCCGATAATCAATCAAGAAATATGCCCCTTTAAGAACCTCCTCCCGCACCACCTGGAAAATTTCAGAATCACCCCAAGCTGGTATTTCTTCTTCATTTATTGCCCCAGGAATAGGATACTCCGATCGAGACAATAAAGATTCGAGAGTTGGACCTTTAAACCTGACTTGTTTACGTAAAAATTGCAGCATCTCTTTTTGCTCTGCACCTCGAGTTACTAAACGTAATAAAGTTCCAGTTCTTCCCTCATTGTCATTAAACAAATGACGCTTTATGGTATCACACAAAATCCAGTCTAACTCCTGACAGAAAAAAGGCTCCCAGGTAATTTGGTTGGGAATTTGAAAATCAGATTTCCAACCATGCTGTGCTCCCTCTGGAGAAAGAGTTACACCGCTCGGCGTTCCCACACAAATAAAACTGCTTTTCCAATAAAGATTATAGAAATATTGATCCAAGGCCCTTTTGATAAAAAAGTCGTATACTGTCATCAACGGAATAATCGGGATGCCCAAATAGTCTCTCAATTTTCCAAAGGCTCCCACACATGACATCACATTTCCCTCTGCAATTTCAAACCGAAGATAGCGATCTGAGATATCTTCTCCTGGAACCAAATCAGGAGTTTTAGCATCTTTAACTCCATATTCCTTTTCTAAATCAACCACAACAGGTGCACCAAAAATTTTTCCATCCATAGCTGGATTCAGGTTGGTGCTAGTTCCTACGTCGGGCGCCATAGAAATCATCAACTCCCCAGGCAATTTCCACGGCAATTCTGCATCTTTTAACGGAATCTTGGTTTCATTGCTGGTATTGGCAATACGAGTCAGCTTAGCTGTCAATTGTCCCAGCATCCACTGCGTATGAGGATAGCTCGTCATCTTAGTGTTTATGTCTAGTGAAACACTCAACGGGCCATGTTCATTTAATTTTTCTAAAAAGAGTTTTTGGTTTTTCTCCCTTAACTTATTTTGTGTAACAATTTGTCCATGCAAATACTCGCCGCGCTCTTTAAGAAACTGCCCTTCTGCCGAATTGCCATCAAATCGCTCAAAGAATTTTTCAGGTGAAATCTTTTGTTTTGCCTTGAGCTCATTAACCTCCTCTTCTTGAGGCAAAGCAGAGTGATTTCCAGGTTGAGCAGCCAAACGCAATCCCCATCCTTTTAAAGTATGGGCAATAATAATTGTAGGCTTGTTTTTAGATTCTTTAGATTTTAGCAATGCCTCTCCCATTGCTACCAAATCATGTCCGCCAAAATCACGAATAGCCTCAAATAGCTCCGAATCAGTCACCCCTTCCATAAATTTTTTCAAATTTGGATGCTCTTTGACGATTCCCTTTTTGAGAGCCTTCATATCATGAACAAGCAACAATGCCTGCAGCTCATAATCTTCCAATTCTTCTTCCAAAAACTTTTTGAAAGATTCGCCACCCTGTTTTTTGAATAAATGATCCCTTTTATGTCCATGGCGAACTTGAATCACTTCCCAGCCATTGGCATTCATGGTTCGTTCAATTCGATCAGCATCCGTACCCCCCATGATTTTCTTATTCGTAATTCGATGGCCATCTAAAGACTGTCGATTGTAGTCCACAATCCAAGTTAAATTACCAAGTTCCCTCTCTGCAAAATCAGGAACAGCTTCATAAAGAGATCCTTCTCGAAATTCGGAATCACCGCAAACTGCCCAGAAATGAGCATCCGGAACTTCATATCCATGTTCCCGAGCATAGCGATAGGCAAGCGCCAAATACCCTGCCTTTACAGGTGGAATCCCCACTGTGCCCGAAGGAAAAAAATTATGGTGATCACAATCGTAAGCTGAATGATAGGATTGAAAAACATATTGTCCTTGCTGAGGATAGGCGCGCAATCCTTCCATAGCTTGATTCGCTTCATCAAGATTCAATCGACTCAAATCAGATTTCAAAAATAAATCCAAAAGATAATTATAAGCGTGGTCTGATGGCGAAGCATGGGGTTTATTGGCGACAAAATCAAAGCCTGTTTTGGCAACCAAATGAATCGCTCCCAAAATATGCAAGGCACTTGCGCTGGCAGATGCATGACCGCCAATTTTAGGATCGCCTTTTTCCTTTTCTGGACGATGATTGGCTAAATAAATCATCTGAGTTGCCAAATAATGGGCTCGACTGGCAATGTTTTCAAGAGTTTTTCTATTGAGGTTTTTTCCACTATTCACTTTATTCTCCTTGACGCCGAATTTCTGATGAAGGGCTTCGCTCCCTCTTTTCTAAACACTATTTTGCTTAAGTTTCAAGTACCATATCCCAGCGAATACGTACAGTGCCGTCGATCTCCACAATTCCTTTAGGTGGATTGGGAAAGGGTGCAGCAGATCTAAAGGCATCCACAGCGGCCTCATCCAAATCCTGCACCCCAGAATCACTGAGTACCTGGACATTAACAAGCAATCCCGCCGAATTAAGCACTACCAAAAGCTTCGTGATTCGATCTTGACTAGAGGCAATGGTGCGCCCCTCTTTATAAATGCGCATCACTCGCTCCCGCACAATTCCCTCCCAATGTTCAGACAATTGGCGGCGGATTCGATTATAATAGGAGTAATATTTGAATTCTCGAGTGTTTAGTAAAGTTTCCAGACCTTTGTCTACATTCTTCAGGTAATCTTGAGATTGACTCACTTCACTTCCTTGTCCTTGGGCCGCATTTCCTGTTCTCTCATTTGAAGGGTCCTCTGGTCGAGATTTTTGAATCATTTTTTGAGCATCTTTTATTCGAAAATCCCCAACCCCCAAAGAGGGCAACAAAGTTTGTAATCTCAGATTTTTCAATGAAGAAGACGGTGTGACTGCCAATCTGGGCTTGGCAAGCTTTTCAGTAGCCCGTTCTTTTCCTCGAGTTTGACTTGTTTTAATGTTTTGAAACTGACCATGGTTCTGGGCAATGGTCTGTTTTTTCGTTTTATAGTTCCTGGCACTTAATAGCGTTGCTGTCTTGTTAAACTCTTCTTCGTTTTCCACATTTTGTTCCACAACCTGCTTTGCATTTTCAATTTTTTCCTTTACCTGAACCACTTTCTCAGGTCTATTTAAGACAGTTGAATTCTCTATAATATTTATTGTAATTGGCTCCGACAGAGGGGCTTGAAAGGCCCAATACTTTTCATATAGAACGACACCTGTCCCCGCCAAAAAATGGAGGCACAAAGAAAAAATGACAAAGACTAACAATGGCGAAAAGGTCCTATTTAGTTTGCGCATTCTGCTGATTTCATCGGCAGCTCTTTTCAAAAACATGATTTAAAAGTGGAATCTCAACATTGAATTCGGACGAAAGTCCGATTTGACCTACGCAGGGACTCGCGTCAAAATGAATCAATGGAATTAGAAGTTACATATTTTACTGATCGGGGTTTACGTAGAGAGTCCAATCAAGATTCATTACTCGTCAACAAAGATTTCGGTCTTTTCATCGTTGCAGACGGGATGGGTGGCCACTCCGGTGGCGAAGTAGCCTCTTCGATGGCTGTGGAAACGGTGGAGGAAGTCTTACTCACTTTGGATTTTAAACGTATGATGCCTCGCGAAGCTATTCTTCATGCTTACGAGGAAGCGTCCTCTCGCATTTTTAATAGAGCCGCTTTAACAAATCCGGAGTTGGCAGGCATGGGCACGACGATGGTCATTGCTCTGATTCGGGGAGATAGCATTTATATTGGAAATGTGGGTGATTCACGTTGCTATTTGTTTAAGCGACCCTATCTTTGGCAAATTACCGAAGATCACTCTCTACTCAATGAACAAATTCGCTCGGGATTTCTTTCTGAGGAACAAATCACAAATTTTGTTGGAAGAAATGTCATCACCCGCAGCGTTGGTTACGAAAAAGATGTACAGCCTGATATCTTAGAACGACAATTCCTACCTGGTGAAACTTATTTACTCTGCAGTGATGGCCTTTCAGGTCTCGTTAATGATCAAAAAATTTCAGAAATTTTTAACTCTCATCCCCCCGAAAAGGCGGCCCGAATTTGTTTGGAGCAAGCTCTTAAAAATGGGGGCGACGATAATGTGACTGTTTTAACTTTGCATTTCAAAGGATGACTCGCTAACCTGCTTTTCTATGTGCGCTGGGGCGCTAAGCCACAACAAATCAGTGTGAACAAGTTAACGGAATAAGTTGAGCCACACCAGAGTAATCCTACAAATGGAGCTCTGTATCGAGTC
>Ga0172367_10002674_pt1 | contig 24165 bp, 23 predicted proteins | sample Lak10m_FD_114542 | JGI IMG/M metagenome (GOLD analysis project Ga0172367, IMG submission 114542) | Freshwater microbial communities from Kabuno Bay, South-Kivu, Congo - kab_022012_10m | ecosystem: Environmental > Aquatic > Freshwater > Lake | place: Democratic Republic of the Congo: South-Kivu... | reverse complement strand
CGCCGTCTATCAGCATCTCATGGCCATGCTGCCGGTCGCCGAGGCCCAGCTGCATTTCGCCCTGCAGCGCCAGGCCTGCCGCGCCTTCGGCTGGAGCGTGCGCGCCATCCGGCGCGACCAGATCGTCCCCCTGTCGGACTGGAACGACTTCATCCCGCGCTTCGAGGCTTACCGCCTTGCCATCATGGACCTCGACGCAGCCTCGCGCGCCTTCACCCAATCCCTCCGCCACGCCTACCGCATCCGCACCCGCAACGACGCGACCACCGCGCACGCGGCCCATGGTTCGACGGGCGATCGCAGTGCTGCTGACCACGAGGCGGCAGGCATTTCGACAACCCAGACTTGCACGTCTCTCGGAGCCCTCATCCTGAGGAGGCCGAAGGCCGTCTCGAAGGACGAGGGCAGGCTCACCAACGCCCGCGGCCCGCCCCAATCTCCCCGACTGCCGATTGCCGACCGCCTATTGCCTCCGAAGCGCCCGCTTCCGAGAACGCGCGTGCGCCCGCTACGTTCCGCCGCGCTGCTCTTCCCTGACCGCATTGATGTAGGACCACAGCATGTGCGCCGCGACGCCGCGATAAGGGCGCCAGCGTTCGCCTGTCTTCAGAAATTTCTTGGGCGGATGACGTTTGCGTTCGCCGGAGATCATCCGGTAGGCCTCGGACAACCCGATGTCGGCATGCGGAAACACATCCCACCGCCCCAGGCAGAACATCAGATAGACATCCGCCGTCCACGGCCCGATGCCCTTCACGGCGACGAGTTCGGCCTGCGCATCCGCATCACTCGCCTTCGCCACGCGCCTCAGGTTCAGCGAGCCCTCCGTCACCGCCTCGGCGATCGAGCGGATATGCGCGATCTTCGGCCGCGAGAGGCCGCAGGCGCGCAAGCTGTCGATATCGGCTGCAAGAACCGAGGCCGGCGTGATCTTCCCAAGCAGGACCTCCACCCTGCCCCAGATCGTGCCTGCCGCCTTGGTGGACAGCTGCTGGTAGGCGATGATCCGCGCGAGCCCCGCATAATCGCCCTGCCGCGTGCGCCATTCCGGCACGCCGACGCGCGCGTGCGCCGCCTCGATGATCGTGCACTGCTTCGCGAGGCTCTTCACCGCGCTGCGGAGCTGCTTCGGGTCGGTGACGTCGAGCGTGGTCATGCAGCCATGATTTTCACCCGGCAGAGGCATGCGCAAGCGGCGCATCGCTGGCTGCTGACACGCCGCGGCAGCACACTCGCCATTGGGGGAGACGAACAGGCGCGACATCGCTATGATCGAGGCATGTCCAAGCAGTCCCCTATCCGCAAACTCCGCCGCGACCGGTCGCGCCTCCAGCAGGAGCTCGCCCTGGCCCAGGGAACCGACGACGCGGCGCAGATACCCGTGCTGACTAAGCGCATCCGCGATCTCGACAAGGAGATCGCCGCGCTTGAGGCGAAGCGGGAAACCTAATCGGGGGCCGATCAGGCCGGCTTGGGCGCCGTGAAGGCGGCAAGGAAATCCGAGAGTTCCAGATCGGGCAGCAGGCCGCCTGGGCGCGCGATCTCCTGGCGCAGTTCGGAGAAGGCCTGCTTCTCCCCGGCGCTGAGATTGCGCGCGGCGATGAAATGCATCGGCGAGCCGGCGAAGCTCCGCTCGGTCACCGGCCCCGACTCGAGCACAACGAGATTTCCGTGGCGACGATCACGGCGGATCTTGTCCATCAGGCCCGCAACGCCCGCGGCTGGCCCTTCCAGCACCTGCAGGAAGACGCCCTCGTAGAACAGCATCAGGCCAGTGATGTCGGCGCCGGCGTTCGCTGATTTTGCACGGAGGTAGATGCGGTCGAGTTCCTCTGCCCGCAGCACGCCGATGGCGGTGCTCATGTAGACCGTGCGGTGTAAGGCTCCGGAAGGCATGGGCCGACTCCGTTCAACCTGTTGTAAGCATGAGGCCACAAAGGTGAACGGGGAATTAGCGTTTCTGTCACACTAGGGTTCCGTCGCCTGCTGCGACATCGCTGCAACAGCATGCGCTAGCGCGATGGTCTCGGTGTCGCCCTCGCCCGTGACGCGTAGCGGACGCCACCGCCGCTGGAAGGCACGCACGACCGCGGCCGTGGCTTCGTCGAAAACTGACGTGAGACTGATGCGATAGCCGATTGTGGCGAGATCGCGCTGCACGCCTTCGACAGTCAGACCTGCATCGCCCATCGCCGCGCCATGCATCATCCACGGTTCAGGTCGCGACGGTTCGGGCCACAGGCCGATGCCAGAGTCCGACAACTGCTTCCATGGGAAAAGCTCGCCCGGGTCTTCCTTGCGGTCCGGCGCAATGTCGGAGTGCGCGACGATGTTCACCTGCGGGATGGACCAGCGGTTGAGAATGCCCTGGCACAACGAGATCACGGCGACGATCTGCTCATCCGGAAAAGCGCGATAGCCCCATTCATGACCTGGGTTCACGATCTCGATGCCGATCGAGCGCGAGTTGAGATCCTCCCGCCCGCGCCACCAGCTTCGCCCGGCATGCCAGGCGCGCTTGTCCTCCGCAACCAGCGCGAAGACGCGCCCGTCTTCCTCCACCATGTAGTGCGCCGAGACCCGTGGCTCGCGATCCTCCCGCAGGCGGGCCAGCGCCGAAGGTCCGTCGGGCATGCCGGTATAGTGCAGCACCAGCATGTCGAGCGGATGCTGCCGCTCGTTGAAGTTCGGGCTGGCGGCCTCGATCAGGGTCAGACTCATTGGCTCATCTTGTCGCCAACCGGGGCTTCGGGGAAGCGTCGGTTGCGGCGCACGCCGATAATGCCCACGCCCGCCAGCGCCATCGCCCCTCCGACCAGCATCTGCCAGGTCACGGATTCGCCCAGCAGGACCACGCCCAGCCCCACCCCCATCACCGGCGTCATCAGGGTAAGCGGCGACAGGAGCGTCACCTCATATTGCTTGAGCAGGCGGTAGAAGCTGCCATGTGCGAATATCGAGACGCCAACCACAGCGAAGATCGAAGCGGCATAGACCCGCCAGTCCAGCGCAGAATAGGCGTCCGCCTGCCCCGTCTCCCAGGCCAGGGACATCAGCATCAGAGGCGCGATGGAAAAGAGCCCGATCCAGGCCTGCAGGCGCATAGCGGGCATGGGATCGATGCGCTTCATCAGGATGTTGGCGATCGCGCCCACGAGCGCCGCGCCGATCAGGTAGGTGGCGCCGATGGTGAGGGAGAACTGCGCCGGATCGATCATGATGATCATGACGCCGGCAAAGGCGAGCACGATGCCGGAGGTGCGCCAGATGCCGACCTGTTCCTTGAGAAAGACAATGGAGAGAATGGTCGTGAAGGGCACGCCCAGCTGCCCGATGACCGCAGCAACGCCTGCGGTCGATGTGGCGAGGCCGAGAAAGAGAAGCCCGAAATGGATGCCCGCCATCCCCATCGCGATCAGGAACATCATCCCCATCTGCCGCGGCGCCGGCAGCAGGAACGGCGCGAGGATCGCCGCGAGCAATGTCACGCGAACTGCGGCAAAGAACAATGGCGGCACCTCCCCCGCCGTCACCGTCCAGCGCGTGATGACGAGGTTGAGCGCCCAGAACAGGCACACGGCGACAAGGAGCGCGAAGTCCGCGGGTTTCATGGGGAGGGACAGGTCGATGGATAGGGCAAGTAGGCTTGTGTCGCGATTGCCTGGATCGCGCAACGTCGCCTTGGTCGAGAACGATAATGCAGGTGGGCCGCAGTTACAGTTCGATGACCCAGCCATCCGCCGTGCGGCGGGCGTCGAGCGTCTGGGGCGCGCCCTGCTGGTCCGCAACGCGGCGGCGCGGCCGGCCAATGGTCAGAAACACGGCCGCGATCGCAAGCATGAGGCCGATAAAGGTCGTCGCGATCAGCGCCGCAATCGCCGCAAACAACAGGAACAGGCCGAAACCCGCTTTCGCCAGCACGCCAAACGCCTGCTGGAGACCAAGCATCAGGCGCGATCCGAAATCGGGCTGGCCAAGCGTCTCGGTCATCTGCGGAACTCCCTGCGCCCTTGAAGGTGCGTTTCGTTCCGGGAAAGTCAATCGGCGCGGATGAGAATTCCCCGGTCGTTGCGGATTCGCGCGTACGCTGTGGTGATCGCCGCTGATTTTTCGTGCGCCACGGGTTCGAATTCGCGCGGGGCGGACTTTGCAGCGGCCAGCGTGTCGGGATGATTCTCCAGCATGAGGCGGCGATACGCGGCGCGCACCTCCTCGAAGCTGGCATCTGGCGCCACCCCCAGGACAGCGTAGGGATCGTCCTCGTCGGGACCGAGATGGCTCGCCTTGATGCGCCGGAACTGGTCCTCGGTGAACTCGAAGAACTGGGCGACGCTCCTCAGATAGTCGAGCTCGTCCGCCGTGATGGCGCGGTCGGACGCCGCAATCCGGAACAGGCCGTCGAGCACGCCTTCGAGCAGGCACGGCCGGTTGCGGTAACGCTTGGCAATGCGCCGGGCATAGGCCTCGTAACCGCGCACCGTCTGCCGCGCGATGTTGAACACACGCTGCATGGCCGCGCGATCCTCGGGCGCGACCCTGAACACGCGGGCAAATGCGTCCACCTCGTCGGTGGTCACGAGTCCATCCGCCTTGGCCAGCTTGGCGCTCAACCCGATGATCGCGGCCGTGAAATCGACGTCGCCCGGATCAGGCGCACAGGTCACCGTGGCCAGGTCCGTGCCTGTTTCGTCGTCCGGCTCGAAGGCCTTGCGGGCCAGAGACGACAATTGCGACCAGATGCTCATTCCAGTCGTCCTTGTAGCGTGCGGAACTCGGGGCGCAAACGGGACTCAGTGGAGGGGTTGGAAATCCCGGATCCCTCACCAAATTGCTGGAGTACCGGAACTCTGGCGACTTTCAGGGAGTAGTGTCGGCTCAGGTAGCGACAGCCGGAAAAGTTCGAGTCCCAGCGATCTAGTCCCCCCACGTCCCCCCGCTGGGACAGAAGCGTCGCCGCCGACCGCAAAGTCGGCGGCGATTGCTTATGTGCTTCAGGTCTGGGCCGCCAGGCGGCGCATCAGGTCGCTGGCCGATGTGACGGCGCCCGTCACAGCGCCGGCCGTAATCTTCATCACATCTCCGCGTGCAGGCGCCTGGTCGCCCCGGACATCGCGATGACCCTGCCCCTTGCGATGGTTTCCGGATTTCGGTCCACGCGGCTTCTGCTTCTGCTGCAAGTTCGGCGCGCCGGTGCGGGCCTCTACCCCTGGCCCGCCGCCCTTACCGCGTCGACGGCGCCGGCCAGGGCGGCCCTCGCCATGAGCGGAATCGAGCCGAGTCTCGTCGCGACGCTGTTTCTGCTGCGAATGGCGACGGGGCTGCGCCTCGCCACGCGGCTCGGCACGCGCGCACCGCTTTTCATCCATGTTGGCGTTGGCCGAAAGCTGCGCCAGCGTTGCATCGTTGCGCCTGTCCTCGCTCGGGATTTTCTGGCGCGTCGTGCGTTCGATGTCGCGCAGCAGCTGGCGTTCATCCTCGGCGCAGAAGGCGACAGCCGAGCCATCGCGCCCGGCGCGCGCCGTCCGGCCGATGCGGTGGACATACTGCTCAGGCACTTCCGGCAGTTCGAACTGGACGACATGCGTCACCGAGGCAATGTCGATGCCGCGCGCCGCGATGTCGGTCGCCACCAGGGCGCGAACCTTTCCGTCCTTGAATTCAGCGAGAGCCCGCTCGCGCTGGTTCTGGCTTTTGTTGCCGTGGATTGCCGACGCCGGCACGCCGCCGGTTTCGAGGATGCGCGCAACCTTGTCGGCGCCGCGCTTGGTGCGGGTAAAGACCAGCACGCGCTTGAAGGCTTCGTCTGCGAAGAGTTCGGTCAGCAGGCCGCGCTTGCGGTTGGCCTCGATGAACACCACGCGCTGGTTGACGCGCTCGACCGTGGTCGAGGGCGGCGCAACCGAAACCTTGAGCGGGTCCGCGTTGAGCAGTTCATTGGCGAGCTTCTCGATGTCCGCCGGCATGGTGGCCGAGAAGAAGAGGTTCTGGCGCACCTTCGGCAGGTGGCGAACGATGCGCCGGATCGGATCGATGAAGCCCATGTCGAGCATCTGGTCGGCTTCGTCGAGCACGAAGATCTCGGTCTGCGACAGGTCGGCATCGCGCTCGCCAAGATGGTCCAGCAGGCGGCCGGGCGCGGCGACGATCACGTCAACGCCACGCGCCAGCGCCTGGCGCTGGGGGCCATGGCCGACGCCGCCGAAGATGGTGGCGACGCTGAAGCCGAGCTTCGCGCCATAAGCCTTGAAGCTGTCGGCGATCTGTGTGGCCAGTTCGCGCGTGGGCGAAAGTACGAGCGCGCGGCAGCCGCGCTTCGGCGCTGGCTTCCGGTTGGCCGCGAGGCGGTGGAGGATCGGCAGCGCGAAGGCGGCCGTCTTGCCGGTGCCAGTCTGGGCGATGCCGAGGAGGTCGCGCCCTTCCATCACGCCGGGAATGGCGGCGAGCTGGATAGGCGTGGGCTGGGTGTAGCCCTTCTGGGTCAGCGCCTCGAGGATCGAGGCGTTGAGGTTCAAATCCTTGAATTGGGTCAAGTGGAGACGTTCTTTCATGTGCGCGAACGGGCGGACGCCTGTCTCTGCAGGTCCGCCGGGGCGCTGTCTTTATGGGAAGGCCCGGCGTGCGCGGGCGTTCATGCGATCGTTTCAGGGCGCTCAACGAGCTGAGTTACCTTCTGGGAACTCTCACGCAGCCGGAGCGCCGATATCGCCTCCCGTTTCGGAGACGCGAGCGGCATATCAGGGGCAAAACCCCTAAAGTCAAGCTAACAGACTGAAACGAGCTGAAGAGCCGCGGATCAGCCGCCCATGATCAGCGCGCCAACGAGGAGCGCGATCTCCAGTCGGAACCAGCTGAAATCCAAGCGGCGGACGGCATTTACCATGGCGGCTAGGCCTGCGACCCGGTTGCACGATTGCTGAGGCGAAGGTTCATCGCGATGGGCGCCGGCGGCAATCGCTCGCACCCTCCGCGCGATGAACCTGCTCGGGTGCTCGCCCGCATGGTTGTGTCTTTCGAGGCGATGAGCCACAGCGTGCGCCCATGAACGGAGCACAGCATGCCATCGTCGTGGGTGCAGGCCCGGCGGGGCTCGCTGCGGCCGAAGTGCTGGGCGAGGCGGGCTGGCGCGTCACTGTCCGCGAGCGCATGCCGAACCCAGCGCGGAAATTCCTGCTGGCCGGGCGTGGCGGGCTCAACCTCACGCATTCGGAGCCTATCGAGTCTTTCCTTGACCGTTACGGCTCTGCCCGCGCCCGCCTTGAGCCCGCGATCCGCGCCTTCACCCCGTCCGACCTGCGCGCTTGGGCGGCCGGGCTCGGGATCGAGACCTTCATCGGATCGTCCGGGCGCGTGTTTCCGACTGAGATGAAAGCCTCACCGCTTCTGCGCGCGTGGCTGGCGCGGCTTGCCGGGCTGGGCGTGCAGCTCGCGCCGCGCTCGCGCTGGATCGGCTGGGACGGCGATGCGCTCATCTTCGAGACGCCGGCCGGGCACCGTATCGAACAGGCCGATGCGACGGTCTTCGCCCTCGGCGGAGCGAGCTGGCCGCGGCTGGGGTCCGATGGCAGCTGGGTCGAGCTGTTCCGCGACCGTGGGGCCGAAGTCACGCCCCTGCGGTCCGCAAACTCGGGCTTCGTTGTGAGGTGGTCGGATGTGTTTCGCGAGCGGTTCGCTGGCGAGCCGCTGAAGCGCATCCGTCTCAGGCTGGGCGAGCATCAGGCGCGCGGCGAGGCGATGATCGCCGGCTACGGCATCGAGGGCGGTGCGATCTATGCGCTGGGGTCGCACATCCGCAGTGCGATCGAACGCACCGGCGAGGCAGTCCTCGAAATCGACCTCGCGCCGGACCTCCCCCTTGAAGCACTGGCGGCGCGGCTCGGAGGGACTCGCAAGGACTCGATGGCAAACCGGCTGCGGAAAGCCGGGCTGTCACCCGTCGCGGCCGGCGTGCTGCGCGAGGATGTCGACGGTCCCGCCTTGCCGGCCGAGGCTGAACAGCTGGCGCGTCGGATCAAGCGCGTGCGTCTGCGTCTCGGCGGTGCAAGCGACCTCGACCGCGCCATCTCGACTGCGGGCGGTGTCAGCTGGGACAGCGTCGATGCCGAATTCGCATTGAAGACCGACCCACGCACATTCGTCGCCGGCGAAATGCTCGACTGGGAAGCACCAACCGGCGGCTATCTCCTGCAGGCCTGCTTCGCAACGGGCCGCGCAGCGGCAAAAGGAATCCTTGCGCGGTTCGGCTAGAACGCGCCCGCGACCGTGATGGTCACGTTGCGGCCCATCGTGGAGGAGCGGAACTCGTTGAGCGCGGGCACATAGTACCGCCGGTCGGTTTCCTTCTCGACATCGAGGAGGTTTGCCGCTGTCACGCGCACGAGCAGGCCTCCGAGCAACGCCGTCGTCTCGACGAAAAGGTCGACATTCGGGTCCTTGGGCTCAGTCAGCTCAAGACGATCAGCGCGATAGTAGGGTACCGGGCCGACATTGTTGACCTTGCCGCCCCACGCGACCTTCATCGCGGTAATGTCCTGGCGGAACTCGGCAAGCCAATCGAACTCCTGCTCGCTGGAGATTTGCCGCGTCTGCAGGGTGAACGGATCGGTGACTTCCGAGTCCTGCGCGCCGACATTGAGCTTGAGAAGACCGCCGGCGACACCCACCGTATCGAGCGGCAGTGTCGCCTCGATGCGCGCACCCCAGCGTTTGCCGTCGCCGATATTGCCGACAGCGGTGCAGGCGCCGGGAAGGCCGACTGGAGTCGTGCAGACGCCACCGACTGTGATGAAATCCTGCGTGTCCTCGATGTCGTCGTAGAACGCGGATAGCGAGAGCGCGCCGCGCTGGCCCAGCTGGCGCTTCCACTGGACGCTGGATTTCCAGGTCTGCTCCGGCTCGAGATCAGGATTGCCGACATTAGCCTGGGTCGAGATCGAGTTTAGACCGGTGGCGAAATCGCCGAAGTCGAGCTGCGAGACGTCTCGCACGATAGAGAGACGCCACTGGTCCTCCGCGTTTGGTTGCCAGGTGAGGACACCGCGTGGCTTGGAATAGGTGAAGTCGCGATCGTTCGCCACATCGCCTGACTGTGAAATCGTGGAGGCCTCAAAGTTGAACCCGGCTTCCAGCGTCACCTGCGGATTGACGCGCCACACATCGGTGATCGACGCTTCTATCCGGTCTTCCTCCACCTTGGTCGAAGCGATGGGCACGATGACGGGAGCAAACGGCCCGCCAATCGGACCCAGCAGGCTCTGGCGATCGACACGGCGATAATTGTAGGCGCCTTCGAGGGCCGTCTCGATCGTGTGCTGCGCATCCGGCCGCACGGTCCAGGAGCCGCGCACCACATGCTCGCCGGCGCGGTTGTCGGAATTGTCGACCTGCTGGCCCTGGGGCAGGCCGAGCACATTCTGGGTGATCACCTGCTGCGGACGCCAGTTCACGAGGCGGTTCACGCTGACCAGCTTGACCGCGTTCTGCCCGTCGAACTTGTGTTCGTAGTCGCCGCCGAGATCGACATACCAGATGTCCTTCTCCTCATAGTTAGAGGAGATGACGCCGATAGGCGTGCCATTGCCGAGGCGAAGGCTGCCGGCGGCGTTGTTGGTGAACAGCCGTGGCAGGATCCGGAAATTGGCGTTCCACGTGTCGCGCGGCGTCGGCGTCCAGTTCGCTGCGCCGGTGATCAGAAGCTCGCCGACCTGGCTCTGGTAGAATTCGTCCTGTGTCCGAATCGGCGTTCCCAGCGAGTTGCGGACGGTGGCCGCCACCTCCTCCCGCTCGCCGAGGTTTGTGCCCTGCAGTGCGAGACGAAAGCCGAAATTGTCCGTCTTCCATGCGCGCGTACCGCCGACCTGCACGCCAATGCGGCCCTGTTCGTACCAGCGGGTGGTGGCGGCAAACGTTGTCGAAACCTGCATGCCCGTGGCCGGCTTTAGCACCACGTTGGCGAGTTCGGTATAGCCGCGCACGTCGATATTGCCTGCGGCTGAAGCGCGGATCAGCTCAATGCGCTGCACGGCGCCAGCCGCGATGCGGCTGAGTTCGTCCTTGAGGCTTGTCTTGCTGCTCGGGCGCTGTCCGTCGATGAGGACATTGCCGGCTGTCGCCCCGAAGCCGCGCAGGTCTTCCCCCTCATCGAGCGTGAAGCCCGGCACCTGGCGTACCATGTCCTCGGCGGTCACCGGATTGAAGCGTGCGAAGAAGGCGGGCTCGAAGGTCTGGACTGCGGATTCAGCCGGCGCGCCCTCGGGTTGCTGGGGCGTCTGGGTCTCCTGTGCGCGCGCAATACCGGAAAGCGCGAACGCGCTGGCGGCCAGGACAAGCACCCGTCTCCACTGTTTCAAGTTTCCGTCCTCCCCTGGGCGACCATTCTCATCCGGCCGCGCCATCGTGACCGATCAGTGAGCGGGCCGTTGCAGCAAGGCATGGGCTCGATCACATGTCGGGCAGAAAATTGGGGAACGGCGCCCCCGTCAACAGAAATCCCCCCGTTCTTGCAAGGGAAAAGCAAGCCCGTGACGCCGCAAACATAGGCGTCGCGCCCCGCGCGAGCGCCGCCTAGTAGTTGAGTATTGGCCTCAACCAGCGTTCAGCAGTCGCAAGATCCCAGCCCTTGCGGCGCGCGTAGTCCTCGACCTGATCTTTCTCGATGCGGCCGACGGCGAAATAGACAGCCTCCGGATGCGAGAGAAATAGGCCAGAGACTGACGCAGGCGGGTTCATCGCATAGCTGGAGGTGAGCTCGATGCCGGCATTGGCGGTGGCATCCAGCAGAGCGAACAGCGTCGCTTTCTCAGTGTGATCAGGCTGGGAAGGATAGCCCGGCGCCGGGCGGATGCCGCGGTATTTCTCCGCGATCAGGTCCTCGTTCGTCAGCGCCTCGTCACGCGCATAGCCCCAGAGTTCGCGGCGCACCTGTTCGTGCAAGTGTTCGGCAAAGGCTTCCGCGAAGCGGTCGGCCAGAGCTTTGACGATGATCGAGGAGTAGTCGTCGCCCTTGTCGACAAACTCTTTTGCCTTGGCGAGTTCGCCATGTCCCGCTGTGACTGCGAAACCGCCGATATAGTCTGCGCGCGTCTCGGCCACGAAGTCCGCCAGCGCGAATTGGCCTTTTTCGTTCGTCTTCTCCATCTGCTGGCGCAGGGTGAAGAAGCGGGCGATCTCCCGCTTGCGCGTCTCGTCCTTCCAGACGACGACATCGTCGCCATCGCGATTGGCAGGCCAGAAACCGACCACGCCCTTCGCCGTGATCCACTGCTCGCCGATCATGCGCTGGAGGATGGCCTGCGTGTCCTTCCAGAGCGACCGCGCCGCCTCGCCGATGACGTCGTCTTCAAGGATCATCGGATAGCGACCGACGAGGTCCCAGCTGGCGAAATAGGGCGTCCAGTCGATGTAGCGCGCGAGCGTGGCGAGGTCAGCCTCGACCGCGCGCACGCCGAGGAAGCTCGGCTTCTGCGGCGCGTAGGACGACCAGTCGATCTTCGGAGCAAGATTGCGAGCGGTCGCCAGATCAACCCGCGCCTTGGCCTGGCCGCCCGAACGCGAGTCGCGAATCTTCGCATACTTGTCTTTTGTCTCGTCCCAGAAGCGGCCGCGCGTCTCCTCGCTCATCAGCTGCGAGACGACGCCGACGGCGCGGCTGGCGTCGAGCACATGCACGACAGGCGCCTCGCTCAGCATCGGCTCGATCTTGATGGCGGTATGCGCCGGGCTGGTCGTCGCTCCGCCTATCAGGAGCGGCTTGGTGATCCCGCGCCGCTGCATTTCGGAGGCGAAGTAGACCATCTCGTCCAGCGAAGGCGTGATCAGGCCTGACAGCCCGATCATGTCTGCATTCTCGTTCGTCGCGGTCTCCAGGATCTTCTCGGCCGGAACCATCACGCCAAGGTCGATGACCCTGTAGCCGTTGCACTGGAGAACCACGCCGACGATGTTTTTGCCGATGTCGTGGACATCGCCCTTCACCGTCGCCATCACGACAACGCCGTTGGATTTGTCGGCCATCCCGGTGCGAAGCTTTTCCTCTTCCATGTAGGGAAGCAGGTGCGCCACCGCCGCCTTCATCACGCGCGCCGACTTCACCACTTGCGGCAGGAACATCTTGCCGGCGCCGAAGAGGTCGCCAACGATGTTCATGCCATCCATCAGCGGGCCTTCGATCACGTGCAGCGGTCGCTCGGCCTCAAGGCGGGCGGCTTCCGTGTCGTCGACGATGTATTCGGTGATACCGTTGACGAGGGCGTGCGCGAGGCGGTCCTTTACCGGCTTCTCGCGCCACGAGAGATCGACCTTTTTCTCGACCCCCTTCTGCCCGCGGTAACGCTCGGCGACTTCGAGCAGGCGTTCGGTGGCGTCGGGGCGGCGATTGAGAATGACGTCCTCGACGCGCTCGCGCAGTTCGGGCTCGATGCTGTCGTAGATGTCGAGCTGGCCGGCGTTCACGATCGCCATGTCGAAGCCGAGCTTGATGGCGTGGTAGAGGAAGACCGAGTGCATCGCGCGGCGTACGGGCTCGTTGCCGCGGAACGAAAACGAGACGTTCGACAGGCCGCCCGACGTGCGCGCGTAGGGCAGGTTCTGCTTGATGAGGCGAACGCCCTCGAAGAAGTCGACGGCGTAGTTGTTGTGCTCCTCGATGCCCGTCGCGACGGCGAAGATGTTGGGATCGAAGATGATGTCTTCCGGCGGGAAGCCGATGCCGACCAGCAGGTCATAGGCGCGCTTCGAGATCTCGAACTTGCGCTGCGCCGTCTCGGCCTGCCCCTGCTCGTCGAAAGCCATCACGACCACGGCCGCGCCATAGCTCAACGCCTTGCGGGCCTGATCGATGAAGGGTCCCTCGCCTTCCTTCATCGAGATCGAGTTGACGATCGCCTTGCCCTGGACGTTCTTGAGACCCTCCTCGATGACATCCCACTTCGAGGAATCGACCATGATCGGCACGCGAGCGATATCGGGCTCGGCCGCGATGAGACGCAGGAAAGTGCGCATCGCCGCCTTCGAATCCAGCAAGCCCTCGTCCATGTTGACGTCGATGATCTGCGCGCCGTTCTGGACCTGCTGGCGCGCGACCTCGACCGCCTCGGCATACTTGCCGTCGACGATCAGCTTCTTGAACGCCGCCGACCCGGTGACGTTCGTCCGCTCGCCAATGTTGATGAAGGACGCGGTGGAAGGAGTCATGCGTGAGGGCGTTTCTGCTTCTAGCGGGAGGCCGGAACGGCGGCCGTGACTTCGATCTCGACCAGAACGCCCGGTCGCGCAAGGCCGGCGACCTCAACGGTCGAACGCACCGGCCGGTTGGGCTGGGCGTCGCTGCCATAGCGGCGCGAATAGGCGCGCATCATGCCGTCGAAATCCATGCCAGCGCCGGCTCTTGGCGCCACGAGATAGACCGTCATCGCGACGACGTCGGCCTCGCTCGCGTCGGCTTCCGCCAGCGCGGCTGCGATCTTGGCGAAGACGTTTTCGGCCTGCGCTTCGGTGTCGCCGCTGAACCTGTCTGCATCGGGGATGATCCCCGGCAGCCGGATCGTCGCGTAGCCCGGCGGGATGACGATGTGCTTGGCGTAGAACGCCGTAGGCGAGGCGTACTGTCGCTGGATTGCGCCGCGAGCCGCGGGGCTGGTGTCACGCACGCTGGCGTAGACGCAGCCGGCAAGGCCCAGCGCCGCGAGTAAAGCTGTCGCGAACCGCATCACTCAGCCGCCTCTGGTCGCCGCAAAGCCGGCAAACCGTCGATACTCTGCGCATTCTTAGCCAGCCGGCTCTCATGCCACACATCAAGCTCCATGTGATCGATATAGCGGCGCAGCTGGTCGCGCTCGCCCTTGAACTCCATGAACGGCACGGCCCAACCGCAGCTGTCCTGCACCTGATGGATGTCCGCGAAGATGATGCCCCTGGCGCGTTCATGGCCCGGCGCAAACTTCGCGATCTCGTCCGCAAAGCCCGGGTCATTGAACTGCATCACCTGCCCGCGCCCATAAAGCCGCATGATGTTCGGTGCGCCATCGAAGGCGCAGAACATGAAGGTGATCCGTCCGTTCTCGCGCACATGGGCCAGCGTCTCTGCCCCCGATCCGCCGAGGTCGGCATAAGCGACGCGGTTGGGTCCAATGACGCGGAACGATTCGTAGCCCTTTGGACTGAGATTGACGCGGCCGGCATCACTAAGCGGAGCGGTGGCGACGAAAAACATCTTCTGCGCCTGGATGAAGGCGACGTGTTTGTCGTTGAGGGTGTCGCAGAACTTGGCCATCACGCCAACTCGAACGGTTCGAGCCCCGCCAGCCGCAGCGCCTTCGCGCGCTCGGGCGGCACGCGCGGCGTGATGCCCTTCACGTGCTCCGCCACATGCCGGATGTGATCCGGCGTCGTGCCGCAGCACCCGCCGAGAATGTTGACGAGGCCTTCCTTCGCCCACGCTTCTACAGCGTGCGCGGTCTCGTGTGGCTGCTCGTCATACTGGCCCATCTCGTTGGGCAGGCCGGCATTCGGATAGGCGGCGACCAGCGTATCTGCCACGCGCGCCATCTCGGCGATGAAAGGCCGCATCAGATCCGCGCCCAGCGCGCAATTGAATCCCACGGCAAAGGGCTTGGCATGCTTCACCGAATTCCAGAACGCTTCCGTCGTCTGGCCAGAAAGTGTGCGTCCGGAGCGATCAGTGATCGTCCCCGAAATCCAGATCGGCAGATGCTCCAGACCCTCCGCCTCCAGATCCATGATCGCCTTGATGGCAGCCTTGGCATTCAGCGTGTCGGTGATGGTCTCGATCAGGTAGAGATCAACGCCGCCTTCATTGAGCGCTTTCACCTGATCACGATAGGCGTGGTAGACCTCGTCGAAGTCGACGAGGCGCGCTCCCGGATCGTTCACGTCGGACGACATGGACAGCATCTTGTTCAGAGGCCCCATCGAGCCGGCTAAGAAACGCGGCTTGTTGGGTTGCTTGGCGGTGAACCTGTCCGCCACCTCGCGCCCGATGCGTGCGCCCTCATAGTTGATGTCCCACACCGCCTTGGCGTCGAGTTTGTAGTCATCCTGCGCGATCACGGTTGCGGAGAAGGTGTTGGTTTCCGAGATATCCGCCCCCGCCTCGAAATACATCTCGTGGAGCTTCGCCACGAGGTCAGGACGCGTGAGGCACAGGATATCGTTATTGCCCTTCATCTGACCGGCGTGGGCGGCAAAGCGCTCGCCGCGATAGTCCTGTTCCTGCAGGCCCATCTTCTGGAACATCACGCCCCACGATCCATCGAGGATCAGGATGCGCTCCTTCGCGGCAGCCTTCAGTTTCGCAATGCGCTCTGCACGGGTCATGATTTGGCGCCTTCGCGCGGGGGAGGAACCGACACCGCCCCGCTGGGGTGCAGCGGGAAGAAGGGATTGTGGGCGATTTCCCAGAGATGGCCTTCGGTATCGGCAAAGTGTCCGACATAGCCGCCCCACGCTGTCGTGTGCGGCCGTTTCAGGCTTGCGGCGCCTGCCGCCAGTACGCGGGCAAAGCCTGCGTCGACTGCGGCCGGGTCAGGGACGTTCCACGCCAGGGTCTGGCGGCGGAAGCCTTCGCCTGCGCCAGGCACACCGGCATCCTCAGCCAGCATGTCTGCCGGAAACAGCGCCAGAACCACGCCGTCCATGTCGTAGAAGTGGATGGTCGCCTGGGAAGCGCGCGACCGCTTGAGGCCCATCGCCTCATAGAAAGCGGCGGCGCGCGCCAGGTCCGCGACGCCAAGCGTCACGATGGCGATGCGAATCGGATGGTCTGTCATGCGGACACCGTGTTCGGCTTGATGCCCAACAGCCGGCAGGTCGACAGCGACAGGCCGGCGCGGTTCATCGTGTAGAAGTGGAAATGCTCGACGCCCTGCTCCGCCAGCCGATGGCACAGTTCGGCGGCGACATGCGCCGTGACGAGGTCGCGGGTCTCCGCATCGCTGTCGAGCCCGTCATAGAGGCTGGCGATGCGTGCCGGGATCGCCGTGCCGCACAGGTCCGCCATGCGCTTCAGCCCCTTGAAGTTTGACTGCAGCATGATCCCGGGCACGATGGGCTGGGTGATGCCGGCTGCGCGCGCCGCGTCAACGAACTTGAAATAGACGTCCGGGTAGAAGAAGAACTGCGTGATCGCACGCGTCGCGCCCGCATCGAACTTGCGCTTGAGATTGTCGATCTCGGCCTTGAGCGACGGCGCGTCAGGATGCACTTCCGGATAGCAGCCGACGGAAATGTCGAATTCGGCAATCTTGCGCGCGCCCGCGATCAAGTCGTTGGCGTAGGCGTACCCACCAGGGTGAGGCTCATACCGCGTACCAATGCCGCTAGTGGGATCGCCACGCAGGGCGACGACCCGCTTCACGCCGACGCTCCAGTAGTCGCGCAGAACCTGGTCGATCTCGTCTTTCGTTGCGGCGACGCAGGTGATGTGTCCGGCGGGCTTGAGCGTCGTTTCCTCCGCCATCTTCTTTACGATGCTGTGCGTGCGCTCACGCGTGGAGCCGCCAGCTCCATAGGTGACCGAGACATACGCCGGGGCGAGCGGCTCGAGCCGCTTCACTGAATCCCAGAGCTTCGCTTCCATGTCAGGCGTCTTGGGCGGAAAGAACTCGAACGAAACCGTCGGCGTCTTCATGCGGCTGACCTCTTGCCCGGCGCGGCCTTCGCCAGCTTCTGGCTTTCCGCCGACCAGACCATCACTGCGATGCCTTTTTCACCGTGCGGGGCGCGGAAGGTTTTGGCGGCCCTGGCGGTAAGTCCTGCCCGCTCGGCCCAGCGCGCCATGTCGGCCTCGCTGACGCCGAGGTGGCGATGTGCGTGCTCGGCGCGCAGATGTTCAAGCGAATGCGGGGCAAACTCGACCACGATCAGCCTGCCGCCAGGCGCCAGCACGCGCGCGGCTTCCAACAGCGCGCGGCCGGGATCGTCGAGGAAGTGCAGAACCTGGTGGATAATCACAAGGCTGGCTGAATTGTCCGGATAGGGCGAGGCCGTCGCATCGCCGTGGCGTACGGAGGCGTTGGCGGCGCCGGCAGCTTCAAGCTTGCTGCGCGCAACGGTGAGCATCTGGTGCGAAAGATCGATACCTTCGACGCGGCGAGCCATGCCGGCGAACAGCGTGAGCATTCGTCCCGTGCCTGTGCCGAAATCCACGACGAGATCGAACGGTCCAGTCCCAGCCGCATCGAGAACCGCCTTCTCGATATCCGCCTCGGCATAGTGGAGCGCGCGCAGCCGATCCCATTCATCGGCGACGCGCGCGAAGTACTGCTCGGCAGCAGATGCCCGCTCGGCCTTCACATCGCGCAAGCGATCAAGGTCACGCCGGAGCTCGGCGTCGGCCTGATCAATGCCGGCGATCAACGTATCGACCAGCCCGCGCGCCCCACCCTCGACAGGCAGGCGATAGAACACCCAGGCCCCTTCGGGCAGGCGCTCGACAAGCCCGGCCCCTGTCAGGAATTTGAGGTGGCGCGAAAGTCTTGGCTGGCTCTGGTTCAGCACCTGTGCAAGCTCGCCAACCGACAGCTCGCCATGCGCCAGCAAGGCGAGGATGCGCATCCGGGTGATCTCGCCGGCCGCCCTCAATTGGGTCACAAGATGGGTGAGGGCGACAGACTGCATATAACGATATAAACATATCCTTATATCAACTCAAGCGCGATCTGGCGGTCCTGCTGGCCTGACTCCTGCTCCAATGCCCAGGTGGATGAGACCCACCGGTTGATCCTAACGTAAAGCAGCCACATATCCGCCCGGCGGCGAGAGAACGTATCGACATGAAGCCAGTCAGGGTCCGTCTCATCTGCGCCGCCATAGCGGGTTCGGCCCTGCTGATGACGGGGTGCGCGACAGTTACAGTCGAAAACCCGGACCCCTACGAGGATTTTAACCGCCAGATGTTCGCCTTCAACGAGGCCCTGGACCAGGCGGTGCTCGAGCCCCTCGCCGATGGGTACCGCACCGTAACGAACGAACCCGTCCGAGAAGGCGTTGGAAACTTCACGAAGAATCTGGGCGAGCCCCTCACCTTCGTGAACCATCTCCTTCAGGGCAAGCTGCCCGACGCCGGGGCCACGCTGGGCCGCTTCGTCGTCAACACAACTATCGGCGGCGCAGGCGTTTTTGATCCTGCCTCGACGTTCGGCATGCAGCGCACCACGGAGGATTTTGGCCAAACGCTCGGGGTCTGGGGTGTCGAGTCAGGTCCTTTTATCGTGCTGCCCTTCCTTGGCCCGACCAACACGCGCGACATCATCGGGCGTGGCGGCGATGCGGCGCTTAACCCACTCAACTATCCCGAATTCGAGAACGACGACGCCATCCGGCTGGGCATCCTGGCGCTTGGCGGAATCAATGCGCGCGAGGACGGAATCGAGGCGTTCGACGAACTGCGCGCCCAGGTCGACCCCTATACCACTCTCAGGCGTTTGTATGGCCGGACAAGGGCCGCCGATATCGGAATTCCTTACAATGAGCCGAATGGCGCCCCAGAACTGACGGATGACGAGCTAGACTTCTAAACGTGCATGACGTGGAGCTTCCGATGAACCTCAGAGGAATGATCGGCGCGCTGGCTGTGGCTGCCGCAGTCGCGCCTGCCGCGTTCGCCGACAAGAAGTCCGAGGCGTACGTCCAGACCAATGCCAACGCCGTGTTGAGCGTGCTGAACGATCGTTCGCTCTCGCCTGATGCGCGCGAGCAGAAATTCGGCGAGTACATGAACAAGTTCGCCCACATGCCGTCGATCGCGCGGCGTGTGCTCGGTTCGAGCGGCCGGACACTGAGTGAAGCGGACTTCAACAAATACTACAGGATTTTCGAGACCTACGCTCTGGAGGTCTATCAGGTTCACTTCGACCAGTTCCGCGGTGAAAGCCTTCGTGTCACAGGCTCGCGCGACGATGGCCCGCAGCGCTCGACGGTCGAATCCGTCATCCGCAGCTCGCAGACGGGCAAGGACACCAAGGTCTATTGGGACGTGCTGCTGAGCCAGGACGGCAAGTCCTACCGCGTGCGCGACGTGGGCATCGAACTTGGCGGCTCGGTGCTGTGGCTTGCGCAGGAGCAGCAGGCCCAGTTCGTGAACTATCTCGACCGCAACAATGGCGACATCAACAAGCTGATTGGGCGCATCAACGTCCTGCTCGCTGACATGGAAGCGCGCAAGAAGGACGGCCGCGGCTCTGCTTACAAGGGCTGATGGCAGAGCGCCGGAACCGGTTGCGATGCGCTAGCTCTGGCTAACCCAACCAGCGCAATCCCTGGAGATAGCGCCGATTTACCGCCGCAAGCTCATGGCTGCGTCGAGGCAGCGCGAGGACAGAACCACCCGAAGGCGTCTGGCGCATGCTCTATGCAACTGGCGAGGCGCCAGGTGAGCAGGGCAGTCGATCTGCACGGACGCCCCCGTCCCAAGATGATGTGGCTGACGTGGTGCTTTTGCCCACCCGCTGCGGCAGACCCCTCGCGCAGGCGCCGAATCGCCAGACCGATTCGTCGAGCTGCTGGGACAGGCTAACCGCCGCATGGCCAAGCGCGAAAGCGGTCGCTAGCACCTATTCAACAGGGGGCTCATGCGCCCGCATCCGACGCAGCCGCGGCTCGTCCACCTTCCACACGGTCACCGTCAGCGCCGCCGCCATCGCCGCCAGCGTCGCCCAGAACGCGGCTTCATAGCCGGACAGCAAGACGAGCGCAGCGCCTAGGAGCGGCGCAAGCGCGCCCGCCGCGCCCTCCGCCGTGTTGGACAGCGCCATTCGCATCGGTACGTCGTGCGGATGGCCGTATTCTAGCACGATGTTTGACGTCGACATGTTGAAGCCCGACTGCCCCGCACCGATCAGGAAAAAAGAGAGCGCGAGCGTGACGATGTCGTGCGACAGCATCAGGCCTGCGACGCCAGCCATGTTGATCGCCGTGGAGATGACCAGCGTGGAGCGGAAGCCCTGCCTATCGGCAAGATACCCCCAGACCAGATTGCTGACCGTGTCCGCGCCCATGTAGGCCAGCGACAAGATGGCCAGCACGGCCCCGAATTGCTCCGGCTGCGTCTCCGCCGTCACGCCGAGCGCGAATGCGCCGTAGAGTATGAAAAATGGCTGACCAATGCGCGAGCCCATCACCAGCGTGCGCGCCACCATGAACCACGCGAAGCCCTTGTCGTCGCGCAGCAGGCTCGGCACATCTTTCACGCGCTCGCGCAGCGTCTTGCGCTCGCGCACGGTCGGCGGCTCGGGCTCACGCATCAGCATCTGGAGGGCCGTGAGTCCGAGACTGGTGAGCACGAACGCGACAAAGAAAGTGGTGGCATAGCCATTCCCCCACACATGATTGGCCACTAGCCACGTCCCCGCGAAGTAGGACAGCAGCGCCGCGATCAGCCCGCCGGTGAGATTGCGCCAGGCCTGCAGGCGCCCGCGCAGCCGGATCGGGATCACCTTCGCCAGCAAGAGTTGAAATGCGACGCGCTGCGGTCCCTGGAAGAAGCCCAGCAGGAACAGTAACAGGAGCGCGAAGGCGAGCGCCGGCGGACCCGTCAGGAACCAGCCGGAAATGGCGAGCCCGAGGATCTGCACCCGCATCAGCAAGCCCAGTGTGACTGACACGGGCAGGATGCGCTTGCGATGCTCGATATGGGAGGCGCCGATGATCGGCGAGACGATCATGCCGAGCTGCTGTAGACTCGTGCCGATGCCGACCCAGAAATCCGAGCCCGATATCGAATGGATGTAGGCGGGCACGAAGGTCGGCGTGTTGACAAGCCGGAAGCCCGTCATGCCCAACATGCCGTGCACATAATGCCCGGCATAGTTGCGCCTGAGATTATCCTCGACGAACTGGTCATAGACCGCATCGGCCTCCACCACCGCCGACGTTCCGCGCGCCCCCGGCTCCCTCTGCGGTATGTCGTCCAAGGCGACGGCCCCTTCCCGCTACAAGGCCTCGCCGTCCGCGAGCCACAGCGTTCTCATGCTTCTAGTCCGGGAATTCTGGCACTTGAAGTGAGGCGCTTTGCAGCGTCTATGAATCCCACAGACTAAAACCGGGACGGAGCCACATGAAGCGCCTGCTGATCTCCCTTGCCGCCACCATCGCGCTGGCGCCTTTTGCACTCGCCCAGGTCTCGCCTCCCAAACCGACGCCCGAGCAGTTGGCGAAGGTCTATGAGGAAGACCAGCTCAGCCTTGAAAAATGCGGTGTTCCCCGAAATGCGGGGGATGACTATCGCCCGACACCGCTTTTCCCGGACCAGACCCGCGCCCCGCGCGTGACATCGACGCAGGACTTCAACGTCGAGGTGGTCGCCACTGGTCTTCCGAACGCGTGGGCGCTGGCCTTCCTGCCCGCGGGCGAGATGCTGGTCACCATTCGTGGGGAGGGCCTCCGACTGATCTCGACGGATGGCAAGACGGCAAACCCCATCACCGGGACGCCGCCGATCAAGAACGCCATCCGGCTGTTCGGCATGCACGACGTCATTCTCGACCGCGACTTCGCCAGCAACCGCACGCTCTTTCTCGCTTTCGTCACCACGCCCGAGGGCAAACCGCAGACCGGCTATATCGTGCGGGCGAATCTCTCCGCCGATGGAAAGGCGCTTAAGGACTACACAGTGCTCAAGGAAGGCGCCGGGATGATCCCACGCCGCATCGTGCAGGCGCCGGACTCAACGCTCTTCATCCAGACCGCCGACATCATAACGCCCTATGTCAGCGTGCAGGACCTCACGAAGACGCAGGGCAAGGTGCTGCGCCTCAATCCCAACGGCACGATCCCGGGAGCCAATCCATTTGCGCCGGTGAAGGGCGCCGATCCGTCGATCTGGGCTTATGGCTTCCGCGATCCGCAGGGCATGACGCTGCATCCCACCACCGGCGAGCTCTGGTTGATCGAGAATGAACCGCGCGGCGGGGACGAGCTCAACATCGTGCAGGCTGGCAAGAACTACGGCTTCCCCTTGATCTCCTATGGCCGCGACAATGACGGCAAACTGCTCAATGGCGGCCTCACGCAGAAGGCCGGCCTCGAACAGCCCGTCTATTTCTGGACGCCCTCGGTCGCGCTTTCGGGCATGACCATCTATGACGGCGCCGCATTCCCCGACTGGCGCGGCGACGTCTTCGCCGGCGGCCTCTCCGGCATGCAGCTCATCCGCCTCGACATGAAGGATGGCCGCGTCGTCGGCGAGGAAAAGCTGCTGCGCGACCGATGCAAACGCATCCGTGACGTGCGTCAAGGCCCTGATGGCTTGCTCTACGTGCTCACCGACGATGCAAACGGTGAGATCTGGAAGATCTCGCCTAAGAAATAGGCGCTACGCCAGTCCCAGCGCCTTCCGCATTGCCTCCGCGACCGCCTCGAACGCAAGCATCGTTGAGGTGTGGCGGGGCGGATATTCACGCACTGGCTGCAGATGGCGCAGCTCCCAGAACAGTCCGTCGGGAGGCTCCGCGCCGTCCTTCAGCATCGCCCGCAGCGCATCGCGCGCAGCTTCGATCTCCGCGAGCGATCGACCAACCGCATGCCGCGTCAGGATCGACGTTGCTGCCTGGCCGAGCGCACACGCCTTGGGCTCCACTGCTATCTCGGAAATACGTCCGTCCGCATCCAGCTTCACATCCACTTCGACCGTGGACCCGCACACGCGCGATACTTTCAGCGACGATCCCTGCGCATCGGAAAGACGCCCGACATGCGGAATGTCGGAGGCCAGTTCAAGCACGCGGTTGTGATAGAGATCGCCGAACATGGAGGCTATGTCGGCCCTATCACAGGCCCGATCAAGCCTTTCGTGTCGTCATTCTTCGCCAAGCCGGAGGCAGATCCCAAGAACCTCGGTCACACGGGTGATATCTGCGGAGTGATCCTCCGGGATTACTTGATCTGGCGATCGAAGTGCTTTGAGTTGGAGTTGGTCAACAGCCCTGGGAGGCCATCAACTTCCTCGCTGCATTTCGTAGGACTCGGCCTTAGCGAGAATACAAGCCCCGTCATCGGCTCGAGCTCGTTAAGCTCCGCGAGCCTGTGTCGAATTCTATCGCGCCCGTCTTTTTGACAATAAACCAGCTCGATGGCGCTGGGCGGACCAGATTCCTGCGGGTGCGCCAGAACCGCGTATTCATACGACTGCATCAGGCCAAGCACTTGGTGACAAGACCCGTCGTCGCATCGCACGCCGACCTCAAAATCCTCGTCGCTCCTGGCGATTTTCACGACATTCATCCGCTCCACGAGGGTGCATTTGGCCGTCAACAGGTCTTTCTCATAAACGCTGACCGGGACGCAGCTAATGATCGAGAACGTCGCCGTGCAGGCTATCGCAACACGGATCACGCATGCTCCTGCCCCGCCATAACCGGCGGCGCCAGATCCTTCATCCACGCCTTGGGCTTTTCAGAGAACAGCGCCGCACCCGCGGCACTGGCTCCGGCGACCAATGATCTCCGCCGTGCATCCAGCACATCGAGAAATCCGGCCGGCCGTTCGCGCCAGCGCTTGGCGCCCTCGACCACCACCTCGATGTCCTGCACCTCGCCAAGGAGCTCTGCAAGATCGCGCACGCCCGCCACGCGCCGATCGAGCGCGTCCGGGAATTGCTGTCGCATCAGGCGGGCCTGAAGGTAGTGATACTTGGCCTGCTTGCGCCATTCATGGAGGAGCTCGGGCCGGCCGCTGTCGAGCGCTTCCCGCATCGACTCGCGCGCCTGGCGGTAGGTCTCGCCAAGGGCGGCCGCAAGATCCGACCGCTCGCCGCGTTCGAGCTGCGGGATAAGTTGGTCCGCGCGCGCATCCAGCCCCGCCGTGAAGGCTGCGATCGCTTCGCGAGCGTCGACGGCGCCGCGCTGCTTCTGGAAGCGCTCCTCCAGCCGGCGCGTCACGTCGGCCCCGATGCGCGAAACCAAAAAAGGCCGCAACGTTTCAAGCGCTTCGAGCCGCGCGCCGGCGTCGCGCAGGTCGGACAGGAGCCGCGCCTGGTCGCGCCACCACCTGTTCTCACGATTGAAGACCTTGCTCTTCATCAGGGGACGAGCAAGCCGCAGCGCCGCGCGGATGCGCTTGCAGCGGACGCGCGCCTTGTGCGCGAAGGCGGCCGATTCCTGTTCGGCCTCGGCGCATTCGGCGGACAGTTTCTCTACCTGTTCCCGGATGATGCGG
>Ga0172367_10002673_pt1 | contig 24174 bp, 17 predicted proteins | sample Lak10m_FD_114542 | JGI IMG/M metagenome (GOLD analysis project Ga0172367, IMG submission 114542) | Freshwater microbial communities from Kabuno Bay, South-Kivu, Congo - kab_022012_10m | ecosystem: Environmental > Aquatic > Freshwater > Lake | place: Democratic Republic of the Congo: South-Kivu... | reverse complement strand
GCACCCAATTGATTCTCACAAAGTAAAAGCTCCAAGGGTTATGGAATCACCATTTCAAATGGAGTGTGCCTTGATTGAGAGTATTGCCTTGAAGCGAGAAATAGGCGGCAATGGAAATATAATGCTTCTTGAAGTGGTGAAGATTCATGCAGAAGAGCATGTATTCAGCGATGGAAAACTAGATCCGCAAAAGTTGGATCTTGTAGCAAGAATGGGATATGATTATTATTGTCGTGCACATGGAAATGCCATTTTTGAAGTTTTTAAGCCAAAATGGAATGGAATAGGGATTGATGCATTGCCTGAGTTTATAAAGCATAGTAATATTCTGACCGGTGCGCAATTGGCCAAATTGGCGGGTATTAAAGAAATTCCCCATAAAGAGCCTGGAAAATCACTACAAGTCATTGAGGAGTGTGGTAAGATCCCTGAAATTTCACAATCTGTGAAAGAAGGGATGATCCAAAAAGACTTGGAAAATGTGATTTCTGTCCTTTTAAACATGGATAAGATAGACTTGGCATGGCGCTTGTTGGTTGAATCTATTACAAATTAAGGTGTGATATTGTGATTTTTTTACAAATCATGAATCAATACAGTTGAATGCACTTCAATTCTGATGTGGATATTTTTTTTCTTGTCAGAATATACTGTTTTACCTATTTTAGTTCATTGGAGGGTAGACACTCTCCGAGACATTTTTGCATATTACGAAAGTGATAAGCGTAAATCCTTGTCTATCAAGGATTTAGTTATATGTTGAATGGCAGTTCGAAATCAATCTTTGATATTTTTTGATTTCTTATAGTCATCGACATTGCAACAGAGAACATACTATTCAAATATTTTACTAATTATTTACACAATTCATCGGGAGTATTTATGAACCGAATGAAAAGACTCATTGGATTTATTGGATATGCAATTATATCCTTATTCATCCTGTCGGGTACTGGTTCTCAGATGAAAGCTCAAAGTTATTGTATACCATTGACCAGTGTAGGTTGCGGTTTCGATGACTATATCAACAGCTTTACATTTGCAACCTTGTCTAATTTGAATTCCGGCTGTAATAACCTTAATGGTACCGGATATTCCTATTTCAATTCAATTGCAGCGCCTCAAATTATGGCTGGGCAGTCTTATAGCACCAGCGTAACTGTTAGCCCATTTTATCCACAGGGTGTAGCTATTTGGATTGACTTCAATCAAAATGGAACATTTGAACCAACCGAAAGAGTATTTGCTTCTGCTGCTGCTATTCCTGCTGGTACAACTCAAAGCGGTACAATTGCTATTCCAACAACAACATTGCCAGGTACAACTAGAATGCGTGTTCGTTGTTCTTATGCTTCTGCCGGTACAACAATTGACCCATGTAATAGCTTGACCTACTCGGAAACAGAAGACTATAATGTCTCTATCTTGAGTGGTTCAATCACAAATGCATGGCCTGGTGGAGTAAACTTCCCAGGAATTACTGCAAGCCCAATCGTATTGGAAGTTGGTCAAGTATTTGATGGCTCCAGTGCTGCATTCCCAAAACCATCCGTAGAAATCGATCGTTTGAATGTTGCAGGATTTTCACAAAGATTTACCTATGAAATTCAAACATTAAATGTTGCAGGTCAAAATGCAGGTACAGTAGTATATGAAATGCGTGACCCTGCTGCTCCAACATCAAAAACAATTCCCGTCGCTCCTGGTTCAACAAAATTGGTATATGCAGCACAAGCAGCAGCCGGTATCATGGCATCAGGCTCAACTGGAACATTTACAACTGTTGGTGCAACCGGTGGTACATATAAAGTTGTTATCAAACATGAATTGTTGAATGCAGGTAATGTGCTTTCTACGCAGGATCTTGAATATCCATTTAACATTGCTGTTAATCGTGATATTACCGTTTCTAGTATTGAATCACCACTACCAGCAAAGAGACAACAGTATATTGGATCTGTGCCTGTAAGAGCACGCTTTATGAATGTTGGTTTGAAAGCGATTACTCGCTATAAAGCATATTATGAAATCCGTAATGCTGTTACACAAGCCGTCATCAAAGCAGATAGTGTTGAACGTAGTACAGATCTTGGTGGTGGACTTCCTGCAACAGGTATTTTAACTTCAGCAATTGATGAAGTTTTATTCCCAAGTTCATTCGTGCCATCAACTCCAGACTCATTCTGTATTGTTGTGAAAGCACGCTTGATGGAAACAGAAGATGCGCAGTTTGCTATCGATCAACAGCCATCAAATGACAGATTTCCAAATTCAGACTGTGGATATAAGTTCCGCATGTGGTACTTAAATGACTTTGAAGCACGTTCATTGCTTAGCCCATCTGCAGGTGCTTTGTACACCGGCCGTCCGATCAAGCCAGTAGCTGTAATTGCTAATAATGGTTTGAATGTTGACGAAATTCCTGTTCAAATGACAGCGCGTTTGAATGGCAATGTTATTGCTCAATCAACAGTGAATGTTGAAGTACCTAGTGGTTCTTACAATATTTTCCCTGCATATTTTGAAGAATTCATTCCTTCAACACCAGGTCAACTTGAAATTTGTATTGAAACATTTGCAAGTGGAGATCAATATGCTCCTAATAACAGAAGTTGCTATACATTTACTATCAATGATCGTTTGAATGGTACATATACTATTGGTACTGTACCACAACCAGGTAGAGAAAACTTTACGACTATCAAAGCAGCAGTAGATGCTTTGTATTCACGTGGTGTATCAGGTCCTGTAAACTTCTTGTTTACTGATGCATTCTATACTGTGAGCGGTACTGATAATAATGAACCTGCACTTGATTTGACATCAAATATGATTGGTGTTGGACCTAATGCACCTGTTACATTCAGACCTGATCCTAACTCAGTTGGTCTTCTTCGTGCAGGCGTTACCATTCAATTGAACAGTCCTAACGGTGTTGGTATTCAATTTGGTCAGTCTTCCGCACCATGGAATACAAATGCTGTTTACCGTGAATTTCCTACCAAATCAAATGCGAATTATCCTGGATATATCACATTTGACGGTGGTGCACAAAAGTCACTTCGTTTAAGACTTAAAACTCCTGCAAATCGTAGAGCAGTTGTTTACTTTGGCAATAGAACTTATAACACAACAGTTAAAAACTGCTTGATTGAGATGGATCCTTCCACTCCTGAAACAGAATTCTGGTCAACAATTCCAAGAGTTGCAATCGATCAGTCAAATATGTTGTTCCCACGCGATTCAAACACAGCTACAACTCCTCCATCATTCTTCAGTGCTGGTATCGTTCAAAGAAATGTACCTCCTGCAGATCAATTCGGTTCTAACCGTCTTGGATTGGATACAGTTATTGTAGAGAATAATATCACATATCGTGGTAATAAAGAAAACAAGATCCAAAACAATGAAATCACAGGTTTTGGTATCGGTGTTATGTCAATCGGTATTGGTGTATTGAAAGAGCGCAATAAGCTTGTTCGTTACTACAATAGTGGTACAGAAATTTCAGGAAACACTATTTCCAAAGTTGGTCGTACAGGTGTATTCATTGGTTATGAAGATGGTTCTAAGATTAGCCGCAACAAAATCTATAATGTTGCAGGTACATTTATATCTGGAACTTCAGTATTTATCTTTGATGAAAACTCAGGTATTGAAGCTGGTCTATGGACAGATACATTGAGCACAGCGCTTGGTTATAACAATATCAATACAGAAATCAGCTTTAATGAAATCAATGATGTTCGTGGTTACTATCATACACGCGGTATCTTGGTTAATCAGAGCCAAAACAACTTCTCACAAACAGGTATTTTGGAGAACACACTTCAACCAAATGTTCCTGAGCGTACAAGAGTTATTGGTAATGTGATTTTTGATTTGCGTCGCGGTGTATTGTTCCCATCCGGTGGAATCGCTAGAAACTCTGTAACTCACAGAACAGGTATTCAACTTACAACAGATAGAAATAGCGGTTGGACATCAACATTTGATGCAACAAACTTGAATTCATTGGTCAATCCTAGATTTGCGTTTAACTCAACTAAAGATGCGCGTAGATATTTCACTCGTGAAGATTTGGTTGCGAATAACACAGTATTGATTCAAGATGATTCATTGAGTACATTAGCTTCATTTGTTAGAGGTGCAGCTGTCGGTATCGCTCTATTGAATGCACGTGATGCAAGACTTATGAATAATGCTGTTGTTGTGACTGCTCCATTGCATGCACAATCAATGACAGCAGGTTATCCAAATACAGCATATCTCTATGCTGGTCTTCTTCCATCATATAGTGGTGGTTTGAAATCAAACTATAATGCTGCATGGGCTGCATCTCGCAATCTAAGTGGTAACTGGGTTGAACAAGGTTCATTCATGAGATTCATTGAAATTGATACTTTGAGCCAAATTCTCCTCGCTAGCTGTCAGAATGAATATCAAACAAGAGATCAGTGGTACAATTGGACAGGTCAAGATGATCAATCATTCGTAGGTAACTTCTTTAGTTCTAAGACAGATACTTTGAAGAGAATGGGTCAAGAGCCTGTAGTGAACTTGCGTCAAGTTGCCAAGATTGGTTCTATCTTGAATAATTCCGGTACAAATCTTACAGAAGTAACACATGATATTGATGGCGAGATTCGTGGTTCAGCGAAAAATCGCTATGATATTGGTGCTGATGAATTCAATGCAGTTCCTTACTTGAATGATGTTGAAGTAATCTCTGTTATCGCTCCACGTGCATACAGAAGCGGTTCTTGCTCTTATCCAGGTGGTGTATTTAGTGATGTAGAATACATTACAGTAGATACAAATGCAGTACCTGTAATGGTTCGTGTAAGAAATAATAGCACATTGAGCCAAACAATTAATTTGTCAGGTTCAATTGCAATGGAAGATGCAGCTAATAGCGGTAATGCCCTTCCTACTTATGGTATTCCTTCTACAATCAATACAACATCAGTAACGATTTCCGGTGGTGAAACTCGCGATGTTATGTTGGGTCGTGTAAGTCTTCAAACTCTTCGCGATCTTGGTGCAGGATATACAACTCCTACATGGATGAGACAACCAGTTGATGCAACAATGCGTCCAAATGTTACTCCTCGTTATCAAATCAGAGCCTATGTTGCATCATTCAATAGTGATGAAAATAGATTCAATGATACAACTCAAGCTGAATCTAGATTCTATATTCGTCAAGCTAGCACAACTAAGTTCATCGTTTCTTTGGAAAACAGTGGATATCCACATATCACTACACCTTCAACAACTGCAGGTTATGCAAGCGCAACAATTGGTCGTTTGAATTCTGACAGTTTGAGAATTGCTCTTGATACACTAGGTTTCTACAGTGATCCTCTTAATAATCCAAATAATCGTCCATATCGCTATGATATTTTCGATAGAACAGGTTGGGAAGCAAAAACATTTGATTATACACCATATAAGATGCTTCTCTGGTCACAAGATAATACACCGCTTGTAAGAACTGAACGCGATCAGATTCGCAGATATCTTGCAGCCGGTACACAGCAAACAAAGAAGAATTTCATTCTTTCTTCAGAAGCAGTTGTAGGTAATCACATCGGTCTTAATGCAACAAATGATCAATTCTTTGTACGTGAGCAATTACGTACAGAAGTATCTCGTAACAATGCAGGTGTCGTTCAAGCAACTCCATTTGCAGCAGGTTATACACCGGCTGTTGTAACAAATGGTCAATCATTTGTTGATGGTATCTTTGTACAACGTGGTATTTCAGAAAGAATCAGTACTACCGGATTTGTTAATGGAACTTGGTCAGATCCTACACCAAAACCATCAATGATGAAGATTTATACTGATAAGAACTCCAAAGGTTATGCTCGTCAAGCATTCAAGTATAGAAGCATTGAATCAACCGTAACTGTCAAAGATAGCACCATGGGTGTTACAACTACTGCACCAACAATGAATGTTGTATTCTATGGTCTTGATTGGAGACACTTTGCTAAGACTGGTAATCGTACAGGTCTTGAGCGCGTACTCCGTGGTTCATTTGACCATGTACAATTCAATGATGGTCGTGTAACACCAGTTGAATTGGTTACATTCGATGCACGTCGCACTGGTTCTGCAGTAACTCTTGATTGGGCAACAGCAACAGAACAAAATAGTGGCTGGTATGAAGTAGAAAGAGCAGTAAATACAGGTAATGAGCTCGTATTCGAAAGAATCGAAACAGTTCCTGCTGCCGGTAATAGCACTTCACGCCGTGAATACAATGCAGTTGATAATAATGTTCGTACAGGTACTTATGTATATCGTCTACGTATGGTAGATCGCGATGGTACATTTGACTATAGCGATGAAGTTGCGGTTGTTATTGGAGACAATGCTAATAGTACACTTGCAATTAGCGAAGCAAGACCAAATCCTGTTTCCGGTATTGCAAATGTTGACTATACAATCACAACACCTGGTATGGTTCGCGTTGAACTTACAGATATGATCGGCCGTACAGTTTCTACTATCTTTGAAGGAAATGTATCTACAGCAGGTACATACTCACTTGAAGTATCTGCAGAAAACTTGCCAGTCGGTATGTATCAAATCGTTGTGAAGTCTGGCGATTCAGTAGCAACTCGCTCATTGCAAGTTGTTAGATAATCGTTACGTATAAATGACTAAAGCCCCTCAGGGATTTCCTTGAGGGGCTTTTTTTAAACACTATTATGTAGATGAAAAATGGAATTATATATAGATTCAGCAAACTTATCCGAAATACAGAAAACAGCTGAAATCGGAATCATAAGTGGAGTGACAACAAACCCCACGCTTCTTGCAAAAGAAGATCCATCACTTGATGTGAAAGAATTAATCAAACATATACATGCAACAATTGGCGGTCATGTTTCTGTAGAAGTAATATCCACTGATACAAAAGGTATGTTGCAGGAAGCAGAAGACATTCTCAAATGGTTTCCTGAGGCAACAATTAAGATTCCAATGATTCCAAATGGACTTGCAGCAGTTAAGGAATTATCAAGGCAAGATATTCCTACTAATGTAACATTGATATTTAGTCCTGGACAAGCATTGGCGGCGAATAATGCAGGTGCAACATATGTAAGTGTATTCTTAGGAAGACTCGATGATATCGGAAGTGATGGTATTGCGGTAGTAAGAGAAACCTGTGAAATATGGGATATTCAAGGATTGGAATCAATAATTATTGCTGCATCCATACGACATCCGATTCACGTTTTGGAATGTGCTAAAGCCGGTGCAGATATTGCAACTGTTCCTTACAAAGTATTACAACAGATGATGAAGCATCCTTTGACAGATGCAGGTGTACGTGCTTTTATTACTGATCATGAGAATATGATGAAGTCAAAAGGGGGAGTCTAATGATTGTATCTAGAGTGATTTCCGTCATAATCTTTCTGTGGATTTGTATCGGAACTCAATTGCTAGCAAATGGATTAGGTCAGAAATTACCATCTTTTGTAATGGAAGATCAATATTCGAAAGAAATTCAATCATCACTCTTTAAAGGAAAGCATCTACTGCTCTTTTTAGCTGATAGAGCAGGAAGTAAGCTAACACCAAACTTTACAAAAGTCCTTGAACCTAAGTTTAGAAATAAAGCAACATTTATTGCCATTGCCAATGTAAGTAGTGTTCCATTTTTTCTAAAGGGGTTTATCCGTGGTAAGTTTAAAGAGAATTACTCCTATACCGTACTCATGGATTGGAAAGGGGAATTATGGGAGCACTTTTCTTGTAAAGATGATGTTACAACGGTGGTTCATATTGACCCTAATGGTTTCGCTAAATTTAAATTGAGTGGAACTGGTACAGAAAAAGAAGTCGAACAAATTCAGCATTATTTGGAAAATAATCTTAAATGACATTCAATACAGAACAAGTACTTCAAGCGCTTGAACAAGTCACTGATCCGGAAATTCCAACGGTTTCATTAGTAGATCTAGGTATTATAACAGGTATTGACTGTCAAGAGGATTCCATTCATGTTATCATGACTCCAACATTTGTTGGTTGCCCTGCTATCGAAGTCATGAAACAAGGTGTTGAAGAAGTATTGCAAACGTTTACGAAGAATGGAAAAGTTAGCGTCAATTATGATATTCCTTGGGATTCAAATAGAGTTACCGAGAAAGGAAGAAAGGCATTAAAAGACTTTGGATTAGCTCCTCCCCCAAAATATGACATGGTGTTGAATCTCGATATTTTGCATACTGTTTCTTGTCCCTATTGCAATAGTCACAATACGATTTTACAGACCCCATTTGGACCCACGCTTTGTAGGTCAATTCATTACTGCAATTCTTGCCTACAAGCATTTGAACAATTTAAACCGGTATAAGAAAAGGTCTCCAATTTCTTGGAGACCTTTTTACTTTGTAGTGGAGTTGTCTATTAGTTCTTCTTAGCTTGACTAATCACTCCGGATCCAATTGCCTTGAGTACGATATCGCCAATCTCTTTGGCAAGTTCGCCTTGAATATTCTTTTCATCAGAAAGATAATCGCTCACTGCTTGATTGACTTTTTGTTTAATCATTTCAGAATTTCCTTCCACGAGTGCAACTGCAACTTTATGCATATCTTTTGATACATCTTCCAATGTATCCAATTGATTGCGATTTGCATCTTCCATTTTCTTGAGCATGCGGTCCATTCGCTCTTCTTCTTGGGTATAGAGCAATGTGAAAGCCATCAATCCAAGCATGGCGCCTTCAAGGAAGATCGCTCCAAGGATAAGTGAAGGACGAGTAGCCGGAATGAATTTCAAACCACGAATACCAATGATGATAATCAAAATCGCAGCACCAAAGTATGCTAAACCTGTTACAGTATTTGCATAAGACTCAGTGAAGTGATGTGACATGTATAAGCGAAGAGCTTTGAAGATTGAGAATTGATTCTTCTCCCATTCTTGAGCGGAAACAGTATCGTGAATTTCCTGAACAACAAAGTCAGAAAAGAACTCTTTCATACGCAAGAACAACATCTCATTTCTGAAAAGTACAACATCGGTATTGTCATCAAAAACTGATGTAAAACGGATATTTGCTGAACCTTCATTATTATCTGTTCTGTCCCAAACTTTCTTAAACGCAATTTCAATTTTACGTCTGTCACTATCAGCCAAATCATAGAGGCGATTGTCTGGCAAAGCCAATATTTCTACGATATCATCAGAGAAGCCGGTTTGCAAACGAACCTTTGACTTTGCATGATGAATCTCCCTTCTTACTTTGATGGCCATATATCCCAATTGAGGAGGCAAAACAAAAGTAATCAGGATTGCGAGAGCAAAACCGAACACCAATGCAAGAACGGTAAAACCAAGTGCAGGTTCAATAACAATAGCAGCTTCTCCAAGTTTTGGTGCTTTGAGAATCCACTCACCTGATAATTTGGTATAACCATCGGTTTGCTCATTACGACTTGCATCAGTCAAATCGAAGATATATTCATTATTGATGACACCCTTTAACGGTTTGCCTTGACCCTCAGCAAACTTTGCTGCATCAGCTCCGGCCTCGGAAATCACACCGTCAAAACTGACAAGAGCTTCATGCTTGACATGTTCTTTATTGGCATGACCTTGAAATTCAGTAAAGCTAATGGTATGAGTCACGCCATCAGGTTTGAACAAGAAAATAACCGCATTTTTTACGGCTGCTGGTACGACAAAGGTATAGACACTGAATGCTATTGCAACAAAGAGACCCAAGAACACCATATAATGTGTCGAGGTTTCTTTATAGTCATTGTGTCCACCATGCTTTTTGTCTTCAGACATAGCAAAGGCTCCTCTCGGATACAGTAAAAGGAATAATATATTTCATTAATTAATTGACAATTAAATGGCATGCAAAATACGCACCAAAATCTCTTTTTCCAAAGTTATTCACAAAGAAATAACGGCAATTATTCGATTTTTGGTGGAGGAATAGCATATCTGTAATTTGCATACATGAGAAACAAAACACTTTCAGCGCATGCATTGCTCTCCGAAGGCGGCACGATTCGAGGGAATTCCTTTGAATCATGTTTTGCATTGCGCGATGCTTTACTCGCAATGGTACTGCTTTCCTCTATTGTCCCCCTCTGAACATCCCCTTTTCTGAGTTGTTCAAATGGAGTATTTGTGTATTCCATCGTCTTCTGTTAAGACAAAAAATCATACCAAATCCTTACCAACATTGAGAGGAAATATTTAATGTCATTATATACTCCAAAATATGCCGTTCAGGCAAGCGAAGTATTACAAGAATTGGGTAAATATATCTTAGCCGATGGCTTTGAGATCGTGTACGATGAAACGGGCAGTCATGGCACATACTTGAAAGATGCCAAAACGGGAAGAGAATATCTAGATTTCTTTACTTGTTTTGCTTCCACTCCCATTGGTCAAAATCACCCCAAGATGCTTGAGCCCGGGTTTATTGATTATTTGGGGAAAATATCAGTAAATAAGCCATCCAATTCTGATTTGTATTCGGAATCAATGGCAAGTTTCGTTAAGACCTTTTTTGAAATTGCTGTTCCATCTGCATTTACCTATAGCTTCTTCATTGAGGGAGGAGCAATGGCTATCGAAAATGCTTTGAAAATTGCTATGGATTGGAAAGTAAAAAAGAATTTTTTAAAAGGATATACAGAAGAAAAAGGACATCAGATACTTCATTTTCGAGAGGCATTTCACGGTAGGTCCGGTTATACAATGTCATTGACCAATACCGATCCAACCAAAACAGCTTTATATCCGAAATTCCCATGGCCGAGGGTATTGAATCCTAAAATGATATTCCCTATGTCCGGACAAAATCTCGAATTTGTGCTCAAAGCAGAAGAAGAATCCATTGCTCAGATAAAAAAAGCATTTCATGAGCATAAAGATGATATTGCCGCTATCATCATTGAACCAATTCAAGGGGAGGGTGGAGACAATCATTTCCGACCTGAATTTTTGCATGCATTAAGGCAGATTGCTGATGAACAAGAAGCATTACTGATTTTTGATGAAGTACAAACAGGCGTAGGTCTTACCGGTTCCATGTGGGTACATGAACAATTGGGAGTTACACCTGATATCATGGCTTTTGGCAAGAAGATGCAAGTTTGTGGTGTCGTAGCCACAAATCGAATTGATGATATTCCTGATCATGTGTTTAAAGTATCAAGTCGCATCAATTCTACTTGGGGTGGAAGTTTGACTGATATGGTAAGGGCCACAAGGTATCTTGAAATCATTGAAGAAGAGCAACTTGTGGACAATGCACGAAATATGGGGAATATGCTATTATCCTCGCTGAATGCATATACAGAAGAATTTCCTGAGATTATGAGTAATGCCAGAGGAAGAGGATTATTTGCAGCATTTGATTTGAAGGATGCCGAAACTCGAAATACATTTAGAAGACATTGCTATGATTCGGGTCTTATCATCTTAGGATGTGGTGAAAAGTCAGTTCGATTCAGACCGCCTCTCACATTATCTGAAGACGAATTGAAAGCAGGATTGAGCATCATACATGAAGCAATCAAACATTCAGCATAAAAAGAAGACCGCCAATTGGCGGTCTTTGCATATTATTTCAATACATCATTGATTGTTATGAGCAGGAATAAAATCAGGAGCAAAGCAACTCCTATTTGCTGAACGAGCATCTTGATTTTGATTGGAACTTCCTTACCGGTGATTCCCTCGATTATGATGAAAACGAGATGTCCACCATCAAGTGCCGGCAAAGGAAGAATATTGATTACTGCTATTGATACAGATAAAGAGGCGACGAGTAGAAGAAAACTAATCCAACCCTGATCAGCTTGTTTTCCCGCAATCTTAGCGATTTGAATTGGACCACCAATTGTTTCTGACACCGACATTGTGCCTTGAAAAATCCCGGATATTGTCTTGAAGAATAGCGTTACATTCATGACGGTTTGATCAAGTCCCAAGCCTGCAGATTCTATCAATGAAAAATCAATATGCTTGGTTGGCCCAATATATTCTTGGGAAGTTTGAACACCAATTCTATATCTATTTGTCGAGCCATCATACATTGGAATGATCGTATCACTTTTCTCTTTTGATCCTGATTTCCATGTCATAAATAGAGGTTTTGCTTTATTGCTTTTGACATATTCCACAAAATCTTCAGCACCAAGTATTGGGTTTCCATTAATGGTAAGTATCGTGTCGCCGGTTTTCATACCTGCTTTTTCAGCCGGCATGATTGATTCAACTGCAGCAATGATGACTCTGATGCCATCAGGCGCAATGCCGATACCTTTCTTTTGTGTCAATGATTCAACCAATGCTTTGCCATCTGCTGTGAGATTGAGCTTCTTTCCATTTCTTTGAATGGTGATGGTTCGATTTTCTCCAAAATTGTCAAGGGTCAGTGCTTTTGTGACATCTTCCCAGGTATAGACTGGTTTTGCATTGATACTATAGATCTTATCACCTGATTGTAAGCCAGCTTTTTCCATCACAGAGCCTTTTTGAACGGTAGCGATGGTTGTCACTGTACTTACATCTTTACCTTCACTAAAGGTGATTCCCGAATATAAGAGAAAGGAAAAGATGAAGTTAAAAATCACGCCTGCACTAATTACTGCAGCTTTGCTCCATGCATTTTTCGATCTAAACTCATAGGGTTTAGGTTCACTTTGCATTTGTTCTTTGTCGAAACTTTCATCTATCATACCGGATATTTTCACATATCCTCCAATTGGCAATAAACAGAGGCGATAGTCTGTATGATCGCCACCATCCCAATCTTCGGGTAATGCTCCGAATGTGAATCCTGTGATTTTATTCCAACCAAATAATCTCATGCCCATGCCAATGGCAAAGATTTCAGCCCGCATGCCTGTTGCTCTGGCAATGAGAAAATGTCCAAGTTCATGAACAGTTACGATAATGACGATAACCTTTATGAACTGAATGAGCGAATTCAATGATTCCATGTGTATTCCTTATGCGACAATGTTGAAGGTCATTGACGCAGAGATTGCGAGAGTAAGTGCAAAATGAACTATATCAGCGAAGTGCAATAGCAAAGTCGATGATTTCATTGGGTATTCCAACATGATTGGTACGGCTATCATCGGCCGCAATATCAAGAGGAATGGGCATTGGAGCATGCCCTGTATAGAATGCAGTATAAAATCCGCTATCTGCTTTTGCATGTGCATCTTTGACCATTCGATATGCAACCCAACTTGCGCGAATGATATCGGCAACAGCGGCTTTTCCACCTCTTTGAAAATAACTCATGTCGACCGTGCGAATTTCATGAATGACATTTCTTTTTTTGAAGATATCTTCTAGTGTTTTACGGATCGTATGTAAATCTTGTTCAAATCCTTCAGCAACGATGATACGAGTATCTCGATCTCGTTCTTCAATCATCGTCGCGAGATAATCATAATCAACATGTTCGCCCGGACAAATGACATATTCGGCGCCTGCAGCTATACCTGAATAAAAGGCCAGATATGCTGAATCTCTTCCCATGGATTTAATCAAATAGACTCTTCGATGTGAAGATGCTGTATCTTTAATCCATTCAAGCATTTCATGGCTTTTGTCCAATGCACTGTAAAAACCAATTGAAGAGCCAAATGAATTGCATACATCATTATCTATTGAGCCGGGAGCGCATAGAATCTTTGTTTTGATATTATCTGCCTTTATCAAAGTATTGATGGCATGTGCTGCTTTGATACTTCCATTTCCACCGCAGACAAACAAATAATCTATTCGATTGTCGTGAAGATTTCTTGCTGCACTTTCTTGCAAGATTGGATCGGTTGCAAGCTCCGGAACACGCACGGTACCGAGAATTGTCCCACCAGCTGAAGCAATTCCAGCTACAGATCCTTTGTCCAATTGTCGGAAATCATTGTAAATCAAACCTTTCCAACCATCGAGTACACCCCAAATCGAAGTTTCAGTTCTGATATTGAGTGCGGATCGAACAATAGCACGAACAAATGCATTCATGCCTGAGCTATCTCCACCACCGGTTAGGACTGCAAATTTCATTGATTCTTCCTGTTTGTAATATTAATGACCAAGAAATTCGGGTGCTCTTTTCTCGATAAATGCTGTAACACCTTCAGCATAATCATGTGATTCTCCTGCCAATTGCTGATACTCTGCTTCGAGTTCCAGCATATGTTCTAGTGAGGCAGACTGAGCATTTTGAAGAAGTAATTTCACATAACCATAGCTTTGGGTTGGACCTTCAGCATACTTTTTCGCCATTGCTTGTAATCCCTCAGCAAATGCACCGGGATGCAATGCTTGATTCACCATCCCAAGAGCCAATGCTTCATCGGCAGCAATTGGTTTATTCAAAGTTGCAAATTCAAAAGCTTTCGCATAACCGAGCATCTTAGCATAAAAGAATGTTGCACCGGAATCAGGTATTAAAGCGATACCAATAAATGCCTCAACCAATTTTGCGGATGCATTCATGATACGCACATCACATGCCAAAGCAAGTGAAAGGCCTGCACCTGCAGCAACACCATTGATACCTGCAATGACCGGTTTGGGTAAACTTGTGATCAAGCGAATGATGGGATTATATCTTCTTTCAAGAGAATCTTTTAGTGAGCGCTTTCCGCCTCCGCTTGGAGCATCTTTTAAATCTTGGCCTGAGCAAAATGCCTTGCCCGCACCTGTCAACACAACACATCGAATTTCATCATTGTCATGGGCATGTTGAAATGCAGATTGCAACTCACCGGTGAGTTGCTCATTGCAAGCATTATAAGAATCCGGTCTATTGAGAGTTATGGTATAAATGCCCGAATTCAATTCTGTTAGTATTGTTTCATATGACATGAGTAGTTTCCATCATGATGATCAAGCTGTTTTCGCAGACATCATTTCTATGAATTGTTTAAAGAGATAATCCGAATCATGCGGTCCCGGAGCGGCTTCCGGGTGATATTGTACTGAAAACACAGGCAATTCACGATGTCTGATACCTGATAGTGTATTGTCATTCAAATTAACATGTGTTGCTTCAAGACAATCTGGAAGTTGTTCTTGATCCACTGCGAAACCATGATTCTGTGAAGTGATTTCGATTTCACCGGAAATCAAATTTTTCACGGGATGATTTCCGCCTCGATGACCAAATCGAAGCTTATATGTTTTTGCTCCAAATACGAGTCCCAATAATTGATGACCAAGACAAATACCAAATGTAGGTATGCCTGATTTCATCAATTCAGTGATTGTCTCAATGGCATGAATCGTTGCCGATGGATCACCGGGACCATTGGAAAGAAAAATTCCATCAGGACTCATCGTAATAATCTCTTCGGCTTTGGTTTGGGCAGGGAATACCGTGATATCGCATCCATATGAAGATAATCTTCGAAGTATATTCCTTTTGATGCCATAGTCAAGAGCTGCAATACGATATCTTTTTTTGATATCAATCAGTGGTTCTTGTATCAAATCTTCTTTTTTGGATTCATATTGATATGGTGCTGAACAAGTAACACCCAAAGTCAAATCCAGTCCTTCCATCGACGGGATTTGTCGAGCTTCATGAATCAATGTCTGTTCATCCTTTCCTTGTGCTGAAATAATGCCTCTCATGACGCCTTCACTGCGAAGGATGCGAACCAATTGTCTGGTATCGATACCCTGAATTCCAATTTTTCCTTGTTCCTGCATCAAATCGTGCAATGAGCCGGTTGCTCTCCAATTGGAATATGTCCGGGAATATTCCTTGACAATAGCTCCTTCAATTTTCAGAGAATCGGATTCAAAGTCTTCGGGATTGACACCATAATTTCCTATATGTGGATAGGTAAAAGTCATGATTTGACCGGTATAACTTGGATCAGACATGATTTCTTGATAACCCGTTATGGCTGTATTGAATACAACCTCGCCTTTGGCTTCTGCTAGACAATCACCAAAGGCCTGACCGCGGAAGATCATGCCATTTTCTAAAGCCAAAACTGCATCAGTATTCATGGTATCGGTAAAAATTTCAGGATGAGAAGGATTGATTGCAAAAATAGGAAAAATCATGCAGATAGGGGGCTTTGTGATGTGGATTTGATGTGGATAACCGGTGTATAAACTCTGCGATATTTTTTCATTTCTGATGTCTCTGTAATGAACTTTGACAAATAGCCGAAAAATGAGATTTGAACACGATTTTTTCTTTGTTCAGACCAATAATCCCGTGTAATTTGTAAGCATTAAAAAGTATATGTCATCACTTATCATAAACGGAGTGAATCCATGAGAGTTATATCCTCATTCATGCGCAAAGCATTGCTCTTTGCGCTCATTGTGATACTTGCTGTGCAAGTGTCTGATGCGCAGTCAAAAAGACGCGTATATATTGAAAAATACACCGGCGCATGGTGTCAATATTGCCCCAATGGCGCTGTTGCATTTGACCAATTGGGTCAGCAATACACTGATGAAGAAGTGATCATGGTTGCGGTGCATCAAAATGATGGAATGTCCATGTCCAATCAAGGAGATTTTCAGCCATATATCAATGGCGTTCCAAGTGGCTCTGTCAATAGATTGTACAATGGTGTCAGTCCCGGATCATGGGCCGGTTATATTCCCGGTATAATCAGTCAAGATGCTGCTGTTGAAGTAAATTTGAAAAATGTGTCTTTCAATAGTGGAACACGCAGAGTTACATGTACTTTGGAAGCAAAAGTAAATCGTGACATCACCGGTCCGGTTCGTGTGAATGTTGTTGTTGTTGAAGACAGCGTCGTTGGTTCAGGAAATCAATTCGACCAAGTGAATGCTTTCAATACTCAGGCAGGTCATCCTTTTTATCAAAGAGGAAATCCAATCAAGAACTATCCACACCGACATGTTGCGAGATTTATGGCTGATGGTACATGGGGCGCAACAGGCGTGATTCCTGATAATCCAAAAGCAGGTGCAGTTTACACAAAGCAGTACTCTTTCACTGTGAATGCAGCATGGAAACCTGAGCGCATGTCATTGGTTGGCTTGGTACAAAAGTATTCAGACAATGTTGCCTCTCGTGAAATTTTGCAAGCAGTTGAAGAATCCCTTCTCATTCGCAGTACACGCGCAACACTTGATCAAACAGAAGCACCGTACTTGAAAGTCACTGCAGGTGGAAAGAAAACGCAGACAATCAAAGTTACGAATGACAATAACATGACATTGACATTTGATATGTCAGTCAATGATACAAAATCAGTATTGCCATCTGATTGGACTGCATCTGTAGAACCTCAATCTTTGACATTGGCAAAAGGTGCATCTGAATTGGTGACTGTTACCATTGAAGCTCCTGGTTCAATTCCAGAAGCTGAACTAACAACAGTTGTTGTGGATGCAACTCCAAGAGAAGAAGCCAATACCAAACCAAAAACCACATCAAGCAGTTTATATGTATTGCCTGAGTCTGCCAAGGCTGCAATCGTGTATGAATTGAATATCAATCAGTTCAATGATTTATATAAAGATGCCATCAAGCATACAGATAGATTTGGTCCAGCATTTGTGAAATTGCCAAATAATGCAACATTGCTTGAAGCTTTTAAAGACCAATTCAAAGTATATGTGTTTAGTGTATTCGGTGGTGGTTTACTCAATGGTCAAATCTATAATGGTTCTCCAATTGGTACAACAACCGATGTCAATCCACTTGCCAAGACTATTTCAAATATGCTTACCGAAGGTAAGAGAGTATTGCTTTCTGCACCTCAATCAATGTGGTGGGCATTTGACAAAACAGCAAATACAGCAGCAGGTAAAAATCAGGATGTATTGAATTTCTTTAATAATACTTTGAAACTTCAATTCACTAAGTCTGAACAGCGTTACACCTTAACTGGAAACACAGTTTCATTGAAACAATATGGAGTGAAAGGATTTGATAATGATTCCATTGGTGATCAATTCAATGGTATGGCAAATCAGAACTTCACCAATCATGTTTTCTTTACTGACATCTTTAAATTGGCTTCCGGTTCATCATGCGTTCCTGTTTTGTATTCCGATAATAGCAATGCAAATCTTGTCGGCGTTCGTTATTCCAATGCACAAGGCGGTAAACTTGTATTTGTGACTCAGCCGATTGAAGCATTTGATAATTTCGTGATTCGTGAAACATTCATGAGAAAATCAATGGAATGGCTTGCCGGTGATATTTTTGTTGCTGCCAAAAAACCTGTATTGACTCTTAATTCTGATGTGAAATTTGGTCCATTGGAAGTAGGTCAAAAGAAACAAATGACAACAGATATCAGCAATACTGGCGAAGCTGATTTGGTGATTACAGAATTAGGTTTGAGTGGTTCTAGTGCAAGTGTATTTGCAATCGTAAATAAGCCGACATTGCCAATGACATTAAAGCCAGGTGAATCTGCAAAGATCACACTTGAATTTGCTCCAAAAGAAAAGAAATCCTATTTGGCTTCATTAGATTTCACATCCAATGATGGCGGAGTAGATAATTCAACTTCAGGTGTTGATCTTCTTGGTGAAGGAATTGAAACAGTTCCTGATCTTCCTGCACTTGCAGGTGTGACAGACCTTGATCTTGGGAAAACAACAGCCAATGGAGAGAAAACACTTACCCTCAATAATAATATTGATGGTGAAGTAAAAGTGACCGGTGCATCAATTTCCGGTGCCGATAAAGAATCATTCTCCGTGAATGTGAAAGAAACAATTGTTCCAAAGGGTCAAAAATTCCAAACAAAAGTTACATTCAATCCAACAAGAGATGGCATGCACAATGCAGTTCTCACATTGAATACAATTGTAACTTCAACAGGAAAAACAGGAACATATACTGTAAATCTCACAGGTGAAAAACAAGCAGTTTCAGGTGTGAAGGAAGATCGCATTCTTACAAGCTCTGTGCAAGTAATGCCTAATCCAACCACCAATGATGCATATGTGACATTCTCAGTTGCTGAGCCAACGATGATGACAATCACTGTTACTTCACTCAATGGTCAGGTATTATTCACTGCTCAGAACCGCAGTTTTGATCAAGGTTCACATGCATTCCAATTGCCTGTTGGATCATTCGCTACAGGACAATACACAGTGTCACTCCGCTCACATAGCGGTGCAACAATGTCAATGCCTTTCAGCGTGATTAGATAACATATCTAGATATGATAAAGCCCCGATTCCATTTTGGAGTCGGGGTTTTTTTATACCAATTCTTTGATGAGAATAAAAAGGGCGAGAAGTGCAATGATGATTCCAAAAGAGATACGAAGTAAATCTTGTCTGATTCTTTTGGATAGTATGATGCCGGCATAACCTCCAAGAACGGAGGCAATTGTAAGAAGCGTGAATAATCCCCATTCAAGATTCTTTCCATTCAATATATCCACAAAAAAACCGGGTAGTGCATTCATTGCAATGAGTATCATGGATGTGAATGCGGCTTCTTTGACATTCATATGCCCAATGAGTATCATCGCAGGGACAATTAAAAAACCACCACCGATACCCGTGAATCCTGTCAATACTCCAATCATAAAACCTGTGAACATCAATGCCATCAATGATATCTCTTGGATATCATGTGATTGCAGTTCTTTGCTTGACATCATTCTTTGAGCAGAAATCAGCATCAGAAGTGAAAGTATGATCATTGAAAGTGATTCAATTGAAATATGAAGCATTCCAAGTTCCAATACTTTTGGCAATGCGGGCATGATATATGCGCGCATGATCATGATGCTGATGATTGCCGGTATAGCAAATGTGAAGAGGACTTTCCAATTCGTTTGCTGTTCTCTTGAGTTTCTTATAGCCGCTATTGCCGAACTTATTCCAACTATACCCAAAGAGTAGGTTGTAGCTATCAAGGGAGATATACCCAAGACATACACCAAAACTGGCATGACAAGTATTGAACCACCTGCACCAAGCAAGCCGATTGCAATACCAATAATAGATGATGCCACTATTGAAATGACTAATTCAATCATTGCTTATAACACAACATGCAATTCTTTCTCAATCGCTTCGATGAGAATTTCTCTTGGAAGTGCACCCATCGCCATTTTTGGAGATTCATTCACAGGAACAAATAATAGAGATGGAATGCTTCGAATGCCAAACATTGCAGACAATTCTTGTTGATTATCTGTATTAATTTTATAGAAGTTCACTTTACCATCAAACTTTGTTGACAATTCCTCGAAGACAGGAGCGATAGCTCTGCATGGACCACACCATGGTGCCCAAAAATCTATGATGCAAGGTATATCGCCTTTATATGACCACTCTTTACTCTGCTCATAATCAAAAACGAGTTCTTTAAATGTTTCGAGATTCAATTCTTGTGTCATACTAAGCCTCTACTTCATAATTGTGTTGTTTCCATTCATTAAATCCGCCTGGTACATTGTAGAATTTCCTTGAATTTGCTTGTTCCAAAATGCCCACTACTATGCTTGAACGATCACCACCTTGACAATGCACGATCAAAGTACCTTCCGGTAATTCGGACAATCTTCTTCGCAATTGTCCACCATGGATATTGATTGCACCGGGAATATGTCCTTCATTATATTCATTTGCTGCTCGAACATCCAGAATTGTATATGATGGATCTTTCATGTGATTGTGAACTTCATCCCAAGACATTTGATTTGTGGAAGTGAGCGTATATCCAAGGTCTACATAGTCTTGAATATCAGAAATGAATCCATTGCAATGGTCAATACCGATGCGCATCATTTTTCTTGTGATGGATTCTATCTCTTGTTCTTCGGCAATGAGAATAAAAGGCATATCATACTCAATAATCCATCCCATCCATGTGGAGAATGCATTATTGTTTTGAATATTGACGGAACCTGGAATATGGCCATCCGCATAGAGATGTTTTGGTCTGGTATCGATGATCAATGTAGAATGTTTGATATGTTCAAAGAATGCATCGGGTCCAAGTCTATGAAGCGAGGGGATATCACTCACTAATGGTCTGTCAATTTTATTGAGTGATTTCATCATCGCAAAATAGTATGGAGGTTCGGGTTGACCGTCGAGCAATTCCTTAATGAATGCATCTTCATCAGTATGCTTGAGTTCCCAATTGACGAGTTTTTCATAGCCAACTGTTGATCCAGGAACAGCTCCCAAGGCCTTTCCACATGCGGATCCTGCGCCATGTGCCGGCCATACCTGTATATGATCGGGTAATTGTTTGAATCGTTGAAGTGATTGAAACATGGTCTTGGCTCCTGCTACCATAGTGCCCGTATAGCCTGCTGCCTTTTCGAGAAGATCGGGTCTGCCAATATCACCAACAAAGACAAAATCACCGGTAAATATCATCACTGGATGATCGCCATTTGGGGTGTCTGTCAATAGGAAGGAAATATGCTCAGGAGTATGTCCAGGTGTATGCATCACTTCAATACGAAGATTTCCAACCATGAATGAATCACCATCTTTGACGCCTTCATGTGGAAATGCATATTGCCATTCGGGACCTCCTTCATCTGAAAGATACATTCTTGCACCGGTTACCGAAGCCAATTCCCTAGAGCCACTCAGAAAGTCAGCATGGATATGTGTTTCTAGAATATGCGTGATACGCATTTTTTCTTGTGAAGCTATTTCGAGATATACATCGATATCGCGTTGAGGATCAATCACCATTGCGGTGCCTGTTGCTTGACAACCTATAAGATAACTTGCATGTGCCAAGCCTTTTTCATAAACATGTTTGAAAAACATACATATTCTCCTATTGAAATGTTCTTTGATACAAACCTAGGAGATTGCTCTTCGTCATTCTGTGATTTAATCACACAATTCGTGCATGTACTTCTTGTTGATGTAGTATGACCAATTTGTCTTTCTCAATTCTTGTCTTTCCAAGCATATTGGCAAATGCAACTTTGATCAATGCTGCAATGACCAATGTGATGAGTGCTCGAGACATGGTTGTATAGGTAAGTTTGGATAGCGCATCTTTGCTCATGAAGAATGATGAAAGTGGGATTCCAATCAATAGCAATAGTGGTATGATGCCAATTGCAGACCACTCTTGCGTGAAAAGTCCATTATTCATGGCATCAACCAATCTGGGTGCTATGCCAAATGCGGAAAGAATCAATGCATACCCAATCAATATCCAGCGCAAGCGAATAGATTGAATTGAGAATTGTGTAGAAAGTAATCCCATGAGTGCCAACAAGGCAAATGGAGGAATAATCATAGCGGAAAATCCAAACATGGCATAAGCTATGAAGAACCAACAAAGGAGGAAAAGAAAAAGTGGAGAGTATTGCGTGGTGAATAATCTACGAATGCCAATAATCAAGCCGGAACAGAAAAAAGGAAATAAAGCAAAATCAATAATAAGGGTAGTGAAATGTACGCCACGTGGAATATATGATGCAATGGAAAATGTTGCCATGATTTGAGAAAAAACAGGGAAGTCCATTGTCCAATACCATGTTAATCCTACCAAGCATCCACATGTGATGGAGAGTAGAACTGCTAGAATAATGTTGGTTCTAGGTTTAACAACTATAAGCGCAATGAAACTCAACAAAAGAAAGAGAGCAATGCCGCCAAGGGATGAAAGTATGAGGATCAGTACGGAAAGAAACAGGCCAAAAGACATTGTAATCAAAGTGAGCCATGTTTGTTGTTGTTGAAACATGATTGAGAAAAGAAGTGCTATACTACTCAAGACGAAGGTGATTCCCCAGATTTCAGGACTTGCATGACGTGCTATATCATTCCACATGAGAGATCCTGCAAGAAATCCGGGAACAAATATGGCATGTTCTGCTTTCAAACATCTCTTGGCTATGAAATAGAATGACAATAGTGCAAAGCTTGCAAGAATGGACGATAAGAATCGGGAATATGGAAGTGTTTGACTCGTGATATGTGTCCAACCAACCATTGCCCACATTGGGAGTGGCTCATTGACAAATGGTGATTTACCAAGTGATAAATATGGTGCTTGATCTGCGAATGCACCCCAAGAATCTGCTGTCCATGGTGTGGTGCCAAAGATGGACAAAATACCCCAATGCAATGAAAAATCTTCTTCGACAATGGTCATGCCGGGGAGATCAATGCGAAAGAAACTGAGTAATGCGGAAATCAGAAGAAATGCAATCAGTGTATGTTGTTTGGATGTCATTTGCATTCTTAGAATGGTGATTGGTATTGATTCGAGTCGTAGGCTTGTCAAGTAATTTGAATTCAACGGGTTCTATTCGTGGTATTTCATATATACCATTGAAAGCAAAAGTACTGATAAAAATAATGAATGAAAGCCAGCCAAGAATATGTCTGAATATGCCTATATCTTCTCCATCAACATGCGGATGATCCAATTTGATGAAAAATCTTGTGAAGAATGCCCAGAATAACCATCCGCTCCATCCTGCATATATCCATGAAGCATGTACCTTGATCCACAATAGAATCGGCAGAAACAATTGCTGAATAACCGTATAGATTTCATTGGGGGATTCTATCACGATTTGTTCATAAAACCAACCGAGAAAAGAACCAAGTCCAAGAAAAATCATAGCACCCCAAATGATTCGTGCTATCATGGCTTGTCTCTTCCCAAACATTGCATATGCTATATGACCTCCATCCAATTGTCCAAGAGGAAGTAGATTGAGGGATGTGACAAACATGCCGAACCAACCAACACAGAGAAATGGATAATGATAGATTTCATTGAGTGGTGGTATATATGCTCCCGGTTCAACAAAGAGAGCAATCAATCCTTGAAAGAGAAGCATATCTCCAAAATACATTCCCCAATCCGGATACATAATCCCCAATTCTTTGTATTCAGGATGAATCGAATAGAGATATTCAATTGAAGGAAGGTTCATTAAGCCAAAAATGAAGATACCCAAACAAGCAATGAAGCCTGCCAATGGACCACTAGCGCCGATATCAAACAATGCTTTACGATTGGGGATTATAGAGCGTGTTTTGATATATGCACCTAATGTCCCAAAAATGGAAACAAAAGGAATGGGCAAAGGAATGAAATAGGGAAGACTAGCATCAACATTATGCATGCGTGCGGCGATATAATGTCCGAATTCATGGATTAGAAGAAATGTCATCAAT
>Ga0172367_10002672_pt1 | contig 24175 bp, 19 predicted proteins | sample Lak10m_FD_114542 | JGI IMG/M metagenome (GOLD analysis project Ga0172367, IMG submission 114542) | Freshwater microbial communities from Kabuno Bay, South-Kivu, Congo - kab_022012_10m | ecosystem: Environmental > Aquatic > Freshwater > Lake | place: Democratic Republic of the Congo: South-Kivu... | reverse complement strand
GCCGATGCAATTTATGCACCCATTTACGATCATCGATGGAATATTGTAAAATTAGTCAATGTGGAAGATGGAACAGTTACATTGACAAGGCCGGATCCTTTTGGAGAAAACTTAAGTAAGATTGAAGGATGTCCGTGGACATTTTGTAGCAAAAGGTACGATCCAGATACAAATCTTGTAGATTTTGGCTACCGATACTATGACACCGATCTAAAAGAATGGACAAGCCTGGATCCATTGATGCAGGATACAAATCCATATCGGTATTGTTTTAATAATCCGATGCAATTTATGGATCCCGATGGCAGATATGGATTTATCATTCCGGTTCTTTCCTGGGCCGGTGGGGCTATTACTTTCCCTTTATGGGGACCGGAATTTCTAGCGGTTTTGGCCGGTGCCGGTGTTGCTTATATCGGTTGTGAGATCTGTGACTATTTCAATAAGATGAATCAAAACCATCAGGAAGAAAAAGTCCCACCTTATACCTGGGATGATTTGGGAGGTGATTCGAGTAAATGCCCAGATGAAGGTTTTGAGTGGAGAGGTAGAAGTGATCCAAAAGATGGGAAAGGAAATTGGTATAGAGAAAGAAATGGTAGAAAAGAACGTTTAAATCCAGACTTTAATCATCCTGATCATTAGCCACATTGGGATTATCACGGTCCAGATTTTCCAGGTGGAATTAGAATTTATCCTGATAGATGGGAGTATAAGTAAACTATGGAAGTATTAATTAAATATTCCTTAAATAACGACGCGGCTCTTAAGTATACACATTGGAATCTTGCAAAGGGCAATGCCTTATGTAATTGCGTATTAAATAATGTATGTTTTGAAAAGGGAAGTTTTTTTACTTATTTAAAAGAAGGGTTAACAGAAGAAAAAGTTAATAATTTTTTTAGTATTCATGTAGGTGTAAATAGTAAAGAAATGATAGGGAAGTGGCTTCATGAAGTAGGAGCAAAAGATAATTCTTTGATCTTGATTTTTGATGAAGATGATGCAAGGGTTGAACAATCTATCAAAGAGGAGTTATTTTGTAGATTAGGGGTTTATCATGGGGATGAGGTCTTCTATCTTTTAGAAAATAATAGTAAATCTCTAAAAAATATTAGAGATTGCTTACAGGCATCAGATATTATTTGGCATTCGCTCTGTATTGTGAGTAAATATTCTTACAAAAAAAATGAGAGTAGAAGTATTTTAAAGGAAGAATTGGAAGATATAGTTAAAAATGCTGAGATCATATTGCTTTTAGCTTATGATGCTGAAGGGTATATTATTTGGGAAAAAACCAGAGAGTGAAATCTAATCTCAGAAATATTTAGGGGTGTCATTATTGATAACGTATTAATATCATCTTTAGAGCATAAAACAACACGTGATTTTTTTACCACTGTACTTACATCTGGAAACTCTTTAGCTAGAGAATTGTTAGATAAGTTAGATTTTGAGGGAGGGCATTTTTTTTCTATAATTTCAAATTCTGCTGACGTATCTAAAATCAGATATTTAGAAAGTGGTGGGATCCTTCCTGAGGAACCTTTAGAAGAAATAGAAATAGCAGGAAAAAAATACCTTAAGCAAAAAAAGGCAACTTCTGCGTTAGAGCTGTCGAAATTCTTAAGACTCTCTTTGAATAATGACGCTAAACAATTATGCATATTTGAAGAGATTGTATTTGAAAAAGGTGATAAGTGTATTTCTCGATTAGGCTCCTATATTAAATACTATGAAAAGGAGATTTACTATTTTTTATCTCATGAAAATTGTACGGAATCAAATCTTTACTCGTTGCTTAAACAAGCAGATGGACAGTGGTATTATATGAATATCATTACTACTTCTGAATCATTATTCAAAAATGATCAATTAAGCATCGAGGATATATCCAGCCTTGCCTCAAATACAACCCATTTGATTTTAGGAGCTTATGATATGGAGGGGTATGTATGTCATCAAACATCCAAACCATTCAAAATGGGAGTATAATTAATTATGGGACAATTAGTTAGATATTCATTGGATCGGGAATATATGCTTGAGTATATTCATTGGAATCTTGAAAAAGGAAATACTTTATCAAAAGCGGTGTTAAAGCATGTGATGTTTGGTAAAGGTGAATTTTTTACTTATCTTAAGAATGGTTTAACAGAAAGTGTTGTTAATCAACCGAGAAATATACATGTAGGGAGTAAAGTAAAAGAAAAAATAGTAGATGTTCTTTTTGAGGAGCTAACAGGTTGCAAGGATTATATTTGCATATTTGATGATCACGAAGAAGATTATAAAGAAGAAGGTAATTGGGATCTTTATAATAAGGTTGGCGTACACTGTAATGAAGAGATGTATTACATGATTGAATCAAATGAGAGTAACAAAGATATCATTATGGATTGCTTAAAAGCATCGGATATTATTTGGCATTCTTTGTGTATAGTAAGTAAATATCGTTATAAAAGGAATAAATATCAGAGTATTTCAAAGGAAGAATTAGAAGATCTAGCGAAAAATGCTGAGATGATATTGCTTTTAGCTTATGATGGAGAAGGGTATATCATTTGGAAAAAAACCAGGGTGTGAAAATCTAATATCAAAAAATTTACTTTACATCAGATTATTAAAACCGGATATATAAGGGAGTATAAATAAACTATGGAAGTATTATTTAAATATTCCTTAAATAACAACGCGGCTCTTAAATATATAGATTGGAATCTTGCAAATGGCAATGCCTTATGTAATTGCGTATTAAACAATGTATGTTTTGAAAATGGAAGTTTTTTTACTTATTTAAAAGAAGGGTTAACAGAAGAAAAAGTTAATAATTTTTTTAGTATTCATGTAGGTGTAAATACTAAAGAAATGATAGGGAAGTGGCTTCATGAAGTAGGAGCAAAAGATAATTCTTTGATCTTGATTTTTGATGAAGATGATGCAAGGGTTGAAGAATCTATCAAAGAGGAGTTATTTTGTAGAGTAGGAGCTTATCATGGGGATGAGGTCTTCTATCTTTTAGAAAATAATAGTAAATCTCTAAAAAATATTAGAGATTGCTTACAGGCATCAGATATTATTTGGCATTCACTCTGTATTGTGAGTAAATATTCTTACAAAAAAAATGAGAGTAGAAGTATTTCAAAGGAAGAATTAGAAGATATAGCTAAAAATGCTGAGATGATATTGCTTTTAGCTTATGACGCGGAAGGGTATATCATTTGGCAGAAAGGAGTTTAGGCGTTGTAGGCGGCAGATGAGGCCGATCCACCATGGCCTGTCCAATTGGTGTGGAAAAATTCGCCTCCAGGTTTATCTATTCTCTGATAGGTGTGGGCGCCAAAATAATCACGTATTGCCATTAAGATGTTTGCAGGAAGCGTTTCAGAGGTGATTCCATCAAAGAATGAAAGTGATGAGGAAAAACATGGACACGGGATATGATGAGTGACTGCAAGAGATACCGTTTCTCTCCAATCTTCATTACATTTAAGCATCGCTTTTTTAAAAAATTCATCATGAAGGAGCGTTTCTAAGTTTGGATTTTGTTCAAAGGCATGTTCGATATTATGTAAGAATTTACTTCTGATTATACAACCATTCATCCACATGCGCGCAATTGCTGCAAATTGTAAATCCCATTTATATTTTGTCGATGCCGCTTTCATCAGCATATACCCTTGTGTATAAGAAATAATTTTTGATGCGTAAAGGCCTCGTTCTACATTATCAATAATAAGGTCTTTATCTTTGCTACACAATCTTGTATGGCGCTTATAGATTTTTGACAGCTCAGTTCTTACTGGTTTAAAGGCCGATAGATAACGGGCATAGACCGACTCTGTAATCATAGATAGGGGAACACCTTCTTCTAAAGAACTTTCCGCTGTCCATTTCCCAGTCCCTTTTTGCATAGCCACATCGAGCACTTTACTTACCAATGGGTGACCATCGGTATCTTCATAGGCAAGTACTGCAGCAGCAACTTCGATCAAAAAACTATGTAAATCCCCTTTATTCCACTCTAAGAAAACTTCTGATATGGACTTTTCATCTAGACCAAGTGTATGCATTAAGATATCTGCTGCCTCGCATATCAGCTGAATATCACCATACTCAATACCATTATGAACCATCTTCACGTAATGACCGGCACCACCTTTACCTACATAGTCACAACAAGGATCACCTTTAGGTGTCTTAGCAGAAATGGTTTGTAGCATATTTTTTACATGATTCCAGCCTTCTTTTGACCCACCTGGCATCATAGATGGGCCATGGCGAGCTCCATCTTCACCACCAGAGATACCACAGCCAAGAAAGTATAAGCCTTTGGCTTCTAATTCTTTAATACGTCTTTCAGTGTCTTGATAAAAGCTATTTCCTCCATCGATAATAATATCGCCTTTGTCAAGATGGGGGGTAAGAATAGAAATGAACTCATCTACAGGAGCTCCAGCTTTTACCATTAACAAAATGCGTCGAGGGCTTGCAAGAGAGGCGCAAAATTCTTCAATAGATTTACATCCCTTAATTTTTGTCCCTTTTGCCTCACCATTCATGAATTCATCAACTTTGGAAGTTGTTCTATTATAGCAAGATACTCTAAAATTATGGTCGTTGAAATTTAAAATAAGGTTTTGGCCCATGACGGCTAATCCGATTACACCTATATCTGATTTATCTCTCATCTATTTACTCCCATAACGCAGGTTATTATCCTTTATGATAAGCTTTTTAGTGTATTTTATTTCAAGAAGTTTTAATTCTCTTCAGTCTTAAGGATTTGGATGAAGGCAGATTGAGGGATATTCACTTTTCCGAATTTTTTCATTTTCGCTTTACCCTTTTTCTGCTTTTCTAGCAGCTTTCTTTTCCTTGTAATGTCTCCGCCGTAGCATTTTGCGGTAACGTTTTTAGACATGGCAGAAATGGTTTCTCTGGCAATGATTTTTCCGCCAATGGCTGCTTGGATTGGCACTTTAAATTGTTGCTTAGGTAGGATTTCTTTTAGTCGCTTGCAAAGCTCTCTGCCTTTTGCCTCTGCCTTTGACGCGTGAACAAGTGTTGAAAAAGCATCGACAGGTTCATCATTGATACGAATTTCAAGCTTAATGATTTTACTTTTTTCATAGCTTGAATGTTTGTAATCAAAAGAGGCATAACCTTGAGTGATAGATTTGAGTCTGTCATTAAAGTCGATGATCACTTCATTTAGTGGAACTTTAATATGAAGGAAGACACGGCCCCCTTCGATGGTTTCCATATTGACAAGCTCGCCACGTTTTTCATTTACAAGGTTCATCACCCCGCCCATATAGTGAGCAGGAACTAAAATATTACAAATCACCCATGGTTCACTTGTGGATTCTATATGTGTTGGATCTGGAAAAAAGGAAGGGTTATCAACTTGAATGATATCCCCATTAGTTTTTGTAATGTGGTACTGAACACTTGGTGCTGTAGTAATCACATCAATATCAAACTCTCGATTAATTCTTTCAAAAACGATTTCAAGATGAAGAAGACCTAAAAATCCACACCTAAAACCCATCCCTAATACTTGAGAATTCTCTTGCTCTACAAAAAGGGCCGAATCATTGAGCCTTAATTTTGCTAGCGCATCAGAAAGACCGTCGTAATCACATGATTCAACAGGATAGACGCCTGCATAAACCACAGGATGTATCTCTTTAAAACCAGGTAGGGCCTCACTTACGAATTCTTTTTGCAAAGTGAGTGTATCGCCAACCTTAACATCTGATGGCTTTTTGATATTGGCAAGAATGTAGCCTACTTCGCCAGCATTAAGGATTTTTGTTGGAAACTCTTTTGGATTAAAAATTCCTACCTCTAACACTTCAAAAGTCTTTTCAGTAGCAAGAAATTTGATCACATCACCTTTTTTTAAAGATCCAGACATCACACGTATGTAAGTGTAAATGCCCCTATAAATATCATAGTGCGAATCAAAAACTAGAGCTTTTGTTTTAGTTTCGGTTGTTTGCTTTGGCGGCGGTAAAGAGTAGACAATTTCTTCTAAAATATCAGCAATACCCAAACCTGTTTTTGCAGAGGCTAAAATGGCGTTGCTGGCATCAATACCGAGCATATCTTTAATTTGAGCTTTTACAGCTTCTGGATCTGCCGCTGGAAGATCTACTTTATTTAACACAGTTAGAATTTCTAATCCGCGTTCTTTGGCTAAATTCATATTTGCTACAGTCTGAGCCTGTACCCCTTGGGCTGCATCTACAATTAAAATTGCTCCCTCACAAGCTGCAAGAGATCTTGACACCTCATAAGAAAAATCGACATGGCCAGGGGTGTCAATAAAGTTCATTTGATAGGTATTACCATCAGAACATTTATAGGTCATTGTCACAGGATGAGCTTTAATCGTGATGCCACGTTCTTGCTCAAGATCCATATCATCGAGAAATTGCGCTTTTAAATCACGCTTGTCAATGGTGCCTGTAATCTCAAGCAAACGATCAGAAATGGTAGATTTACCATGATCAATATGTGCTATAATGGAAAAGTTTCTAATCTTGCTTTGGTCTATAGTCATGGAAAGAAGTATAGTGAATCAGGTTTTAAATTTCCACCTCAAAATTTACATCCTTATATCCTTTTTTCCCTGCTATAAGTGATAGCAAGATTTTTTGATTGAGCAAGCTTCATTCTCGAGTAAACACAAAGGCACAATGATACAAAGACACAAAGGGAAATGCTAATGCATTACTTCTCCCTGAGGCTCTTTTTAAGTCTCTTTTCTTGAATAAAGGAGAAAAGGTATAATTTGAATGAAATCATAGGTTACATTATGGGTAAGAAAAAGGCGGGGGAGTTATTCCCACCGCCTTCTTTTACAAGTCTCATGCTTAGCTAAAAATTACTTAGCTGTAACAGGCTCTTGATTTTTTGAATTTACACTTGCTGCATTTTCTTTTGCAGATTCTGCTTCTTCTTTTGCATTTTCTATATCACGATCATGCATAGCTTTTTTGAAATGCTTGTCTAAAGCGTATACAGATAGTATCCAAAGCCCAACTATTACAAGAAGTATCACAGATAAGTAAGGGGTCATTGCCGCAATACTTCCAAGTGATAGAATCATAGCTTGTTGGATAAATGCACCACCAGATTTACCAAGTCTTGCACCAACTACATCAATTGCAGCCTTTCCTTTTACTTTTGAATCTTGATCAAGAGGGATGTAAGTCATCTCTTTTGTCGGATCAAATAAGGAATATTTGGTAGCCTTACTTAAAATATTTTGCATGGTACCAAATAACACCGCAAGGGCTAATGGAGTTGTTCCAAAACCTGCAATCAAACCTGCTATATTTTTGTTGAAAATCATGAATGAGAAGAATAAAGCACCAGTAATAAGAATCATTACAGGGGTGCATAGAGCTGAAAATCTCCATCCCATTTTTCTAATCGAGTTACCACCGATAAACAACATCATAAAGATAGTTACAATACCTGTATTTGCAGAAAATGCACCCATAAAAGCACTGTATGCGTTAGGATCTGGGTAGGCAAGTTTAAGCTGACTCTTCCAAGTAACTTCAACCATATTAATACACATACCATATCCAATTACAACCATTGCAATTAATCCTAAGTATCTTGAAGTCATGATTAACTTAAGACTTTGTCCTAATGTAAGCTTTGGTTTTTCTTTTTTCATTTTCTTCTGAGCGCTAACATCATAAAAACGTGGATCAGTTAATACATATTTGTTAACCCACCAGTAAATTGCAAGCACGGCAACACCTGAAAGTGCAACTGCTGCAGTTAGCCAGTACAATGAAACCTGCCAAGTATCTACTATACCTGTACCGATAGATCGGTCTGGACGAGATGCCCAAGTAATATAGCTACCTGCAAGAATTAATGAGAAGTTTGCACCAAGTCCAAAAAGGCTATAAAATCTTTTTGACTCAGAAACTTTTGTAATATCATTTGCAAATCCCCAGAAAAGTAGAGATAAGCACACACTACCCCAAAGCTCAGCCATGATGTAGAATGTTGAATATGTCCAGTTTCTTAAAATACAAATCAGTCCCATAAACCCAGATGGAAGGATGTCTTGCAACATGTCGCAAAATGCGTTTGGATGTAAAGCTTCTCTATTTGGGTAAAGAACTGTTGAAAACAATGTGAAATATACAATAAAGGGCACTACAGATGCATAAAACAAGTTCTTTTTTGAAAGAACGTTGGCCATTTTTGAGTAAAGAAGCATAAACAAGATAGCCACAGGGAGCACACCATATACCTTTAAGAAAGGAATGGCTTCAGCACCAGATTTTGGAGCTGTCATGATAAGAGTATCTTTAGTGTCTCTTAAAATTGTGTAGTTAAAAAGTATACAAAAGAATAGAAAAAGCATTGGTAGCAATTTCTTTAATTCGTAATTATGAATTGGCCATAAGAAAGATCTGATTTTTCCAAATTCAGCCGCATCATCGGTTTTAGTTTTTGTTGACATTTTGTTCCTTATTTTGAAATTCTTTTTTTCTAATCACTTTATATGATATAGGGGGTCCTATTTTATATTCAAGCATAAAAAAAGCCTCCCTAGAGGATTAGGAAGGCCCTTTTTTCATTTGTTAAATCTAATCTTTATCCATAGCCATAAATTGTTTATTAGCATCTTGAATAAATTGATAGCTTTCGGCAGATTCCTTATAGGCAAACCATAAGTCTTCCTCTACTAACCCTTGACGGATAGAGGTCATTAAATTTCTTTTTGCAGCTACTAACGAAGTTTTAGGGCTAAGAAGTGAAATCATTTCTTTATCCCCTGTTTGTTTAGCAATGTTTAACAGTCTTTCAAGTTGAATTCTTGTAAAGGTCATTTGATCTTTTCTTTTCTTAGATCCACGTGCTGCACGTTGCTTTGGAGCCACAGCGTTAGGTTTTTTTGGATTGATAATAAATTGTTTAATTAAAGATCCTAATTCAAAAGGTTGCTTTAATTTCATTTTTCTTAGCGTAAAATGGTGCATGTATCCACCTACAGACATGGGCAAAAATCTACATAGATCGTTTTCTTTATCTCCGCCAATTTTTTCAATTGCAGTTGTTATTACCTCTTCAATATCTTCTAGAGATTTACCTTGTTTATTTTCTTTTTCGTTCATTTTTATATCACCTAATTTAAATTATTGTACAATGATAAAAAGAATCTACTATTGCTTAAATAATAACAAGTTTTTTTCTTCATCTATTCTTCTTACATAAAATCTAAACTTTATGGCATACTTAAGGAGAGCTTTCAGGAAGAGGGTTACCGTATGAATAAAAATCTATTTTACATTACATTTTTTTTACTAACACTAATCATTTTTTCGTATTTTATTCCAAATAAAGCTGAAAAAATTGCAACAAGAAAAGAGATTTTATCTACAACTGTGATGATTGACAGCCTTGTAAAAGAAATTGTAAAAGATGAATGCAGCCGTGAATTATTAATCGACGGAGAAATAGACCCCCATTCTTATCAAATGAGAAAAGGGGATAAAGAAAAAATTACAAGAGCCGATATTATTTTTGGTAATGGCCTTTGCCTAGAGCATAATCCAAGTCTTGTATATTTACTAAAGCAACAAAATGCGATATTTTTGGGGGACAAAATCCTCAAAGATCATCCTGAATTAATTATTTCAAAAGAAAAAGAGGTAGATCCACATATTTGGATGGATTTACATCTTATGAGTTATGTTGTGGATGAAATTACCCTTGCTATTTGTGAGATAGATCCGGAGGGTCAAGCAAGATACACTCAAAATAGTGAGATTTTGAAAGCAAAAATGAAGGCGTTAGATCAAAGGATTTTGGAATTGATGGGAAGTATTCCTGATGAAGATAGATATCTGGTATCCTCTCACGATGCCTTTAATTACTTTGTACGAAGATATTTTAAAGCGGATAAAGAGGATCGAATATTTTCTATGCAAGGGTTATCCCCTGAGGCTGAAATTTCGTTGAAAAGAATAGGGATGGTTACCTCTTTTATTAAAAATAATAATGTTTCTGCAATTTTTTACGAGTCAAATCTTCCAAAAGATGGCTTATATAAAGTAATAGAGATTTGCAAGGGTTTTAATGTCAGGGTATCTATTTGCCAAGAACCTCTTTATGGAGATACTCTTGGTGGAATGACTTATTTACAGATGATCGAACATAATGCAGAGGTGATTGCAAAAAACCTGAAGAAGGAGAAAAATAATGGATGATGAGATTGAGGTGAGTTCACTAACCGTTCATTATGAGACAATAGCTGCACTCATTGATATAAACGTAAAGATTAAAAAAGGGGCAATGACAGCTATTATTGGTCCAAATGGTGCAGGCAAAAGTACCTTTGTCAAAGCTATCTTAAATTTAACAAAAAAAACAAGCGGCGTAGTTTCATTTTTTGGTAAATCATTTGAGGAGATGAAGGATAACATAGCGTATGTGTGTCAAACAAAAGAGGTAGATTGGGGCTTTCCTATTACAGTGCGGGAAGTAATTTTGATGGGAAGTTATGCAAGGGCTAACCTTTTTGGTAAGTATTGTCAAAAAGATTTGAAAAAATGTGAACTGCTCCTTGTAAAATTTGGGTTATTTGATAAACGAAATGCACTCATTTCAGAGCTCTCTGGTGGTCAAAGGCAACGATTATTTATTGCAAGAGCTTATATGCAAGAGGCGCAAATTTATATTTTTGATGAACCGATGGCTTTTGTCGATTTTACCACCTCTGAGATGATTATTGAAAGTATGAAAGAGCTACGGGATTCAGGACATACAGTGATTTGTGTGCACCATAATTTAGATGAGGTGAAAAAAGAGTTTGATGAAGCAATACTTTTATCGCACCATTTAGTGGATGCAGGCCCTGTACATGAGGTCTTACGTAAAAAGAATTTGGTCAATGCTTACCAAGCAAAAGATTCCATCTTGACAGATGCATTCATTTTATCAAAAGAAAAAGAGTGCGGGCTTGTATGATAAAAAGCTTTTTTTCTGACTTATATATGCTGCTTTCAGATCCTACTTACTCTGTCTCTGTGATAGGATCCATTCTTTCCTGTATTTCTCTTTCTTGGATCGGGGTCATTTATTCCCTTCGCAAAAGCGCATTAGTTGCAGAGGTGATTGCCCATAGCGCATTTCCTGGAATCATACTTGGTGCATTTGTAGGAATATATATTGGTGCAGATGAAAAGTGGATGTCTATGTTGTTTATTTTAGGGGCAATTACAACTGCCTATTTGTCGATGAAAAAGCTCACTTTTTTACAAGAAAAGTGGCATAAAAGCGCAGATAGTTCCTTAATGATTTCCATTTCCGCATTTTTAGGTATTGGGGTATTGCTTGCCTCAATTATTCAATCGGTAAGTCCAATGGTTTATAAAGATGTGGTCATTTTTTTGTATGGACGTACAGCTACCATGCTTTATTTTCATTTGATTATCTATGCGGTAGTAATGGTGATATTATTTATTTTTATTCTCGTATTTCATAGACGCATTCAGATTTTTGAGTTTGATAAAACGTTTGCCTCCTTTTTAGGAATTGGACGGTTATTAGACACTTTTATTTTAATGATGACCTTAGTGGTGGTTATCTTAGGATTAAGAAGCTGTGGAATTTTGCTTTTATCAGGGATGATGGCAACTCCTGCGATTGCTTCTAGATTTTGGGTGAGGAAAATGTCTTCTATGTTTATTCTTTCCTCAGCCTTTGCCGCTATTTCTGCCTTACTTGGTGGCTATTTGTCTCTTTATCTAGGAGGGGAGGGAATTGTTTTACCTACAGGACCTGTTATTACCATTGTTTCAGCCTCTATTACCTTTTTTTCCATTTTAGTGGGGATCAGAGGTGGGGTGGTGTTAAGAATGGTTAGAAGAATGTCCTTTACGATACGTTGTCATGAAGAAAATATTTTAAAAGCGCTCTATAAAAAAAATGACAAGATGGCATTTAGGGAAATTATGGAATTTCTTCAAGCGGGGGTTATCCTATTTTTCTTTGTCTTATTGCGAGTGAGAAAAAAGGTAAAAATTTTACATGGGTGGAGTTTAGAGCTAAAAGAACAAGGACGGGTGTATGCTGAGCGTATCATCAGACTGCATAGACTCTGGGAAGTGTATCTATATGAGGTGGGTTTTGCAAAAGGCCGTATTCATGTATTTGCTGAAGAAATAGAACATGTCCTTACAGATGAGATGGAAGAGATGTTACTAAAAAGGCTAGGGAATCCAACCCATTGTCCTCATAGGCAAAAAATTCCTGAAAAAAAGGAGGCCTGTAATGAATCTGTTTAATCTATTTTCTCCAGAAGAAGGGGTATCCTTTTTACTTTTATTATGTTTTAGTATTTCGTTATCATTAATTGGTACGTTTTTATTTTTGCAGAAAAAATCGATGATGGCCAATGCCATTTCTCATACTGTATTATTTGGGATCGCCCTTTTATTCATTGGGATAAAGATTTTTTCTAAAACAGAGCATTTTACCCCTTTATCGTTAAATATGGGGTTATACATTGTGGTTTCAGTGATCACAACTTTTCTGACAATTTTTCTCATCGAATGTCTAAAAAAATATACTCATATCAATAATGATGCAAGTACAGCAATTGTATTTTCTACTTTATTTTCCGCAGGGGCTATTTTAATTACTCTATTTACTAGATCCTCGCATATTGGGATAGATATTATTATGGGTAATCTAGATTTAATCCATGCAAATGATCTGATTACTGCTGCTTTTGTCCTGCTATTGTGTGTAACCTTTATTTTTGTATTTATGAAAGATCTTACGGTCTTTTCTTTTGACCGATCGGTTGCTCATTTTTCAAAAAGATCAATGGGGCTGTTACAATTTGGCTTTTTGTTTTTAACAAGCTTAACCATTACTAGTGGATTTCGTTTTATTGGGATAGCACCTGTTCTTGGATTAATTATCCTTCCTCCAGTGTGTGCTTCTTTATATAGCAAAAGCATCCCTGATCTGATTACTTTTTCTATTTATTCCAATATAGCCGTAGGACTTGTTTCTATGATGATCACAAAGTTTTTCTATGAAAAGTTCGGCATAGGGTTATCCACATCAGGAATGCTTGTGACGCTACATTTTGCTTTATTTCTTGCTCTTTTGGTCAAAAAAAGAGGTGAGGCAAGGGCATGAAAAATATTGCCATTTTGGGATCTACCGGATGTGTAGGAAAAAAAGCGTTAGAGGTGATTAAGACGTTTCCAGATGAAATGAGAGCCTTTGCAATAAGTTGTCATAGCAATACAGAATTATTCAAAGAGCAGATAAAAGAATTTTCTCCAAAGCTCATAGCTATATCTGATACAGAAAAAAGAAAAGACTTTCCTTCGGCTATTTCGATGGAAGAGATGATTACAGATCCTGAGGTTGATCTTGTGGTACTTGCCACTTTGGGATTTAGCGCCGTTGCGCTTGCGTTTTTAGCAGCAAATGAAGGCAAAGACATTGCCATAGCAAGCAAAGAAATTTTGGTGTGCGCAGGTGAGGCATTTATGCATCTTTGTAGAGAAAAAAAGATAAATGTATTTACCTTAGATCATGAGCAAAGCGCTTTGGAGCAATGTTTACTAGGGGAGGATATTGCGCAAGTAGAGCAATTAATTTTGACAGCATCGGGCGGGCCATTTTTTCATAAATGGGAAGAAAGTGAATTTAATCCTTTTGAAGCGATGAGTCATCCAAATCACCACTGCGGAAAAAAAATTGCCATCAATTGCTCCACAATGATGAATAAAGGGTTAGAAGTGATTGAAACCTTCCATTTCTTTGGAATTAATAAAGAAAAGATAGATGTAGTGATCCATCCCCAAAGTATAGTACAAAGTTTAGTATCCTTTACAGATGGGGCTTATAAGGCGGTAATTTCTGAGCCTGATGTAACTCTTCCTATACAATATGCGCTGCTTGGCAGAAAAAGAAAATCTGGGACAGGAAAAAAGCTTTTGTTTAGTGAGAGGGTTAATCTTGAGTTTTATCCAAAAGATCTAGCCAAATTTCGTTGTTTGAAATTATCTTTTGACTCACTAATGGCTGGAGGGTGTTACCCAGCCTATTTAAACGCTGCAAATGAAGTATTGGTTGAACGATTTTGTAAAGGTAGTGTAACCTGGAGAGGTATAGGAGAAACTTTAGAACAATTACTGAATAGAAATCAGGTATCAAGTGAGATTTCTCTAGAGGCTATTATAGAAACAAATAATAAAGCGCGCAAAGATGCGTGGGAAATAACGTAAGGGATCATTATGAATATAGCAAGCATTCTATTTGCGATTTTAGGATTAAGTTTTTTAATTTTTATCCATGAGCTTGGTCATTACTTTGTGGCAAAGCGCGCTAAAATGAAAATTGAAGTATTTAGCATAGGGATGGGAAAGCCCATCGTCTCTTGGATGCAAAATGGGGTGAAGTGGCAAATTTGTTATTTAATTTTTGGTGGCTATGTAAAAATTGCTGGCATGGAAGGGGAAAATGGAAAAGAGCCTTATCAAATCAAAGAGGGCTTTTATAGTAAAAAGCCAATCTATAGATTAGCAGTAGCAATAGCTGGACCATTTGTAAATATTACCTTTGCTCTACTTGTATTTTTTGGGATATATCTTTGTGGGGGGCAAAAAAAGCCCTTTTCTCAATATACACATATTATCGGGCGTGTAGATGCAAATTCATCGATTTATGAAGAAGGCATTCGTGCCGGGGATAAAATACTTAGCCTAGATGGCAAGCCTTATACTGGATTTAAAGACATTATTATTCAAGGTATGCTCAAAGGAAAACATAGCGTAGATGTCGTCTTTGAAAAGCAAAACAAAGATATAGTTAACGTAAAAGCTGCTTTTTATACACCAGAAAATAGTGATCCGATGCTCATGCTTCCTAATGAATGGAAAAGTATGGGTGTATTATCCTCTGCCTCTTATGTGGTATCATCCGGCTATATTGATGGCAAAAAGCAGTTTGCGCCGCTTGGAAATACTTCCCTGCAAAAAGGGGATAGAATTGTCTATGTAGATGGTACTATTATTTATTCTGTATCTCAGCTGTCAGATGTGATTAATCGCGATATTGCCTTAGTTACCGTGGATAGAAATGGTAAGCACCTTCATTTGCAAGTGCCAAGGGTTGTTCTTGGCGATTTAAAGCTTTCAAAAGAGCAAAAAGATGCCTTTCTTGACTATAAGCGACAAATGCATTTAGAAGGTGCCTTAGCAAGCACCTATTTCATCCCATACTTTGTCAGTGATGGATTATATGTTACCCAAGAGATTGCATTTATTGAAGAGGAAGAAAAAGTACATGAAACCTGCTTGAAAAAGGGGGATAAAATCCTTGCTGTATCAGGGATAAAAGTCAATCAACCAGAAGAGTTTTATAAAGCAATTGCAACAAGAAAGTGTGTTGTGATGGTCTCAAATCAAGAGATTGATCAGGTATTATGGAAATATGGGGATAAAGCCTTTCTTTCTGGGTTAAATAGCGATCTTATAGCCCAAATGGAGGCATCTATTGGAGATGCTGAAACGAAAAATATTGGATCCTTTCGATTTTTAGAGCCTTCTGAGCCGGTGAGTTTTAAGCACTATTTAGAAAAAGCAAGCCCAGATGGGTTGGAGAAATTGATGTTGTCTTCTGATAAAGAAAGCACTATACAGCTTATGGATAAAAAAACGTTGTTTTCTGGTGTAATCATTAAAGATGAAAATATCATCTATAATCCAGGCCCTTTTGCTCAGGCAAAAGATGTGTTTGCCGATATTGTATTCAGCTTGAAAGGGCTTTTTTCTGGGGCAATTAGTCCTAAGCATATGTCAGGTCCTGTGGGAATGGTAAAAATTGTTCATGATGGTTCAAAAAGCAGCGTATTAACTGGCATCTACTGGCTTGGGATGATTTCATTAAATCTAGGATTTATGAATTTATTACCAATTCCAGTTCTTGATGGGGGACATATTTGCTTTACTCTGTTTGAAGTAATAACTAAAAGGCGGATCAGAGCAAAAACCATGCAGAAAATGGTACTTCCTTTTGTGGCGTTGATCATCATCTTTTTTGCTTACGTAACATTTTATGATCTGATTAAAGTTTTTAGTTGATTTTTCTAAAAAGCATCGCTATGGTAGGTAAAGTACTATTTACTACCATGTTTTATGTTTAGAAAAATTTGCTTATTCAGTGTATACCTTCTTATGTGTAACCTTCATTGCAAAGGGCTCACCATTGATTTGGAGGCAGAGTTTCCTGATAAATCAACTATTTCTGTTTTCTATTTTGATCAGGTACAAAACTTTTCTATGAAAGAGATGCTTGATGGAATTGAAAGGGATCACGTTTGTGATGTGATTTTCTATTCAAATACCAAACAATTTGTTGAGCTTATCCTTTCTTCTAAAGATAAACAAGATTCGTTTTTTTGCTTCAAACATCAGGAAAAAAAAATTCCTTTTTATTTGATGAAGAAAGGGTCAAAAGAACAAGTATTTAATGGAAGTATAATTTATACAAGTACCCAAATCAAAGAGCCGATTAATACGGTGATTTCATTGGGCATTTGTGTTCCAAGCGTTGATAAATCTGCTGTAATTGGAGGAGATTTCTCTACTTTCTTCACCATTAATCTAAAACATATAGGCTAATATAATGAATATAAAATCAAAATTTATTTTATTAAACATCATGATTGTAAATGGATTTGCACTCTCTATTTCCCCAATAAATCTTGAGATAGATCATGCAAAAGCTCAAGGGTACTACACTTTGATCAATGATGATGTCTCCCAAAAGGTAATTGCCATTACTACTAAATCAAGAGAGATAGATAGTAATGGAATAAGTGTATATGAGCCAACAAAAGACTTAATTGTTTACCCTAAACAGGTTGTTTTAAAACCGAAGGAAAAGCGTTTGATCCGAGTGATATTTAAAGGAAATAATAACTTTACGGCTGAAAAGGCTTACCGTATTACTTTTGCTGAAAAAAATATCAGTGTTGATTTTGATGAAATGAACCTAGGAGAAGGAAAGCGAGCTGCAGGGGTTTCCTTTGGGGTAAGATTTGATGGTACAGTATTTGTACAGCCAAAAAAAGCAGCCGTAGCTAAAATTGAAGTGACCTCCTATGACCGACAAAAAGTGGAAGGGGAGGAATTCTTTATTGTTACACTTAAAAATACAGGGACAAAACACCGCTTTATAAATACTAAAGATCTTGAGCTTGAATTGCTTATGCCAACATCGGAAAAAAAAGAAGCATGGCATCTGTTATCTGAAGATCTGCTTGTAAAACATGTAGGTGGATCGATGCTTTTACTTGCCGGTGGACAAAGGGAGATTAAAATACCAGTGCATGGAAACCAAATACCATCTACTGTTTTAGGTGTAAGAATCACGGAATAAAATGCTGCATTTTATTTTACTACTGTTTGTAGGATTACAAGGGCTTGGGTTTGGAATCCAGATCGAAATTGAAGTTCCCTTATATGTTAACAATGTCTCAGGGAAAACTATCTCTATTTTCATAGATGAGGATAGCTCAGAAGTTGTACTGGATCATGAGTCTATTTGCAGGGCTCTTCAAGATGAGCTTACCTCTGAAGGGATGAAATCTTTTGATAGTTTTATAAGCAGCATAACAGTTATGTATGAAAATAACCCTATAGAAGATACAAATTTCAAGATAAGTTTTTCTACAGTGAACCAAAGTATCTATTTAGAGGTAGCGCTATCTTGTTTACGAAGGAAATACTCTGATGTAAGAAGGCCAAAAGTTGCAGGTTTTGCCCATGGTAGAAAAAAGATTAAGCCGGAAAATTTTAGTGGGTATTTAAATGTGGAGGCGGGGTTAAGAAATCGACAGAACTTTATCAATGATTTTAACCCTACCGGGATATCCACTTTTGGTAATTTTAACTGCTGTGTTCATTATAAAGATACGATCTTTACAGGATTTGGCTATTTTCTTGCCAATAATACGTTAGGGATCAATCCAGGTAACGCTGTTTTGACAAAACAGTTTAGAGAAAGTCGCGCCAGTGTCTCTTTGGGTTCGATCAACCCTTTATCAATAGCATTTCAAGGATCCTCCCCTCTAATCGGATTAAATATTTGCAAAGATAGTCAGCTATTTACCGATCCCACGGTAGGAGCAATGAGTAGGCATGACATTTTTTTAAATGCCCCTTCTGAGGTACGTATTATCGTAAATGGAATCGATGTGAACAGACTTGATCTGCCCGCAGGAAATCATACACTTCAAAATTTCCCGTTAGCTCAAGGGTTAAATAATGTGGTGTTAAAGATTACAGGTGCAACTGGAGAGGAAAGGGAGGTGGATTTAAGCATGTTTTACAACCCTTCGTTAAAAAAAATTGGAGAGATTGAAACAAATGTTTCTCTCGGGATTCCTGCGTATAACGTGACCAAGGGTGCAGATGGGTTTTATCAGATGGATCCTTCATTTGCTGTTACTGGATATATAAAAGGGGGAGTATTTAATTACCTTACCCTTGGAGGTTATTTCCAGCTGATGCAAGAGAATTATTTTACAGGAATTCAAGGGGTTGTGGCAAATCCTTACATAAAATCCATCATTGAGGGTGGGTTAAGTGGAAAAAAGGAGGTCTATCCCAGTTATAAATTGAGGGTAGCGCTTTTGCAATCAGATACAATGAAACTTCCTTTTTCCTGGAGCATGGTTTTTGAAAATAGTCAGCCAGGCTTTAGATATTTTGGAGGAAGTAATATTGCAGAGAAATTATCCTACCAATTTAGTGGATCTATGGGCTTTAATGGGCTTAAAGCAATTTCTATAAACGTTACAGGGCAGTATGGGGTATTTTTTGATGTAGGTCATAAATATAGTATTCAAAGTACTATTTCTATTAGACCAAAAAGCTGGCTTAGCCTTCGGGGGATGATTCGTTATGATGCATCCGATATAACCGCTGGCAAGATTGAAACGGCGATAAATTTTGATTTAACCCCAAAATATAAGGATTTTGGTACAAAGACCAACTACAATTCAAAGCAAAAAGCGATTTCATCGGTGGTGATGGTTAATAAAGCTCTTGCTGGCAATCGATCAATCTATGGGAGTGTAGGATATAACGATGCTCCAGGATCCGGTCAGGTTGAAGGACAGCTTACCTATGAGGGCTCTATGGCAAGACTTAGTGGTTCTCAACAACTGTATAAAAATAGCTCTACTGTAGTAGATAGTACTGTGGCAGTTACCAATTTTAATGCAGGTACCGCCCTTGTGTTTGCAGGAAAAACCGTAGCTGTTTCCAGGCCTTTGCGGGAGAGCTTTGTTGTAATTAAGCCGAATAAGTATATGAAGGGAAATGAGGTGATTGTTAACCCTTCTAAAGATAAGTATTTAGCTAAAGCCTCTTACTATAAGCCATCTGTTATTGCGCTACACTCTTATTCAGATACAGATATTTCTATGATCACGGCAGATGGATCCTATGGTGGGGAATTTGAAGATACCTCTTATCATCTAACTACATTAAATAGATCAGGTAGTGTTGTGGAAGTAGGAAGTCCATCTACCTATATTGTAGAAGGTGTAATGTATAGTAATGGTAAAGTGTTGCAGGAGGTTACAGGGATGCTTATCTCCAATTTCACGGTGCAAGGTAAATATCTGAAGGTGAAGTTTTTTACAGATGAGGAAGGGGTATTTCAAGTAGGAAACATTGTACCAGGCTCATATACGATTGCTTTTGTGGACAAAAATCTGGCATCTATTGAAACATTTGAAATTACCAAAGCAGATGATGGTATTAATTATATTCATGTAGGGGATATTTTTATAAAGACGAAAGAGCAGATGAATAAAATGGAGTATAGAAAAAATGAATAAAGTGTATCTATTTGTAGCATATGTAGCGGCTTTATTAAGCATCGAACTTGCAGGTACCGACGCACCTTTAGAATTTGATGGGGGGCTTTATAAAATTGCAAACGAAGATAGACAGTATGGAACGCTTCAATTTTCTGTGACCTCTAAAGAGCCTATAGCTGAGTATCGTCTATTAGCAGAAAGAAAAAACGGCATTTTTTCTTGTGGGATGAATCAAATTGAATATCAATTGATTGATACCGATAGATCAATCTTTCATATTGATGGAAATGAAGGGTTTAAAAAATTATCTTTAAGACTTTTTCTTCCTGAAGGAAGAGTTCTTGCTCCAGGAACGTATACATCACAAATACCTATTAAGATTATGAAGAATCAAGAGATTGTCTTAGAGGAAGAAATCACCGCCTTTTTTCCAGTTGAAGAACAGCTTGAGGCCGGTGTTTTTATTGATGGAGAGCTCTTATCTGATGAAGGGGTGAAAGTGTTCTTTGGAACTATTGATGGTAAGGATGAAAAAATGATTACTCTTTCTATCAAAGCAAATAGAAGCGTTACTGTGTCAGCAGTATCAAAAAATCATGGCCGCTTAGTTCTTGAAGGAGAGGAAGATGATCTTCATCCATCTTTTATTCCCTATTTAGTACAAAGTAAAGGAGCTTTTCATTCCTTAACTTCTGAAGTGGAACTTTTTAAAGAGCCATTTTCCCCGAATAAAAAAGAGACACTTTCAACAATTAAGTTCCTCGTACATCCCGATGCCCACAAAACATTTCATGGTAAATACAGAGATCAAGTTTATATAACCATCTCATCTTTATAATATCTTTATTTTAATTATCGAGTGTGATAATTATGAAATAAAATAAAAATATAAAGAGATAAACCAATTTTGATTAAGAATATAAGTATATACCTAGCCTTCATTCCAACATTATTATGGTCACTGCCGAGTGGATCCTCAGTTGTTTCAGGTGGGGCAACTGTGTCAACCGGTACCAAAACAGTTTCTGTGTCTACAACTAATGAAACAAATGTGATTAACTGGACAAATTTCAATATAGCTGCAGATGAGTCAATCACCTTTTCAAGAACAGGTGCCAATCTAAATGATACGTATCATGTGGTTAACATAGTGACAGGCAATTTGGCAACTACGATACAGGGAGGGGTGTTTGGGGGAAATAATTGTAAATTTTACCTTGTAAATCCAAATGGGGTGATTATTGATTCTACCGGTCAAATTGTTTCTGGGGGGGTATTTGTTTCAGGGTTAAGTTTGACAGGAACATTTCAGCCAGATATGAACTTAACATTTACTGGTACTGGTACAGTCAGTTTTTCAGGAACAGCAACAGCAACTAATGGCGATGCTATTTTTTTAGGATATCGAGTGACAACCTCTTCAGCCTCTTCTATAAACGCAAGTAGTACAGCTGTGCTTGCCGCTGGAACAAATCTTATTTTTCAACCTTCAAATGAAGAAAGAATTTACATTCAAACAGCAGGAAGTCCATCTACTGGAACAGGGGTAGATCATACTGGGACAATCTCTGCAAATTCGATCATGATCAAGGCTGACGGAAATATTTATTCCTTAGCGATTAATCATTCAGGAATAATTAGCGCTTCAAGTTGCAGCAGTAGCGGAGGGAAAATTAAACTTATAGCCGATCCTAAAACTAATGCCAAAGGAGCTGTTGAGATTTCTGGAAGTATAACAAGGGGATGTAGCTCTGGAACAGGACCTTCGGTAGAAATTTATGGTCACTCTATCGCTCTTTTATCTGGATCTTCGATCAATACAGCAGGAATTACCGGCGGAGCAGTCACTATTGGGACAACCGCTACGTATCCTTCTGCAAATGTCTATTTTGATCCAAGTGCAACTATTACTACAACCGGAACAACAGGAAATGGGGGAGCTGTCTCTATGATTGGTAGCACCTCTTTACTATACTTAGGAACAACTAATACATCTACATCATCTACGGGGAATGCAGGAAATATTACGATTACCTCTACCGGGTATTTAGGAGTGAATGGTTCGGCAAATTTAGGATCTACAACAGGTACTAAAGGGAGTTTTACAGCTACAGGGTCAACTATAAAGGTGGGTGATCCAGCCAATTATGGAACAAATTTTACCCCCCCAAACTATACAAGTTCTAGTGTCGATTCCGTAATTACCAAAACCTCTCTTGAACAAATTTTAGGAAGTGGCGCTGTAAATATTGTAGGTACCGATATTGATGTATTGACTAATGATATCACTTGGGGCTCAGGCTGTAGATTAAGCCTAACTGCAACTAATCAAATTGATATTTCGAAATTATTTACAATGACAGGGGCAGGATTTGATGGAACCACTGTGTTTAGCATGACAGCCCCAATTATTAATATCACAGCAGCCTCTACTGTGGGAATTCACTTAACTAGCGGAGATATCGCTGTTAATGCCTCAAATCTTTTATATTTGACAGGGGCGCCTTCGGGATTTTCCTATATTCGAACAGATGATGGAGATATAGCCATCCACTTTGGAAATTACCTTAATATGAGAGGATCAGGGGGAGAGGCAAGAATTTCAGCGGAAAATGTGACGATTAATGGACTATCTTCTGGGGTGGGCGATGTATCGTTAAAAGGGGAATCGTGTGGGACAGCGTATATTATTGGTACTGAATCTGTTTCTATTGGTACAACCACAGCAGTTGATGATGTAGAGGTTATTGCAGGAGAGTGCGGCTCTTCTTTGGTCACCTATATTTCTGGTGGATCGGTCACTATGAATATGAGTGGTGATCTAACCGTTCAAGGGGGAGCCTCCGGCTCGGGAAATATTGCTCAAATTATTACCTCTAGTGGACCTCAAAAGGATATAAGGATCACAGCAGATAACCTCTATCTAAATGCAGGTGCCTCTGGTGCTAATAATAGCGCTATTGTAATGAATAACTCTAATGATGGAGCTTTGGTTATTACAACGACAAATGATGTAATCTTAAATGCTGGTGGATCAGGGACAACTGGATCAATTGCGCAATTATTTTCCAAATTAAATACGTTTACAGTGGGTAGAGATTTTACCCTTTTAGGAGGGGGAGGGGTTGCTTCCTTAGCCTCGGTATATGGATACAATGGGAATACAATTAACGTAACTGGGGATATTGGGATCTATAGTGGATCTGCAGCAAATACACATGCAAAAATCGAAACAGAATATGGACATATCGGTATTACCTCTGGTGGAAGTATTTACTTGTATACAGGAAATTCCATATTTTCAGATGTTTATGTCACTTCTAATAATGGTAATGTAACTTTTACAGCTGCTGCAGATATGCGAATGAGGGGAAATTGTAGTATCCCGAATAAAGCCTATATTTATTCAAATGGAACAGGCAGTGTGGCCTTAAGTGCAGTGCATGATATCACTCGTATAGGAAATACAGAAGTTACTGCAAAAGGAACAGGGACATTTGCCGTTGCAAATGGAAACTACTCAGTTGTAGGATGTGGAGGAAATATTACCCCAGTAATAGCTGCAGAACCATTTGACTACTACTATTATACGTTTCTGTATGAGCTGTTTTATAGATTAAATTATTTTACTTGGTATGATTGGTATTTATTCCACAGCACAGACTTTTGGGATAGACACACCTACACCTCTTATTAACTAAAAATAAGGAAGATGGAAACCTTAAAATAGGTGTGATAACAAGGATAGCAAAGATAGAAGCCTTTCAAATTCAATTGGAACTCTTTTTGGTTGGATAGGAGGGGCTAAAGTAGCCTTTCCAACAAGCGTTTCAACAAGAAGCTCTCTTGCAGGTCCAAGGGCTGGATGGCCAAGATAACCCTTAAGTACAGCAAGTAGGGGGGGTGAAAGCCCCTGACTAGTTTTTTGAGCTTGAGCCTTCTCACCCCTGGTGAAGGGGCTCTTGCTAGTTGCTGAATGTATTCCTTCCATTATTAACCTCTTTAATTTTTAATTATGTAAATAATTATACCATATATTTCTTAAACCATTTATAATCAGACAAATACAATACTATATGATTAGCGCCTGGGATAATTAGTACCCTTCTTCATCAAAATAAATGTCAGTATTAAATGTCATTATTAAATGTCAGCGTTAAATAGAAATGTCACCTAGTTCCGTTTATTAGAAATGTCACCTTTTTGGTCTAGAAAAGGCAAGCAACCACTAGGATGGCGAGTTTTACTACCTATATTATATCAAAAAAT
>Ga0172367_10002671_pt1 | contig 24177 bp, 12 predicted proteins | sample Lak10m_FD_114542 | JGI IMG/M metagenome (GOLD analysis project Ga0172367, IMG submission 114542) | Freshwater microbial communities from Kabuno Bay, South-Kivu, Congo - kab_022012_10m | ecosystem: Environmental > Aquatic > Freshwater > Lake | place: Democratic Republic of the Congo: South-Kivu... | reverse complement strand
ATGGAGGCCAGGAAATTGTGGCTATCGGAGCTACCCTCCAGGTAGGTCCGCAACAAGATAACCCCGTAGGTATGTATACTGGAACTTTCAGTCTTACCTTTGCTTACAATTAATCCTGTAAGCTTTATGAAAGCGCTGCCAAAAGCGGCGCTTTCTTTTTATTAATTCAGCTTTCCTAACTTTAAGCGCTTACCTGTTGCCGGAGTCATAAAAAAATCGTAGGTTTGATTCCAAAATAAAAAATCTATCCCCATGCAGATGATTTATAGCATAAACGTTAAATTTCCGGTTACACCGGTCATCGCACTGATATTTTTACTTCCATTATTCGGATGGGCACAGGGTGATCTTTTGGTTACTCCGCGCCGTGTGGTTTTTGAAGGCGGCAAGCAGTCGCAGGAATTAACGCTCGCCAATACCGGCCAGGATACAGCCAGATACAGTGTTTCATTTGTACAATACCGTATGGCACAAAACGGTACTTTCGAGCAGATTGAAACTCCCGATTCGGGACAGTATTTTGCAGATAAATATCTCCGCTTTTTCCCACGCAGCGTTACCCTCGCTCCGGGAGAGGCTCAGGTGGTAAGGATGCAATTCCGCCGATTGCCTGATATGCCAAAAGGTGAATTCAGGTCACATGTTTACTTCAGGGCTATTCCCAAAGAAACAGCGCTTGGCGAATTACCTTCAACAGATTCTACTTCTATTGGTATCCGTTTAATCCCGATTTTCGGTATCACCATCCCTATTATTATCCGCAACGGCGACCTGAGTGCAAAGGTTGAATTATCTAATCTGGCGCTTGATGCAACATCAGATACAATCCCTCATTTGCAGGTTACTTTTAACCGTTCGGGCGATAAATCAGTGTATGGAGATTTGATAGCAGAATGGTTCCCTGATAAAGGCGATCCGGTTGAGGTTGGCATCGTAAGAGGGATCGCGGTTTATACACCGAACACTAAAAGAACGTTTAACATGCAACTGAAGCATATTCAGGGAGTTGACTACAATAATGGCAAGATTGTACTCAAATATATTGCCGGACAGGATGCAAACCCTGAAGTTTATGCCACCGCTGAGCTTCGACTGCACTGACACTGTTGCGATTGTAAATTAACAGTTTACCTGAAAGCAGTGCCGAAAAATAATTTGTATGTTTACAAGGTTGACATATGCTTTGCGCTTACTGTTAATTAAATTTCCCGGCAGTTCTTGTGCCCGGCTGAATCATCGTAAAAAGTCACTGCTTTCTGCTTCCTTTTTTGTTACATCCAGCGGAATTTTATTAATTACGCTGGCTTTACCTATTTTATTGTCAGCCCAAACAGTTCAAACCTATTCATCGTCAGGTACTTTTACTGTGCCTGCCGAAGTTACTCAGGTTACCGTAGAATGCATTGGCGGCGGTGGTGGTGGTGGCCGTGCCAGGGGTAATCCGGCAACCGGTGGTGGCGGAGCCGGCGGAAGTTATGTTCGCAGCACTTTAACTGTTACTCCGGGTACTAGTTATACTGTTACAGTTGGAGCTGGTGGTTCAGGTGGTAACTCATCGACAAGTAATGGATCTGCCGGAGGTGACAGTTGGTTTTCGTCCAGTTCTACAATTATTGCTATTGGCGGCGCTGGCGGATTAGCTGGAAATAGCAATAATACAAATGGCTCTCCCGGAACAGGATCAACCACGGGTTGCATCGGAACCACAAAATATGCCGGAGGGAACGGATCGACCGGAAATTACACCAGTAATTCAGGTTATAGTGGAGCCGGTGGCGGGGGCGCCGGATCAACAGGTGCCGGTGGGAATGCAAGCAATGGGACCGGCGGTAGTGGAACTACGCTCTACGGAGGTAATGGCGCGAATGGAGTAGGCAACAATAAAAAAGGGACAAGTGGTTTCACTTACGGAGGGGCCGGTTCAGGCGGAAAAGCAAATACCAGTACAGATAGAGATGGCGGTAGTGGAGCCGGAGGTTTTGTTGTTATAACCTATAATTTACCACCATCACTTATTGCAAATCCCACCTCTTTAGCCTTCGGATATGTTTCTGCCAATGCAACCTCTTCAGAATTGACCTATTCACTAAGTGGATCAAACCTAACCGGGTATCCATCAAATATTGTGGTTACAGCCCCTTCCAATTTTGAGATTTCACTTTCGTCGGGCACCGGATTTGCAGCCACAATAAATGTTCCATATACAACAGCAAACCTCAGCGTGACAACAATCTATGCCAGATTCAGACCCACCTCTCCAAATACAGATTATTCAGGCAATATTACCAATAGCGGTGGAGGAACCAGCACCAGTGTTGAAGTATCAGGAACATCGCTGCTGAGTTATTGTACCCCCTCCTATACCACAGGTACGAATGAAGGCGACTACATCGCCCAGGTACAACTTGGATCTATAAACAATACCACCACCGGACTTTCGAACCCCTATTATTACTATTACAGTAACCTAAGTACAGACCTCACCCAAGGTGTATCTTACACCGTAACCGTCAAAGCAGGCACTTATATAGACAATAATAATATATCTGTTTGGATAGATTTTAATCAAAATGGCACTTTTGATTCAGAAGAGAAATTAGGTAATGTTACGTTGAATGCCAACCAGTCGGGAAATATAAGTTTTACTGTACCTGCGAATGCTGCAACAGGTACTACACGAATGAGGGTGCGCGAAACATGGAACAATACCAATATTGATCCGTGTGCATCCTATAACTATGGTGAAGTAGAAGACTATAACATCAATATACTATCACAGTGTAATGTTTCAGTAACTGCAGCAAGCACTTACTCATGCATGGGATCGCCCACCGGAACAGGCACTATCACAGCTACGGCCATAAACGGAACAGCACCTTATACCTTCAATATCAACGGTGGAACCTACCAATCGCAAAATGTATTTACAGGACTCTTACCGGCTACTTATGTTATCGGCATTAGCGATCAAAATGGTTGCACAAGCTCAGTTAACGCAACTGTTACCGAGCCTCCGGCATCAGGCGATAACCAAAACAGCACAGCAACCAACAGCTGGATTGGGCATGTTTATGAAGGCGTTAATTTTACAACCTATACCGGGCATTACACTGAGGCAGAAACTTTTGACCAATCATTCGGCGGAAATCAGAATTGCTTCGAAGTGAATTCGGGCGCTGAGCTGCGCTCTATCTATACTGAAACATTCTCGGTAAAATACCGGATGAACTCAAACCGTCAAGGACTTTTTGCTGTGAATCTTGGCTCCGATGATGGCACGCGCTTAACCATTGATGGGAATCTGGTGTATAATAACTGGTCTGATCAGGGCTTTACCACCCGTTCAAATGTACTCATCGGGCTTACCGGATCAAGCAGTTTATTGTATGAGTATTACGAAAACGGCGGGTCGAACAGGGTTATTTTTCAAAACCTAAACCAACTCATCGCGAATACACTAACTGAAAACCTTACACAAACCATCTGTACCGAAAATTCGGGTTCATCTATCAGCGGGGACGTATTTGCAAGCCTTCCTTCAGGAATTTCCTATTCCGGGACAGGTTATCAATGGACCTATAGTACTACTCCATCAGGAACCAGAACCTTAATAAGCGGAGCAACTTCAGCAACCTATACCCCATCGGCGGCATCTGCACCCTTCAACACGCCTGGCACCTACTACATATTCCGCAACGCTGTTTTATCAGGAAGCAATAATATTTCGCCCAATCCTTATGTAGCAACCTTAGAATCAAATGCAGCCACCATTACAATCATTGCATCAGCCGCAATAACCCAGCAACCTGTTGATCAGCAGGTTTGCGCCGGCCAACCCGGACAATTTCAGGTTACAGCCAGTGGCAGTGGCTTAACTTATCAGTGGTGGGCCAATTCATCAGGAAGCTGGTATGCAATCAGTGACAATTCCTATTATTCGGGAACAAGTACAGCACAGCTAACAATTAGCAATACAGCAACCTGGATGAATAACTATCAGTTCAGGGTTGTAGTTTCAAATTCGGGAGGATGTGATATAACTTCCAACGCAGCTGTTTTCTCGGTAAACGCATCACCTGAAATATATAACCAGCCCGTCAACAGCACCATTTGTGAGACCGGCTCAACAAGCTTTGATGTTAACTCTTCAGGAACCTCATTCCAGTGGCAAATCAGTAATGATGGTGGTTCAACATTTCAGAATCTCACCAATACAACACCCTATTCGGGGGTAACAACACGAACCCTTCAGATTAGCTCAGCAACCAACAGCCTGAATACCAAAAAATACAGGGCGATAGTTGGTATTGGCGGCTGTAGCATAAATTCAGCAGCAGTTTTGCTAACTGTAAATCCTTTGCCTTTAATTACCAGCCAGCCCACCAATGTGAGCACCTGTACAGGCAGTAATGCACAGTTCAGTGTAAATGCCACCGGCAGCGGATTGAGTTATCAATGGCAAGCGTTCGGTGGCTCGTGGTATAATATCAGTGATGGAACTTATTATTCAGGAACATCCACAGAGAACCTTACTGTATTAAATGCCCAGCTATGGCAGGATGGCTACAAATTCAGGGTCCTGGTTTCCAATGACTCCGATTGCAGCCTGCCTTCGTCCGAAGCAACACTCAGCGTTTCGCCGCAACCGGAAATCACAATAAGCTACCCCGGTACACCATATTGCACAACCATAAGCACATCTCAAAGTGTAAATCTGAGCGGGCCGATAGGAGGAACTTTTACTTCAGAACCTCCCGGATTATCGCTCAATGCATCAACCGGTGCTATTTTGCCTTCAGCCAGCGGAACAGGCATATATACAGTTACTTATACCTACAATGGTTGTGTAAATGTGATAGCCCAAACAGAGGTCACAATAGTATCAGGTCCGGCAGCTTCAGTTAGTATCGATGGAACTCCAAACCCATTCTGCAGCGGCACAGCAGTTGTATTCACAGCTACCCCGGTAAACGGAGGAAGCAGCCCAACCTACCAGTGGAAAGTTAATGGCTACGATGCAGGCACCAATAGTCCTGGCTTCACTTATGATACACCGGCAAACGATGATGTTGTAACCTGTGTTATGACATCCAGCCTTGGCTGTGTAACCGGAAATCCTGCTACTTCGCCTCAGGTAATTCTTACCCAGGCAGCACCGCTTACGAATAATGACATTGACTTTTCCAATGGCCTGCATGGAAAAACCTGTGCTACTGCTTCCGAGAACAGCACAGCATCAGCTACATCGCCTGAGGGTACTTATTTTTCCACAGTTAACTTTGCCAGCTATGGTACTCCCGGTGGGAGTTGTCCTGATTTTACGCTTGGTAGTTGCCATGCAGCGACTAGCAGAACTATTGTTGAAAATGCCGCACTTGGCAACAGCTCGTTCAGTATTCAGGCCAGAAACTCTATATTTGGCGACCCTTGCGTAGGAACTGTTAAACACCTGTATGTTGCGGCCACGTACACAGAACCAACCTGTGCTGGATTGCCACCCGGCCTGATTAGCGGATCAACACCCACCGGCGGCAATGACACCTACACCTATTTGTGGGAGATGAGCAGCACGGGCCCTAATTCCGGATTTTCTGCTGCAACCGGGGTTAACAATGCCAGAGATTATTCACCCCCTGCCCTTTATACAACAACCTGGTTCAGAAGAACCGTGTTTTCAGCCGGATGCAGCAACACTTCTTATGTTTTACAGATAAATGTCACCAACCAGAACATGTGGACCGGAGCCCAAAATTCTGACTGGAACAATGACAACAACTGGACCTGCCATATTCCATTAATTACCTCTGATGTGGTGATTGGCAGCGGGCTTACGAATTATCCGGTGCTCAGTACAGGTGACCATGGCCTTGCTCATGACATAACCCTGGCGTCCGGAGCTTCGCTCTCGGTTGATGGCAACACCCTTGAAATAGCGGGACAGGTTACAGGCAGCGGTGAATTTGATGCAATGAATGGCACCATTGAATTCAGGGGAAGTAGCGAGCAAACAATTGAAGCCGGGCAATTCTTAGATAATGAAGTACTTAACCTTACTATAAACAATGCTGCCGGCGTTGTACTCAGCGGTCCGCTTAACATTAAAGGTATTGTTACTCCCACCACCGGAAATCTGAGTAGCAATGGTTATCTTACATTGTTGTCGGATGCAGCATCTACTGCACTAATTTCTGGAAGCGGATCAGGTGAAGTTAACGGCGACGTTACCATGCAGCGGTACCTCTACAGCAGCTTCGGATACCGATATCTAAGTTCACCGTTTACCGATGCAACGGTTGCCGGATTCAGCGAGGAGATTGATCTTGGAGCATCATTTCCATCGTTTTTCAACTATCTTGAAAACAAAGAATCTTCAGGATGGAATACCTACACAAATGCATCATCGCCCCTTAGTCCGCTGAGTGGTTTTTGTGCCCAGTTCGGCACATCAGCCAGCCCTGTAACTGTAAATCTTACCGGAACTGTTAATAACCATGCAATTGGTCCGGTTCAGCTAATTAACCACAACCAAACCTATACACAGGGATTTCATCTGGAAGGGAATCCCTATCCTTCGCCAATAGATTGGAATTCGGCATCGGGGTGGACAAAAATAAACATTGACAATGCTGTATATTTCTTTAGCCCCGGAACAATGGATCAGTATGGCGGCACATACAGCAGCTACATCAACGGAATATCAAGCAATGGAGTTGCCAGCAATATTATTGCTTCAATGCAGGGTTTCTTTGTGCATGTATCAGATGGTAGCTATCCGGTAACCGCTTCATTTGGAATAAACAACCTGGCCCGAACTGATCACGTATCGCCTTTGTTCTTCAAAGCAGCAGAAGCTGAAAGCCGGCCCATGCTGAGATTGAATGCCTCTTTTGTGAACGGGCACTCTGATGCACTTGTTATTTATTTCGACGAACAGGCAAGTGCAGATTTTGATGCCAACCTCGATGCGCTCAAACTCATAAATACCGACAAGGGTGTACCCAATATTTATGCGCTAACTCCCGGTAAGCGAAAATTATCCATTGCTGCATTCCCTCTGCCTGATGGATATACTGAAATTCCACTTGGCATTTTGACCGAGAATGGAGGTATACTTCATTTAAGTATTATGGCAGCCGACAATATTCCTGCAGGATATAATACCTACCTGAAAGACAATTCAAATGGCAGCATTATCCACGCAGATCTCAATGAAATTCAAACACTTCAGATTGCTAAAGGCAATGTTGAAGGCAGATTTTCGCTGGTTTTTAGCAACACTGATCAGAGTCAGCCTTCATTTGGCAGCAATAGCTTCGATGTTAGTCCTGAAAACGGACAAATTATTCTGAACCTTTATCTGAAAGATGAACAGGTTGAAGCCAGACTTACAAACATGGCAGGCCAAACCATAGTTTCAAAAGTTATGAACGGCGAAGGAAGACATCTGCTATGCCAAACGGGCGCTCCTGGAATCTATCTGGTTACCCTGATTACAGACACAGGTTCGGTTTCCAAAAAAATATTTATTCCGTGATGCCAAAACATTTTAACATACCGGGAATTTACCGGATTATTGCACTTTTGATGTTCATTGTGCCAAAGTTACTCTTCTCGCAGGAAGAGCCACCAAGACCCATGCAGGTAAGTACCTATCAGCATTTAAGCTTCGGGGCATTTATCAATGGCACAACAGGAGGCACAGTAACCATTGAACCAGGCGGCAGCCGTACATTAACCGGTGATATCATACCAGTTTTTATGGGATTTCAGTATCACCCTGCCATATTCGAGGTTGAAGCCAATCCGGGTGTAGTTATAAACCTGATGCCAGGCCCCGATGTGCAATTAACCGGATCAAATGGTGGTACCCTGAACCTTCATATCACAGCCACCCAGCCAGTTTCACCTTTTATCAACACCACACATCCCCCATTCAGAACTCAGGTACTTGTGGGTGGTTCTTTAATAATTGGTAACAACATGGCAAGTCCACCGGGAGAATATACCGGCAGTTTTTACATCACTTTTATACAGGAATAATCTGATCAAAACCTGATTATGGAGTTGACCAAAAAAAACCACCCTTTAAGCTGGCAACGCCGGCAAATGAGCTTGTGGCCATGGTTATTCCTGATGGTGGCTTTTTTACTTATGTGTACAACAAAAACCAATGCACAATCGGGCAACGAGTATGATGAGGCTGAGGAAATCGGTGTATTTCTGATGATTCAGGGTATTGGTGGTTATGAAATGGATGTTGTTTATGCAAACGACAAAGTATACGTTCCGGTTTCACAGTTTTTTCAGATTTTAAAGGTAAACCACTATGAATCGGCAAACAGCGATTCAATATCAGGATTCTACCTGAACGAAAATCAAAAATATCTCATAAGTAGAGCCGATCAAAAAATTGTTTTGGGCAACACAGTCACACAAACCGATGCATCGGCATTCTTTACCGGAAGTTCGGGTCTGTATCTGCGATCCGACTATATTGGCAACATATTCGGCCTTAATCTCAATTTTAATTTCCGAAGCCTCAGCCTCGAGCTCAAAACTATGCTCGAATTACCTGTAATAAAGGAGCTAAGGCTTGAGCAAATGCGTAAAAACATCAGCACTTTGCGTGGTGAAACCACTGTAGACTCAACCATTAAACGCGAATACCACGTATTCAGAGGCGGTAATGTTGACTGGTCGATTATTTCATCGCAGGTTTCAGGGAAGAAAAGTGATTTACGCGCCGGACTTGCCATGGGAGCCGAGCTACTGGGTGGCGAAACCAACGTAATGCTCAATTATTCAAGTCAAGCGGGTTTTGATGACCGACAACAGCTTTACAAATGGCGCTGGGCAAACAATGATGCACAGATTGTTCGGCAAATAAGCATTGGTAAAGTGCAAACGAAGGCGATTTCGTCAATTTATGCTCCATTGCTTGGTATTTCAGCTACCAATACCCCCACTACTTTCAGAAAATCGTTTGGCTCATACGAGCTCACAGATTATACCGAGCCCGGTTGGACCGTTGAACTATACATCAACAATGTTATTGTAGATTATACTACTGCAGATGCCTCAGGCTTTTTCCGCTTCGAAGTACCCATGGTTTATGGAACATCAGAGGTTTCCCTTAAGTTTTACGGGCCCTGGGGCGAAGAGCGCACCCGACAACAAACAGTAAATATTCCCTATAATTTTTTGCCCAAGGGTGTAGCTGAATATTCGGTAACCACTGCCATGGTGCAGGATACCCTGCATAGCCGATTTGCGCGTGCCGAAGGTTTCTGGGGGCTGCACCGCTCTGTGACTGTTGGGGCGGGCTATGAGTATTTTTCGGCAATCCAGAGCGGGCCCGGTATTCCCTTTGTAAATGCAAGTGCCCGTTTCCTGAATTACTTTATGTTTTCGGGCGAGATGGCCTATGGAGTAAGATCGCGCGGAACTCTTAATTTTAGAATGCCTTCGAATCTGAGTGTCGATCTTGAGTACTCAAAATATACACCCGGTCAGAAAGCCATCAGCTACAATTACCGCGAAGAACGTAAAGCCAGCTTGTCGATTCCTATAAAGGCCGGTAGTTTTAAATCATTTGCCCGAATGAGTTTTAAACAGAATGTGCTTAGTGAACTTAACTATTCATCTGCTGAATTTCTTTGGTCGGGCTATTTTAACGGAATCAGTACGAATATCTCAGGATTCGCTAACTGGATTTCGAAAGGTAATCCATATTTTTATTCGAATCTTGCACTAGGATTCCGACTTGGCCGTAATTTAAACCTCAGGCCACAGGCGCAAATTGATATAACCAATAAGAAACTCATTTCACTTAAGACAGAACTTGAACAAACGGTGAATAAATGGATGCACCTTTCGCTGGTTTACGAGGAAAATCTGCGGCAATCGCTGCGCAGTGTTGAAATTGCCTGCAGGTTTGACCTGCCCTTTGCTCAAACAGGCTGGAGTGCGCGCCTGACCAATGAAATACTCTCGACTACGGAGGGCGCCCACGGAAGTCTCGTAATGGGCAGTGGCAATGGTTATATTTACACCAATAACCGCTCCAATGTTGGCAGAGGTGGACTCACGATCATTCCATTTCTCGATATAAACAACAATGGGAAACGCGATAAGAATGAACCCATGGCATCCAACTTAAATATACGTATTAACGGAGGTCACCTGATTGAACAAAAATCTGATTCACTTATCCGCGTGAACGAGCTTGAGCAATATGCCAGTTACCTGATTGAGCTCGACGACAATAGCTTTGACAACATAGCCTGGCAACTCGAAAAGAAATCATTTAAGGTTGAAATAGATCCAAACCAGTTCAAACAAATCAATGTTCCAATAAAGGTTCTGGGTGAGGTAAACGGATGGATTAATATGCGGCATGGCAATTCTGAAACCGGTCAGGGCCGGATAATCATCAACATTAGTGATTCGTCCGGTAAAATCATACAACGTTCGATGTCAGAAATGGATGGCTACTACAATTATCTTGGACTTGCACCCGGCCATTATACAGCCAGTGTAGACAAAACACAATTAAGCCGGCTTAACCTTGGAAGTAAACCCGAAATGGCAGCGTTCGACATTGCAGCCATGGAAGCCGGTGATATTGTCGACGATATTTCATTTACCCTCTTTCCGCTTCAGCCAATAGAACCGCCAATTAAGCCTGAGCAAACGCAGCAAGGAACAGAGGCACCAAAAGATAAACCGGCTCCCGCTAAAATCAATAAAAATCAGCCTGAGGAAACAAAAGTACCTGCTCCGGCTTCTGAAAATGATAAACCAACCAATTCGCTCGACGAGTTGAACAAAGCCCGCCAAACGTCGCGTTCAAAGCAACTGGAAGTAAAGGTTTTCAACTCAGAAACAATACAATTGGTAGAAGGCAATCTCAATATTAAATCTGGGCCCTATATGGTTCAGACCGGTGCATTTGCCAACCGCGATAATGCCAGTCGTTTGCTAAACGATATTCAATCAAAGGTTAATTATACATGCGGCATTATTTTAGAAAACGGGTTGTATAAAGTCAGGTTCGGATATTTTACCGAAGCCAGCAAAGCTGTGGAATGCGGTGCAAAACTCAGTAATATGGGCTACCTGATATATCTTGGAGTTTTGAGCGAATAAAAAAAATCAATTGAATGAAACGCATTTCCGGAAACCGGCCTTGTTTAAAAACCGAAAGACTTATTTTGCGGCCTTTTGAACCCGATGATGCAACGGACGTTCAGCAACTCGCCGGAAATGAAGAGGTGGCGCGCAACACACTGGCTATGCCTTTTCCGTACCTCGACGGAATGGCTGAAGCCTGGATTAACAATCAGCAAAAAGAGTTTGAAGAAGGCCGTGCTATCGTTTTTGCCATTACACTGCGCCCCTCCAACAAGCTGATTGGCGCCATTGGCCTGAGCCTTCAGCTGCAATACAGTCTGGCCGAAATGGGCTACTGGATTGGCGTCCCATATTGGAATTATGGCTATTGTACCGAAGCTGTAAAGGCAGTAATTAATTATGGATTCGAAAACCTGAAACTTCACAAAATCACTGCCAGTCATTTTGAGAATAACCCCGCCTCGGGAAGGGTTATGGAAAAAGCCGGAATGTTTTATGAAGGCAGGCTCATTTCGCATCTTTTCCATTGGAACGAATATAAAAATCTGATTTATTACGGTATTATTGAACCGGGTTTTAATAAATAAGCCTGCGTATCAATACAGCCCGGCCCGGGTAATTTATCTGCTGATATTTTTAGGAGGTATACAGCTGCAAGGATAATTTTAATAAATTAGCCTTTGACAATTATTGCCATACTTTAACAGTAACTTTCCATGAATCATTCTCATCGCAGCATCAATGTTATTTTTTTTATCACCATGCTCATTTTCGCAGCCTGCACAGCGGGTGATACCATACAGCTCGCCAGCACAAATTTCGACCAACAGATTGACCAGTTTCAGAATCTGACCTTTGAATTTGACAGGGACCTGGCCCCCGACACTGTATTAAATAATTGGGATTCTGCCAATTATATAGAATTTATGCCTCAGGTTAATGGAAGGTTTCAATGGGTTGACCATCGCACCCTTGTTTTTTCACCCTCGGTACCTTTTGCCCCGAATTCTGATTACAGTTACAGGATTACCAGGCTTGTTTCTCGCTTTTTGCCGGTTAAGAAAAATGTTGAAGATAAAATAAGGCAACTCCACACACCTTATCTCACAGTTGACCGAAGCCAGGCGTATTGGAGCATTGATGACAACGATGGCAACAATGTATCGCTTAGGATATTACTACACTTTAACTATGCTGTGGATAAGGCTGCAGCTGTGAAACAAATCAGATTTTCGACCGAATCATCAGCTTTGGCAGCACGCTTGATTACTACTGAGAATGGCAATGATATGGAATTCGCAGTTGCCTCCGCTGAACTTAAAACCGGAGAAATCAAAGTTGTAATAGCTAAAGGGATGAGTTGCCCGGGCTCGGCAAGGCTCAGCGATGCTGACGAAACCATAACACTTCCGGTACCTGCGCAGGATAAGCTTGAAATAACCGATATTACTGCCGAATTCGAGAATGGCGAAGGAATTATTCAGGTATATACCACCCAGCCTGTGCAGGCATCAGATCTAAAAAGCATGGTTAAACTTGATCCTGCACTGCCATTTGAGTTGCAAACGCAAGGCAACGGATTCAGCATCAAAGGAGGCTTTTCAGATGGCCAATCGTATACAGTAAATATTTCAGGTACGCTAAGGGGTGTATTCGGGCCGGAATTAGGCAACGAATTTACCCAAACCGTGATGTTCGGTTCGCTTCAGCCCTATATCGCATTTACTGATCAATCGGCAATGTATCTTACTCCCTCAGGCCAAGCCAATCTGGGTTTACAGGTTATCAATGTGCCTAAAATTAAAGTTACCGTATTTAAGGTCTTCGAAAACAACATTCAGCATTACATGCGTATGGGCAAGCAGTGGGACTGGAGCTACGAAGACGATGAATATCACGATATTTACACCTATAGCCTTGACGAAAATTATGGTGAACTGATTTCAGCACGTGAAATAGACACCCGTTCGCTTCCGCGAAAAGGAAACTTCAGACTACTGCACCTGCAACCTGATGAATTAAAAATATCGTCTGATCTCAAAGGAATTTATCTGATAAGGGCCGAAGCCCCCGACCGCAAATGGCTGGCCGATGTTCAGCTCGTTTCAGTTTCAGATATTGGGTTGCTTCTCAAACAAGGAAACGGTCAGATATTGGTTGCAGCAAGATCGGTTTACGATGCCAAACCCCTGCAGGGAGTAACCATTAAATTTATCAGCAAGAGCAATCAGCAGGTAGCTCAGGTTACTACGAATTGCGATGGATGGGCAAGTTATACTCTTCCGGCAGGTAATACAGAGGCGGCAAATATAACCATGATTTCAGCCCGCAAAGGATCTGATTTTAATGTAATGCTTCTTAACCAGAATCAGGTAGAAACCTCAAGGTTTAATGTAGGAGGCAAACACATGAGCGGGCAGGATTATGACGTATTTGTTTACGGCGACAGAACCCTTTACAGGCCAGGCGATTCGGTATTCTGCAACGCAGTGATTCGCACTCCAAACTGGGAACTCCCAGGCAGGATTCCTGTAAAATTCAGGATAATTTCTCCGGATGGCAAGGACTTCATAATCAGACGCGCTACAGTAAATGCTGCAGGTGCAGCACAGCTCAGCTTCAGGTTGCCCGAAACCGCACTTACCGGCATATATATGATTGAACTACTCTCGCCTACCGATGTTATGCTGGCGAATTACCGCATCTCAGCCGAGGAATTTATGCCTGATCGCATTAAAGTTGAGGTTAAGCCCGATAAAACAGTGTACAACAGCGGTCAGGAACTATCAGTTACGACCAATGCCACCAACTTTTTCGGGCCACCGGCCGCCAACCGCAAAACCGAAAACGAACTGCGTATCACACGAAGGTTGTTCACCGCTAAAGGGTACGACGATTTTTCATTTGGTATCAATGAACCCAATCCGGCTGAATTTGAAACTATAAGGGCTGATGGTAAAACCGACCTTAATGGCCGGGAAGTACGACGATTTAGTTTGCCCGGATTTACAGATATAGGTCTTTTATCCGGCCGTCTTTATACCACTGTTTTTGATGAAAACGGCCGGCCAGTAAACAGGTACACCGAAATTGAAATTCAAACGCAACAACAGTTTTTGGGTTTGGGCCCTACCGATGGCTGGGTTGGCACTGGCAAACCGGTTACTATTGCTCTGGCTGCACTCTCGCGCAACGGCAAACCTTTGCAGGCAAACGGCCGCATTCAGGTTGTTAATATTCGGTGGGAAACAGTACTCGAACGAAATTATGGTTCAACAACCTACCGTTCGCAGCGCAGCGAAAAAATTATTGAAAACCGGGCAGTACAGATTCCTGCCGCAGGCGGAAAGTTTACTTTTACACCTGTAAAATCAGGATCGTATGAAATTCGCCTGAGCCTGCCCGATGCATCAACCTACGTTTCGAGATCTTTTTATGCCTTCTCGGGTGGCGATGCCGGATTGTCATCTTTTCAAATAAATCGCGAAGGTGAGATCGGCATCGAATCCGATAAACCGGTTTATGCACCCGGAGAAAAAGCCCGGTTGCTGTTTAAAACACCTTTCGAAGGTGAACTCATGGTTACGGTTGAACAGGAAGATGTAATTGAAAATTATCCACTCCATGCCACAGCCGATGGCGCCAGCATCGACCTTAAAATAAAGGAGAATTTTTTACCGAATGTATACATATCGGCTACACTGATACGGAAAACTGATCTATCGGGTCTACCGCTCACCGTGGCTCACGGATACACTTCATTAAAGGTTGAATCAGATCAGCGTAAATTACCGTTGGTTATTTCGGCACCGGCAAAGCAACGTTCAGGAACAAAACCGCGCATTACAGTGCAAACAACACCTGGCGCTGAAGTTACTATTGCTGCTGTGGATGAGGGAATTCTGCAAATAAACAATTACAATTCACCCGACCCATATACTTACTTTTATGCTAAAAGAGCGCTGGGGGTAAAATCATATGATCTGTTTAAAATGCTTTTCCCCGAATTGAGTACAAAGCGATCATCATCAGGTGGCGACCAGGGTTTTGATATAGGCAAGCGTATGAATCCACTTACTTCAAAGCGTGTAGAGTTACTTGCCCGGTGGAGTGGCACGCGTACTGCCAACGCTTCGGGCAAAGTTGACTTTATACTTGACATTCCCCAGTTCTCAGGGGCAGTGAGAATTATGGTCGTTGCCTATCAGAACAACCGGTTTGCCGGCGCATCAAAACAGATAAAGATCGCTGATCCACTGGTTATCAGCAGCTCATTACCCAGATTTGTAAGCCCCGGGGATCAGGTTAAAGTTATGGTAACCTTGAGTAATACTACATCAAAACCACTCACCGTAAACTTATTGGCCAAAAGCGATTATCTGTTGGAATGCAAGCCATTTGACAAGTCGCGCATTGAGATACCTGCGAACAACGAAAGAAGCACTGAATTCATACTTGAGGCAAACCAGGCGATTGGAACCGCTAATATCATTATTACTGCAACAGCTGATGGTGAAACATATACTGAAAAAACTCAATTAACGGTCAGACCAGCTGTGCCATTGGTAAAAAAAGCTTCATCGGGCGTGGTTAAAGGCGGCAGCACCCTGAGTATTAGTGCTCCGGGGGGAATGATGAAGGGAAGCGGGAAATCCGGGCTATTGATCACTTCATCTCCGGCTGGTAAATATGCCGGACAAATCACCGAACTTATCAATTACCCTTATGGATGTCTTGAACAAACGGTTTCGGCAGCCTTTCCTCAACTTTACTATGGCCAACTGGCGCAGCAGATGTTTAAGAGCAGCCGCGCAGGAAGTAGTGAAATTAAGGAAAATATTCAGCAGGCCATTCTAAAATTAGAAGGCATGCAGCAGTACAACGGAGGCCTCACCTACTGGCCCGATAATGCATCAACCGTCAGCTGGTGGGGAACAGCTTACGCTGCTAACTTCTTAACAGAAGCAGAGCGTGCCGGTTATGGAATTAATCAGACGGTGCTCAGAAATATTATCCGGTATCTTACCGAAATGGTGAAGAAAAAAGAGACAACCGAATACTTTTACCGCAATCCGTCAGGCACATGGCAACGTAAAACCCAGCCTGTGCGCGAAACCTTTTATTCGTTGTATGTACTGGCGCTCAACGGCAATCAGCAATTACCTACCATGAATTATTACAAAGCCAGGGCAGGTGAACTTAGTTACGATAGCCGCGTAATGCTGGCTTGTGCTTATGCCCTTTGCGGTGATATGCGAAGTTATAACAATCTGATAACTATTACTTCGGGCTCAACCGATGAGCCGGAAACCATGACCGGAGGTTGTTTCAGCTCACCACTTCGCGATAAGGCCATTGCTTTATACACTTTGGTAACAGCCGATCCTGCAAATCAAACAACCGCATTGCTGGCACGGCAGGTAGGTGAAATGTTAAAACAGAAAACTTGGTTTTCGACCCAGGAGCGGGCTTTTGCTTTACTGGCACTTGGCAAATTGGCCGGACAAGCGGGTAAAACAAACATTACTGCAACAATTTCAGTTGGCTCGAAAAAAATCACCTTCAACGGAACCGATATCAATATACTACTTGCTGAAAACAGCGCTTCAATAAGCACATCGGGCAACGGGCAACTGTTTTACTTTATGGAAACCGAAGGACTTCCGCTTTCGATGAAAACAGAGGCCGAAGACAGGGTATTAAAAGTTAGGCGGAAGTTGTACTCACCAGAAGGAAAACCGGTTAACCCTGAACAAATAAACCAAAACGATTTGATAGTTATCGCACTCACGGTTTCGGTTACTGATAATATCGCAGTTGACAATGTCGCAATTACCGATTTACTACCTTCTGGCTTTGAAATTGAAAACCCCAGATTAACCGCTGAACGGGAACTTACCTGGGTTGCTGATAAAACACAGGCTGATTATATGGATATCCGCGACGACAGAATTACCTACTTTACCAATGCCACCATCAAACCTAAAACCTTTTATTATATGGTGAGGGCCGTTAACAGGGGCACATTTGTGCAGGGAGCCGTGGCTGCTGATGCTATGTACAACGGTCAATATTATTCCTATTCGGGAGCAGGCAAGGTTATTATAAGGTAGTTGTGTGAAGTTTAAACCGCCGGATTGAAATGCCTTTGGTAAATTCAAGGGTAAAAAAAAGAGCCTTTTGGCTCTTTTTTTTTGTGTGTGTTAGAATGGCCAGAACTGGTTATCGTACCAAATGCTTTCCTTTAAAGCTTCGTTCAGTTCATGAAGCACTTTGTGATGTCCCCTTTCCCAATCGGCCAGCCAGGCAAACAGCTCACGCTCATTGGGGTCGCTGGCCTCAGCAGCTTGTTTTGAGTAAACTTCTATAGCTTTGGTTTCCATGTCAATAGCCGCTGAGATTGCTGCAGCTTCAAAACTTGCAGCAGTAATCTGCTTTTTGATTTCACCTGAAAGTATTGCATCGTTAATACCGGCTTCAAATTTCAGCTCAACCTTGACAAACTTTTTATCGCGGCTGTAACTTGCAAACTGCTTTGATAAAAACTCAATATGCGTTTGCTCTTCTTCGGCCATCATGGTAAAAATTTTGCGCACTTCGGCACTATCTGTTTGCTCAGCTACTTTTTCGTAAAAGGTTTTACCGCGCTTTTCCATCAGAATAGCGGTTTTCAGAATTTCGGTTGATCTGTTTTCCATAGTTATCCGGATTATTCGTTGTTTTGCATTTCTATGGCAAACATACTAAAAAAGAATGAACCCTACCGCTGCTATAAATTACTTTATCTGTAAATTATAAAAGCTCAATGGTTAGAATGCAGGCATAGGAAAACAACGATGAAAACAGAAGCTAGTTGAGGTTTGGCCGTTGCACAAGGAACATAATCGCTAAATTTGTAAAAAAAAGTTGTTCTCTGTCACTTTTTAGCGATGTCGCAAACTGTTTCAATTCTGTCAGACCTTTTTCTTCGCTGGAGTGGCGAAGAACCCCGCTCAATTGTTAAGCTGGCTGCTTCCGGTTCCGACCGCAGCTACTACCGTATCACGGGAAGTGAAACCGACGCGCTTGGAACCTGGAACGACGATTTGCGTGAGAATGAAGCCTTTATTCACTTTACTGAACATTTTAACCATCTTCAGCTTCCGGTGCCAACAGTTTATGCAGTGGACAAAACCCGGAAAGCCTATTTACAAACCGACCTGGGCGACACCACACTTTTTCAGCTTTTGGTAAGCGAGGGGCTCACCCCCAGAGTTAAAGATCTTTACCGCCAGGCGACTCACTGGTTGGTGCAGTTTCAGATGAAAGGTGCAGTAAATCTCGACACATCACATTGCTATCCGCGAAGCGCTTTCGATCGCCAATCAATGATGTGGGATTTGAATTATTTTAAGTACTATTTTGCACGCTTATCGGGAGCCGTTTTTGATGAGCAGGCCCTTGAGGATGATTTCAACCGCTTGATTAATCATTTATCCGAAGCGCAAAGCGGGTTCTTTCTATACCGCGATTTTCAGTCGCGTAATATCATGATTGCCGGAAACCGGACTTATTTTATCGATTATCAGGGCGGAAGAACCGGAGCCCTCCATTATGATGTAGCTTCGCTCCTATTCGATGCAAAAGCCAACCTGCCGCAACCTTTCAGAGATGAACTGCTTGAACTCTATCTGAACGAAGCAGGTAGCTATCCTTTATTCAACAGAGATGAATTCGTGCTACAGTTTCCTTCTTTTGTGCTCATCCGCATTTTGCAGGCATTGGGAGCCTATGGTTTCAGGGGGTATTATCAAAAGAAATCCCACTTTCTGCAAAGCATTCCTTTTGCTATGAAGAATCTGGAATATCTCTTCAAAGCGAATCCACCACAGGTCGAATTACACACACTCAGGCAGTTGCTCATGCAATTTATAGAAAAATTTGCTGATCCGAAACCTGAAACACATCTGGGGCTCAAAGTAAACATATGTAGTTTCTCCTTCAAAGACGGTATTCCTGAAGACACATCAGGCAATGGCGGTGGATTTGTATTCGATTGCAGGGCATTGCCGAATCCGGGAAGATTGGATGAATACAAAAACCTTACCGGTTTAGATACTGCGGTCATTCGCTATATGCAATCATTTCCTGATACCGGACTCTATATGAAAAATGTGTTTTCGATGGTTGATCAGGCTGTTGAAAACTATCAATCGCGTAACTTTACAAACCTGATGGTTTGTTTTGGCTGCACCGGCGGACAGCACCGCTCGGTTTTTATGGCCGAAAACCTAAGCCGTCACCTGAACGAAAAATACAGCCTTTTATGTAAGGCCGAGCATTTAAGAAGGCAGTTATGGCCGTAAATCATAACCACATTAACTAACCAAATAGCATTCAAAATACACTATGAGTAAAACCATGTGCGAAAAAGGCAAAAAGGGCGGGCAGGACACTGATAACCCTAAGTTTAAATGCAAAAAATGCGGTGCACTTGTAAAAAAAGAGAAACAGGTGTGCAAACCCAAAGAAATATAACATGCTCCCGACTCCAAATCCCAATGAACCGTTCGACATTGAACCTTTTAAAGCCGAACACGAAGTAATCAGGCTTACGGTTGAACAAATCAAAAAAGATTTCGGCATGTTTGGCCTTGATATTGATTTTCCGCTGAATATGGATATGGTGTATCTGGATTTATTCAGAGAACTGGAATATCAGATTAGCGGCCTGCTTGCAAGCAATGTGCAGAAATTAAGTGCATTGCTCTATCAGATTGATTTATCGGAGAAAACAATACTTGCTTCGTGGGAAGCTCACCCTGAATTTACCCATTCCCAGGTAATTGCCGAACTTGTAATTTACAGGGAGCTCAAAAAAATACTGTTCAGAAGCTACTACAAAAATTATAAACTTAAAGATATAGCCGACGAATGAAAGCCCTGATACTTGCTGCAGGCACCGGCAGCCGGCTTAAACCGCTCACCGACACCACACCTAAAGCCCTGCTGAAAGCCGGCCGATACACCTTGCTTCAGTTTGCCATACTCAAACTCAGGCAGTTCGGCTACACTGACATTATGGTTAATGTGCATCATCTGGGACAACAGATTATCGATTATATCGCTGATAACAAAGGATTTGGATGCCAGGTTACCATCTCCGACGAAAGGGATCAATTGCTCGATACCGGAGGTGCCATTAAAAAAGCTGCTTGGTTTTTTGATGATGGACAACCTTTTGTGGTTTATAATGCCGATGTTGTTTGTGATCTTGATTTATCTTTACTCAGGCAACACCATATCGAAAGCCGCAACCTCGCAACCCTGGTAGTGCGCAACCGGCCTTCGGGCCGCCTTCTGCTTTTCGATGAATTTATGCAGCTGAAAGAATGGCGCAATGCAGTTACAGGCGAGCGAAAAGTGGCTGCCCTGAGCAATACCGGTTTGCAGGCATTTGCTTTCAGCGGCATCCATATTATCAACCCTGAGTTAACCTCGATGATGGAGCAAACCAGCCGGTTTTCGATTATTGACACTTATCTGAGGCTGGCAGCAACCCATCCGATAGGCGCATTGGTTGATCACAGCACGCTTTGGGCTGATGCCGGAAAACCCGAAAGCCTTAATGAGGCAGGGCGCATGGCTGAGTTAATTCATCTTACTTAAAGAACAATCATGGAAACCCCTTTCCTTAAAGAACTTGCCCTGCATCTGCACACCACCTACCCGTCAGCCGGAAGGCAGCTGTGCGTGGTAATGCCCAACCGCAGGGCCGGACTTTATTTAAAGCGTTATCTGGCCGCACTGCAACAAAAGCCGGTGTGGGCCCCTTCCATTTTTTCTATCGAAGATTTTATAGCTACCATAAGCGATCTCTCAACCCCTGATCCGGTATCACTGCTTTTTGCTTTGTACGATGCCCATCAAAGTATTGAAACGGATAATGCCACCGACTTTGACGATTTTGTAACCTGGGGCAAAAGCCTGATCCGCGATTTTGATGAAATTGACCAGTACCTGGTGAACGCAACCGAGATTTTCGGTTTCCTCAGCGAATCAAAAGCGCTAAGCCTTTGGAACCCCGAAAACCAACCGCTTACTGAATTTGAAGAAAAATATCTGCGCTTTTTTGCATCACTCGGCGCTTATTACAACCATTATACCCATCAGCTTCTGAAAAACGGGCAGGCTTCGCACGGACTGGCCTGCCGCGAGGTAGCCACCAATCCTCAGCACTTTTTATCCAATATCCCCTGGACAAACATAGTATTTGCAGGATTTAACGCCATTACGCCTGCACAAATGGTCATTATCAAGCACCTGATTGCTTCAGGAAAAGCTGAAATACAATGGGATGCTGATGAATATTATGTAAATGACAAAGTACAGGAAGCCGGACGATTTTTAAGAAATAATCTGGCTGATAAAGAATTAGGCAGGCACCAACTGCCCGGGAAATATTTTGCTTCAGGCAAAAAACAGATCGAAATCAGCGGAGTACCACGTAGCATTGGCCAAACACATTATGCCGGAGATATTCTGCAACAGTTACTGGTAAATAATCAGGGCCGGCTTCCGGGCGAAACGGCTGTAGTACTGGCTGATGAGAACCTGCTATTACCCATGCTTCATGCGATTCCTGAGGAGGCAGGCGCGTTCAACATAACCATGGGTTATCCCTTGAAGCACACGCCACTCGCGGTTTTTTTCGAACAACTTACCAACCTCTACCTGCATGCCAGCCAGGGTAAAACCGCCGGAAAAGTTGTTTTCTGGCATGGCGACCTTAAATCATTGGTTCATCATCCGCTCATGCCGGTAATTGCCGGCAACGCTTTAACGGGTGGCATGATGAAAGCACTTGCTGCAAGCAATGCTTCGTTTCTGGCAATTGACGACCTGCTTGACGAAAATTTCCGCAACCACGAAATTTCTGCTTTGTTTACTGCATCTGTAACACCATCCGACCTGACCAACCTGCTTGCCCAAACTGTAAATATTTTCAGGAATGCATGGCTGAACCAAGCCACAGCCAATAATAACAACCAGATACCACATGCCGAGAATGAAATTCTATTCACTATTTCAACCATCGTTCAACGCATGCAATCAATTGTTGCGCAGGTAAGCAGTATTGGCCAGATGAAAACCATACAGGCCATTTTCAGTGAAGCACTTGCTTCAACGCCTGTTCCTTTTTACGGAGAGCCCCTGCAGGGAGTTCAGGTAATGGGGATGCTCGAAACCCGAACACTGGATTTTAGCCATGTTATTCTGCTTTCGGCCAACGAAGATGTGCTGCCTGCCCGGAAATCCTATTCCAGTTTTATCCCTTTCGAAATACGCAGGCATTACGGATTGCCCACTCACCACGACCAGCAGGCTGTTTTTGCATATCATTTTTACCGCCTGCTTCAGCGCTGCGAACATGCCTGGATTCTTTACAATACTGAACCTGATGGATTGGGTGGTGGTGAGAAAAGCCGCTTTATAAGTCAGTTGCAGTATGAAATGCCCCGTTACAATCAGGATATCAGGATTACTGAAAATACGCCAGCATTAATTTCTGATTTACAACCTGAACAACCGGTTTTCATATTTAAAGATGAAACCATTCTTGCCAAAATCAGCGAAAGGGCACAAAAAGGATTTTCACCAAGTTTGCTTGCCACCTATAAAAGCTGCAGTCTTAAGTTCTACTTTACCTATGTGCTTGGTTTGAGAGAGAGCGACGAAACCGATAAATCGATTGACAGCCGCACGCTGGGTGATATTGTGCACCAGACCCTTTTTACTTTGTATTCTCCACTTATCGGACGTATACCTGCAGATCAGCAATACGCCCAGATGCTGGAGCAGGCTGACGCTATTGTTTGGAAAACAGCCCAAAATCTATTCCCGGGCGGCAGCCTTGAGAGCGGCCGGAACCTATTGGTAATGAAGGTTGCTTCTGATTGGGTAAAACGCTTTATCCGCACCGAACAACAAATAAACCAGGATACTCATGCAACCATTGAAGTTAAAGCACTAGAGCAGGAACTGTCAATTATCTGGCAGCCGGAGATAACAGGGTTAAGCCATTTTGTAACGCTCAAAGGTACTGCCGACCGCATTGATTATGTAGGACAATTATTGCGGATTACCGATTATAAAACAGGGCTGGTGGAAGCTTCGGAACTCAAAATTGGTGCAATTGAGGAACTATTTGAGCACAATGCCAAAAAGCCTAAAGACAAAGCTTTTCAGCTTATGTTCTATCTGATGCTGGCAACCGGGCTGGGTATGGCTGCCAACCCTTCGGCGATAAGTGCTGCTATATTAAGTTTCAGGGCATTGGGACAGGGATATCAGGGACTTACATTTACAGGCAAACCGGTCACTGAGGCGTTAAAGCAGTTTCAGGAACAGCTTATTGAATTGATTCATGAAATCTTCAACCCACAACTAGCATTTGAACAAACACCGGAACAAACCACCTGTAAGAATTGCCAGTTTAAAACAATCTGCAATAGATGATCAACCAGCAGGGATTCTATCTAACCATGCGATAGTATTACCTTCGGTGAGAAAAGTTCGCACAGGAGCGGAGGTAAGTTTTTCATCTTCTAAATTTTTAAGTTTCGTAACCTTAAATATAGAAAAATCTCACTTTACACACTTTTTGGGATAGTATCGCCGGACTTAAGATTGAAAATTGCGTTCTTAGGCACGCCTCGGGGGACGTGCGCCAGCAAAGGGATAGACGTAGTACATAATAAAAAAGCCCCACTTTTGTGAGGCTTTTAGCGGTCCGGACGGGACTCGAACCCGTCTCGTCCTTGCTGACGAGATGGCAGGCACGTAGTCTAATGTACCTGATTACTTTATAAAATAAATCCATTTACCAGAGTCTCTATGGATTTCCGGTTTAGCCTTTTAATTCTGTTTTCTTCAATAAGTGCGTCACGCTTTGTTTCAAAGGCCTTTAAATACACAAATTTCCAGGGACCTTTCTCTGATGTAAACCTACTTTTATTGTTGTTATGCTCACAAAGTCTGTGTTCTGGATTTTGAGTTACACCT
>Ga0172367_10002670_pt1 | contig 24184 bp, 13 predicted proteins | sample Lak10m_FD_114542 | JGI IMG/M metagenome (GOLD analysis project Ga0172367, IMG submission 114542) | Freshwater microbial communities from Kabuno Bay, South-Kivu, Congo - kab_022012_10m | ecosystem: Environmental > Aquatic > Freshwater > Lake | place: Democratic Republic of the Congo: South-Kivu... | reverse complement strand
TTACTTCAGCATCTCTTCCACTGCCACTCGAATCTGCTTATCAATACCATTTGCATAGTCTTCCGGTAGATTCATGACTTTGATATCAGGTTCGAGCTGATTATTCTCGAGATACTTTCCATCATTACCGATTGTTCCGACTTGTGGAATGCCAAAATAGATTGTGGGATCTATTTGTGTTTCCCACCATACTGCAGTTGCTGTTCCGGGTACGGGCATGCCGATCAGCGGACCGATATTCAATTGTTTATATGTCCATGGGAAGAAATGCGCATCGGAATAATTGCTTTCATTCATCAATACAACTGATTTTCTCTGCCATTTGTTTTGTGGTTCAGAACCAATCAATTGACCACGCGGAACGAGCTTTACATACTGTTTTCCTGACAGCAATGTTGCAAGATCATCGTGTAACCAACCACCACCATTGAAACGCGTGTCGATGATGATTCCAACTTTGTCTGCATGCCTGCCGAGAACTTCGGAATATGCCTCACGGAAACTTTCGCTATTCATACCTCGCACATGTACATATCCAACTTTACCTTTTGAAAGGGAATCAACCATTTGACGACAATTCAATACCCATCTGCGATAGAGTAATTCTTCCTGAGCACCAAAAGAAATCAGCTTGATGCTTTCATCAAAGCGTTTGTTTTTTTCAGGATCATATACTGAAATCAATACCGTTTTATCCGCTCTGCGATTCATCATCACATCCATATTTTCTAAGCTGATGGGCATGCCATCAATCTTTTCAATAATCATCCCTACTTTATAGAGTTTCTTTGGATGATCGAGTGGAGACTTTGCTATTATCTCCATAATCTTTATGCCTGGTCCTTGATATTGTTCATCCCAAAATGCACCAAACACAGCAGTTTGATCACGAATCTCATCAGAATATTGAGCTCGATAACCACTACCTGTATGTGATGCATTCAATTCACCCAATAATTCACTGAGCAATTCAGCAAAATCATAATTGTTGTCGATCGAAGTAAGGAATGGTTCATATGCTTGACGATAAAAATTCCAATCCACTCCATGAAGATCTGTCACATAAAATTTCTCACGAGCTTGTCTCCATGCATGATCAAACATATATGCTCTTTCAGCTGGTGCATTGAGATCCATCTCCGCTTTGAATGCAATCGCTTTCTGAGTTCCATTGCTCGTATCAATGCGAGTGATCTTTCCATCGGAAATCACATACAGATATCTACCATCAGGACTTTGTTCGAGTGCTCCGGAACCCGCGCCCAATTTGGCAAGAAGTTTGGTTTCTTTGTCACGAAATTTCTGTACCCAAATATCATATCCTTTTTCAAAGCGTGAAAGATAATAGAGTCTTTCGCCATCTGGTGACAAAACATAATCAGCAAGATTCGATGAATGAATGGTGAATCGCATTGTGCGCTCTTCCAATCTGTCAAAATCAATTGTGATTGGTTCAGAAACTTCAACGCTTACATTTCCTTTCTTTCTCTCCTTTTCGAGTGAGTCTTTTTTTCGCTGTTCATCAAAAGAAAGTTCTTCATCTTTCTCACGCATTTTCAATAATTCAAATTCATCTTTGCTGAGTTTGAATCGTTCATATGCATCCTGCGTGAGAAATGTACCAAAGACATCGCTTTCAGCGCCCCATGATCCATGACTTCTGAACCCTGCTTTATCACTGGAATAAATGAAAAGTTTTCCATTCTTTGCCCACTTGGGTTGATTGTCACTATAACCACTTTGCGTGACATTGCGTATCGGACCTTTCCCTTGTGCATCAATAATACCCACTTCATCCACCCAACGGGTTTTGTCAATGATTGAAATCAAAAACCATTTTCCATCGGGCGACCATTCATACCATTGATCACCATCCGAATAGGAATAATTATACGTACTATCAACAATAAGTCGTACAGCATTTGAAGCGAGATTCTTCACTTTGAGTACGACACGATTTTCCAAGTATGCAACTTCTTTTCCATCGGGAGAATAGCGTGGCTGAAATTCATCCTTTGCATTTTCTACAATCGCTTTTTCTTCCAATACCGTTGAACGATAAAAGAATGGTTCATTCTTTCGTGTCAAACTTGTTTGATAGACATTCCATGACCCATTTCTTTCACCGGCATAAAGCAGAGATTTACCATCCGGAGAAAAACTCACCGAACGCTCTTGTCCCGGTGTATTTGTGATGCGTTTTGTTACTTCATGATCCACTGCAGTGACATAAATTTCACCACGAATCACAAATGCAACTTCTTTTCCACTTGGCGACAATGCCATCTCTGTTGCACCTTGATTCATCACTTTATATGCAATGTCATTTCTTCGTGAATCATTGATGATATCAATCGAAACTTGAACGGGTTGTGCGCCTTGAACCTTGGTATCAAAAGTATAGATTCCACCATGATAATTAAAACACAAATTACCCTGATTATCCCCGCTCAAAAAGCGAATTGGATGTTTTGTGAATGAAGTCAATTGCTTCACATTTGTTGGATTGTTAATCGGGAATGACCATACATTGAATGTACCTGATCGTTCCGACAAGAAATAACATGTTTTTCCATCAGCAGAGATAATAGGTTCGCGATCTTCCGCCGGATTCTCAATCAGTGGTGTATGTGTTTTGTCTTTGAGATTCACCATCCAGATATCTCGAGCAATGGATGATGTATGATGTTTTCTCCAATAGTTTTCTCCACCTCTCTTGTCTTGATAGACAAGGAAATTTCCCTTGGGATCAACTGCAATTTCTTCGGCAGGTGTTGTGAATACTTGCGACCTTTTTCCATCCTTCACGGAAATAGCATAAAGTTCGCCCATTCCACCGGAAGGAAATTGACTATTCTTCGGGGAATCTTGAATATGTGTCGAGACATATATGGAAGAGCCATCATGAGAAAATGCCGATGGGATTTCTCCAGATGAATGATAGGTAAGTCGTCGGGGATTTCCGCCTTGATATGTCATTATAAAAACATCCATATTTCCATGTCTGTCAGATCCAAATGCAATGCTTTTTCCATCAGGAGACCAAACTGGTGATACATCATATGCATCATTATTTGTGATGCGATCTGCTTTTCCACCTTTTGCAGGGATCACCCAAATATCTCCTTGAAATGCAAATGCAATCATGGAGCCATCAGGGGAAATTGCGGGATATCGCATCCATAAAGCTTGTTGAGCGGTAGATATGGATAATGAAGCAATAAGAATTGTCAATACGGATATGAAGCGAATCATGATTTACTCGGGGTTTTTTGGGTGTAATTTACGAAGAAGAATTGGTGTCAGGATTTCAATGTTTTCAATATCTTTTTTACGTGAGATTTCTTTATTGTGGGAACGGTTTCCGCAAGATGCAGATAGTCTTTGAATCTATTGAATACCTGTACAGAAATACGTATCCAAATCTTCCCTTGAAATGGAATCACGGGAATTTCAATCTTATGTTCATTCCATAATATGTCATGTAATGCTTGTGCATAGAGCAATGCATCTTCACCATCATATTGCAAATGTTTCGGTGCTTCGATGGAAGCAAGTGAACCAATCATGGAATCGGGTGATGGAACCTTTGTTTTCCATACCTCTGCAATCATATTGCGCATTGCAATTGCTTTTGCATGAAATGCCTGCATGAGAAAATCTGAGCCCATCACATTATGCAAAGTCATTCCAAATGGAGCACATATATAAGCGCTATGATCCTTGGTTCCTGTCCAATCAAATTCCTGCTTATAGCCCTGCATATATCCATGTGAAATCACTGTGGGATGCATCATGTGTTGATGTTTCGGATGTGTCCAAAGTATTGCGCAGCCTTTTGGTGCATAGAGCCATTTATGACAATTTCCAGTATACCAATCAGCATCGAGTGCATTCAGATTTAGAGGTATCATTCCTGGTGCATGAGCACCATCCACGAATACGGGAATTCCTCTTTTCTTACACTCAAGGATCATTGATTCAATCGGGAAGATGATACCCGTTGGCGAAGTAATATGGTCAATAACCAGAAGCTTTGTTTTCTTCGTGAGATGTCGGATGATGGCATCCACACATTCCTGCTCATCATGTAGTGGAAATGGAATATGCGCCTCGATGAGTTTGGCACCAACAATCGAAGTGGCATGCTGAAGCGTAGTTCTTACGGCACCATACACATGATTTGTGGTCAAAATCTCATCACCTTTTTTCCAAGTATGCATCAGTGATTGAATCACAGCATTTGCACCGGTAGTTGCATTGTCTACAAAGGCTAAATCATCGGCATTCGCACCGAGAAATGGGGCAATCTTTTGAAGGGAATTTCTCAGTAAAACAGGCAATTGTTGCACCACGAAATTCACAGGTTGTGCTTCCATGCGATGTCGAATGGCATCCTGATATTCTAGAACAATTTTCGGTGTTGCTCCAAATGAACCATTATTGAGGAATGTGATATTCTTATCAATCAAAAACAGATCCCGAATCTCTTTTGAACCGAAATCAGGGAATTTGATTGATGAGGGTATGTTGGGCATTTTGATGGATTTCATGATTTCCTGCGATTGACCGCAAACAGTCTCTTGTTTGCATTGATTGTTGGTATATTTGCAGTGCAATATTACTTGGCAAAACTACAATTTACTCACCGTTTGTATTGACATCCCATGAATTTTCTTGAGATTATTGAACATGAGCGTATTGCTACTGTTCGTTTGAATCGACCTGAAAAACGCAATGCTTTGAGTCCGGCGCTTTTGACTGAGATACATGATGCTTTTGTGTCATTGGGTGCCAGACAAGACATTTCCGTGATTATTCTTGAGGGAAATGGTAAAGCATTTTGTGCAGGAGCCGATCTTGAATATCTTGAACATATGTCTGCCTTTTCCATTCAAGAAAATCATCAAGATTCACTGCATCTCAAAAAAGCTTTTCATGCGGTATATACATGTCCCAAACCAGTGATTGCAAAAGTCCATGGGCCGGCAATCGCCGGTGGTTGCGGGCTTGCCACCGTTTGTGATTTTGTGATAGCAGGTGATTCGGCGATCTTCGGATATTCAGAAGTGAAAATCGGATTCATTCCGGCCATCGTCATGGTCTATCTTCTTCGGAAAATCGGTGATACAAAAGCAAGGAGACTGCTCCTTTCCGCTGAGAATATTTCCGCGCAAGAAGCTGAGCGATTGGGATTGATCACACAATGTGTACCCGATGGCGAATTGCAATCTACTGTACAACAGCTTGCACAGACACTTCAAAACAATAGTTCTTCTTCGATGGCATTGACAAAAGACATGCTCGCAAATCTACATGGAATGTCACTCGAAGCCGGACTCAATTATGCCGCATCCATGAATGCATTCACACGCATGACTGATGATTGCAAACATGGCATACAATCCTTTCTCAAGAAATAATCGAGGTATATGATGAACCATATTCTGATTGCCTTCCTGACCATTCTCACCTGTTCAGTGGTCAATGCGCAAGAAACAACCATAGTACTTAAAGGAGTCATCACTGATCGCGTGACTGCTAAACCGGTTGGTGTTAGTTATGAGATTTCCGATAAGCAAGGCAATAAAGTGGCTGATGCAAAATCGAATCCAAAAACAGGAGAATATTCCTCCGCTCTCAAACCCGGTGCTGATTATACAATCTTCTTTTATGGGTTTGATATTCTCAAATCCACAAAATCCATCAGCATTCAGCCTGCTTCCAAATATGAAGAAGTTTCCATGGATTTCACTGTTGAGAAATTAGTGAAAGGCATGGAATTATACTCTGTGGAAGGATATGATCCAGGTTCCACACAAACAAATGTCACAGGTGAAAAAGTCATCGCAGAGGCAATCGCAATGCTCAAGGGCAATCGGAATTTGCATGTGAATATTACTTTATATCCTGATATGGCGCCTCCTCGTTATGAAACGATTGCTCCACCAAAGCAAGACAAAAAGAAGAAAAAGGGAAATGAATCTGCAATACCGCCACAGCAAAAGCTCCTGAATCCCACGGAGCGTCAGGCTTTGAATGCAGATTTGCTCAAGCAAAGAATGGATGCGATTTTGTCGGCATTTCCTGATGCATCTGCCCAATTGAAACGCATGCATTTCATCGTGGACAAAGCATCTGACCCACAACAAGACATAAAGAGAAGCACGCTTGTGATTAGCGTGGGTGAGGTGAAAAGTCTCTTCGATTAAATCAAATGTTCATATTCTTTCGGAACTTCAATCTCCATCATCAGCATTGCGGAGGCAATGGTTTTTCCTTGGGCATCAAGTTTGAGTGAAACTGTTCCTCCGCCACCCAATGTATTATTCAATACAAAATTCACTGCCCATAAATTTGGGATTTCATATCGTTCGACATTCCCCAAAGTCAACCCCGTAAAGTATTCCTTCACGCGTTCTGTGGTCAATACATCACGAATGATCGGATACCATTCTTCTTTGAATGCAATGACACCACAATTTGCGGCATCGCCTTTGTCACCACTTCTGGCATGTGCTATGGATGATAATGTGATTTTCATAATATTCACTATTGAATTGAATGTATAGTTGCAATCAGTTTGCGATTTCGGGCATGATGTCTGAATTCACAGAGATGTATACCCTGCCAAGTCCCAAGTGCCATTCTACCTTGTTGAATCGGTATAGTCACACTGCATCCGATGAGTGATGCCAGTGCATGTGATGTCATGTCATCAGGACCTTCCGCAGTATGCCGATATAATTGTCGATGCATTGGAACAATGCGATCAAGGATATCCATCATGTCAAGCGTCACATCGGGGTCTGCATCTTCATTGATGGTGATTGCCGCGCTTGTATGACAAAGAAACACATGGAGTATTCCGCTTTCCACTGTGCTCAGTATTGTTTCCAGCTCTTGTTCTACTAATCGCGTAATACTATGAATGCCTCTCGGCATTGCAGGTAAGATTACTATTTTCTGCATCATGAGACTTCGAATTGCAATCCATCATAAGCGAGATGACAATTCGCCGGTAATTCTTTTTCGCATTCGGCATGTTTGATTTGATGCGCTATATGCGTGTAATATGTCGTCTGCGCATTGATCATTGTTGCCATTTCATTGGCTTCTTCAATCGTAAAATGCGTCGGATGTGGATGATATCGCAGTGCATCGAGAATCAGCACATCGAGTCCTTGTAATTTGTCTATCGAAGAAAGTGGAATATGATTCGTATCCGTGCAATATGCTAGATTTCCAAAACGATAACCATTCACGCGAATCGTACCATGTTTCATCGGAATTGGAATCACTTCAATATCACCGATCATGAATGGTTCATCATCAATGATGGTAAAATCCGCTCCTGGAACGCCACCACCTATTTGTTCGGCTTGACCAAATGCATAAGGAAATGTTTGTCTGATCACTTCATGAGTCTGCTTGAGCGCGAAGCATTTCACAGGTTGATCATCATTGAAAAAGGTGAATGGTCTTGTATCATCAAAACCACTGATATGATCATAATGATGATGAGTATAGACTATTCCATCAATAGTGCGTACAGCATTCAGAAGCATTTGCTGTCTGAAATCTGCTGAAGTATCAATCACTATCGTCGTTGTCTCCGACTGAACCAATAGCGATGTTCTAAGTCTTTTATCTCTCGGATCATCGGAAGTGCATGTTGCGCATGTGCAAGCAACACATGGAATTCCTGTTGAGGTGCCTGTTCCGAGAATCGTGAATTTCATCAGATATGTCTTTCGGCATGATAGGAACTTCTGACAAGCGGTCCTGACTCAACAATTTTGAATCCTTTTGACATTCCGATTTCACGCAATTCGTCAAATTCACTCGGATGCACGAATCGATCGACTGGCAAGTGGTTTTTTGTTGGTTGAAGATATTGTCCAAGCGTGAGAATATCCACGTCCACTTCACGCAAATCATCCATCACCGTTATGATTTCTTCTTTGGTTTCACCGAGTCCGAGCATGATACCAGTTTTTGTGCGCAAGCCCTGAGATTTACATTCTTTCAGCACTCCAAGTGTCCATGGATATTTTCCTTGGGGACGCACTTTGCGATATAATCTCGGTACTGTTTCAGTATTGTGATTCAGGATATCAGGTCTTGCATCAATCACTTTTTGCAAATTCTCCATCTTCCCTTTGAAATCAGGTATGAGTACTTCAATGCTGACACCTGGATTCATTTCTCTGGATCGAAGAATTGTTTCAGCCCATATTTCTGCTCCGCCATCTGATCTTTCATCACGATTCACTGATGTGATGACAGCATGCTTCAAATTCATTTGCTGAATTGCTTCTGCAACATGCAATGGTTCATGCATATCCACTTCCATCGGTCGACCTGTTTTCACGGCGCAGAATCCACAAGATCTTGTACATGTATCACCGAGAATCATGAATGTTGCTGTACCCGCATTCCAGCATTCGGCGATATTTGGACAACGCGCTTCTTCACAAACTGTATGCAATGCTTTCGAGCGCATCATTGTTTTGAGTTGTGCATATGTTTCCCCACCTGGTGCCTTGACTTTCAGCCATTCGGGACGACGATTACTTGGAAGTTCAGTTGGTAAAACCGGCAATTCCAATATGCTGGGTATTTGTGTATCTGTTACCATGTATATATCAATGTTGTGGACTGCAAAACTATCAATTTGACAATGTTTATTATCATCCAATGACTGTATATGGTTGATAATATCCTGAATCCATTAATCTAAAAGTTTGTGGATATTCTTTTTCATACGTGGTATTTGGTGATGTGCCCGCAGCCACGAAGACGGTCTTCGCGGTAAGTATATGAATCGAACCTTTCTTATCTTCACTCGTATGCTCAAACTTCACGGCTTCGATAGCTCCATTTGAATCCAATATGCATTCAATCGGGCTAAGTTCTTCATAGATGCTGATTCCTTCTTCCAATGCCTCATTCACTTCTTCATGATTGAGTTTATATGCGGGTGATTGTTTCAATTGTTTGCGATAGATTAAAGTAACACCACCCCATTCTTTCAGATAGGGTAGAAAATCAGGTGCCTGATTATTGCGCTTTGCTTCATTTCTCACTTCATGAATGATCTTTCCATGTTCGAAGAAGGTATGTGCAATTGTTCTTTCTTCCGCATCATACGTTACTTCAAAGTAATCCGATACTTCCTGAAGCATGGTATTCGCATGAAGGTAAAATTTCTCTACTTGAATCGGATAATAGGCGAGTGTTTCGGTTGCAGTATCAATGGCAGTCAAACCACCACCGATTACTATTGCGGGTAAAGACACTTGAAGATTTGCCATTGAGTCCATTCTTGCTGCACCCGTCAATTGCAATGCCATCAAGAAATCTGATGCTTTTCTTAAACCTCTGCTGAGATTATTTTTCATGCGAATGAGTGTTGGCTTTCCTGCACCGGTTGCAAGAGCAACATGCGTAAAGCCAAGCTTCCAAGCATCTTCGATTGTTAATGTACCACCGAATCTGACACCATCCAGTATCTTGAAATTTTTTCTTCTTTCGAGGAGAAGTTGAAGAACTGTGAGAAAGTTTTTGTCCCAACGCGATGTAATACCATATTCACTCACACCACCGAAACCGGAGATGATTCTTTCATCCAATTCACGTTCAATGGTATCTTTAAATGATGGAAGTGGATCATCCTTTTTCAAAGCATAGATATCAAGTGCTGATTCAATTTTCAATCCCTCAACGGCGACGACTGCGAAGCCTTCATTGAGCAAATAATGTGAAAGCGTATAACCGGCAGGACCAAGACCTACAACCAGTACTTTATTTCCATTATATGGCAATGCATATGGTCTTTTCACATTGAGAGGATTCCACTCCATCAACAGAGCATAGAGTTCGAGTCCATCATTCAGTGACAGAATATCAGATAATACCGAGGTTTCAATTTTTGGAATATTTACCGGTTCTTGCTTTTGGAAGATACATCCTTTCATGCAGTCATTACAGATTCTATGTCCAGTACCGGCGCACATCGGATTATCCAGCATCACCATCGCAAGCGCTGCAAGAGGATATCCTTCTCTGCGTAGAAAATGCATTTCACTGATTTTTTCATCGAGGGGACATCCTTTGGTTTCAACACCAAGTGGATTTGTCTTTATCGAACCATCTTTCTCATGAATACCTTTGGAGCAGGAATCTTTCTCTCGTTCATGACAAATCATGCAATAATCGATTTGCTTCGTGACTTCTCTTCTTGTCCCGCGACGATCTGTCAATGCAAAGCCATCACGCTTCCGATGATGATGTGCATCATATGTAGTGATGCCATCTTTATCAGAAACAATTGCATGTTCCAAATGATCAAAGTCCAATTTCTTTCCGGCAAATTCACTGATCCAATCAGAGATCATATTCTGTTCTCTCATTGAGAAATACAGAACTTCTGCTTTATCAAGTAAATCTTTTTGTTCCTCTTCTTGCGACATCAATGCAATCACAATTGAAGAAAAGTTCAGCTCCTTGTCATTGGTATGTTCAATTGATAATGCATGCAGCAATTCAGAAAATGCTGAATCTATGTCATTGATTGCATTCTCGCCAAGTGTTTGACCTCTTCTGCGTATCAATGCTTTTTTCGTAAAATCTGCTTTGGCACGAATGACCAATTGTTCTTTTTGAAGTGCTGACTTTATAGAAGAAAAACCGATTGAATCTGAAATGAAATTCTGCAAATAAGACTCGAGTACAATTGCTGTATCGATCAGTATTTGTGATAGGCGAATTCCGGTGATATTTGCTGTGTGCAATTCCTGATAAGCCAAAAATGTATCAGGATGTTGTTCTTGCATATAGCTCAGAAATGCAGCGTGATGATGTGCTGCGCTGAGTTGTACATTCATTATTTATAATTCACGATAGATTGAACTGAAGAACCTGTTCGGATAAAATACACACCAAATGATTGATCTTGTAATATGTGTTTTACATGTTCGGAATGGATATTCTTTGCAATCAATACTCCATTCGATGAATAGATGTCTGAAGTCTTTGCAATTGTGTAATCATCATTTTCAATAGAGCTTGCACCTTGAGAGCGATAGATTATGACATGAAAGTCTTCAATTGTTATTGGTCCTACACCAAATTCATTAGGCAGAATTGTATAGCTCTTCTTTACATCGCAATTGATGCGTAGTGCCATACCACCTTTGTCTGTTAACACGACAGAGTCTATGCCTGTTCCCAATGGATATTCCCATGAAAATTTCATCCATTTTTTGTCCGCTTTCCATGGAGATACTTGAACCCAGAAAGTATCAGCAGTGGATAATGGTTCTGTATTACGAATATCTCGATATGAGAACATGTCCACAGAACTTGAAAATGAACCATCCTTATTCATATCCAATATAGAAACAATATGTGCACCATTGATTGGATGTAGCGGTGGTAATTCTTTCTCACCAAGTACTGCATCGATTCCATCTGTTGCACCTTTTACAAATCCAATGATAACCGCAGGTTTAGTAGTGGATGTATTGTCTTCATGAGTCAATGTAAAGACTTGTCCAAAGAGCAATGAAGGTAGGAAAACCATGCTCAATATGAATAGTTTCACGGTCCATTCTCCTGATAGAAATATAGGGTAACAGAGACGAACTCTGTTACCCTATGGGAATTCAACAATCTAAATGATTATCTGTTGATGATGATGCGCTGAGTTGATACGATACCATTGACATTTACTGTCATTGTATAAGTACCTGCTGCGATTTCATCTGTATTGATAGCCATTGAGTTGCCATTGAATGTTACATTCTTAACTGTAGAACCAAACATGTCGATAATTGCAACATGTATTGTACCTGCAGTTGCAGTGCGAACATTGATCAATGAAGATGTTGGATTTGGATATACTTCAATTCCTGCATTGTTAGCATCTTGCTTAGCAAGTCTAATTACTGAAGAATTATTGACTACCAAATCTTGTGTTGCACTGATTGTACCAAGAACTGCACCTGTTTTAGCATCGAATGCAGTATATGTACCATTCAAACCTTTTGCTGTCAATGTCATTGGATAAGAAACACCTTGAACACGAATTGTCATGTCATTGCTATTTGTTGCATATGCATTATTCGCAAAGCGAACATCGAACATATCTGGAGCAATAACAGGAGGCAATTCAAAGCGTACAGGATTTACAGATCCATTTTCAGAAACGCGAAGTGTATTTGTTTTACCTTCTTTGTCTGAAATTGTGATTGAACCAAGATTCAAGTCTGATGTTGGATTTGCTACAACCTTAGGTAATCCGGATCCTTTCACACGATAGAAGCCTTCACCATAGATCTTAATCCAATAACCCAAACCAGGAACAACTTCTGAAGTTGCATAGTAACCACGATCTGTATTATAACCATATACTTGATCTTTGAGTGCTTCAACAGCACCACTTTGCAATTCATAAGAAATGTCATTAACATTTGCACGTGTTGAAGGAGCACCTACAGTATTCCAACCATCATAGAGATAGACTCTTTCAGTTGTTTTGCTGAATTCAGGGACTCTTGAACCGATTTGTGTTGAGTCAATATTTAGACCAAACTTTACAAAGTAACCAACACCTGGTTGAAGAACTTGCTTTTGCTGATATGAACCACTAGCAAATGTATATGGCTCTGTAATTGCATTCGGGAATACAGTCTTCCAAGTTGGATTGGATGGACGCAAAGGCAATGACAAGAAGTTCCAACCTGATTTTACAACAGGATAATTTGCTGATTGTGGCAAGCGATATTCAATGATGAATGACTTGATACGAGCATCACGGATTGTGAATGAGCGACCATAATCTCCATCTGGTGTTGCTTCACGCATGTTCACGCTGAAGATACCGCCATTAAGAGTATCACGAAGATATAAATCAGCGCCTTCAGGGAAGTCACGTGTATCCCAGTTGATAACAACAGGATAGTTATTTGCACCATTTGCATCAAAACGGCAGAGGTAAACCAATGTAGTATCTGAAGTAAAGTCACGGATATCACGTGATGTTGAACCTCTTCTGAGGTTTTGACCACTGAAAGCATCCATTTGAATATCACCAAGACCATTAGGTGCAACATCGATTCCATTTGCATCTTTTACCCATGGTGTAAACCAGCGAGCAAAGAAACCTGTTGGAGCGCTCAGTGCATCATAAGCATATTCACCGAAGAGTGAGTCAGGACCATCTGTTGCTCTATGACCTGTACCCAAAACTAGATTGGTTGTATCACCAATTGTACCTCTTGAGTTTCTTACTGTCAATTTGATACCTGGATCCAAACCAAATTCCGGTGTCTTTGGATTATTGTAGCTACCTGGTTCTACAGGATTACGCAAGTGAATGAATGTTACGCGCAATCTAACCGGAGATACTTTTGCAGAAGCTGATGTAAAAGTGATATAGCCTGTATAAATACCTGCATATTCTGCATCACCATTTCTCAATTCACCTGTTCTTACAAAGATTCTAAAACGTATAGGATCTTGTGATTGAACAATTTGATTACGTGCATCTTTCAAGTTTGGTGGAACCGGTCCATTGATACCATTATCAATGAAATCGATATCACCATCACGTCCGATATTTCTGATACCTGGTGGTACGAAACCTGGAGTGACAGCTTGGAAGAATAACCAAGGTGAATCTGAACGAAGATTGATACCTGTGAGTCGGCTTCTTGGTGTAAAATTGTACAGAATAATATCTCTAAAAGCATCATCTCCATTAGTTGAAGAATCAATGATGATTGGCTTCGTCATTTCCCATACAGAGCCATCGGCAAAGTTTGGATCCTGACGTACTTGATCTTGACCATTTCCTGTAAAATCACGGAATGAAATTTGTGGAACAGCTCCAACATTCACCCAGATCATACCTGGACGGCTTGGATATTCAGGAAGAAGATCAGATGTCATACTGATACCACCAAGACCGATGGAATCGCGCTTATCTTTACGATATGTTTGATCACGGTATGGATTATCAGCAGCATTATCTGCTACAAGTGGGAATGGATTTGTATAACCAATACGAACATCATTATAGGTCAATGAGTCATTTGAGATATACAAAGCTGATTTGTCTGAACCATTATAAATGGTTGGCTGATTTGTCAATTGTGATTGTGACAATGTAACCTTCATACGAAGATACATGAGCACTTGATAGCTACCATCTTCTTCTGTTACAGGAAGTGGTTTAGTGGAACGACCTGTGATATACATTCTACGGCCATATTTTGTTTCTGCACTTAATGCACCACGGAAATATACGCCATAACGTGTTTCATCACTTACATCGTCGAATTCCAACTCAAAGCCTTTTGCAAGTGCATTGGTGTCAGATCTTTTTGGTCCGGTGAATTGTGCACCGACTGCTTCAAAAACACGGCCATCATACATCACTGAAAATGTGAATGAATAGATTGGACCGCCACTGAAGCGCTTGTCAACTACATTTGAAGAATCATACCAAAGATTCTTCATAAATACCGGGATTAATACTTCGCGAACGCGATCATCCGCATAACCCAACCAGATTCTTCCGTCAGAGTACAAATTACCATTGTAATTATTGTCTCTGCCTGTGAGACTAAGCACAGGAATGTCAGCCTTTGGGATTGCAGCAAAAAGGTTCAATGAACCCATCAATGCAATGCACAAGGACAGAAAAAGAAGAGCCGAATTGCGTCTCTTACCTCTTGTGTCGGAAGTTTGCATGTGTAACTCCGTTAGATGATACATTAAAAATTATTATTTGTTATTTACTGTCTATGTATTGTATGAAATCGTTACCAAGTCTAAAAGCTCTTCGCCTTTTGATAGCCTTCGTTGATTCATTGTTCGGACATTCCGATTCTATGAATCGACCAAGAATATCATAGTATTCAATGCATTGTATTTCTGTTTCTTTGGTTTCGAGAACTGAGCTAATAACAGTGTCAGGTTTTTTCATTCTGAAAAGTTCTATCTCATTTCTAGCTGAATCCATTTCAATTGAACAATCACATCTTGAGCTTTTTGTAAAAGTAGTGAGTGTATGAATTGATGTGTCATTCATTGTATGAATGTCTACATCATATGTCAATTTTGCAAATCCAATTACACCTTTTTGTATTTTTCTGAAACTCACTTTTTCATCAGCTATAGTGGATATCAGATTATATATTGAATCTATTCGTACTGATTTCACTTTCATGGAATCAGTATTAATATGATACATATAGATTGTATCATTCGCAGACGATTTTCCAAGACTCAATGTATTTGTAATTGAATAAGCTTTGCTTGTTTGATCATATGATATTGTATCAGATATTACTTTATCACCACCAACTATAGCCTTTGTTTCAATTGTATCATTCACTCTATTGGAGATCAATACATTTGAATCAATGACAACATATCTTGGACCTATCCCAAATTCAAATCCCGGATCAAAAAATGCAATACTCACATTTGTTGTATCTGGACACTTTGAATCAATCCATTCACCTCTGAGTGCAACCAAAGCACCTTCTCCAATGAGATTTGGTGAATTTTTACCCAAACCTGTATATCCAATCACTTCTGTCAATCCCTTTTCCGGATTTTTAAAGAAGAAATTTGCTTGGAGTATCTGATTACTTATTGTTCCTGTTCGTAATGCAGCAACAATGCGAATCTTATTGGGATTATATCTAATAGATATATCATATGCTTGCAAGCTGTCAATACTTTCCAACTTGGTATCAATTGTCAAAGTAAATTCATTTGTATTTGCTCCCAGACAAAAATTGCTTTCATGTCTGCTATTCAAATCAAATGAAACTGTTCTAGATATTTGACCCCACATTGCCATGTTGCCCGCACATAAAGCGAGCAACATAGCCACATGTGAGAATATCTTCATGCCAAAATATTATCGTTTAATGATAACTGTGTTGGCTGATTTCAAACCGTTCTTCATTGTTATTGTATAGACACCTGCTGGCTTTCCAGAGAAAGCATTCAATGTCATTGTTTCTTGATTGATTGAGAAAGAACCAACAACCTTTCCATTTACATCAGAAATTGTCATCATTCCACCTTTAAATTCAGCTGGAACAGATACCATTACTTCTTGATCAAATGGATTTGGATATGCAGCAACTGAACCGGTTACACCGGATTCTTCGCCAATAATCTCTTTACCAAGATTAACATCATTTACGATTACATTCTCTGCTACAAGTTCTTTGTCTGAATCAATCTTGATAAACGCAATTGGTTCATTGACATTTGTAATATGTGGAGCAGCGAAATGAACTGTTTTGTCATCATTGACAATCAAATTACCTGATTCTGTAGAACCAAGTTCAGAGGCCATGACTTTACCATTAAATGTAATGGAAAATGCCAAGGCTTTATTTGATTTTGCTGTTGCATAAACCGGTACGATCTTGCCATCATTTGTCATGACTGGTGTACCGAATGCAATTGGAGACTTCGTGTGATTACCTGCAACTACTTTACCATATGAAGGAATTGTATCCCACATCCAAGGAAGTGAAGGAACTCGACCTGCATTATAGTGAAGAATAACCGCTGCATCCAATGCTGTTGCTTCGAAATAAATCAAGCGTAATGGACCTGCATCAGGTGGCAATGTTGTCAATGTTTCTGTAGAGTCCCAAAGAATACGAATACCTGTTGTATCCATATCAATTGGACGCTTCCATGTAGGAACATCTGTCAGATTGTCCCATGAGCGTGAGCTATAGTAGTAACGACCATTGTGATTAACATCAGCATGGTAGTTATTACCGAATTGCAATGTGTCTTTTCGAAGTGAATCTGGAAGTGCTGCATCATTTACCAACCAACGCATTACTAAACGTGCATCATTTACTGTCACAAAACGATTTTGTGGCATGCCTGCATGCTTACGAGTGCGGAGTTGTGTAAGATCTGCATCGCCATCACCCCATGTTGGAACCACGAAACGTGGAATTCCACTGAAGAGGATACGACGACCTTCTGATGAAGAAGATCCACCACTTGGACGCCATCCGTCTGTTAAGAGTAAGGATGTGCGTGATGTTTGTGGAGCATTATATGTCAAACCATTCAAATAGTCTGAATATACTGCAGGATTCATTGTTCCAAGATTACCTTTGATACCTACTGAAGCACCTTTTACATTTACTTCACGTGCTGTAGTCAATGTATTATTTCCAACATCACCATATGCAAATTCAATTGCACCTGCATAGTTGTTGGATAACGCTCATCAACACCTTCATAGAAGATAGCTTGGAAGTTTGCAACAGAGTTTGGTAATGTTCTATCCATTACATTCAAGTTCTTCCATTGAACAATCAAGCGACGATTAGGATAAGAACCAACAACTACATATGAAATCTCGGAATTCATATAGAAGCCATTTGCAGAAGGAACTGTAGGCTCATTACCAAAACGATACATGTGATCACCCCAGAATGGAGCAATAACATTGAAAGGATAAGAAGAGCTATTGATAAACAAACCTTGTGGGTCAGTATTTACAATGTGTGTAAAGATTGTTGGATCAGAGAAAGTGGTATAACCATTAACATTGATCCACATATTTGTCTGCTTAACACCACCAAATGTAAAGTCAAAATTAAACTTGTTAAAGTTGATTCCATAGTATCCATCATCTCTGTCAGCTCCAATCTGGAATCTTGATGTGAAGTCTACAGGACTCATTGGAATTGAACGCTGATACGCTTCAAAACGGATAGTTTTGAGTGATGTACCGGATACAGGCCATGAATTACTCAAATCTTTTGAAGTGCTAGATGTTGTTTGATCTGACCATGAGAGACCATTGATCCATTTAGCTTTTTCATCATCATTGATACCAACAGCTGCACCAACTGCATCTGTAGCCAAACCGGTAAATGAACCATAAGCAAATTCAAAATCTGCATGCTTATTATAGTTCAAAGGATTATGTGATGCATCACCGGGAAGATTTCTTTCATAAAATGTAACTTGGAAGCTACCTACTCTTCTTGGATCATCTGCATCTCCTTTTACATTGACATTCAAATTTTTCCATTGAATTGTCAATCTTCTCTTTGGTGCAGAACCCCAAACCTTCCAAGAAACTTCAGAAGGAGTAAAGCCTGCATCAGTTGCTGTACGTACTACGTGATCACCCCAGAAAGGAGCAACTACCATAGTATTATTATCACCTTTGAATAATTCAGTTGGATCTTTCGATACACCGGAAATGCTATTCAAAGCAACATATCCATTTGTTGTAATCTGGATGCTATTGATTGTATTACCTGCATAATGAATGTCGAAAGGAACATCATTTGTACCTTGACCACCAACTGACAAAGAATAATCTCCTTCATCATTTGTGCCATTAAATACAACAGGTGTGCCACCGGTTAATTCCTGATAAGGAAGATCAACGCGATATGGCGCTAAAAAATATGTGCTCAAAGAGTTTGGAGCAATACCATAATCAATATATAGCTTGCCTGAAACTACTCGTGGAGCATCGAATTCATCAAATACTCGTTGTGCTGATGCATACTGAGATGCGGAAGCAAGCAGTAGCGGCGCAGCAAGCAACGATATACTTTTCTTTATAAAATTTCTCATTGTTGTTTCCTTTATTTAACTGAGTATCCGCCTCCCAAATGGGAGGCGGTACTTAGTATTAAACTTATCTTGCTACTACTACATTTCTAATGACGATATCATTTCCTACAGTCAACTTCACTGTATACATACCAGGTGCAACAGGTGTTCCATTGCTGTCTTTGGTATTCCAAGAAATATTGGATGTACCAAGACCAAGGTCTGTACTAAATGTGTTAACCATATTTCCAAGCAAGTCAAAGACTTGAACACTTACATTTTCTCTTGAAGAGGTAACTGCAAAGTTCACAGTTTCATTTGCTGGATTTGGATTTGCTTCAGATACAAGTGTCTGACCCATCACTGATGTCGGTTGATCTTCATTTACATCACTTGCATGATCATAGAGAATCACGAATGAGTTAATAAAGTCAGGCTTAATTGTAATCTTGAAGTCATCGCCTGTTGCTTCTGCATCAATCAATGCACTCTTCTTACCAGTACCTGTAGCCATGTCATATTGGAAGTAGTTGAATGAACCACCATCCATAATTCTCCATGAACCACCACTTGGATTACGTGTAGCATCTGTGCGTGTAGGAACTGTTGACATCTTCCATGTCAAAGTTACAGGTGTTGCTGGTGATGTATTACCAAGCTCTGCACCTGACTGGAAGCGTGCTTTGTACATTGTGCGTGAAGAATCGCCTTTGATCGCTGTTGGGAAAACATTGCGATGCATACCATTTGTCTTGATGATCGTCCAACGAGCATCAAATACATCTGTTGGTGGGAATGGAGGCAATTCGAACTCACAATAGTTAGCATCGAGTTTACCTGCATCCGGCTCTTTTTCACCTGTTGTAGCATTGCGTGCTGTACCGAATTGAAGGTCTTGATAAGCACCTGCATTATTCTGTACACGAATTGTTGTGATGAAGTCTGTGACATCAGATACATTCACTTTGAATGTATAGAATGTTTGAGCATCACCATCATCTGCTTTAATACGGATTGTAACTTTACCATCTGTAATCAAGCTTGAAGGAATGTCCAATGGACCATTTGACTTGATGATGACTTTGTTATTCATTGCTGAAGCTGTATCAGCTGCAGTACCATTGATAACAGAAGGTTCAATTGTCAAATTACCTACCGGAGGATCGATGCTGATTGTTACTGATTCTTTTGCATCAGCTGGAATCTCGCGAAGAAGATCGATATCACCTACTGTGATTGTGTCTTCATATGCTTGACCATTAGCGATACAACGGATTGCAGGTGACATGATCGCTCTAGGATCATGATTTGTTTCTTCAACCTCGAGATCGATAACCTTAAGGTCTGTCAATCCGCCTGCATCTGTAATAAGAACTGTTACTTTCTCAGCATTTGCGCCTTTACGTGGAGCATCTTTTACGCCTGGTGTACCATAGAGAAGACCGCTCTTAGGATTAATCTTCAACCATTTTGGTGTTGTCTTAACATTTGTCAAATCCCAGTTGCCTGCTTCAGCAAAGCAAGGATCTTTCGGAACATCATTTCTTGATTCATCTGTATAGATCAATTCAAATGATTGCTCTTGACCAAAGTTAGGATCGAAATACTCAATACGCTTAGAGAAATCAAGAAGTGCTGGGTTGTAATCAACATCTTCTTTAGCCATTGGAAGACTTGTTGTTCTGATTTCAGGCGAAACATTGATGAATACTCGCTTAGTCATTTGAGTTATGCCACTGTGACCATCATTTACAACGATTGTGATCATTGTATCTGTATTCAATGCACCATTCACTCTAGCAACAGTTTCTTTCGGTGTCATCAATGTAAGAGCTTGTGCTCTTGGAATGCGAACATTCAATTGACCGAATGTTGTAAAGTCATAACCATTAGCATCTACATCTGTATCAGATGCATTTTTGTGAAGATATGAATCACCCATCCAAGATGGTCTTGTTTGTGACAATTCATCTGTTACTTGATCATCTGAACGAATTGCTTTTGATTCGAATGAATATGATGTACGACCATAACGGAAGTCCCATCCTTCATTTGTTGCTGCATCAAGATCTTCTTTTTCATCATCTGTTTCAAAGTCAACAAAGAAGCGAAGCTTATCTGTTACGTTTGCTACAAAGAAGTTTTGATTAGCACCTGCTGCAGAACAGTTAGCACTTGTTTGTAATGTGTTTTGGAATACCGGCTGACTATCAATTACATGAATTGAGAAGCGGTATGTAATCTTCGTTGCATTACCAAAGTCAACTGTATCCTGATTTGCATAGCGTGCATTCTCGCCATCATATGATTGTGCATGATAGTAAGAAGGATAGAGATAGATGAATTTAGAAACAACATTCTTTGTGAATGCCAATTCCAATTCAGCTGCATCGGTAATTGATGTACCCATCAATGCATTCTTTTGAGCATCTGTCAAATTCAATGCACGGATTGCATCTGTACCTCTATAGTTAGGAGCCCAGTTCTGAGCTGTAACTTCAACATGCTCACCACCTGGTATCACATATGGGTTTGATGGTTTACCAAACAATGCGATACGGCCTGTTGCACCATAGTATGGATGTGTTGTTGTTCTTTCATTTGACCATACTGTGTCAGCTTTCAACCAACGGCGTAGACCTGTAAGTTTTTCTGTACTTGATGTATCAGCTGTGAATGTACCATTACCATTCAAGAACAATGGCATCCATGTGTACTCAAGTTGAGTAAATACATTACCATCACCATTTGAAAGATTCATAGCCCAACGTGGATCATACATTTTGTTTGAGTCAATAGCTGTGATAACAAAGATTGTATCACGACCAATTTTTTGACCTGCTGTTGAAGCACGATTATAGTTTACATCCTCATTAACAAATACTTTGTCTTTGAATGATGTAAAGAACAATGGATTAACATTTGGATTAGCAACACTTACTGCTGAACCTGTCCAAACCGGACCTGGAACTGAGCCATTGATACGGAATGAAATACCTTTATTGATAGCTTCATTCACACCCTCTTTCCAGAGAACTGATCTTGAAACTACGCGAATATGATCACCAGGACGTACTGGAAGTGAATTGTAATTTTCACCTGCATAATATGTTACTGCGCCATTTGGAATAGATGCAGGCAATGTAGCACGATTGATATAACTTACTTTTTCACTACCATAATTGTGTGATCTCTCATCATCAAGTTGCATTTCCCATCTTCTGCTTCCAAGCGCTGCGCTATCTTCTGAAACAGCATTATCAGCAATGAAAGGAAGAAGTGAATTTGTACCACCATAGTTAGCCAAACCTTCATAGAAGCGGCGAACACGTGATGTTGTACCTGTTCTTTCTGAAGAGTCAGCAACAAAGTCTACACGACCACGGAGATATTCACGAGGATATACACCATCATTGTCTGTAGTTGCTACATCTGTCATTTGTGTCATATTAACACGTACATAATCACCGGTAGAGTCATTAATAACAAAGAATACTGATTCATTTAATACCAATGGATCATCATTGTTTGTATTGATATCTGCACCATTATATTCTGCTTTTGCTTCGAGGAACAATGGATAACCAATAGGATGAGTAAACTCACCTACTCTGTGATCAACTGCAAATTCACCTTGAAGTTTGCGCAATTGCTTCCAAAGTACATTTTCTGTACTTGTAGCATAATTCACTGAATCTGTTGCAAAAGGATCACGAAGAAGTCTTCTTACAACTTTACCGGCTGATTGTGTTGGGCCTGCAGGATATGTTCTCAAGTTTGAAGGAATACCAACTGAGAAATCTTCAATTGGAGCCAAACGGCGAACAGAATAGTCTGCAGTTTTGATATCTGTACCTTTATCAAACATGTCATATACCATACCTGCCATCAACAATGTATCAGGTACTTGACCAATCAAGATTGGCTTATAATTATAATCCAAACCTGGTCTACCTTGTGAATTAGTCGCATTGTAATCAAATGGACCTTGTTCACGAAGATCTGTATATGTTGCTTTGTTCAAGAAACGAAGATGTGTTTGTCCATTACCACGAACAAAGAATGTTTCTTGAATACCGCCACTTGTAAAGCCTGGTTGTGCTGTTGGGAGAATTGTAGAAACATTTGCTTCTGTACGACCCCAATAGTTACCACGAAGTGTATCAACTCCACCACTACCTGTACCATAACCACCTGCCAATGTACCTTTTGTATTTGGTGCGTCTGGAAGACGAATCAAGAAACGTGCATCATTGTGATGAATAGCATTACCAGCTGTATGATAACTTGCAAATGGAATAGGACCAACAATTTCACCATAGAGTACTGCACCTGCAAGATCGCTTGAAGCAACATTATTACCATTGATCATTGGACCACCGATTACATCTTGTGATCTACCGATCTTTGAGTGAGCAATATTACCAGTAATCAATGAACGTTGGAATACAAGTGCTAATGCATAGTTGTCAGAGTAGACAGCTGCACCGGTAAATGCTTGATTGTTTTGAATACGAACACGGTTGAAATACAAAGAATCTTTTCTGAAGAATCTGTCTTTTACAACACTGTCAAGAATATAAATCGCACCACCAAGACCAACACCGTTTTCACGAAGACCGGAAGGTGAAGGATTGGTTACATAACCTGGGTGATAACGCTTTACATCTATAAAGTTTGCACCAATTTGTGATGTACCTGAACCCATCAAACGCTCATCAGGATTGATATCTGCTGAGTTATTGATGAATCTTGTTAACATGCGAACGTCAGCAGGAACTGCTGCAACTTTCTTATTATCAAAGATTGAGTCATTTGATACAAATGATTCCAATTTGATTGTACCATCTGCTTCGATTGTGAAATTATCTGCATCAGATACGAATAAGCGATCTGAAGATGTCAATGGATTGATCATTGCAATCGCGCCACCTGAACCATTGATAACTGCATTGTTTTCAAACAATGTACCTTTTACAAGGTTGAGATCAGCATTCAATGTATAAAGAGCACCACCACCACGAACAAATCTCTTTTCTTCTACAGTTGGATTGATTCCGATAGAACCAACTTTATTATTACGGAAGTCAGTACGTACAATCTTAACAACTCTTTGCCATGCTGGAACAGGAGGTTCAATGCTTGGTAAGTGAATTGCAATAGCACCACCGGAGAATCCTGCTGAATTTCTCAAGAAATTAATGCTGAATCCTGGACCATATGATTGTGCCAAAGGAAGATCATTAATAAATCCACCTGCACCATATGATGTCATATTTCTCTTTGAATATACAGCTCCACCATGTGCTTGTGCTGCATTGTCTTCAAAGTCAATTCTACGACCATAGTCTCTGATTCTTGGGAATGGAGAGTCTGTACCACCAATGATTGGTGATGGACGTGGATCTGTATTACCGTCTACATAAATAGCACCACCGGAACTTGCTCTATTATTCTTGAATCTTGTTCCTTGAAGTGAGCTACCACGAATCTGCAAACGACCATATGTATTTTCATGGAAAATAGCTCCACCCAATGCATAGTC